>ENA-ORBV01002249-ORBV01002249.1-microbial-mat-metagenome-genome-assembly--contig:-NODE-2249-length-41140-cov-8.860142_pt1 | contig 41140 bp, 36 predicted proteins | sample MGYA00237777_ERZ505514 | MGnify/ENA primary metagenome ERZ505514 (study PRJEB26160, sample SAMN06269048) | microbial mat metagenome | isolation source: Oligotrophic lake microbial mat | place... | reverse complement strand
ATTCAAGGGAACCGAATGAGTTGGGAAGTACTTTTCTGCCGATGTTGAATCCACCCACCACATCGGCGTGGATGATACCGCACTAACAAAGAAATTTATCGGCTCTGAAAAATTATGCTGTTGTGTGATTGATGAATTACAGCGTTATTTCCAATGATTCTCACCATCGTCATAACTCTAGCGGTTTTCAGAGGAAAGACCCACCGTGTTCAGCAGAAATTGTTGTTTCGCCAACATCTGGTTCAAGCTTTCCTCATCAGGATGATCCCAACCGAGGAGATGCAGCAAGCCATGAGTGGCTAGCCATGACAGTTCTACATTGAGCGAATGGTTTTGGAGATTAGCTTGTCGCTGAGCCGTTTCCACTGAAATGATGATGTCGCCCAAATAAACCGGTTGAGACTGATAAACTTCGTCGTTTTGTGGGGAACTGTCCTCTAAGGTTGCGAATGCCAAGACATCAGTGGGTTTATCTTGATGACGATATTGGGCGTTCAATGTTTGAATTTCGCGATCGCCCGTTAGCCTCAAACTCAGTTCATAGGCTTGAATCGGAGATAATTCTGGCTGCATGATCTCAAGCCATTGCTGAAACCATTCACTCCAAACCGATTCAAGAATAGGATCAGAATAGGTAATTTGTTCTGAAAAGCCGCCTAAACCAAGCTCTTTTTGGCTATCTTGTGCTTCAGAAAAACAGTCTTGAACACAGACTTCTACAGTAATTCCCATTTCAGCGTGTTAAGTAGGCAAGACCTACGAACGCACCGATTAATCCAAACATCGTCAGGAAAAAGTGTTTGAGCGAAGTGCCCCGTTTACGAACCATATTCCGCATTGCCAGCTTGACGTAGCTTGGCTTTGGCTCCGTGGCAATCGGCTCGATAGATTCGGGGCTTTCAGAGCTTTCAGGGCTTTCGGGGATTATTTGAGGGGTTTCCATTGATTCAATCTTGATTTATCTTTAATATCTCTTTGATTAGGATAGATCGTTTTAATCAAGGCTGGACTAATCTCAAGGAAACCCTTTAGAGCTAGCCATCTGAGTTTCTTGGCGTAAATATGCCTGAATAAATGCATCCAGGTCGCCATTCATCACATCAGCGATCGCGGTAGTTTCTTCACCAGTCCGCAAATCTTTGACCATTTGATAGGGGTGAAACACATAGCTCCGAATTTGGTTGCCCCACGATGCTTCCACAATATCGCCGCGAATATCGGCAATTTCCTTAGCCTTTTGCTCTTGAGCGATGATCAGCAGTTTTGCTTTGAGAATGACCAGCGCTTTTTCTTTGTTTTGCAGTTGCGATCGCTCCTCCGTGCATCGGACGGCTATTCCAGTCGGCAAATGAGTAATTCGTACCGCTGTCTCCACCTTGTTGACGTTTTGCCCACCCTTACCACCCGCACGAGTGGTCGTAATCTCCAGATCTTTATCAGGAATATCAAGCTGCACGGTGTTATCCAGCAAAGGCATCACTTCAACCCCAGCAAAACTGGTTTGCCGCTTATCATTGGCATTAAATGGCGAAATTCTTACTAAGCGGTGAGTTCCTTTTTCTGCCTTCAAATAGCCATAGGCATATCGCCCCTCAATTTCTAGCGTTGCAGATTTAATCCCTGCTTCCTCTCCTTCCGACATTTCCGACAGGTGAACAGTATATCGTCGCGCCTCTGCCCAGCGGGTATACATTCGCAGCAACATCTCTGCCCAATCTTGAGCATCCGTTCCACCCGCTCCGGCATTAATCGTTAGCACAACTCCTTTTTGGTCGTATAGACCTGATAAAAGCTGCTCCAATTCCCATTGATCCAAAGCGCGGCTCAATTGGGTCACATTGGATGTTGCTTCTTCCAGTAAGGCATCATCGTGTTCCACTGCCAGCAATTCCAGCACAGCTTGGGCATCTTCCAAGTTTGCTTGCCACTGATGAAGCTGCTCTAAGCTAGATTTCAGGTCGTTCAGTTCTTGCAAGATCTTTTGGGCGCTGGCTTGGTCATCCCAAAAGCTATGTTGGGCGGCGACCTGCTCCAAATCCTTAATTTTGGCGGTTAAAGCGGCAACGTCAAAGATAGTCCTGAGCTTTGCCCAGGCGATCGCTTAGCACACCAATCTCACGCTTAACTTCCAGCACTTCCATTGCGATTTAATCTCTTAATCAATCTGTAATTATTAACAGTAATGCACCCACTTCGTTTAAGCGCAGGCATCTTTACATTCGGCAATGAATTAGCCAATAACACATTTAGCTGATAACACACGCCTTCAAATTAAGAAGCTACAGCTTTGTAGCGGTAGCTTTCAAATACTTTAAGACTGGCAATGTGATAAGCGCGATCGCGAAAAAATTAACGACGAGAAAAAGACATGACGATTTGCAGCACATACCAAAACAGCAGCGCAACCGAGGCGAATAGCTCTAGTGAAGCTGCCACATATTGATCTGTTGAGTAGTTGTGTAGCACTTTGGAGGTGTCATATAAAATTGCCGCCGATGCAAACACAACCATAATGAACGAAAAGAACAGACCCAGAGTAAAGCCAAAAATCGCACTGCAAATAATTACGCCTAGGGCAATAAAACCACCAATTGCAAGAATGCTGCCTAAAAACGAAAAATCTTTTCGGCTAATAAAAACCACCGCTGTCAAACCCGCAAACATCGTGAGTGTCAAGATTGCCGCTGTTGGAATCACGTTGGGATCGGAGAAGCGCGCCGCGATGTAGAGCAAGGGCGTAAAAAGAATTGCCTGGACGACCACAAACAGCGCTAACCCGGCATACTGACTGCCTATAGAATCTGCTTTGGCAGCTAATCCTCTTGATAACCAGCCCAAAAGCATAAACACTCCCAAGACAGCAATCCAGCTAAATTGACTGCCCGTCATTAGACTTGTTAAAACGGCTGCAATTCCTGACTGAAACAAAAAATAAGAAACCAGAGCAAACGCAAGCACTGCGCCTGCCAGATGGATATATGTTTTTTGGATGAACTTGGCGCGTTCAGTCGGGCGGGATTGAGCAGCAGTAACCATGGAACAACTCCTTAAATTAGGCTATAAACTTTTATCTGCGATCCTAGCAAAAACATTCTCGAAAAGCCCTTTGCTGCTAGCAACTCAACTCTTTAGCGCTGAGTTTGAGCATTTTCAAACTCTACTTTTATTAGATTTTAGTAGCCCTGAAAGGCTGACTTTTCTTAAAAACTGGATTGTGTTGCGTTCAACTTGTTTGCGTGTTTATGCCGAATCTTCAAAAGGGCACCCCGCAACAGTACCGTAAATCGACGATGGTTTATACCCCTCGGTCTAACGAGAATGAGCTTAACTCTGATGTGAAAGGTGACTTGCAAATGATAGCTACTCAACCCTGCGTTCGTTCTCGCGGAATGGAATTGTTAGTTTCCTACCACCACAATCCCTCAGTTAGGCTACGTAATCAACTCGTTCAAATGAATGCGGGTTTGGTCAGAAAAATTGCTCATCGGGTGAGTCATCAGTGTGCTGAACCTTACGAAGATTTAGAGCAGATCGGGTACTTGGGTCTAATTCGGGCGATCGAGCGGTTTGATCCCAATCAGGGATGTGCATTTAGCTCATTTGCGGTTCCCTACATTCGCGGCGAGATGCTGCACTTTCTGCGCGATCGCAGTTCTACCGTTAAGATTCCCCGTCGTTGGCAACAACTCAACAAAGCCGGACAAAAAGCTCGCGAAGAACTATCAGAAGCGTTTGGTCGCCAGCCTACAGATGATGAAATTGCAACCCACCTTGGAGTTTCGGTCTACGAGTGGCGCGAAAGCCGAATGGCAACTAGAAATCGTATGCCTTTGAGCTTAGATGCCACCATTAGCCAGCAAATTGATTCTCCAATGACGTTGGGCGATACTTTGCCCGATTCTCACTACCAAAACTTGCAAATTTTGGAGGAAGATCGGCAGCAAATTCAACGGGCATTGGGTCAATTAGAAGAAAAAACTCGTCAGGCGATCGAGTTTGTCTTCATCAAAGATTTGTCTCGGAAAGAAGTCGCAGAGAAAATTGGTGTAAGCCCCATGACAGTGACTCGTCGGCTTCATCGCGGCATCCAGCAAATGATGACGTGCTTGCATCCTCAGGTTTTGCAAACTGATCCTTAACGCTGGGTGGAGTTCTGATCTCTGTCTAGTGAACCTTTCACTTTACATCTAGTGTTTTGGCTGTCTCAAAAGATGAGACAGCCTTTTTTGTCTATTGTTTTTAATGCCAGTTGCCAACAATCATTCCCCCAAGCAAAATAAAACCAATCCATACGTTTTGCCGGAAGAGTTGCCCATAGGCGGCATGAGGAATTATTTTTTGGCAAAGGCGATAGTATTGCCAGATCCATAGCCCGATCGCGATCGCCAAAGTGAACCAGTAAAACCCATTCAGTGCCATGCTGCTGCCAACTGCTGCCAGCAAAATAGCGGTGCCTGCATAGAATATCCCGACGGCATGAGACACGTATTTGTCAAAAAACAGCGCACTGGAGTTTACCCCCAGACGGCGATCATCTTCGCGATCGGACATGGCATAAACCGTATCAAATCCTAAAGTCCACAGCACCGTCGCTCCCCACAGAAACCAAGTAGAAGTGCCTAAACATGGGGTAGCAGCCGGGATTGAGCCACAGCTTACCGCGCTCCAGCTAATCAGCACTGCAAAACCCCAGGCGATCGCCAACACCAGTTGAGGGAGCGGAAAAACTCGCTTTGCCAAGGGGTACAGCACAATAATCGGCACGGCTGCAACACAGAGCCAAAAGGTTAGGAGATTAAGGTAAAGAGACAAGATCCAGGCACAGATAAATGACGCGATCGCCACTCCTAAACCCACCCAAATTGATAAAGCACGAGCCGCTAATGGGCGATCGCGCGTCCGCTTAACTTTAGGGTCAATATTTCGATCCCATAGGTCATTCACCACACAGCCAGCAGCACTGGTTGCCAACGTTCCTAATATAATCACGCCCACCAACAAAGGCGGCGGCGTTCCTCGTGCGGCTAAAAACACCGCCCATAGCGCCGGAACCATTAAAATTAAGCGTCCAGCAGGTTTATCCCAGCGAAGCAGCCGCAAAATGCTAAGCCAAATGGGTTGAGCAGAGTCAGACGAAGACATCAGAATAAGAACATAGGGTAAGACGATTGTACCGATGCTCCATCTACTTGAGTAGAAACCTGCTTTTGGGCACCCGCAACATGACGGCTTGCCTGCTCCCAAATTTCCCAGGCAGTCAGTTTTAATGAAACTTTAGCTACGCCTGAAGCCCGATAAATTTTGACTTTGTACTTTTGCTGCAAGGTACGACCGTCAATCAATGTTAGGGGAATCAGCATATTGTAAAAGTCTTGATTGTTAAGCCACGAGATATTGGCTTGCTTGTGCTTTAGGTAAGAGTCCCAAATACTCAGCACGAACTCGTAATCTACGATCGCCGCTGCCAGGGGTTGATAAACCGGATGCTGAGTTGCTTCAGGCTCCTGCTTAAAACGAGTCAATGTGTCCTTCAGGGCTTGAACACTCTGGCGATAACTTGAATAGTCAATCCCTAATGGATGCTCAGTCATTCCTATAGCCGCCTGAGTTTGGAGAGAGACAAGAGTGCTAGTAGATTGGGCAAATTGCCGTACCGTTGCCTGAGCAGCTTCTTCGGTTTGAAGGCGCTGGGCGATCGCTGAAAAGTTGTTGCGGTAGGTGACCAACTTTGAGCGAGAAACCCCAGTCACAGAGGTTTTGGATGGCACCGTAGTCAACAGTGCGATCGCTGCTGCCCATTTTTGGCTAGCACGCTGCCAAACCTTGAGAGAGTGGGGCGGATTTTGAACCGTCACTGCCGCCTGCCACGCCAGAGTTTGAGCTTTAACAAGCTGATCTCTTGCCGTTTGTTCTGCTCCTAATCGTTGGCTAATCACCGCGTAGTTTTTTTTGTAAATGGCTAATTTAGCTTGTGCCTGAACCGCTAAAGGGGTGGTGTCAGAAATGCTTTCTAGTAAGCGGATTGCCTGCCGCCACTTAACCCTGGCAGACTGCCAGACATCAGCCGAATGGGGAGGACGCTGCACTATGACTGCGGCATCCCAAGCAAGCATCTTAGCCGCCCGGAACTTTTCTGCCGGAGCAAGAGTCTCTGCAAAAACGGCATTACTGAAAGCTCCATTGTCTGATGATGCCATCCTAGAAGACTGGCTCAGGGAACAGCCCGCCAATCCTAGGTAAACTAACAGCACTATCTTCAGACGTAAGAGCTTCATAGTTAGAATCAACAATCTAAAACCAGAGTAAGGGAGTTTTGCATTTTTCAGGTAAAGATTAAGATGAAGAGCCAAGCAACTTAATCCATAATTTTTAGGAATCGCATCAATTTAGGCACTCGCTTATGACCACTTCCCCTGACCAAAAACTCTATGAAGGTAAAGCAAAAATCCTCTATTCAACGGGGGCGGCTAATGTATTGTTATCTGTTTTCAAGGATGATGCCACTGCTTTTAATGCCCAAAAACGCGGCACCATTCAGGGCAAAGGGGCAATGAACTGCACAATTTCAAGCCATTTATTTCGACAGTTAGAAACTGCCGGAATCCCGACTCATTTTGTTGGGCAGTTGAGTGAAAATGAGATGCAGGTTAAAGCGGTAACGATTATTCCCATAGAAGTGGTAATCCGCAATTTGGCAGCGGGAAGCCTATGTAAACAAACTGGGTTGGAATTGGGCACTTTGATTGCACCCCCTTTAGTTGAGTTTTACTACAAGAACGATGAGTTGGGTGATCCATTGCTCACCCGCGATCGCCTTTTGCTGATGAAACTCGCCACGCCTGACCAAGTTGATCAGTTGGCAAACCTAGCACTTAAGATTAACAAGATTTTGACTGATTTCTTTGAGGACTGTGGCATTACTCTAGTGGATTTCAAGCTAGAATTTGGGCTTGATCACACTCAACAGTTGATCTTGGCAGACGAAATTAGTCCCGATACCTGCCGTTTGTGGAATCAGTCAGAAACCGATCCATCTCGGCGCGTTATGGATAAAGATAGATTCCGAAATGACTTAGGCGAAATTGAGTCTGCTTATCAGTTAGTCATGCAGCGAGTCTTGGCACATTCAATCTAGAAATTCAAACTCACTAGAAAATCAAACTTAGTGAGTATTAAGTATTGGTACGCACTGATGCGGTAAAATTTGACGGTTTAGTTTTTACAGCTTAGCCTTGCTGTTTGATTGATTGAACGTATCCTCTATAGCCTGCTTTAACAGGATTTGGTGTGTGGTTGTGCAATATAGCTTGAACAAGATGCGTTTATCTCCATTATTGGTGGCTTTTCTGGCGGCTTCTGCAACCGTTGGGCTACCACACTCTGTCAAAGCGCAAGCTATTCCTCTACCTGGTGCAGATAAGACTAATGCAGATGCGATCGCGACTGATCAATCCCTTCAGTCGGCACCACAACAGGAAGTAAGCTTGCCCGTTACTTCGGAAAACTTGAATAACGCTTCAAGTGTCCCAAACAACGGCGAGACAGCCGCGATCGTTGATCCATCACCTCTTTCACCAGTAGATTTGCTGACTACACCGCCTCTGTTTGCTCAAGGTTCAGCCGAGCAACAGTCTCCTGATCGAATTCGGATCAACCCGCTTGCACCCGGTGCGCCTCAACAAACTGCGCCCACATTCCAACTGCCTGCCTCACCCGGCACTCCCGATACTCCCGCCGCACCAGAGGTCACTCCCGGCGATCCTGCAACTCCTGCTCCCACTACGCCCACTATTCCTTCACCGTCTGCCCCTGCTGGCTCCACCGAAGCTGAACCTAGGGTGCTGGTTGGCGAAGTGCTGATTAAAGGAGCCGATCAGGCACTTCAAGACGAGGTGTATGGAGTGATTAAAACTCAACCTGGGCGCACCACCACCCGCTCCCAGCTTCAAGAAGACATTAATGCCATTTTTGCAACTGGCTTTTTCTCAAATGTTAAGGCGGTGCCTGAAGATACGCCTTTGGGTGTGCGGGTTACGTTTGAAGTACAGGTTAATCCAGTTCTTCAAGCCGTTAAGGTTGAGGGCAATCGGGTTTTGCCAGAGACGATTCTGACCGAAAGCTTTAGCGAACAATACGGTCAAGTATTGAACCTAAATCGCCTGCAAGAGGGCATCAAAAAGGTCAACGAGTGGTATCAAAAGAATGGGTATGTTCTGGCGCAGGTCTTAGAGTCTCCAGCCGTCTCTCCCGAAGGAATTGTCACTTTGCAAGTGGCTGAGGGTGAGGTTGAAGGGATTAGAGTCCGCTTCATCAACAAAGAAGGGGATGATAAAGATGCGAAAGGCAATCCGATTCGAGGACGCACTCGCGACTTTATTGTGACTCGCGAATTTCAAACAAAACCTGGAGACATTTTTAATCGACCCATTGTTGAACAAGATTTGCAGCGAGCCTTTGGATTAGGAATTTTTGAAGATGTGCGGCTATCGTTGCAGCCAAGCGAGACTGATCCACGCAAAGTGGTGGTCGTTGCCAATGTGGCTGAGAAAAATGCGGGATCAATTTTTGCTAGCGCCGGGATTAGTTCTGCCAGCGGTTTGTTTGGGTCGGTGGGATATCAGCAGCAAAACTTGGGTGGCAATAACCAAAAGCTCTCGGCTGAAGTTCAGGTGGGTCAGCGGGAATTGCTGTTCGATTTGAGCTTCACCGATCCATGGATTGGGGGTGATCTATACCGCACCTCCTACACAGTCAATCTTTTCCGGCGACGCACGATCTCACTGATATTTGATGGCGGCGATCCGGAAGTGAATCTACCCAATGGCGACACTCCCCGGATTCTGCGCTCAGGCGGATTTATTAGCTTTACGCGCCCTTTGAGTCGCAATGTGTTTCAACGGTCTGAATGGACGGCATCTTTGGGTTTGCAATATCAGCGGGTGTCGATTCGCGATCGCGATGGCGACCTCAGCCCGTTGGATGAGCTTGGGAACAACCTCAGCTTTAGTGGCACAGGACGAGATGACCTGTTGGCATTACAATTTGGGGTCGTGCAAGATCGCCGCAATGATCCTGCTAGACCCACCAGCGGCTCGTTTTTAAGGCTAGGAACTGAGCAATCCATTCCGCTTGGGTCAGGCAATATTTTGTTTAATCGCCTTCGCGGTAACTACAGTTTTTATATTCCAGTGCAGCTACTTCGCATTACCAAAGGCTGTCGGGTCGTCAAGCCTAGACCGAGCGATTGCCCTCAAACGTTTGCCTTTAATGTTCAAGGGGGGAATTACTTTGGAGATCTCCCTCCCTATGAAGCGTTTCCTTTGGGGGGCGCAAACTCAGTTCGAGGCTATGACGAAGGAGATCTGGCAGCCGTGCGATCGTTCGTGCAAGGAACGATTGAATATCGCTTTCCGGTCATCTCTATCTTTTCGGGTGCCCTTTTTGTAGATGGAGCCTACGGTTTTGGCTCTCAGGGGCTAGTTCCAGGCAATCCGGGCGGGATTCGGGGCAAACCTGGTAGTGGGTATGGCTATGGTGTTGGTGTCCGGGTTCAATCACCACTCGGTCCAATTCGGGTAGACTTTGGTGTGAACGATCAGGGAGACACTCGGATAAACTTTGGGATTGGAGAGCGATTCTGATGAAGGCAGAAGTTCGGAGCCAAGAAAGTCAGACTTTAACAGCGTCGAACCCGGTTCAACACACACTGGGTAGCGAGTTTACTCGATCGGGGATCGGTTTGCATACGGGCTTAGTGGCACAGGTTCAAGTGTTGCCAGCACCCGCAGGCTCAGGGCGGACGTTTATCCGAGTTGATTTGCCCGATTCTCCTGAAATTCCTGCCCACATTGATGCCGTTGGGCAAACCATGCTGTCAACCGAGCTTGCCGCTAATAACGCAACGGTTCGCACCGTGGAGCATTTGCTAGCGGCATTGGTGGGTATGGGTGTGGACAATGCCCGAATTGAGATTGACGGGGCAGAGGCTCCATTGCTCGATGGCTCAGCGCAGGAGTGGACAGCCGCGATCGCCCAAGCCGGGGTTATTGCCCAAACATCGCCGCGCTCAACTTGGTCGTTGCAATCACCCGTCTGGATTCGGGAAGCAGATGCCTTTGTTGCCGCGCTCCCGGCTGCTGAACTGCGGTTTACCTACGGGATTGATTTTGACCTAGCAGCGATCGGTAATCAGTGGCATAGCTGGTCACCCAATGCCGATCATTTCGTGGTTAATTCATCCTTTGCTGCCGAAATTGCCCCAGCCCGAACCTTTGGCTTGGCTCACCAAATTGAGTATCTTCGTGCCAATGGATTGATTAAAGGGGGCAGTTTGGATAATGCGCTGGTCTGTAGTGCTGAAGGATGGGTTAATCCGCCTTTAAGATTTCCAAACGAGCCAGCGCGTCACAAACTTTTAGACTTGATAGGAGACTTAAGTTTATTGGACATTCCGACGGCTCATTTTATGGCGTACAAAGCCAGCCATTCTTTACATACCCAACTCGCGCGATCGCTCAACCTGCTCCGCATCAAGCCCCATGTAGCGCCACAATCATGATAAGGTCTGGGACTGAGCTAGCCAACCTATTTCACATCTCGACATCGCACGCTTATAAACTCCGCCCATGTCAACCCTTACTGATGTCAATACTGCCGATATAGTGCCCACCCATAAAGAGGTTCCTGCCAATCTTGAAACAGACGCTTCAACGAATGCTGTAGCATCCGGCACGACTTCTGGCGCGACTGTTTTATCGCTCGAAGACATTCAAAAACTACTGCCCCATCGTTATCCATTTGCTTTAGTCGATCGCATCATTGACTATATTCCTGGAAAGTGCGCCGTTGGCATTAAAAATGTCACCTTCAACGAACCCCATTTTCAAGGACACTTTCCGGGTCGCCCCATTATGCCGGGTGTGCTAATTGTGGAAGCAATGGCACAGGTGGGTGGAATCGTGCTGACCCAACTGGCAGATCTCCAAGGCGGTTTATTTATGTTTGCAGGGATTGATGGCGTTCGGTTTCGCCGTCCGGTTGTTCCAGGAGATCAACTGGTCATGACTGTAGAACTAATCAGCGTAAAACGCCGTCGGTTTGGCAAAATGCGAGGTCGTGCCGAAGTCGATGGGCAACTGGCAGCCGAAGGCGAATTCATGTTTTCGCTGGTAGACTAAGGCGACTTGAGCTTCGAGTTTTTTCAACTCACATTCAAAAGCTCATCATTTATCACTCATCACTTTTATGGCAACTCTGATTCATCCAACCGCAGTTATTCACCCCGGTGCCGAGCTACACCCTACTGTTAAGGTGGAACCCTACGCAGTGATTGGTGCCAAGGTAAAACTGGGAGCCGATACAGTGATTGGCTCTCATGTAGTGCTGGATGGATGGACAGAAATTGGAGAGCGAAATCAAATTTTTCCTGGAGCCGCGATCGGGCTGGCATCTCAAGATAAGAAATATGACGGAACAGAAAGCCTGGTCAAAATTGGCAACGACAATCGCATTCGAGAATACGTGACGATTAACTGTGCGACCTATGCCGATGAAATCACCCTGATTGGGAATGGCAATTTGATTATGGCGTATACTCACATTGCCCATAATTGTGTAATCGAAAATAATGTAATCATCACCAACGCGGTGTCTTTAGGTGGCGATGTTCACATTGAATCGGAAGCGCGCATTGGTGGCATGAGCGGAGTGCATCAAGGGGTGCGGATTGGGCGGCTAGCAATGGTCGGCGGCATGAGCCGGATTACTCGCGATGTTCCTCCCTATATGCTGGTTGAAGGACATACCGCACGGGTGCGATCGCTCAATTTAGTGGGTCTGAAACGAGCCGGACTGATGGATATGGAAGAGGGAAAAGTCTTCCAGTCTTTAAAAAAAGCATTTCGGATACTTTATCGCTCCGATTTAACCGTTAACGAAGCAACAGAAAAATTAGAAACCTTACGTGACAACGACTATCTTCAACATCTCTATCAATTTCTGAAGCAATCTAAACAAGCAGGGCGACGAGGCTCTACTCCAGGCGCGAAATCCGATGAAACTGAAGAGTAGACTCGCTTGGATGCTCACTGCAACTGGCGATCGCCCCTGCCCCTATCGGTCACTCCCTACCTAATGAGCAACATTGTACGCATTTTTATCAGCACGGGTGAAGTTTCAGGAGACATGCAAGGAGCGCTGTTAGTAGAAGCTTTGCAGCGACACGCTCAAGCCAGAGGATTGCAGCTAGACATTTTGGCATTGGGCGGCGATCGCATGGCAAGCGCCGGAGCAAAACTTCTGGGACATACAACCGCGATCGGCTCCGTCGGCATTGTGGAATCACTGCGTTTCGTCCTACCCGTGCTAAAGGTACAGCGCCAAGTTAAACAGTACTTTAAACAGCATCCCCCTGACCTTGTCGTTTTAATCGACTACATGGGACCCAATTTGGCTTTCTGCGATTATTTATTGACCCATTCTCCTCAATTGCCCGTGGTCTACTACATTGCGCCTCAAGAGTGGGTGTGGGGAGACGACTGGGTTTGGGGAGTCAAATTTTTCCGCTCCGATTTGATCGTCCGGGCAACCCAGCGCGTGCTGGCAATTTTCCCTGAAGAAGCGCGCTATTTTCAAAAAAAAGGGGCGAACGTCAGTTGGGTGGGGCATCCCTTAATCGATCGCCTGCAAACGGCACCCGATCGCGAAACCGCCCGTGCCGCATTAGGCATTCCCGCCGACCAAATTGCAGTCGTACTGTTACCCGCTTCTCGTCAGCAAGAAATTCACTACTTATTGCCCGTCATTTGCCAAGCCGCTCAAGCGCTCCAAAGCAAGCTACCCAAAATTCATTTTTGGATTCCCCTAGCCCTTGAAAAATATCGCCCCGCCATTGAGCAGGCAATTGAAACCTACGGACTCCGGGCAACCGTATTGGAAGATTCGTCTCACCAAACCCAACATGCCGACCCTCGCAGTGATGCGTCTACGACTTTGCGCGCGATCGCGGCGGCAGACTTGGCAATTACTAAATCGGGCACCGTCAATTTAGAAATTGCGCTACTCAACGTGCCACAGGTGGTGCTTTATAAAGTGAACTCAGTCACGGCTTGGATCTTGAAAGTATTCAAGTTTGCAGTGCCCTTTGTTTCACCTCCAAATTTAGTGATGATGAAGCCAATTGTGCCAGAGTTTTTGCAAGAGCAGGCAACGGCAGAAAACCTGCTCCAAGAGTCCCTCGACCTGCTTTTGAATCCCCAGCGTCGGCAAATAATGTTGGAAAACTATCAAGAAATGGCTGAAGCATTGGGTAAACCGGGAGCCTGCGATCGCGCCGCTGAAGAAATTTTAGACTTACTGCCATAGACTAATGACGCGATCGCGCCCTTAGTCTTGCTCAAAAGGTTTACCCAACGCTGCTGGAGGAGTGCTGTGAATCGCTTGACCAGCCGCACGAGCGATCGCTGGCGGAAACAGCTTCAGCGATCGCTCTAACCAATCACTAGAAGTCAAAACCAGAAACAAAATCATCAGCACAAATGGTGCCACTGTGAATACCTGAGTGGGCGTATTGGGAATCGCGCTTTGTGCCACGCTTGCTAAAGATTGCAAACTGCCAAATAGATAACAACTCAAGGCTACCCTCAATGGATTCCAACCGCCGAAAATGACGATCGCAAGGGCAATCCAGCCATATCCCGCTGTGTGGCGATGGCTCCAGCTCGCTTTAAAGTCCAAGGAAAAAGCGGCTCCGGCAATTCCCATCAGTGCGCCGCCTAGTAGCGTGTAAAAGTAGCGCATGAATATCACATTGGTGCCACGAGCAAACGCAGCAGCGGGTTGTTCGCCAATTGCCCGCAGCATCAAGCCGGGACGGGTGCGGTAAAAGTAAATCACCGTAAACCCAATCAGTAAATAGCTGGTATACACGAGCAAGTCATGCTGAAAAAACAGCGCGCCCACCACGGGAATATCCTGTAAAAACGGAAATTTAAAGCTGGGAACTGTCGGTCCAGGAATGCGAACAAAGGAGTTGCCCACAAACGACGATAAATCTGCACCCAGTAGGGCTAGCACAAACCCGATCGCAACTTGCGATTGCTTCAGCGTCAAGGCACCAAATGCCACTATGAGCGCAATCAGCGCCCCGACGATCGCCGCTCCCGTGAAGCCAAGCAGCAAACTGGGAGTGGTTCCCCAGCCTTCGGTCGTTTTGGCGATCGCAAAGCCCGTCATAGCACCCAATAGAATCGTGCCCTCTGCCGACAGATTAATTACTCCTGACCGTTCTGCGATCGTTTCACCAATGCAGGCAAACACCAACGGCGTAGAAGTCGCGATCGCCACTGACAGAATCGGAATGATCTGAGATGCATCCATGCAAAAAATTCTACCTAATCAAAAATTCCACCTTGGGCACCAGCGGATCTTGCACCATGCCAACGCCCGTAAAGCTCCAACGCTTCATAACTCCTTCTAGCTGAGTGCTAGAAGTGGTTTCAACGGCAAAGCGATCGGCTAACTCCCTCGCATGAGTGTTGAGATAGCTCAGAGCATCCGCGTGTTCTGGAAACACTAGCAGAAATCCGGCATCTGTCGAAGCGCGATCGCCCTCATTCCGATGGGGACGAGCCACTAGATATTGTCCATCTGCCCTGGAGCGCACCAAATAGTAAGTTTGAGAAATCATGAAAAGGTAATAGGGGTCAGGAGATGAAAATGTCGAAGGATGGTCGCCTAGCGTTTCCGTAGAATATAGGGCGAATGTCGAGAGGAATGATAAAGGGTGAAATTCGTAAATTTGTAATTGTTCGCCATTCGTAACTCGTCATTCGTCATTCATCATTCGTCATTCGTCAGATCCTAACTTGATGCGTGGATCAACGACTTTTAGCAGTAAATCCGCTAGCAGGTTACCCGCAATCAGCATGGCGGCACCGATCATCAAACTTGCCATTACCAGATAAATATCTTGTGCCAGCAAAGCTTGATAAATCAGTCGTCCCAATCCGGGCCAATTGAAAAAGTACTCGGTGATAAAAGAACCGCTTAGCAGAGCTGCAAATTCAAATCCTAGCAGGGTAATCAGCGGATTAATGGCATTTCGCAGCGCGTGAATGTAAATCACTTGGTTTTCTGGCAGTCCCTTCGCACGAGCCGTTTGAATGTAGTCTTGCCGCAAAACATCTAGGAGTTGCCCCCGCATAATCCGCTGGAGTCCGGCAAAGCTGGTGATGCTGAGTGCCAAGGTTGGCAGCACCATATGCCATGCGATATCGCGAATTTTACCCAGCAGCGTCAGATCGTTAAAATCAATGCTGGTCATGTCTCCCACGGGAAACAGCGGGGCGGTATTTTGAGCAAAGATTAGCAATAATAATGCGGCAATGAAGCTAGGAAAACCTTGCCCGATGTAGCTGATGACGCGAAAGATGCGATCGACGAGGCGATTTTGATTGACCGCACCAATGATGCCCATGGGAACCGCGATCGCCCAGGTCATAATCAGCGACGAAATTGCCAGCAGCAGCGTCGCCGCTACCCGTTCCCACAGCAGCGACGACACCGAACGATTGTAAACAAAGCTCGTGCCAAAGTTTCCTTGCGACACCACCTGCCACAGCCAACGTAGATATTGATCCCACCAGGATTTATCTAAGCCAAACTGTCGCTTAAGCTGTTCAATCCGCTCTGGTGAAATTTTGGGGTTTTCCTTGAGCGTGCTGAGGTAGTCTCCAGGCGCAAGCTGAATGAGCGCAAAGCACAGTATTGATGCCAGTAACAGCGTCACCAATCCCTGCAAAACCCGCTTCACAATATAGGCAAACGTATCGCTGGTGAAAAAAGATAGCACCGAATCAAAGCCCGATGCCATCCGTTTTGGAGCCGATGTACTCATGATTCTAATAACTAACGTTAAACATTTGCTGCCGTTAAGCACTTGCTGCAAGAGATTGGCTTCAGTCTAGCGGTTATTCATCCACAACTATTCACTAACCAACTATTCGCTAATACCGAACAGCAATATATCCTAATATTGCACTAACGCAATGATGGGCACATTTGGCAAATGTCTTCGTCCGTTCAAATCTTTTAGCTCAATCACAAAGGCGCAGCCTATCAAAGTGCCACCTGCTTGCTGAATTAGTTTTGCAGCCGCTCCAGCCGTGCCTCCGGTTGCAATCAAATCATCTACCATCAGCACTTTAGACCCAGCCGGATACGCATCTTGATGAATTTCTAACTTGTCGGTGCCATATTCTAAGTCGTATTCAATCGTATGCACGGCAGCCGGAAGCTTGCCCGGTTTGCGAATGGGAATAAACCCTACGCCCATTTTGCAAGCAAGGGCAGTCCCAAAAATGAAGCCCCGCGATTCCATGCCAGCCACATAGTCAGGAGCTAAATCAGCACAATGTTCTGCCATGGTCGCGATCGCATATTGTAATCCATCTGCATCGCCCAGCAGGGTAGTGATGTCTTTAAAAGAAATGCCAGGTTTCGGAAAATCTGGAACTTCGCGAATCAGCGCTTTGATATCCATAAATTAGCGTGTAGAAGATTAGCGTGTAGAAAAAGACAATACTTATTTAGCCTGACAATCCGATGTGCGGCTTTCCTCGACTACCTGAAAACATTGCCCACCCTGCGGGAAGCAAGCTAAACCCTAGCTCTCTCCCAATGGGCGAGGGAACCGGAAAGATCCGAAAGCCCTTCTCCTTGGGGAGTAGACCGCAGGCTGTGCGAAGCAGGGTTGGAATGAGGGCAAGGCACATACAAGACTAATCCGACTCAAAACCGATGTTAGATCGTTGATTGCCGATTTAATAAGTATTTGGGTTATACCAGATCTTGCATCCTTACGCTGTCTAATCCCCAATCTGTTTGACAAATTAGAATTGAGCGCATCTCTTGTAAGTCCGCTCAATTCTACTCGGACTGCCACTTAAATGCCGATTCGTTGATCACTAGGGCAATAGGCATTACCTGAACTGATTGCCGTAATACTCGTCGGTAAGATTTCTAAAACGGAGCAAGGTTTAACTCTTAATTATGCCACTGCCATGATTTGATTGAGTTCAGTTGGCGCTAGGGCTGGATTTAAGATGGTGCCATCTTTAAACCAAATAATCCGGCGGGTACGACGGGCTACATCGGGTTCGTGGGTGACCATGACTACCGTCATGCCGCTGGCATTCAGGTCTGCGAAGATTTGCAAAATCTCCTCGGTCGTATGGGAATCGAGCGCTCCGGTGGGTTCATCGGCTAGCAGCACCACGGGTTGCCCGACGATCGCTCTGGCAATGGCAACCCGCTGCTGCTGTCCACCGGATAGTTGATTCGGGCGATTGTTGAGCCGATGCGCCAAACCGACTTTCGTTAGGGCTTCAGTGGCGCGATCGCGGCGATCGCGATCGGGGACATTGGCATACACCAACGGCAGAATCACATTTTCCAGAGCGCTTAGTTGAGGCAATAGGTGAAACTGCTGAAATACAAACCCCAGCTTGCGGTTCCGCACATGGGCAAGGGCAGTGTCATCTAAATGAGACACGTCTACATTATCCAGGTAATACTGCCCTGATGTGGGTTTGTCGAGGCAGCCAATCACATTCATCATGGTAGATTTGCCCGACCCGGAGGCACCCATGATCGAGCAAAACTCTCCTTGCTCCACGATCAGATCCACTCCAGCCAAAGCACGGACTTCCGTTTCGCCCGAACCGTAGATTTTATAAATGTCTTCAAGCCGAATGATAGTAGTGTTGGACATGGGAGGGGAAAGGTAAAGGACGAAGGACGAATGTCGAAGGACGAATGTCGAAGGGCGAATGTCGAAGGACGAAAACCAGCGTCAAGCTTCTGATTCCTGAATCCCTGCTAAGCGCTTCTGAGGGCAACAATGGGATCAAGTTTGGCGGCTTGGCGGGCGGGAACTACGCCGAAGAATAAGCCAATGCCGCCGGAGACTCCGACTGCAACGGCGATCGCGACTGGAGAGACAGTAGCTTGCAGGGGTGAGATGGCGGCAACCAGCGTGACGGCACCAATTCCAACGCCTGTACCCAGTAGCCCACCTGCGGCAGATAGGATCACGGCTTCAATCATGAACTGAATCAAAATGTTTCGCTCTGAGGCTCCGATCGCTTTCCGTAAGCCAATCTCTTGAGTTCGTTCGGTGACGGAAACGAGCATAATGTTCATGATGCCAATGCCGCCCACGATCAGCGAAATTGCCGCGATCGCCGCTAGCATCACAGTCAGACCACCCGTAATCGTGCCGACAATCGATAGCACATCCTTTTGAGTTTGAACAGTAAAGTCGTCATCGCCAGTAATTTTGTGGCGTAAGCGCAGCAAATTTGTGATCTGGAACTCTGCGGCAGGAATGCTTGCCTCGTTTTTTGCTGCGATCGAAATGATATTCACATCTAACCCATAGGGGGAAGTGCGCCCCGCCAACCGATTTGCCTGAGTCGTAATGGGCACATAGACTGAATCATCTTGATTGCTGCCCAAAAATGCCCCTTTCGACTGCATCACTCCAATCACCCGAAAGGTAATGCCCTTAATCCGAATTTCCTGCCCGATCGCATCTTGATTGCCAAAAAAGCGGGTTGCTACCTCCGAGCCAAGGGCAACTACTTGGGTGTTGCGTTCTACATCTTGCTCCGTAATGAACCGTCCTTTCGCGATGTCAAAGCTGCGAACGGCGAGAAATTCGGGAGTCGTTCCCACCACTAACGAACTGGTGTTAAGGTTTCGGTAAACAATCGGAAACAAGCTTTGTCGCTGAGCTGTGACCCCTTGAACGGAAGGCACTTGGGAGGCGATCGCTTTGGCATCTTCTAACACCAGCGTTCTGGGTAAATCACCGCGAGGACCGTTGCGCGCCCGACTATTGCCCGGAGAGACAAACAAAACATTGGGTCCTAATGATTCAAATTGGTCTGAAGCTAGCCTCTGGGCACCTTGACCGATCCCAATTACTGCAATCACCGACGCATTACCAATAATGATGCCCAGCATGGTTAAAGTGCTGCGAAGCTTGTTGGCGGTCAGAGTTTTCACCGCCATTTTAGTGCTTTCTAAAAAATCCATGACTATTATTTCTTCTCCAATCCTTTCAAAATGTCTTCAAGCTTCTGACCTTCGGGCAACTGCACAAACACCGGGTCGCCGGATTTGATGCCGTTGATAATTTCAGTTTCGTTGCCAATGTTGGAACCAATGCTAACGGGCTGAAATTTTGGTTTATTGTTGCTATCCGGCAGCAACACGCCTGTTTGTCCCTTCACAGTAACGATCGCCACAGTTGGCACCATCAAGGAGTTATTTATTTGCTTGCCCAAGAAAGATAGATCGGTCGTCATACCAGAGCGCAATTTGTCTTTACCTGAGAGCAGTTTCACCCGCACTTCAAAAGTAATTACACCTCGCTGGGTCGCATCTTCCTTCGCTTCGGGAGACACGAGCCGCACCACTCCTTTAAAGGTTTGGCTAGGAAATGCATCTGCCCGCAGTTCCACGGTTTGACCTTGCTTAATTTGTCCAATATCCACTTCGGGTACTTTGGCAAGAACTTCTAAATCGTTCGCTAGGGTAACGATGGAAGTTGCCGAAGAGGTGCTGGAAGCAAAGCTGGTAGGCGTGACGAAATCACCCTCGGTCGCATTTTTCTGAGTGATTACGCCCGAAAAAGGGGCTTGAATAATCGTGTCTTCTATCTGGGTGCTGATCTGTCTAAGGCTGGCTTGGGCGGAGGCAACTTGAGCGGCGGATTGCTCAATTTCTTCAACGCGGGAGCCGTTTTTCTGCTGGGTCAGTTTTTGCTGCGAACTGTTATAGCTCGCCTTGACTTGTTCTAGGTTTGCTTGGGCGCTGCGTTCTTCGTTAAGGAATTCATCCAAGTTATCGCGGCTAATTGCCCCTTCGTTTGCCAGGGCTTGATTTCGCCGCACTCGCGCACTTGCCAGGTCTAGCCGAGTTTGAGCGGAGGCAATTTTTGCTTGAGCTTCACTAACGGATGCTTGCGCTTGCCCAATCTCTTCAGGTCGGTTACCGGCTTTCAATAACGCCAGGTTTGCCTGCGTCCGCGAGAGTTCTGCCAATGCCTGATCCCGCTTTGCCTCGATCTCTTGGCTATCCATCCGGGCGATGATTTGACCCTGCTGCACGCGATCGCCCTGCTCCACATAAAGCTTTGCCAACCGACCCGCCGTTTTCGGGTTCAAATTTAACCGCTGCACCGGCACCGCCTCCCCATTCGCGGTAATTCGCACCGTCACATCTTTTTGCTGCACCGGCACCGTGTAGGTCGATAAATCTTGCTTGGGTGCTTGCCCCTTGATTGCAAAGTAGGCGATCGCAGGAACGCCAACCAACCCAGCCGCCAGTAACCCAACCATCCGAGGAGTAGAATTTTTGCTGACTTTAGTGATAAGTGGAAGTTGCATAATCGTTAAGAGTTAAGAGAGAGGAAAAAACGGAATTTAGAGAGGATACTGATTAGAGGATGCCGGAGGAATGACTAAAGCGCCGATTGCTGGCGCTGTTCCCAGCGTTGAGTCATTAGGGGTAGCTCTTGCTCCCAAAATGTGTGCATATCACGCATTTCTTCTAATCGTTGACGTAACAGCGGCTCATCTTGCTCCAACAATTTCAAGCCCTGTTCTGCTAATTTCCGAAAAGCAGTAATTTGTGCCAAACGCTGTTTACTGAGTTCAGCCCACGCATTTGGCTTAATCCGAAAATAATCGCGTCGTTGACCGGGCAGACTGATGCGCTCAATTAAGCTAAGTTGCACTAGCAGTCGGGTCATCGTGCTGATTGATCCCTTGCTTGCCTGCAACACATCCGCCAGTTCTGCCGGGGATTGATGGGGCGGGTTAGAAATCAGCAGCCAGCCAAAAACACGCCCTGCCATCCGAGGTAGGCTCACTCCTTCAAAAGAAAGCCCCACTGCTTCAATGAACTGAAAATGCTCTTCTGTGGTCGATCGCCCAGTAATTGCGATCGCGGCTGAAGTCAGTTCTACTTCTTGTCGTTGCGCGATAATTGCAGGGTTCAAGTTCACAGCACCTTTGAATTTTTGTTATGGACACAGCTTAACATATCTTAGTCTTTTGCGTTTAGTAATTACTGAACATTCTAAATATAAAATCCTGGTGATGCTACTTTGGCTTTCTAGCAGTGGCAAAAACGAGGAAGCAATATCCGCTGGGGTTGAAGGGTGATTTTTGCGATCGCAAAAATCATTCCAAAAATTGAGTGGTGGGGAATAAGCAGCGTATCGCTAGCTTTTCGATATGATGGGTTCATCTCTATTGCTGTCTCGTCTTGGCAAGTGTTAAGAATGAGTTCTCTATGTGATAGGTGCCTTTTCTGTTCTGCCTGTAGTAGGACAGTTAAGCTGCTGTAAAGCATGGAATTCTTTTTAGATGCTTATTGTGTAAAAATTGCACAAACTTTTCTGATTTGCTTATTTTTAGTTTGCAATCAGTAAAGTAACCAACCGATGCAGCCTTGACCCAGCCTGAACGAAAGCCTATGAGCCCCTTGCCTGATTCGTCTCCACAATCTTCTAAAAGCGCTCCTGATGAACCGATTCCGTCGGAACAGTCATTACCTATGGCTGAGCCGCCGATCGCGGAACATTCGCTCAAAAGTGATGATGCTAGTGAAGCTGCCAAACCTGTTTCTATGGGCGCAACTCCTGCGTTGCGTCGCCCTCTGGCTCGTCCTGTGAGCCGCCCGGAAACACCGCCTGCGGTCACACCCGCGATCGCAAAAGTTTCGCCTGCTGCCCCACCCGCTCCTAAACCTGAGCCTGTAGCGGTTGCAGCCGTTGCAGATGCACCAGATACACCAGAACCATCAGATACAGCCAGCAGCGAAACCGATCAAGCCACTCAAGCAGCGCTACGACCCAATCCCATTCCGCCGCCGAGTGAGCCGAAGCAGTATCGTGCGATCGGGTTAGTCTATGGACGTTACACCGCTATTGAGGATGAGTTTACTCGCGGTGAAATGGTCACTCCAGATGGCACCCTGCTTAAAGCCGTGCTGCTGGGTCGAGTCATGAGTTTGGTGCGGAACCATATCGACTTGGAAAAAGATCATCTTTGGGTCGTTTATCCTCGTACTCGTGAAGGAGAGCCAGATATACACCTACAAATTGTGGGGGTCTGGGAGCCAGAGACACTCGACCGAAATGATGATCCAGAACAAGAGACTGAAGGGCAAGATGCCGCAGTAGAAGAACCCACGGCTCCAACCGATGCGGATTTGTACGATCGCTATTTTTCCATTCGTGGCGAGATTGTCTATGTCGCCCAGGATGAAACCTATGTGGTCGTTAAAATTCAACAGGCTCCGCGTAAGAGTTCCGATAAAGCAAAAGCGTTTAAACTGCCCATACGTGGCAAGCTAGAAAATCCGCGTCAAGTGGGCTACTTTTGGGATCTCAACATTAACCTTATAGGCGTAGCTTTGACGATTGTTGATAGCACCTGTATTGGATTGGCACCGCCTAAAAAACGGTCTAAAGATGATGACGATCGCGGTCGTCGTAGAACCCAATTTGGACGCAGACCTCCCAGCAGCGGCGCTCCCCGCAGTTCTAGTTCGGCACCTCCTCGCCCCGTCACAGGTTCTCGTCCGGTGCCTCCCCCCAAACCTGTGAAGCGGAGTGAACTAGCCAGCGAAGGATAGTCAGCTTTAATCGATCGCGAGTTGAGAACCGCCCCACACATCCTGGGGCAGCAATGTGCGATCGCTGGGTAGAGACGCAACTGGCTCGGTTAGCTGAAAGTCTCCGGCTTCGATCCATTGCTTTAGCTCTAACGCCACTTGTCGCGATAGGTAAATGCTGGCAAGTGGGGCGACCCGCACAGGTTTTCCCTCAATGGTGATCCGCCCTGATTTAAGCTGGGCATAGCTAACTAAGCCAAAAGTGGGGCGCACTCGCCGAGGGATAGAAAAATCTACAATTGGGGCAACCAATTCGCGATCTTGCACGGCGCAATGGGCGACCACGGCTTCATTCAACATCGGTAGGGCAATGCCCACGCCCAACATCAAAGAGGGACCGTAGCTCTTAAAATAACAGCCCCGCACCCAACGAGAATTCATTTGCTTGGCATCCCCAATTAGTGCAAGGGTGGCAGCCGGACCGATCGGGGTGCGATTGGGCAAGCGCTTTTGCAATGGAAAATGCTGGGTGCCTTCCCATGCCACATAGCCAATGCCGCCGCCCAGAAAAATCCGACTGCCAATGCCAACCAGTTCTAAGTCAGGGTCATTCAGCAAGGGCGAAATCGCTCCAGGACTCGAATAAACCGCATTGCCTAAACGAGGCTGCAACGGTCCCAAATAGGTAAACAAGGGGCGATCGCCGCCATTTACCCCCACAATAAAGTTTTGATAAAGGTTGCGCGGATTGAACAAATAAAACTGATTAATCGTGTCGCGGGTGATCATCGTTTCAAAGGAAGCGCGGGGATAGCAATCCGTCACCTGCCCGATCGCTCTCAAATTGACCCGTTTTCCGGCAATCAAATCTGCAATCACCGAACCGCCGCCCCGCTCTCTCATTTCCTCGCCCTCAGCCGATTCGCCCACCTGGGTTGCGCCCAAATATAAATCCACTGCCCCAAACCCAGAATAGGCAGGCACTCCATCGATCCAGCACTGCCGAATTTTAATCGGTGGATCGGTATGCCCCAAGTTGATGATTGCCCCAGAAGATTCCATCGGCTCAAACGTGCCCGTGGTCACCACATCAACCTCTTTTGCCGCCTGCGCCACGCTAGTTTCTGCGACCCGCGCCTTTAGTTCTTCCGCCGTCCAGACCACTACAGACTTGCGGCTAATTTTGTCGTTAATTTCGGCGATCGTCCGCATAGAGAATCAGCTTTCAGAGGACAGGGAAAAGGGAAAAGGGGAAAGGGAACAGGGAACAGGGAACAGGGAACAGATTTAAGATGGATGTCTTAGTTAATCGATCCTAATTCCTAACACCTGATTCCTAGCACCTGATCCCTGGAACCTTTCCAACTCCTCTGCAACACGCTGCATCAATGTTTGCCAGTCGCCGGGTTGGTGTTGGCGAAACAAGCGCATTGTGGGATACCAGGGTGTGTCATTGCGATCGCTGATCCAGCGCCAATCCGCAACGTGGGAAAGCAAGAGCCAGACGGGTTTACCCAGGGCACCCGCCAGGTGAGCAACGGAAGTATCTACGGTGATGACCAGATCGAGTTGAGCGATCGCAGTGGCGGTATCTGCCATATCGTTCAGATGGCTGTTGAGATCTTGCAGGTGGGATTCCCAGCCAAGCTCGGCAATTTCTATCTGAGGAATTCCCTTTTGCAAACTATAAAGCGCGATATTCGGAACCCCTAAAATTGGCTCAAACTGCTTTAGAGAGAGCGATCGCCGATAGTTTTGTTTATATAGATTTCCACCTGCCCAAACAATGCCAACCTTTAAAAGTTCGGGATGATCAGAAGAACTGGCGGCGATCGGCAGTTGCCAATCAGAAGCCGGCGGATAGATATAAGGCACCGATTGCGGCACCGTTTCCAACGTGGTGCCCAAAATTGCAGGCAAACTCAGGAGCGGCGCATATACATCAAACGCAGGCAGCGGCAAACCCAGCGGAATAAACTCCTCAATTCCAGGCAACGTAGACAGCAGGTGCATCAGCGGACGATGACAGGTGAAAATGACTCGTCCACCGCTTTGAGTGGCGATCGCCGCATAGCGAATAAATTGCAGCGTGTCTCCCAAGCCTTGTTCTGCATGAAGCAACAGAGTACGCCCTGCTAGCGGCTTGCCATCCCACACGGGCTGTTTAAACGGGCAGGGCGGAAACTCACCCGTCTTAAACCGCCACTCATATTCCACAAACCCTTCCCGAAAATCGCCTTGCTGCAACAGCATCAACGCTCGGTTATAACGGGCGATCGCATGATTAGGGTTGAGGGCAAGTGCGCGGTTTATCATGCTAAGCGCTTCGCCTAAATCACCTTGATCGAGCATCGCTTTAGATATGCCAACGAGACTATCAACGTGATCAGGTTGAAGGGCAAGCGCCTGTTGATAAAAATGAATTGCAAAACTCGATTTTCCTTGCAATTGCAGAGCCGTTCCGATGCCGTTGAGCGCGGTGATATTGCTAGGATCTGTCGCTAAGGATTGTTGATAAAGCGTAATTACTTGTTCATATAGTCCTTGTTCCAGATAAATGCTGGCTAAAACATTGTGCGTTTGCACGTTCGTAGGTTCAAAGTTGATTACTAGGTTGAAATTGGCGATCGCCTCATCCATCAAGCGCTTTCCCTGTTTCCACAGCGCTAAGTTGAGGTTTTCTCGCGTTTGCCGATGTTCTGGGCGAATGGTCAACGCCTGCCGATAGATCGCAATTCCTTGCTCCAAGTTGCCTCGCTGACAGCAAATCACGCCCATCATGGAGAGCGCATCTACGTTTTGGGGCTGCTGCTGCAAAATTTGACGATACAACTGCTCGGCTGCGACAAAGTTTCCGGCTTGGTGGTGGGCGATCGCACGGTTGAACATTTCAGCCGCATTCACAGACGACGGATTAAGCGGAAAGGAGCTAGTCAACAATCGTCTCCTTAAACCGGAATGAAAGAACAGGTTTAGTCTATCGCTTCTGCGGACGATCTCAGAAAACAGGGTCAATAGAATTCGAGATGCCGAAACATTTGCGAATCAGAGATTTTTCGGTAATTATAGATCACCATCTGATCGACTTTGTTCCACGCCGCCCATGCCATGATGATCGAAATTGTTCCCTTCACTTTTGAGATTAGTCCAGTCGCGATCGCAGGAACGAGCTTGTGGTCGTTGGCGCTCTATTTAGCCTTGTTTCCTATCAGCGAATGGGTAATTTATCAACTAAACCGCTGGTTTAATTTTGCCGAGCGATCGCTTTACCTCTCGCAAGAAGAATTTGAACGCGATCGCCCAAAAAGAGAAGCTCAAAATGCTTTCTACGCCTCTGTTTTTAGCATTTTCCCTTTCTTCCTCTTCGGCGGACTGTGTAACCTTGGCGTGGAATTAACCTTGGGGCAAAGCTGGGCAATTAGCACAGGCATCCTGGCATGTGTAAGTTGTGCTATTTACGAATTAGGGCGAACAAACTAGAGAGAAAGTAGCCGAGATGTCTGACAAATTTAGTCAGCCTAGCAATACTTATATAAATAGGGGTTGGTTGAATGAAAGTATGATTTCTGGCTGTAGGCGTAGCGGTCTTGTGCCTACTCTGGCAGAGGTTGAGGGCAATCTCTTGTGGTCGCCCTAGGAATTTCATCCCCCAATTCACAATGCCGACAAATGCTCTATTTCTCGAAATCAACTTTTGCCCCTCGTTCGGTAGGTTGCTGATGTCACAGACCTATAGCACCACAGACCTGATCAAAATATTGACAGATGAACGGCAGGCTTGCATGGCTGGGGAACGTCTCAATTTAGCCGTCAGTCCATCTGGCAGTCGATTTCTCGACAAGTTTTTGCAACCAGAAGGACTGCAACGATTTACTGCCTACCGCAACTTTCGAGCAGCCGTACAGGACTATCAGCGGCAGCACAGAATTTCGGGTATTATCTGGCAAACCTTGACGATAAAAGGAAAATACCTGCACTTTCCCAAGGTCGATGAGCAATTGGCAGCGCTACCAGAAGATGTGGAATTGCTGAAAACGGCAAAGACTGAGTTATTCGAGTTTTGGCATCAAAGTACGGCTGACATGGATTTGCACCTCAGTTTAAATGGGGGCAAAGCTTATCGGCTGGTGGCGCAGGCGGATGTCGATCGCATTATGCAGCGCACAGAATGGGCAAGTCTGAGTCAGCAAGGTAGCCCTAGCCAGCTTGAGATTATTCTGCAATTAGGCTGGGGCAATCCAGAAGACGCTACGTACCGTCATGGTTTTCCAGAATCGGGTAGTGAGTACATCCATGCGGTCAATCCGGGTCAGCAGCCGTTTGTTTGAGCGTGATGATTAGGCGTGATGAAAACAGGAGCCATTATTGATATAACCGGGCTGTATCGCTATTTGCTCTGGCGTGAGTGGGATGCAGCATCGCTTAAAGTTGGGTTTGTCATGCTAAATCCGAGTCGGGCAGACGGGACGATTGATGACCCAACCATTCGCCGCTGTATTGGGTTTGCGCGATCGTGGGGCTATGGCGGTTTAGAAGTGGCGAACCTATTTGCCTATCGCACTGCAAAACCCAGTGAATTACGCCGCGCGATTGATCCGGTTGGATTAGAAAATGATGCCTATTTGCGATCGCTCGTTCAACGGGTAGATCGAGTCATCCTAGCGTGGGGAAATTGGGGAAGTTGGCAAGGGCGCGATCGCGCAGTTTTAACTCTGTTCGGCTCAACTCAGTTGTACTCCCTCGCCATCACAAAAACAGGACAGCCAAAACATCCTCTCTATTTAAGGGCTAGTTGCTTGCCGATGAGCTTGCAGTTAGATCAAAAGTAGCGGTTTGAACAACGCCAACCATTTTAAATCTTGGTAGTGTTCTAGACATGTTGTTGGGGTCTGTAGAAATCCCAGTTGGTCAGGTGTCTAGACGCTTCAGCAACATCTTTGAAACACTACCCCCGCTCTGCAATGTGATGGCGATCGCCCAACTTATTCAGCTACATCACGGAACAAAAAGACGACCAACGCCCATCCAGGTTTCAATATCTAACAAGATTTCAAGAATACGGTCAATGCAACGATTTCGATAAACGCGATCGGCTAAAAATCGATCAGCATCGCCAATTGTGATGACAGGTAGGGAATCCACTGCATTTTCTTCTCGGAGAACTTGTTCTAGGGAGTCCTCACCCTTCATACTTCGGTTGGTAGTCAGCAAAATCATCTGATTTGCTTGAGCAAGTCGCCAAACAATGCGATCGCTACTGTCGATCGATAAATTCATCTCCTTGAAGGTAACAAAGCGAATCGGGAGTAGCTCTAACCAACCTTGACTCGCAATATTGCCCAATAAAATCTCTACATGTCCCCCCAGATTGTGATCAATCAGAAAATTCACGCTTCTAGTTCATGTCTAGCTTTCTGCTCTTGGAGTTTTGCCCAAAGAGCCTCTCGACCTGGCTTGGGAGGCATTGCTGAAACACGAGCAAAATGTTCACGATTCCGTTCCTCCCAATATTGCCGATTTTCCTCAGCCTGCCTCAGCACAAATTGATATTCTGCTTCGACTTCAGGACGATTTGCCTCAATGTAGGATAGGGCAATGTTAATCTGATCCTCCGTTAGATTAAACAAAGAGCGAATAAACTTCGGGGGATACTGAGCCGTCACATAGTCCATCACGTCATAGAGAGTGATGCGCGTGCCAGAAATTGTCAGCCCTCGCTCTGTAGGGATGATGGCTAGTTGGTGGTGGGACATGGACTTGATTCCTATACCTTGGTGCCGCATTCGGGGCAGAAGCGGTTAGTGGAAAGGATTTTGGCACCGCAACTGCTGCAATGAACCAATTGTGGAGTTTTTTCGAGATGTTTATGATCTGGCAAACCGACCATCTGGGCATTGTTTTTCCCCGATGGCACCATGGGATAGCAGTTTTCATCCCGCTTCACCCGCACATCCATTAGCACGGGACCTGAGTGTGCCAACAGTTCAGCGATCGCGCCCTTCAGTTCATCCCGCGATCGCACAATCATTCCCTTAATACCAAATGCCTCTGCCAGCTTGACAAAATCAGGCATACTCGGCTGCATATTGGATTGAGAATAGCGCTCATTGTAGAACGCCTCTTGCCACTGGCGCACCATGCCCTGCCAGCCATTGTTAATGATAATCGTTTTTGCCCCAATGCCGTATTGTGCTAGAGTTCCCAGTTCTTGCAGGTTCATCTGAAAGCTGGCATCGCCGCTGATACAAATGACTTCTTCGTTGGGCAATGCCACCTTAGCGCCCATCGCCGCCGGCATCCCAAAGCCCATGGTGCCCAGTCCGGCGCTGGAAATCCAGCGACGAGGACCGTTTTTAAGAAACTGGGCTGCCCACATTTGATGCTGCCCCACATCGGTCGTGTAGTAAGCGTGGGGTGCCTGGGTTGCCACTTCCACAATCACCTCTTGCGGCGAGAGGCTATCGGCATAGTGAGGCACCACTAGGGGATAATCTTCACGCCAGCGATCGATGCGGTTCAGCCACGCTCGATTGCGATCGCCCTCAAACTGATCGCCGTCTTCCTTGCTCCGACGCAGCATATCAATTATGACGTTGCGGACATCCCCCACAATTGGCACATCCGGGGCGCGATTTTTACCCACTTCCGCCGGGTCAATGTCAATGTGAATTACCTTGGCGCGCGCGGCAAATTCATCCAGCTTGCCCGTTACTCGGTCATCAAACCGGGCACCCACGGCGATCAGCAAATCGCATTCCATCACGGCAAAGTTGGCATAAGCGGTGCCATGCATCCCCAACATCCCGACCGACAGGCGATGATGTTCATCAAAGGAACCCAAGCCCATCAACGTAGTCGTTACAGGTAAATTAAACAATTCGGCTAACTGCTGAATTTCTGCATAAGCGTTGGCAGCGATCGCGCCCCCACCCACATACAGCAACGGCTGTTTTGACTGACGAATCAGGCGTAGCGCATTGGCAATCTGATTGGGGTGCCCCTTCACCGTTGGACGATAACCCGGCAGCTTAATGGAACCCGCATCCACAGGCACATAGTCAAATTCTTCGGCACCCACATCCTTGGGAATGTCTACCAACACTGGACCCGGACGACCCGTACTAGCGATATAAAACGCTTCGGCGATCGTCTGCGCCATCTCTCTCGGATCGCGCACCACGTAAGAGTGTTTCACAATCGGCAGCGTAATGCCGTAGATGTCAGTTTCTTGAAAAGCATCCGTGCCGATCGCATGACGAGGCACCTGTCCTGTAATGAACACCATCGGAATCGAATCCATGTGAGCCGTGGCAATTCCAGTGACTAAATTCGTGGCACCCGGACCCGAAGTCGCGAAACATACGCCCACTTTGCCAGTTGCACGGGCATATCCATCAGCAGCGTGAGCAGCACCCTGTTCATGCCGCGCTAGAATGTGCCGAAGCTCTCCACGGGCTTCAAAGCGGTAGAGTTCATCATAAATCGGCAGAATGGCACCGCCAGGATAGCCAAACAGGTCAGTTACACCATGGCGCTTTAAGCTATCCATCAAGGCGTAAGCGCCCGTTACCCGTTGAACCGCGACACGTTGGAGTTGCACAGGAGTATCCTCGTCAGTCTTCAGATGATTTTTGTATCGAATGCTGCATTAATGCTTGAAACTCAGTCTAGAGCGGATTTTGATCCCTGTCGAGAAAATCTCAATCAGGATCAAACCCATAAGCTCAAGAATGGCGATTTGATAAGCACTTAGCTAGATAGTCTCTGATTTTAACATCAGCTTCCGATGACATTTGAAGAGATTGTAACGAAAGTTTGTTTTGCCGTCGCTCATAACTTAGACGTTCCCCCAAGTATTAAAACAACCTTGATTTCTAGAATAGAAACATCAAACAGCTTTCGTACTCCGAACTCAAAACTCCGAACTCAAAACTCCGTTTCATGGTTTCAACTCTTGACCCGATCGCGCCTAACCCATCTTTCGAGCAACGGCTAGATGCGTCCGATCTGACCCGTCCGATGAAGTGGCTGTGGGCGTTATCTGCGGGTTTAATTCTCCTAGATGGCTTCGATTTTTTCATTATTGGCGTTGCCCTGCCCTTTTTGCAGCAAGATTTTGGATTGGGTACAGCAGAAATTGGCGCGATCGCGGTGGCAGCTTTGGCGGGGTCACTGGTTGGGGCACTGATTCTCGGACCCATCACCGATCGCGTCGGGCGGCAGCCAATGCTAATTGTGGATGTGATCCTGTTTTTGGTCGCAACTTTGGGAACGGTGGTTGCCTGGAATGCCGCATCGTTGATTGGGTTTCGATTTTTGGTGGGCGTGGCGATCGGAGCCGATTATCCCATCAGCGTCGCCTACATTACTGAAAACGTGCCGACTCGATGGCGCGGTCGTATGGTGATTAGCGCATTTACCTTTCAGGCGGTGGGGGCGCTATTGGGCGCGTTAACCGGGCTAGTCGTAATCTATGGGTTTCAAGTGCTGTACCCCGATTCAGTCCAGCCTGCCGTTCAGTATGCATGGCGCTGGATGTTGGGCGGAGGGTTGATATTGGCGATCGCGGTCGGCATTTTGCGGTTTAGTTTTTTGCTCGAAAGCCCTAGTTATCACTTGGCGCGGGGTGAATATGAATCTGCTTCTAAAGCCGCTTCGATTTTGTTAGAAGAGGCGATCGCTCTCACTCCAGATACCGATCCTCCCAATCAAAACCCCAATCTTAACTTTGCCGATTTGTTTTCACCCGCCTATCGCCGCAATACCCTACTGGCATCCGTTCCCTGGTTTCTGCAAGACATCGCCACCTATGGCATTGGCATCTTCACACCCGTCATTTTGGCGGCATTGGCATATTCGACCGAAGACAACCTTTTAGCGAAAGAATTCGCCGCTGCTCAAGGTTCCGCGATCGTGGATCTGTTTTTGGTTGCCGGGTTTATGCTGGCGCTGCTGCTGATCGATCGCTGGGGTCGCATCCGGCTGCAAATTATCGGCTTTTTGGGAATGGCGATCGGCTTAACTGTTTTGACGATCGCCAGCCTGCTTCATTTACCGCCCACATGGAATCTAGTGGTCATATTCATCGGATTTTTCATTTACAACTTAATGATGAATATGGGTCCCAATTCCACAACTTTTTTGCTATCCGGCGAAGTGTTTCCCCCATCCATTCGCGCCAGTGGAGCAGGGTTTGCAGGCGCGATCGCCAAAGCCGGAGCAATCTTAGGCACATTCACCCTGCCGTTTATCAGAGAAACTAGGGGCGAGACGACCTTGCTATTTATACTGATGTTGGTCTGTCTATTCGCAGCCGGGATGACCTATCTATTACGGGCAGGACTTACGCAAATCAGCCGAAATTTGCCCCCCAACCCCCAATTCTGGGGGAACTAGAGATCAAAGTCCCCCAGAATTGGGGGATTTAGGGGGCGAGTGCGTAAGTCCTAACGAGTTGAAGTTTCGAGCGGGTCACAGCTTCCCCAAACACAACAAAACTGAGCAGCCATAAAAAATGTTGAAGCGCGGATAAAAAAATGCTACTCAAGATAGAAGAAACAATTGACCGAGTAGTCTATCATCAATGATGAATTAATTTGTTGTCGAATTAATGATTAGAAGTTGTTGCTTTTGGATGGAAAAATGTTTCTAAAGAATAAGAAAGATGGCACACTCATCAAAATTTTGGATGTCGAAGCCGTAATTAATCCATCGCAGCCCACGATTTCAGGCAGAATTCAAAATGGTGAAGAGGAACAAGACCCAGAAGAGTTTGACAAAACTAGCTTAATTTTTCCATCTAATGAAAGTTTGCCCCAATGTTGGATGAATCCAGACTACCAAAGTTCTTTATAAAAGGGCTGAGGCTGTATGTGTTGGGGCGATCGCCAACAGAAACAGATTGATCAACTCATAAGGTTTACAATATTCGGTTAATTAATACCGACTATCCAATCTAAATAAGCTAGCTTTTACGATGTCAATGTAACTAGCCAAAAAAGCATTTAAAAGAGATCTTCAAGAAAAATATGCTTGCAAATCAGGTTTTGACTGGAAATATTTTAGTCGTTGATGACTCTGCTGATAACCGATTTTTAGTCCAAACAACATTAGAATGCGGTGGGTATGAAGTTGCCGTAGCAGAGAATGGCAAAATAGCTTTGGAGAAGATTGACCAATTTCCACCAGACTTGATTTTGTTAGATGTGATGATGCCCGAAATGGATGGCTATGAAGTAACCCGGCGGATTCGTCAAAATGTAGATATTTCTTATATTCCCATTCTATTGATTACAGCAGATGAGCGCTCCAGCGTGGTGAAAGGGCTAGATATTGGAGCCGATGATTTTATTCGTAAACCTGTTGATGTCGATGAACTTTTGGCGCGAGTGCGATCGCTATTGCGACTTAAACACAGCATTGATGAACGCGATCGCATGGTGCGTCAGCAAGAAGATTTTGTCATGCGATTGACTCATGACCTGCGAACTCCGTTAGTTGCAGCCGATAGAATGCTGGGATTATTTCACCAAGAAGCATTGGGCGCACTATCTGAAGATATGAGTGAAGCTGTGGATAGCATGGTTAAAAGCAATAGCAACCTCTTGCAAATGGTGAACACTTTATTAGAAGTGTATCGACATGACGCTGGTTCTAAAACGCTTACCTTTGTGCCCTGCAATCTGCGAGAGATTGTGGGTGAGGTGATTCACGAGTTGTCGCCGTTAGCAACAGAACGAGGTTTGACGCTAATTGCCGAAATAGATCAGTCTGAGACTGAAAAGAGTGGCAATCAGCCGATAACAGCGACAGTCATGGGCGATCGCATGGAGTTGCGTCGAGTTTTGACGAACCTAGTTGGTAACGCCATTAAGTTTACAGATACGGGATGGGTTAAGGTTCGCTTAGTCGAGCCGTTGGCGATCAACCCTGCAACAAGCAGCAATCCCACTATTCCTTCAGTCATGCTTGAAGTAAGTGACAGTGGCACTGGAATTGCGTTAGAAGAGCAGCAAACATTATTTAAGCGGTTTCGTCAGGGAAATCATAAGCGTTCAGGCAGTGGCTTAGGGCTTTATTTGTCTCGTCGAATTATTGAGTCGCATCGAGGGAACATTCAGCTTCAATCTGAATCGGGGAAAGGCAGTGCGTTTACGATTTATTTACCTGCGATCGCGGAATAGGATGTCATCCAAGATGAAACGCATTTTAATTGTTGACGACATTGCTGACAATTCTGCTTTGCTGAAAGCATTTTTGGAGACGGAGGATTATCAAACGGATGTGGCTAACTGTGGGGCGATCGCGTTAGAAAAAATCGCGGCACATTCTCCAGATCTCGTGTTGCTAGATGTGATGATGCCTGGAATGAGTGGCTATGAGGTGGTTTACCAGGTTCGCCAAAATCTAAAATTATCGATGCCAATCCTGCTGGTCACAGGGAATGATCAACCTGACAGAACCGTTCTGAATTTGGATGCGGAAGACTTTATTCGTAAACCGATTGATTTTGATAAGTTGTTAAACCGAATTCAAACTTTGCTCAATTGAGATTTTTGTACTGCGATCGCGGTCTCGCAAAGCATTCTAATTAGCTCAAAGATGCAACGCGAGAATCTGCGTCCATCACCACCATTGCTTCGGGCAAAAACTCTGCGAGGGCATGGTAGAGAATTGAGTAGGGCGAAGTATTCTGAGGAGTTCTGAACGTTCAGAATTCCTCAGAATATTAAAAAGTAGAAAGGTATTGCAGCTAACTGAATAGAGAGGAGCGTTAATTCTACTCATTCCTCGCTTCTAACTCTTTCGGTATGTAGTAGCTGGCAATCATGCCAAACATCAGCCACCACAGGGTATTGACTTCAGGACGATAAAGTACCGTATCGACTAAGCCGTGGGCAATCATGCCAAAGAGGGACGCGATCGCCGCAATCAGCCACAAGCCATCACGATTCGGGAAACGTTCGCGAAGCGTCTCCGAAGGAGAATCCCCATAGGAATCGCCCCCTTGCCGCAGCCGTTGGATGGCATTCCAGCCTTGAGTCACGGTCACCAGCAGCAGCCAGACAAAGCAAATGAATCCAACAATTCCGGCTTCTAAAATCACTTCTAGCAGAATAGAGTAGGCGCTCAGGGCGGAATAACGCGCCTTCATGTAAAGCGGATAGATTTTGTTGAAGGCGACGTTACCGGGACCAATTCCCCAAATGGGATGGTCTTTAATCATTTCAATCACTGCCATCCACACGTTAATCCGAAAGTTGTTGCTGCTATCGCCGCGTCCGGCAAACATGCTGCCCACGCGATCGCGCAACGGTTCCACCACAATCACCGCTAACACCACCGCTCCAGCGGCACTACCCAAAACAATTGGCAATGCCCACGTTCGCCAAAATCGCGGTAGGTAAATACTCCACCAGTGCGCCAACAGCAGCAGCAACACGCCAACGGCAACCACAATTCCAATCCAGCCACCGCGACTAAAGGTCAGTACCAAGCAGACACTATTGACAATTACCATCACCGCAGCGAGTGCTTTTTGCATCCAGCTTTGCCAGACAAACACCGCCGCCACGCTAAACGCGATCGCCGGAATTAAGTATCCTGCCAGCAAGTTTGGGTTGCCCAAGTAGCTATACACCCGCGTTGTTTTGGAAAGTGGCGAAGCGGGATCGACCCAGGTTGCCAAGGCTGCCGTGCCAGAAAACCACTGCTGCAACCCGTAGACACTGACGGCTAAGGCTGCTAGCAAATAGACTGTAATCACCCAAGCGCGAATTTTGGGCGATCGCAATACCCGTGCCACCAACGCAAAAAACAGTAGATAAAGCGTGAGCTTTTGCCAACCCACAAACGCCGCCTTTTTCACAGGAGACATTGCCGTCGCGATCGATACGGCTGACCAGTAAAGCAGCACCAGAAAGTGGATCGGCGTGGCAAGGGGAGTCCGGGGTGCGGGGTGCGGAGTGTATTGATCTGATGGAAGGGCTGCTTGTTCGTCTTCCGAGAGAGTTAGCAGAATCCAGTAGGCTCCACAGGCGGCTAAAAGCACCGCAACTAGCTCATTGTTGACGAACGGAGCCAGCGCAAACACCAGCATGACCAGCACTCCGCCGATCGCGTCTGCCCAGCGCATTAGCCTGCTTCCTCGCCGCCACTGCCGCAGCGGACCGACGAGATAGTGGATGTAGCTGGCATTAAGCCATTGCTGAAGCGGCAACGTAGAGAGCGTCAGGGTTTGCCAGACGGAGTTCATAGGGCACTCGCGATCGCGTGAAAGGATTCCTGGTTATTGTACATGGGGATTGCGATCGCAACTCTGCTGATCCACTCAGTCCGTTGTAGGAGGGGATGGATGATAGACCCATCCGTCATCGTGGATAAATTCGGAAATCCGGGAAATCGGCAATATGTGTAGGGAACAGATTTTGGCGTTATTTAGATCTCTTACGAAAGTGCCAATTTAGGAGATTCAAACTATCAGCAACCCATGTCAAACATCGACTTATGCAAGAAGTCTAATCTTTGCTTCATCCGACTCATGCTCAAACGACTAGCGGTTAAATTGGATGTCAAATGGCTTACCACCCTGCCCAATAGCCCAACTGGAGCAGTCAATATCATCCATGTAGCTCATCCTTTTTGGGGAGGACTAAAAAGTTTGCACCACCTATATTGAATCTATAGACAGTTGCTCAAGTGCAACGACCCGGCGGGGGGCTGCCGGGTTTTTCCTTTGGAATTTTAAACGGCTCTTATGAGTTCGACTAATTGCCCTAAAAACCTTAGAACAAACGCAAGCAACTATTCTTCATTCGGAGAACTTTCGGATAGCGTAGTGGGGATTTCAATAATAAATTCTGTTGCGCCTGAGTTTGCACAGCAGCTCAAATTGCCTTTGTGTCTTTCAACAACAATTTGGTAGCTGGTAGCAAGCCCTAAGCCAATTCCTTTTCCCACTGGTTTTGTGGTAAAGAATGGTTCAAATAGATGTTTTTCTACCTCATCTGAAATTCCGATCCCGTTATCTTTAATGCGAATTAGGATATGTTTTGGAATATTTAATTCGGTAGTTATTTGAATCATTGGATTTTCTTGAGCCGGATTAGAGTGGCTAAATTTTTTCTGTAAGGCATCGATCGCATTGGTTAATAAGCTCAAAAACACCTGATTCATTTCGCTTGAATGGCAGGTTACTAAGGGCAAATCACCATAATTTTTAATAATTTCTATCTCTGGCATGGTAGATTTTTCAGCGAAGCGATGATGCAGTAGCAACAAAGTGCTATCCAAACATTCATGAATGTCTGTTGGTTTAATATCTGATTCTCCTAATCGAGAGAATATCCGTAATGCCAGAACAATTGAGCTAATGCGATCAACGCCTGTTCGCATCGATCGCATCATATTTTGCAAATCAGAAACCAAAAAATCTAGCTCAGCTTCTTCGACCAAGATTTTGATTGCTGGACTGGGTTCTGGATATTCTTTTTGATAGGCATCAATTAATTCAAGCAACGTTTGAATAGAGTCATGGGCAGGTTTAAGATTCCCTGCAATGAAGCTAACCGGATTATTAATTTCGTGACAAACGCCTGCAACCAGTTGTCCTAAACCCGATAATTTTTCTTTGCGAAGCAGTTGAGCTTGCATTTGCTTTAGGCTTTCTAATGCCTTTTCAAGCTGGCTATTTTTTAGATATAGTTGAGATTGTAGGACTTGAATTTGAAGGTGAGTCTGAATTCGCACCAAAACTTCTTCAAACTGAAAAGGCTTTGAGATAAAGTCAACGCCTCCTACCTGAAACGCTTTTACTTTATCCACTACATCGTTTAATGCACTCAAAAAAATAACAGGAACTGAAGCAGTCGCTTCGTTTTGTTTAAGTTGCTCACAAGTTTCATAGCCATTCATTTGAGGCATGTTGATATCTAACAGAATCAAATCGGGCGTAGTGACTTGAGCCGCAGTTAGCGCCATTTTTCCACTCAAGGCTTTCCGAACTTGATAGCCTTGATCTGCCAGCATAGTCGATAGAAATCGAATATTTTCTGGAGTATCGTCAACAATCAAAATGTCAAAATTCTGAGATTCGACTAAATTTTTGTTAGAGTCCATAGCTAACTTTCAAGGATGTGAGGGTCTGTATTGATAGTTTATGAAATATAGGGATGACCAAGAAAGTTGCGATCGCTCGTTCAATCAAGCTTCAGGCGTTTCCAGCAGCAGCAGAATTTGATCAAAATCGAAGTTTGAAGCTAATTGGGCGATCGCGGTCTTTAATCCAATTTGTTCGCTAGCGATCTCCTCCAAAAGGTCTGGAATTAGTGCGTCATTTCCTTCTAGGGCGGAGCGCCTCAGTTGCTTTTTCCAATCTTCTGGCATTTGGGCAAGCCCTTTCTGGAGGCTGCTTTTGGATAGCTGCACATTACCTTCCCCGCTGACCTGTTGAGCATCAGTGACCGCCTCATAGAGATACTGTAACCCCAAATGCTGACCGATTTTTTCAAACAGTTCTGGCTGTTCAAAGGGTTTACAAATAAAATCATCGCAGCCAACGGCAAAAAAAGTTTGGCGTTGATTGGCAAAGGCACTGGCAGTTAGGGCAATTATCACTGTGTTTTGCCCTTGTGGCTCGGCTTTAATCAGCCGGGTTGCATCTAATCCATCTAAGATTGGCATCCGCAGATCCATCAAAATTAAATGGGGGTGCCAATCTCGCCAAATGGCGATCGCCTCTGCTCCATTAACCGCTTCTCGTAGCTCAAAGCCCTCCATGGTCAATATTTTTGATAGCAATAGCCGATTGGTCACATTATCTTCTGCAATTAAAATTCGATAGGTGGTTTGGTTGGGGGCTAGCCCGATCACTGGCTGGTGAATGGCTGTTCGGGGTTGAATTGAGACGGGTTCAGCACAGCGTATAAGAATGTCAAAACTAAACTCGCTGCCTTGATCAAGCTGACTAGCGACCGTGATTTCTCCGCCCATCAAGCCCACAAATTTTTGGCTAATGGCTAGCCCTAATCCAGTTCCTTCGGTCGATCTCATCCCTACACTCGTTTGTTCAAAAGGCTTAAAGAGCTTGTGGATTTCATCGGCGGCAATGCCTGCCCCAGTATCTTCAACCTCAAAATGCAGCAACGGGCAGTTTAGCGGGGGGTCTGCAATCGCATCGTAACTTGCTTGACCGATCAGACCGGTTCGCACAGTAATAGTGCCGTGGCTGGTAAATTTAACTGCATTGCTTAATAAATTCAGCAAGATTTGGCGCAGCTTGTTTTCATCCGCAATCACGTACTGCGGGAGATTTTCTGAGCGTTCAAAGACCAGTTGCAATCCTTTAAGTTTTGCTCTTAGCCGAAATATTTCCTCCAAACTGTCTAGCAGCGAATACAAGTCGAAATTGTTTTCGCTGAGAGAGATTCGCCCCGCTTCAATTTTGGACATTTCAAGCACATCATTGATCAGCTTGAGTAGATGACCACCGCTGCGATTGATGATGCTGACCTGTTCTTGATGAGGGGAGAGTAAAGAGCGATCGCGCGACATTAGCTGAGTGAAGCCCAAAATGGCATTCAGCGGGGTGCGAAGTTCATGGCTCATATTTGCCAAAAACTCACTTTTAGCGCGATTGGCGGCATCGGCGCGGTCTTTCGCATGTAGAAGCTCGGTTGCCTGCTGTTGCGTTTGGCTCAACAACTCAGATTGTTGAACGGCGACCCCTAACTGAGTGCCCACTTGGGCGGCGATTTGAATTTCAGACTCTACCCACTGGCGGGGATTAGCGTTTTGGTAGTTTGCCAGCAAGCCCCAAAGCTGAGTGCCGCAAAAAATAGGAACGATAACATAGGAGCGGGCTTGCAAAGATTCTAATAGCTCCAAATAGCAGTCATTAAATCCAGCCGTATACACATCTTCAATGCAGCAATAGTTAGATTTATCGCGATAAAGCCCGCCCTCTTGAGCTTGTAGGTGGGTATCGCGGATTAAGACTTCAGCCCCATCATCCATGCGTTTGATGACGCAATCGGCTTTGTCAACGGCAAGTTTGGTTATGGCTGGGTCATGCACATCCATCGGCACAATTTTGTTCCAGCCTTCTCCCACAGATTCTGCAACCACGATGCCGCTCCAGTCAGGTTTGAAGCGATAAATTAGGGTGCGATCGCACTGAAGGGCATGGCGTAACTCTGCCGTAGTCGCGCTAAAAATAGTGTCTAAATCTAAACTTTGGCGTATTCTCAGAATTGCTTTTGTGGTGGCGCGCTCCCGATCTACCATGTGGCGCAATTTATCTTCTACCGTTGCTCGTTCCGTTACTTCTGCCGCCAAGGCACCATTCGTATGCACCAATTCTGCGGTGCGCTGCTCCACCCGAAACTCCAACTCGTCATAAGCCTGACTTTTCGCCTCTTCCGCCCGCTTTCTTCCCAGTTCTGCTGCTGCCCGTGCTGCAAACACTTGCATCAGAGCAATTCTGTTTTCATCTGGCGGCAATGGCTCGGTATGCAAAATGCAAAGGGTGCCGAGAGCATTTTGATCCTGATCCAACAGCGGCACTCCCACATAGCTCACGGCTCCCATTTGCGCTAGCGCTTGAGATTTTGGAAACAATGTTTGTACGTCATCTAAAAACTGACAAGTTTCTTTCCCTTGAACTACTGTGCCGCAAGGAGCATCTGGCAGACTAAATTCGACGTTTTCTGTCAAATGATCGCTCGACCAAAGCGCAAGGGTGCGGAGTTGCCGTGGTGGATTACCCAATGCTTCTGCCACCAATACATAAGTCGTACCTAAAGCATCCGCTAGATTTCGCACTAGGGCAGGAAAAAACTCTTCACCCGTTACAGAAGCGGTTCCCATCACAATTTGTCGCAGCACTGTTTCGGCACTTTGCCGTTCGGCAATTTGCATCTCTAGTTCTTGGTTCACCGCTTCTAGCTGCATTGGGCTTCTTAAGGCGAGAAACTGGGGCAATAATTCCATCAATTGCAGGGCGGTATAGGCAGAAATGAGCGCAGTTAGTGCCCGTTCCAAGCCAGAAATCCAATAGATGGGATACCAGAGGGTGACAATATCCAGCAGATGCCCAACGCCACAGAGGATGATAAATGCGCCAAACATCACAAACACTTTAGCAAAAGGGAGATTATCTCGCTTGCTGACAAAGTAGATCAGCATCGCTGGAATGGAAAAGTAGGCGATCGCGATCACGGCATCGCTGATTACATATAGCCCCACCAGCGGAGTTTGCCAGAGATAGCATTGCCCATGCGGTATATATAAATCAGCAGAAAAGAGAGTTTGAAACAATTCCACCATCACTTTGCCCCGTTATGAACTTGAATCAACATGAATTTTTTATAAATAGAACTTACGCACTCGCCCCCTAAATCCCCCAATTCTGGGGGACTTTGATCTCTAGCTCCCCCAGAATTGGGGGTTGGGG
>ENA-ORBV01002247-ORBV01002247.1-microbial-mat-metagenome-genome-assembly--contig:-NODE-2247-length-41146-cov-14.895883_pt1 | contig 41146 bp, 44 predicted proteins | sample MGYA00237777_ERZ505514 | MGnify/ENA primary metagenome ERZ505514 (study PRJEB26160, sample SAMN06269048) | microbial mat metagenome | isolation source: Oligotrophic lake microbial mat | place... | reverse complement strand
GTGAAGACGGTGAACGGGCTGCCGTGGCAGCAGGTGGTGGTGTTTCGGAAGCGGTGATAGCCGTCAATTCATGAACAATTTTTCCTGAGGTCCGCGCAGTTATTGACTCTCCTGTTAATCTTGTGCTGGTACCGATACATTTCATAGCGATTCAGCGGGGTTGGTCACGCTGGAAATGCTGATCCAGCACGGGCAGATCATCCCGGTCAACATCGGCGATCATGATGAGGTCTATGGATAAGCCCTGAATCTTGATTGGAACTGCACAAGTTCATCCCGCAGTAACTGGTCCGCGGCGCCAGATAGGTGCCAATTTGAACCCAATTCCCGCTTGCTAAGGAGGGACTTGCCAGACACCATCGTATTTCCACGATGGCGTGGGCTCATAAAACCAAAAAATATGAAGATTTTCGCGGCATGGAGGAAAGTCAGGGACTTCGAACGGGTGCGCCTGCCGTTCCTTGCCTCCATGATCGATTTCGACATCATCATCGAAATCGGATACGCCGAAGAGCTGGGAAAACCCCTCACGCTCAAGCAACTGCTGCTCGTCATTCCGAGCTCGCGCACCACCGTGCGCCGCAGGCTGGTCAAGCTGGTCGAGGCTGGCGTTGTGGACCAGCGCAAAAGCGCGAGCGATCAGCGCGCCAACGTGCTGACCATTTCCACCCCGAGCCTCAAGCTGTTCGGCAAGTACGCGGGCACGATCTCCACGGCCTTCAACGTCTCTTTTCCTTGAGCGGTTACACCCGGGTTACGGCTTCTCCGGCGTGAGCAGGTCGGCGCAGGCAGCCGAGACCCCGGACACCGGTTCCTTGGCTCCAAGCATCGTCGCGTAGCCGCCTTTGGCGATCACGTCGCCGCGCGACCACTTGTCGACTTTCTTCAGCGCGACGAGCTGGGCTTCGTGATCCTTGGCGTTTTTGAACTGCGTTGTGCAGATCTGCGCGTACGCGGCAACCACGGCGGTCTCGGATTGGCGCTTCATGAGCGCGTCGGCGGCCGCGCTGGTCTTCCATCCGAGGGCGTCGAATCCCACCCAGGTGGCGAGCACTGCGCCTGCGAGCGCGCCCAAGAGGAACGGGCTCGTATTGTTCGGTAACTTGAAATCCATGACTGTCCTTCGCGAATGGAGGGAAAAGCCCTCCGTTGCTCAGGATACGCTGAACTGACGTCTTCAACACGGGAGCTACTCGCCCGAGGCCGTTGGCGGCAGGGGCGTCTGCTTGTAGCGGGAGAGCACTTTCGGCACGTAGGCAGTCGTCTCGGCGTAAGGCGGGATGCGCCGGCCATACTTCATGACCGCTTCCTCGCCCGCGTTATAGGCGGCCAGGACGAGCCTGAGGTCGTTGCCGAACATCGCCATGAGGTCGCGCAGGTAACGCGCGCCGCCGTGGATGTTCTCGCGCGGGTCGCGGATGTCCTTGACTCCGTAGCGCCGCGCGGTATCCGGCATGAGCTGCATGAGGCCCATCGCGCCTTTGGGCGAGCGGGCCGTCGGGTTGTAGCCGGACTCCACCGAAATCACCGCCTTGATGAGGCCCGCGTCGACCTTGGTCTCGGCAGCCGCGGCGTGGATGTGATGGTCGAACGTCGAGGGCATGCGCACCGGGCCGTAGTAGGCGGGGCCGTACGAGGCGGGGACGCGGCGGCTGCTGGCGGCCTGCGCCTCGATCGCCGCGAGCTCCGCCTTGGCCTGCTCGCGCATCTGCAGGCTGCGGTAGGCGTTGGGGTGGACGATGAATCGGTTGTTGCTGTTGGAGTAGAGCTTGTAGCTGAGGTCGGCCGGCGGCTGGTCGGAGTAAATGACTGATACGCGGTCGTTTTCGACCTTGCCGTACACAGCAGCGTTGACCGCGCCGCTGAATGCGAGAGGCATCAGGAGCGTTGCGCAGGCAACGAGGATGCGGGGTCGAAGCAGGGGCATGTGTGCTTTTTTTGTGGACCCAAAAGGTGCGTGAGTTTACCCCAGCCGGCTGCTATGATCGACCGCACCTTACCTCCTGTTACATCATGACCGAACCCCTTGAAATAGAAGTCTTCTCCGACTACGTCTGACCCTGGTGCTATCTCAGTACCGTGCGTATTGAGCAGCTCAAGGCCGAACACGGTGTCAGGATCAAGTGGGTGCATTTCCCGCTGCATCCGGACACGCCGCTGGACGGGCGCAGCCTCGCCGACCTGTTTGCGGGCCGCGGCTACGACATCCCCAAGATGCAGGCGCAGATGCGCGCGCGCATGGAAGCCGAGGGCCTGCCCTACGGCAACCGCACCATGACGTTCAACAGCCGCCTCGCGCAGGAGATCGGCGCCTGGGCCGACACCCAGCCCGGCGGCGAGGCGATCCACGACGCGATCTTCCGCGCGTACTTCGTCGACGGCCTCGACATCGGCGACAAGGACGTGCTCGCGGGCCTTGCGGCATCGGTGGGGCTTTCGCGCGAAGCGGCGCTCGAGGTGCTCGAAAAACGCACCTTCAAGGACGCGGTCGACGCCGACTGGGACAAGTCGCGCAAGTACGGCGTGACGGGCGTGCCTACGTTTGTGGCGGCGGGGCGCGGCGTCGTCGGCGCTCAGCCGTACGAGGCTTTGGTCGAACTCGTAAATCAGGCGCGTTCCGACGCCTGATTCGAAACATTCGTTTCCGCGGAATCAATCCCCGCACCGCCCTCCGGGCAGTTGATATAACCGAACCGGTATAACTCCAGCAGGTCTTGCCTAGCGCCTGGGCTGCGTGTCCGAACTCGTGGACACCGGCACGGGGACGACGAAGCCCACGCACGCGCTCAATGCAAGCGCCGCAAGCAGCGCGGCCGCAATCGTTTTCAGGTGTGTCATGGCGATCCTTTGAATGCCGTTGGCGCCCAATCCGCGCCCGCAAAAACTAACTTCCCCGCGAGCGGTCGTCAGTGCGGTAACGCGCCTAATTGGCCTCGAGCCGCAAAATCGCTCACACTAGAGGGCCAAATCACCCGAAGACCCGATCGGAGCCATAGATGAGCCATTCCAAGACAGTGCAGACGCGGCGGCGCAAAGCGAAGGCCAAGCACACCGAGGCGCGCGTCGCGAAATCCGTCGAGAAAGTCAAGAAACAGGCTGCAAAGAAGTAAAGCGGCGAGATCGCGGTAAACCACGCGGGTTAGAGCGGAAGATTAGTGTATGCGTAGGCGCGGTGCATGAGCCGCTCGCCGCCGCCGACGCAGTCATAACTGCGGGCCGGCGTCGCCGAATGCATCGCGGCGCGGTTGTCCCAGAACACGAGGTCGCCAACGCGCCATACGTGGCGATAGACGCGGTCCGGCTGGGTGGCGTGCTCCATGAGCTCCTTGGCAAGCGCCGCGCTTTGGGGTTCGTCCATCCCGTCGAAGGTCTTCACCAGCGTCGGGCTGACGAAGTAGTGCTCGCGTCCCGTGACCGGGTGCTCCTGCACGACCTTGTGGATGCGGTCGGGCCACTTGGCGCGATCCTCGGCGCTTAATGGCTTGGCCGAGCCCGGATTCTTCGCGAGCAGCGCGTCGTTGTGCTTGTTGAAACTGTGCACCACGCCGAGGGCCCGGATGCGCTCGCGCGCGGCTTTCGGCAAGGATTCGAGCGCGGCATGCATGCTGCAGAAAAGGGTGTCGCCGCCTTCGGACGGTGTCTGGACGCAATACAGCATCGTCACCGCGTCGATATGCGAATCGCTCGACGTGTCGGTGTGCCACAGGTCGCCGGCGCGGTCGAGGAAAGCGGCGGGCGTTCCGTCGGGCTTCTTAACGTTGCCGACCTTGCCGATCTCGGGCCTGCCCTCGAGGTGGAATTCCTTTCGCTGCGAGATCTTCGGCTTGCCGAAGCGCTTGAGGAAGCTCACCTGCGCGGCCGGCGTGAGGTCCTGGCCGGGGATCGCCACCACGGAGTGCGCGTCGTAGAGCGCGCGGATCCTCGCGAACTGTGAGGTGCTCAAGGGCGCCGAAAGGTCGACGCCTTCGATCTCGATGCCGAACTCCGGATGGAGCTCGCGTGTCTTGTAGGCCGTCATCTTGTTGTGAGTGCATGTAAGGGCGTTGCAAGAATACCGCTTAGTTTGCGCGCATGCCGGTTGTTGCGGCTCGCGCTGCAGCATGGCTAGACTTTCGCGCGCGCGCACCGCGCTGCGCAAACACCAAGGGAGAGTCGAATGAAAACGAGGAGAACCATCATTGCCGCGGCGCTGGGGCTGGCGTGCGGCGCCGTGCAGGCCCAGACCTGGACCGTTCCGTCCGAAGCGCAGCGCTGCCCGTCGAAGTGGGGCGCGGCCGACGAGCGCGGCTCGGCCAACCACATGAACGCGGCAAGCGTGATGCGCGCAACCCAGCTTATCCGCACCGGGGAGGTCATCGAGATCGCGCATGTGCTGAACGACAAGATGCCGTTCTTCGGCACGCGCCGCTTCGACGTGCACACCAAGCGCACCTTCATGAACCAGTTCTCGAACATGCGCGGCAGCAACGAAGAAATCGTCATCGGCGAGATCGGGCAGGTCGGCACGCAGTTCGACGGCTTCGCGCACCAGTCGCATCACGAGAGCCACTACAACTGCGTGAAGACCGGCGACATGCAGTCGCGCGGCGGCTTCAGCAAGTTCGGCATGGACAAGATCGGCACGCTGATGACGCGCGGCGTGCTGATCGACGTCGCGGGCCTCAAGGGCGTCGAGATGCTGCCCGACAACTACGAGATCACCGTGCAGGACCTGCAGCAGGCTTTGGCGCGCCAGAACCTGCAGCTGCGGCCGGGCGACGCGGTGCTGATCCACACCGGATGGGGAAAGATCTACGGCAAGGAAAACGGTCGCTATGTGAAGACCTGCCCCGGCATCGGCATCGCCGCGGCCGAATGGCTCGCAAAGCAGGATCCGATGCTCGTCGGCGCGGACAACTGGCCGGTCGAAGTGGCGCCGAATCCGGATCCAAAGCTCTCGCTGCCGGTGCACCAGGTGCTGCTCGTGGTGAACGGCATCCACCTGCTCGAGAACCTCAAGCTCGACGAGCTGGCGGCCAAGCGCGTGAGCGAATTCGCTTTCGTGATGCAGCCGCTCAAGGCCGCTGGATTCTCGGGCTCGACGGTCGCGCCGGTGGCGATCCGCTAGGCGTTTCGCAGTAAAGGGGAGGAGGCCGGACAAAAAAGGGGCCAGGCTCAATGAATTAAATTGAGCCTGGCCCCTTTTTACGGGGAGGTAAACTAGGCCCCTGGCTCCCCTCTACCGGCATCCATGAACGCCCCGATCCACGTCCCGATCAATACGGCCCCCTCCGTCTGCCCCCACGACTGCACCAGCACCTGCGCGCTCGAGGTCGAAATCAAGGACGCCCGCACCATCGGGCGTGTGCGGGGCTCGATGCGCAACACCTACACCAACGGCGTGATCTGCGAGAAGGTCGCGCGCTACGCCGAGCGCGTGCATCACCCGGACCGGCTGCAGTACCCGATGAAGCGCGTCGGCCCCAAAGGAGCGAAGTCGGGTCTCGGCAACTTCAAGCGCATTTCGTGGGAAGAGGCGCTCGACATCACCGCCGAACAGTTCCAGAAGAAGGCGGCGCTCCACGGCACCGAATCGGTCTGGCCGTACTTCTACGCGGGAACGATGGGCCACGTACAGCGCGACGGCATCAACCGCCTGCGCCACGTGATGAAGTATTCGCGCTGGTTCTCGACCATTTGCGTGGCGCTTTCGGACACCGGCTGGATTGCCGGCACGGGCACGAAGCGCGGCGTCGACATGCGCGAAGTCGACGAGCATTCGGACGTCGTGGTGATCTGGGGGGGCAACCCGGTCAACACCCAGGTCAACGTCATGGCGCACGCGATGACCGCGAAGAAGCGCGGCGCGAAGCTCGTGGTTGTGGACCCGTATCGCACCGGCACCGCCGCGCAGGCCGACATCCACCTCGCGCCGAAGCCCGGCACCGACGGGGCGCTCGCCTGCGCCGTGATGCACGTGCTCTTCAAGGAAAACCTCGCCGACTGGGACTACCTGCGCAAGTACACCGATGCGCCGGACGAGCTTGCGGCGCATGTGGCGACGCGCACGCCCGAGTGGGCGGCGAAGATCACCGGTCTCGAGCCCGAGGAAATCGTTTCGTTCGCGCGCCTGTACGGCGGCACGAAGAAGGCGTACATCCGCTGCCATCACGGCTTCTCGCGCTCGCGCAACGGCGCGGCGAACATGCACGCAGTCACGTGCCTGCCGGCAGTGACCGGCGCGTGGCAGGTGCTCGGCGGCGGCGCGCTCTACGGGCAGGCGGCGCTCTACCCGCTCAGGAAAAACCTCATCGACGCGGCCGACCTAGTCGACCCAAGCCTGCGTGAACTGGACCAGTCGAGGCTCGGAGCGATCCTCACCGGCGACGCGGAGGCGCTCAAGCACGGGCCGCCGGTCACCGCGATGATCGTGCAGAACACCAACCCGGCGATGGTCTGCCCGGAGCTGAACCTGGTGCACAGGGGCCTTGCGCGCGAGGACCTCTTCACTTGTGTGCACGAGCAGTTCCTCACGGAGACGGCGGCGTTCGCCGACATCGTGATTCCGGCCACGACCTTCCTCGAGCACGACGATTTCTACACCGCGAGCGGCCACACCTATTTCCAGGTCGCGCGCAAAGTGATCGAGCCTTATGCGCAATCGCGCGAAAACCACTACGTGATCACCGAGCTCGCCAGCCGCCTGGGTGCGAAGCATCGCGGCTTCGACATGAGCGCGTGGGAGATCATGGACGAGGTGCTGCGCGAGTCCGGGATGTGGGACGCGCGGAGGAATCACGAATCCGGCGGCGAGGATCGCCTGCCGCCTTTCGAGCACGCCCACTTCCTCGACGGCTTCGGCACCGCAGACCGCAAGTTCCATTTCAAGGGCGACTGGCAGAAGTTCGGCGGCCGCTGGCAGGAGATGCCGGTGCTGCCGGATCACCTCGACGTGATCGATAACGCCACCGCGGCGAAACCCTATCGCCTCATCGCCGCGCCCGCGCGAACCTTCCTCAACTCGACCTTTACCGAGACGCCGGGATCGCTCTCGCGCGAAAAGCGCCCGACCGCGCTGATCCATCCCGAGGACTGCGCTGCGATGGGGGTGAAGGAGGGCGACCGCGTCGCGATGGGCAATGAGCGCGGCGAAGTCATCGTGCATGTGAAGCCGCAGGCCGGGCAGCAGCGCGGCGTCGTGGTGGTCGAAGGCATCTGGCCGAGCAAGCACTTCGAGAACGGCATGGGCATCAACGCGATCACCAGCAGCCAGCCCGGCTGGCCGAACGGCGGCGCGGTGTTCCACGACACGGCAGTCTGGATCAAGGCGGTTTAGGCCAATCCAGGGCACTCCGGGGCGCCCGCCATGCAAGGCAAGCCGCTGCGAATCCTGCTCTCGGCCCGCGCGCTGGAAGCCTGCGGCGAGCGGGTGAGTCAGGTATTGGGGGAACGCACCGCCGAGTACCTCGTTTCCGAAACCACTGGCCCTGCGCCGGACGCGGACATCGCGTTCGTCACCCGGGACGTCATTGGGAGGTCAGACCGCAACAGGAACGAGCCATCCACCGAACGCTTCTTCCACCAGCTGCTCGCCTCCACCAACCTCAAGTGGATGCAGGTCAATGCAGCCGGCGCGGACCGGCCCGTCTTTCTCGAGCTGAAGGCGCGAGGCGTGCCGATCACTTCCGCTGCCGGCGCGAACGGGGCGGTCGTTGCACAGACGGCGCTGGCCGGGTTCCTTGCGATCTCCCGCCGCCTGCCGCAGCTCATGCAAGCCCAGAAGCACAAGGAGTGGAAGCCGCTGGTCGTCACCGGCCTGCCTCGCGACCTGCAGGGACAACGCGCCGTCGTCATCGGCTGGGGATCCATCGGCCAGAAGCTCGGCGAGTGGCTGAATGCCCTCGGCCTCGAAGTCATCGTCGTGCGGCACTCGGATGCGCCGGCAAGTGGAGGCCATGAAACCGCTACGTTCAAGACGCTGCACACCGTGCTGGCGCGCGCCGACTGGGTGTTTGTCGCCTGCCAGCTAAGCGAAGAGACCCGCGGCCTCATGGACGCCCGCGCCTTTGCGGCAATGCCCAAGGGCGCGCATGTCGTCAACGTGGCGCGTGGCGAAGTCGTCGTGGAGCCAGACCTCGTCGAGGCGCTGCGCTCGGGCCACCTCGGGGGCGCTTTCCTCGATGTGTTCGCCCACGAGCCGCTCGACCCGGCGTCCCCGCTCTGGGAAATGGGCAACGTGATCGTGACCCCGCACAGCGCCGGGCAATCGGACGGCATTTACGCGCGGGTGGTGGAAATCTTCCTCGAAAACCTCGCCCTTTGGCTCGCCGGCAAGCCGCTGCGCAATGTCGTGCGCTGAGCCTTCCTTTATGATCGACGCCTAACCAGGAGGACCCCATGTCGGCCAACGACCAGTTCACCGTCGAACCCCTGCGGGGCAAGGTCAGCGAGGCCGAGTGGAAGGCCCGCGTCGACCTCGCCGCGTGCTACCGCCTCGTCGATTTCTACGGCATGTCCGACATCGGCGCGAACCACATCTCGCTGCGCGTGCCGGGCGAGCCGGGGGCCTTCCTCATCAATGCCTACGGAATGATGTACGAGGAGATCACCGCCTCGAGCCTCGTGAAGATCGACCACGACGGCAAAGTGCTCGGCAAACCCGGGTTCGGCGGCGGCCTCGACTACGGCATCAATGTGGCGGGCTTCGTGATCCACGGCGCGATCCACGATGCCAGGCCCGAGCTCGACTGCGTGATCCACACGCACACCTGGGCCGGGATGGCGGTCTCCGCGCTCAAGGAAGGCCTGCTGCCGCTGGCCCAGACGTCGATGCGATTCGTGAAGATCGGTTATCACGACTATCGCGGCGTCGCGCTGGACCTCGAAGAGCGCGAATCGCTGGTCCGCGGCCTCGGCGACAACAACGCGATGATCATGCGCAATCACGGGCTGCTCACCGTGGGCCGCACGGTCGGCGAGGCTTTCAACGCGATGCACCGGCTCGAGCTTTCGTGCAAGACGCAGATTGCCGCGCTGTCGATGGGCCGCGAGCTCAATCCGGTGCCGCAGAACGTGCTCGACAAGACCCACATGAACTACCAGCCGCAGACGCGCCGCCCGTTCGGGGTCATGGAGTGGCCGGCGATGTTGCGCATGCTCGACAGGCGGGACCCGGGCTACAAGAGCTAGGGATCGGGGGAGGCGCGCATGAAGCAGGGCGAGCGCGATTCGAAGGCGGCGCTATAATCGTTTATGGCTCTCCAAAAGCTCCGTAAGAATGCAACTTCGCGGGTGATCAGACCCGGTACCTCGGGATCGGAAGATTCTCAGGTCGAAGGCTCTACCGCCGAATCACGCATGAATCTCGTGTGGGAGTTGACGTTGCAGTGCCTGGCAATGCAGGGTGGCGGGCAAGTTGAGCCCAGACTTCAAAGATCTTTTGTCCGAATTCAACGCGCATCACGTTGAATATCTCGTAGTCGGCGCGTACGCGCTCGCTGCGCATGGCCGGGTTCGGGCAACCGGCGATCTCGATGTATGGGTCAGGCCGGATGTCGCCAACGCAAGGAAAGTGCTAAACGCGCTAGCGGCTTTTGGCGCACCTCTGCAGGACCTTACGGAATCGGACCTGGCGCAGCCAGGAGTCGTTTACCAAATTGGAGTCGCGCCGCTCAGGATCGACGTCCTCACCGCAATCGATGCGGTCGATTTTGACGACGCCTGGAAACAACGCATCACGACGTTGTTTGCCGGCCAGGCCGTATCCGTTCTTTCAGCGGGGCATTTGATTCAAAACAAGCGAGCGGTGGGTCGTAGCCAGGACATCGCCGACCTTGAGTGGCTGGAAAAAAATACGCCGGGAACGTGATCTGACCGGCTAGCCAAACTCACGCAGCGCGAAGCTGCGCGTCGTGAATCGGGATCTGCACCTTCACCATGAGCCCGGGTGGTTTCGCCCCCGGCGCCGCGTCCTCGAGCCGCATGCGGCCGTGGTGGCGCTCGACGATGGCTTTGGCGATCGAGAGGCCCAGCCCGCTGCCGGCGGTGCTGTCGCCGGCCACCCTGTGAAAACGCTCGAAAACACGCTCCCGCTCATCGACCGGGATGCCCGGCCCTGAGTCGACCACGGTGATCTCCGCCATCGAGCCGTCCTGCCGGACCGAGACGGTGACCTGGCTGTTGGGCGGCGCGTAACGTAACGCGTTGTCGACGAGGTTCTCCACCAGCGAGCGCATTTCCTCAGCCGAGCATGAGACGGGCACCTCGTCATCCGCGTCCGCGCCGAGGTCCACACCCTGCGATTCGGCACGCGCGGCGCTCGATCCGACGACCTCGCGCGCCAGCCCCGCGATGTCGTGCACGACGAAACGCTCGGTGCGCACGCCCGATTCGAGCTTGGCGAAATCGAGCAGCTGCTGCACGAGCCTTCGGGCGCGTTCGATGCCCCGCCCGAGTTCCTCGAAGGCCGCTGCGCGCGCCTTGTCCGATTGAGCCCGCGCCGCGAGCTGCACCTGCAGCGCCAGCGCGCCCACGGGCGAGCGCAGCTCGTGCGCGGCGTCCGCGAGGAACCTTCTCTCCGCGCCAAGCGAGGCTTCGAGCCGCCGCAGCAGGCCGTTGATCTGCTCGACCAGCGGCACGAGCTCCTTCGGCACATCGTCCATCGGCAGTGGGTCGAGGCGCGAAGCATCGCGCGCGCTCACGCTGTCGGAGGCATGCCGGATCGGCGCGAGCCCGCGTTGCAGCGCCCAGGCCACGAAGAGCGCGAGGAAAGGGATCAGCAAGAGGAGCGGCAGCAGCGCGCGCAGCGAGAGGTCGCGCGCGAGCGCATCCCGGTTGGCGATCGACTGGCCGACCTGCACGACCCCGTCCTCGGTGACGTGCGTGTAGATGCGCCAGGTGTCTTCGGAAGACTCGACGCGCTCGAATCCCTCCTCGAAAGTCTTCGGGAAATCCTGCGGCAGGGAGGGCAGCAGCGTCTCGAAGAACACGCCGCCGTCCTTGTCGTAGGCGCGCACCGAGAGGAAAAAGCCCGGCCGCGCGATGCGCAGGCGCCGGTCAAGCCAGTCTTCGCGCAGGTGGACGGCGAGGGCGACCAGGCGCAGCTCCTCGTCGAAGAGGTGGCCGACCTGCATGCGCACGAGGAAGTAGGTTGCCGAGAGGACGACCGTGACCCCGAGCGTCAGCGCGCCGACCACCCACAGGACCAGCATGCCGCGGATCGATTTCACGACCGAATCTTCACGACCGAATCTTCACGCCAACATGGCGATGCGGTAGCCGACTCCGCGCACGTTGCGGATGAGCTCCGCGCTGAGCTTCCTGCGCAGGTGGTGCAGGTGAACCTCGATCGAGTTGCTGCCGACTTCCTCGCCCCAGCCGTACACCGCGTCCTCGAGCTTCTCGCGCGAGACCACGACGCCGGGCTCCTTCATGAGTGCGGAGAGCACGGCGAACTCGCGGCCCGAGAGGTCGACGATCTCGCCGCGGAATTCGACGCCGCGAGTGGCCGGGTCGAGCGTGAGCGCGCCGTAGACGATTTCGGGTGAACCGCGGCCGCTCTGGCGGCGGATGACCGCGCGTGCCCGTGCGAGCAGTTCGTCGAGGTCGAAGGGCTTGACCAGGTAATCGTCGGCGCCGGCATCGAGGCCCGCAATCCGGTCGGCGACCGAGTCGCGCGCCGTGATGATGAGGATCGGCAGGTGCTCGCCGTTCTTGCGCACGCCCTTGAGGATCTCGAGCCCGTCGCGCCGCGGCAGCCCGAGGTCGAGCATCGCGAGGTCGTAGACCCCGGTGCCGACCGCGAGCTCGGCCTCCGCGCCGTCGCGCACCCAGTCCACGGCATAGCCAGCGCCATGCAGGCCGGCCATCACCGCGCGGCCGATCATCGGATCGTCTTCTACGAGGAGTACTCTCATGCGGCTTCGATAGCACCCATGTCAGTGCGGTGTCAACTCGGATGGTTCGATATTGCATCCCGTGCGTTAAGTCGCCCCGGGTTAAGTCGCCCCGGGTTAAGTCGCCCCGGGTTAAGTCGCCCCGCGTTAAGTCGCCCCGCGTTAAGTCGCCCCGCGTTAAGTCGCCCTTAAGCAAGCGCAGTGCACTCTTGCACCTGTCCTGGAGGACAACAGCAGCAGGGTTAAGAGCGGTGCCGTGAGGGTCACCGCTCTTTTTTTTCATCCAGTGTTTTGTCCTTAAGGAATGCTTAAGTTTGCGGGCGGTAGCCTCCAAAGCGTTGGTGCCAGGAGGAGGGCCGGGACGGAAACTCTCCCATTTCCGTTCCGGCCGCAGTTCCTTCAGGACGCAGCGCCGCGCCCGATTCCCAATCCCACACCGGAGAAGCTTCGCGATGGACCTGGCTTTTCTGCCGCAGGCCCCGGCCGTTTCACGCCTGATGCTGCTTGGCATGCTGCTGCTCGCGGCGCTTGCCGCAGGCGAAGCGGTGCGGCGCTATGCGAAGGTGCCCCGCATCACGGGCTACGTGATCATCGGCGCGCTGCTTGGCCCCGAAGGTGCGGGACTGATCAATGGCGACGCGCTGTTCGAGATGCGGCTGCTGGTGGACCTGGCCATCGGCCTCGTGGTGTTCGACCTCGGCAGGCGGCTCGACATGACGTGGCTGCGCCGGAACAGGTGGCTCGTGGTCGGGGCGCTGGCCGAATCCGTGTTCTGCTTCTGGGCGATCTACGCGGCGCTTTCGTTCTTCGGATTCACGCCGCTGCTCGCTTCGATCGCGGCCGCCATCGGCACCTCCACCTCGCCCGCGGTGGTGATCCTCGTCTCGGAGGAGCTGCGCTCGGAGGGCCAGGTCACGGAGCGGCTCATGCTCTTCACCGCCGTCAACACGGTGCTCGCTTACCTCCTGCTCGCGCTGCTGCTGCCCTTTCTCCACCTGCAGCACGACGTCGACTGGAAGACGGCGGTGCTGCACCCGGCGTATGTCTTCGCGGGCGCGGCCGCCGTGGGGGCGATTGCAAGCATGGTCCTGCTCCGTTTCGCGCGGTGGCTGGGCAAGAAGCCGGACCGCCAGTTCATCCTGCAGATCGCGGTGGTGGTGATCACGATCGGCGTGGCGCACAGCCTCAAGATTTCCGTGCCGGTGGCGCTGGTCACGCTCGGCCTGCTCGCGCGCAACACGGACTCACGTCACGACCTCGTGCCGGTGCCTTACGGGCACGGCGGGCAGGTGTTCTTCCTCATCCTTTTCGTGCTGACCGGCGCGAGCCTCGAATTCCACCTGTTCGGGGTGGCGACGGCGACCGCGGTTGCCGTCTTCATCGTCGCGCGCTTCCTCGGCAAGGCGGCCGCACTGCTGACGTTCGGCGTCGCATCCGGCATCCCGAAGGGCGGCGCGGGCCTTCTCGCGATCGCGTTGCTGCCGCTCTCCGGCCAGGCCGTGGTGATGGTGCGCGACACGGTCTCCCTCTACCCCTCCTTCGGGCGCGAGCTTGCCGCAATCGTGCTTTCCGCCGTCGCCGTGCTCGAGCTGGTGGGCCCGATAGCAACGGAATTCGCATTGCGCCGCGCGGGTGAAGCACACCCCGAACCCGCGCGGGAGGCGGTTTAGGCATGGCCTCCGAAGAGCAGTTCACGGCGTCGGCGCCCCTCAGCCTGGGCGTGGAACTGGAGCTGCAGCTTGTAAAGCCGCACGGCTGGGACCTCACCCGAGGCGCGGCCGACCTCCTCGGGCGCCTGGAGAAACGCAAGGACCTCACCGGCGCGGTCAAGCCGGAAATCACCGAAAGCATGATCGAGCTCAATTCCTCGGTGCATGGCGGCTCGGAATCGCTCTTAGGCGAGTTGCGCAACATGCGTTCGGCGCTGCTGGAGGAAGCGGGCATGCTCAACCTGCGGATCTGCGGCGGCGGCGCGCATCCTTTCCACGACTGGGCGGACCGGCGCATCTACCCGAACGAGCGCTTCAATGCGGTGGTCGAGCGCTACGGGTACCTGGCCAAGCAGTTCACCGTCTTCGGGCAGCATATCCATGTGGGCTGCGAGAGCGGCGATACCGCGATCTTCCTCACGCACATGATGACGCGCTATGTGCCGCACTTCATCGCGCTGTCGGCCTCCTCGCCGTTTTACCAGGGGGAGGACACGTCGTTCCATTCGTCACGGCTGACGGCGGTCAATGCGTTTCCGCTCGCGGGACACATCCCGTTCGTCCTCGACTGGGCCGAGTTCATCGAGTACTACTCGAAGATGAAGGATTTCGGCATCGTCGCCTCGATGAAGGATTTCTACTGGGACATCCGGCCCAAGCCCGAGTACGGGACGATCGAGGTCCGTGTGTGCGACACGCCGCTGACCCTGCGCCGGGCCGCGCTGCTCGCTGCTTATGCCCAGGCGCTGGCCGCCCGGCTGCTCGACGATCTCTCGCAGGTGCCGGTGCGCGCGATCTACCTCGTCAACAGTTTCAACCGGTTCGAAGCGAGCCGCTTCGGATTCGCCGGCAAGCTCATCGATCCGCGCTCGGGTGCCAAGCGCACCATTGCCGAGGACATTCTTGCGACGATCGTGGAAATCGGGCCTTTTGCCACAAAGCTCGGCAGCGGCCCGCCGCTGGCGGAGCTCGAAGCGCTCGTGCGCGGCGGCAAGACCGACTCGGACTGGCTGCGCGCGCGGCGCGCGGCCGCGGGCGGCTCCCTGGCTGACGTGGTGCGCAGCGCCTGCCAGGAATGGGCCGACTAAGCGATGGAAGACGTCGAGTTCTCGCCCGAGTTCTGCAGGTTCATCCAGGCCACGATCCCCACGGTGGATGCGGCCGAACTGCTCCTGCTCTTCCATGCGCAACCGGACAGCGCCTTCACGCTCGAGGAGGCTGCCGGCAGGCTTGCGCCGGGTGTTGCAACGGGCGAGATCGTAAAAAGACTGGAAGCGTACTGCAGCGCCGGCATCCTCTCGAGGGACGGCAGCCGATACCGGTACAACACCGGCACGCCCCTGGCGGGCAATGTCGAGCGCCTGGCGCAGGCGTACCAGCAGCGGCCCGTGACCCTGGTGCGCATTATCTATGCGCTCCGGGATTCCAGGATCCAGTCGTTTGCCGACGCCTTCAAGCTTCGAAGGAGCTGAACATGGTGACCTTGAATCTCGTGCTGATCTCGCTTGCGGTGCTCACCAGCCTGGCCTGCATGGTGTTCCTGTTCCGCGCGTACGCCGTCAGCGGCACGCGCCTGCTGCTCTGGAGCGCCCTGTGTTTCGTCTTCCTCACCGCCAACAACGTGCTGCTGTTCATGGACGTCTTCGTCATACCCGACCTCGACCTGCGCCCCTACCGACTGGGTGCGGCGCTTGTGGGCCTGCTCTTCCTGCTCTACGGCTTCATCTGGGAGACGCGATGATCGAATTCCTTGCCGGCAGCGTGTCCATGGGCTTTGTCATTGCGGCCCTGTTTTTTGCTCGGTTCTGGAGGAATACGCGCGACCGGTTCTTCCTGGCTTTCGCTGCGGCCTTCCTTCTGCTAGCCGTCAACCAGGCGCTCGCGCAGTGGCTGGGCGCCGCGGACGAGCGCGTGAGCTACACGTACCTGCTGCGCGTGCTGGCCTACGTGATCATCCTTGCGGCCATCGTCGACAAAAACCTGTCCCGCCGGGGCTGAACGCCCGGGGAGCCGGGCGGCCGGACGCGGTTGCTTCTTTGCGGCCCCGGCTGGCGCGAATTGCAATCTTCATTCGCGCTTCCCGCTGTAAGGAGGCCGCATTCTAGCGGGGGCGCGGTTATGCGGCGGCGGCTTGCGCGTGGCGGGTTTGGTTACGGGCCTCCCTGGAGCCTGTGGACGGCTTGATAAGATACGTAACAGTTTACGGGGGCCGGGTATTGCGCGCCACAAAAGTCGAACATTCGATTGCCGGGCTCGGCGCCAGCTGCGGCGTTCCGGGCAGTTATTGTATCGATACCAGTACATTTCACAGGGAGGTAAGCCCGCATGGAACCCTTCGAGAAGGACAATCGGCTCAAGGGCCGGGTCGCCATCGTCACCGGCGCGGGGTCGCGCGCCGAGGGCATAGGCAACGGACGCGCGGCGTCGATCCTCATGGCGCGCAGCGGCGCCCGCATCGCGCTGATCGACGCGATTCCCGAATGGGCCGAGGTCACCGGCCGCATGATCAGGGAAGAGGGCGGCGAGTCGATCGTCGTCGAAGCCGACGTGACCAAGGCCGCCGATTGCGCCGCCGCCGTTGCCAGGGCCGTGGCGACATGGGGCCGTGTCGATATCCTCGTCAACAACGTCGGCATCGCCGGGCCGCCCGGCACTGCGGTCGACGTGGACCCAGAGGCGTGGGAGCACGCCATGCGGGTCAACGTGACTTCGATGATGTTGATGGCGAAGTACGCGATCCCCGAGATGGTCAAGGCCGGCGCCGGCTCGATCATCAACCTTGCTTCGGTGGCGGGACTCGTTGGCGGGCATCCGAGCCTGCTTTACCCGACCTCGAAGGGCGCGGTGGTCAACCTCACGCGCGCGATGGCGGCGCATCACGGTCCCGAGGGCATCCGCGTGAACTGCATCGCGCCGGGCATGGTGTACACGCCGATGGTGTACTCACGCGGCATGACGCCCGGGGTGCGCGAGACAAGGCGCCAGCGCTCGCTGCTGCAGACCGAAGGCACCGGCTGGGATGTCGGCAACGCGGTGCGCTACCTCGCGAGCGACGAATCGCGCTGGGTGACGGGCACAGTCCTGCCTGTCGATGCAGGAGCAACGGCGGGCGCGGGACGGCTTTCGGCGCCAACGAGCGATGGGAAGAAAGCATAGAATGCCCGCATGACAAAGCCATCAGAAAGCATCGACCCAGCCGCCGCCAAGCAGGCGATCTTCGAGTACTGCAAGAAGCGCGGAGCGCTGGCCGTCGGCGTGGCCGACCTCGCGGCGCTCGAGAAGATCGCGCCGCCCGGCCACAAGCCGAGCGACCTCATGCCGCGCGTGAAGTCTGTGATCTCGCTGGGCGTCGGCGGCCAGACGCAGGGCACCTGGCAGATGCCGGCCAAGGCGATGGCCTATTCGGGCTCGACCGAAGTGCGCGCGTACAAGGTCGCGTACGGGTGCTCGTTCTTCATCGAGCAGAAATTCGGCGTGCCTTCGATCTACGTGCCGCCGGACATCGATCCCGAAGGCGGGCCGCGCGTTCCTTTCCAGAGCCTGAAGCTGCATGCCGAGATCGCCGGCATCGGTGCACGGTCGCTCGCGGGCGACATCCTGCTGCATCCCGATTTCGGCTTCATGTATTACGCGTCGGTGTTCACCGAGCTGGAGCTCGAGCCGGACAAGCCGATGCAAGACAACCCGTGCCCTGCGCCTTCGTGCGTGAGCATGTACCGCCAGATCGGCAGGACTCCTTGCATGAAGTTCTGCCCGGCGCAGTGCCTCGACGGCGAGATCGACGACCAGGGCCGGCAGAAGGTCATGCGCTACGACATGGCGAAGTGCGCCGAATTCACGCAGGAATACGAAGCGGTGCCGAAGATCCTCGCCGAGGCGGTCAAGGACGAGGTGCGCAGCCATGGCGCCGAAGGCCTGCTCGACCCGGACCGCAAGATGCTCTGGTACAAGGTGTCGGCCGGCTCGGGCGCGTGGTTCGCGCAATGCTTCGAGTGCATGCGCGTCTGCCCGATCGCCACGAAAGCGCCCGCCTCCGACCCGATCCTCAGGACGGAGTCAGCGCGCGAGGCCTCGCGCAACAAGCCCTCCTGAGATGGCGCGCGGCCTGACACGCGAGCAGCTCGGCATCACCGAGGCCATGATCGCCACCTACGGCGAGGCGATCTTCCGCATGAGCCACAACCTGCAGGTGAGGCAGGGCGACCCGATTCGCGGGCTCGACTGGCCGGAGATCGACCGCCAGCGCGAGGCGATGGGTCTCGCCGACGGCCAGATCGCCGCCAGGCTCGGGCTTTCACGCGAGCAGGTCATGTTCATCCGCAACACCGAGGAGAGCCGGCGTTTTCGCGTCGGCCAGCAGGCGTACCTCATGGACCTCGGCGGCGGAAAGCGTTTCCGTCCCGAGCGCGTGGTGCCTTTCGAGCAGCGGTTCCGCTACAGCGACGATGCGCTCGCGCTGCGGTCCGCGATGCAGTTCGATGGCAACCGGGTCGCGGAATTCATTGCGCAGGGCTGGTGGCGGGACGACACGCTCACCAAGTGGCTGGCGCGCCATGCGTGCGAGCGTCCCGATGCGGACGCGCTCGTGCACGCTGGCACGTCGATTTCGTGGTCGGCGCTTTCGGCGCGCGTTGCCGGATTTGCGTCCGGCCTGAGTCACGCCGGGGTCGCCGCGGGCGATGGCGTCGCGGTGCAGTTGCCGAACATCCCGGAGTTCATCGTCGCCTACCTTGCGATCGCGCGGCTGGGTGCGGTTATGACGACGATCCACATGCCGTATCGCGGCAGCGAGTTCGAGACGCTGCTGCGGCACAGCCGCGCAAAGGCCATCGTCTGCCTTGCAGCCGCAAAGGATTGGTCGCCGGCTGCCGCAGCCGTCGAACTCTGCGGGACGATTGCCACGCTGGAAACCGTGATTGCGCTCGGAGAAGGCGTTCCGGGCGCGATGACTTTCGCCGAAGTGCAGGCTGCGCCCGCTGCTGCGATCCGCGAGCTGCCGGGTCCCGCCGCCGGTGATCCCTTCCTGCTCCTGTACACCTCGGGCACTACTGCGTCACCCAAAGCGGTGCCGCACAGTTATCACACGCTGCTTTCGAACGCGCGCCTTGGCGTGCCCGAGCACGGCATCACGAGCGAAGACCGCATCCTTTCGGCTGCGCCGTATTCGCACCTCTTCGGGTTGTATGCGTTGCACGTGGCCTGGGCCGCGGGCGCCGCGTCCGTGCTGCTGCCGGTCTTTACGCCACCGGATCTCGCGCAAACGGTGGAGCGCGACCAGCCCACGGCGCTCTGGACGGCCCCGGCGCATATCGCCGCGTGCCGCGCGCTGGGGCTTTTCGACAAGCACGATTTTTCCTCGCTGCGCCTTGCGATCATGTCGGGCAGCGCTTGCCCGCCGGAACTCGTGCGCTGGCTGGCCGAGAAGTTGCCCAGGTGCGCAGTCACGCAGCTTTGGGGCATGACCGAGACGCAGGCCGCGCTCTATACGCGGCCGTCGGATCCGCTCGAGGTGTCCGCGACGAGCGCGGGGCGCGCAAGTCCGGGAACCGAAGTACGCGTCGTGTCGCCCGTGGACGAGCCCTGCTCTGCAGGCGAGGAAGGCGAACTGCAGGTGCGCGGGTGCCTTGCGTTTCCAGCGTTCTACGACAACGTCGCGGCCAACGAGACCGCGTTTGCGCCGGACGGCTGGTACCGCACGGGTGACCTCGCGAAGATGGACGCCGCCGGCAACGTGTCGATCACCGGGCGAGGCAAGGACGTGATCAATCGCGGCGGGGTGAAGTTCAACCCGCGCGACGTGGAAGACCTGCTGGATTCGCACCCGAAGGTCCTGCAATCGGCGATCGTGCCGATGGCCGATCCGGTGCTGGGCGAAAAAGCCTGCTGCTTCGTGGCGCTGCGCCCGGGGGTGACGGACGTGACGCTGGAAGAACTGGTCGCGTTCCTCTCGGAGCGCAAGATCGCGAAGCTGAAGTTTCCCGAGCGCCTCGTGGTCGTGGCCGAGTTCCCGCTCACGCCGACAAGAAAAATCATCAAAGGCAAGCTGAAGATCCCCAACTGAGCGGGTGAGGGCGAGAGCCGAAAGGCTCCCGCGTCCTCGAGTTGTAACCCTTTTCGCCGCGGCGGCGATGGCAGCAATATCTGGTAACAATTGCGCGGCAGGGCGCTTGCGAAGCTGGGTTCAAATGGGCGCGTTTCCAAGGAGCCTTCCCAATGAAAACCCTCGTTCTCGTCGTTATCGCCGCGGCCTCGCTTGCCGGCTGCGCGGTCGTCCCGGCCTACGGCCCTCCCGGTGTCTACGCCCCCGCCGTCGTCGTTCCCTACGTGGGCTTCGGCTACCACGGCCATCACCACGGCCATCGCGGCGGGCACCGCGGCTATCGCTGAGAACAGGCCCTGCGTGACCTAAGGCACACAGGCTCCATGGCCCGGGTTGTTATGCTCGGGCCATGGACCTCAGCCTTCAAGTCGGCAAGTACGATATCCAGCAACTGCTGGGAAAGGGCGCCACCGGCACCGTTTATCTTGCCCGCGACACGTTTTCGGGCAGGGAAGTCGCGTTGAAAGTCATCGAGCCGGAGGTCTTCAGCAACCCCGAGTTCGGCACCGTGTACCGCGCGCAGTTCCTCAACGAGGCCTCGCTCGCGGGCAAGCTCAAGCACCCCCACATCGTCACGATCTACGACGCAGTGGTGACGGAAGACTCCGGCCATATCGCCATGGAGCTCCTCACCGGCGGCGACCTCTCGGCGCATGTCACGCCCGAGACGCTGCTGCCGATCTCCGACGTGCTGCAGATCGGGTTCAAATGCTGCGGCGCGCTCGACTACGCCTTCAAGGAAGGCATCGTCCACCGCGACATCAAGCCCGCGAACCTCATGATCTCGCAAGGCACGGACGTGAAGATCGCGGACTTCGGCGCGGCGCTGCTGCGGAAATCCCACCAGTCGCAGACCTCCGCCATGGGCTCGCCGTACTACATGTCGCCCGAGCAGATCGAGGGCCGGCCGCTCACCTTGCACAGCGACATGTACAGCCTCGGCGTTTCGCTCTACGAGCTGCTCACCGGCTCGCGCCCATTTACCGGCAACACGATGGACGAGCTCCTCAACCGCATCCTGCGCGAGGAGCCGGCGCCGCCCTCGACGGTGCGCGCCGACATGCCCAGGGACATCGACCGCATCATCCTGCAGGCGCTGGGCAAGAGGCCCGAGCACCGGTACGACTCGTGGGCCGCGTTTGCGATGGACCTCTCGAACGTGGTGCGCCTCGTGCTGCCCGCCGATGTCATTTCGGACAGCGAGAAATACGTCGCCCTCAAGCGCGTCGCGATGTTGAACGCGCTCGCCGATTCGGAGCTCTGGGAGCTTGCGCGGGCCGGCCACTGGTCGCGCGTGAAGCGGGCCATCCCGCTGGTCAAGGAAAACGAGGCTGGGGAAAGCTTCTTCTTCCTCGCGCAAGGGCAAGTGAAGGTGATCCGGCAGGGCCGCCTGCTCAATACGATCGACGAAGGCGAGTGCTTCGGGGAGATGGCCTATATCCGCGGGGGGGAGCTGCCGCGCCACGCCACCGTCGAATCGCTGACCGACATCATGATCGCGGAGTTCGTCCCGGCGGCGCTTTCGGCGATGAGCCTCGGCGCGCAGCTCGCGCTGACCCGCGCGCTCGTGCGCAACGTCGTGGACCGCCTGGAACTGGCGAATTCCCGCCTGGCGCGCTAGTCTCGCGTTTTCCCAAAGGGGAGGGCGCCATGAAACCGGAAATGATGCTGTTGCTGTGGGCTGTCGTATTGACGTTCGTGCAGGTCCTGATCGCCGCGCAGGGCGCGTTCATGCGGGTCGGCCTGCCGACGCTCGCAGGCAATCGCGACAACCTGCCGGTGCTGGCCGACTGGGCGGGCAGGGCGCGCCGCGCGCACCTGAACATGATCGAGAACATGGTGCTCTTCGTGCCGCTCGTGTTCCTGGTCATCGCCTCGGGCAAGTCGAACCAGTGGACGGTGCTCGGCGCGGAGCTGTTTTTCTGGGGTCGCCTCGCCTATGCGCTGATCTATCTCGCGGGGTTCCCCTGGGTGCGCACGCTGGCCTGGGCCATCTCGGTGGCGGGCATGGTCATGATGGGCTGGCAGCTTTTCAAGTAGCGCTGCTTGCGCCGTTACATTCCAAGCAGGACCCATAAGACAAGGACGGAGACAAGGGCAATGGACGCAAGCAACTCGAAAGCAATCCCGCGACGCAATGGGAATGAAAAAATGCCGCGGCAATGAGGCCAACCCGCATCTGCATCGTCCGCCACGGCGAGACCGCCTGGAACGCGGAAGGCCGCGTGCAGGGCCAGCTCGACATCCCGCTAAACGATGTCGGGCGAGCCCAGGCGCGCGCCACGGCCACGGCGCTGGCCGGCCATGACTTCACCGCGATCTACTGCAGCGACCTTGCCCGCGTGCGCCAGACGTGCGAGCCGGCGGCGAGGAAGTTCGCGCTGCCGGTGACTTACCTGGCCGAGTTGCGCGAGCGCCATTACGGCATGTTCGAGACGCTGACGTACGTGGAGGTGCGCGAGAAGTTTCCCGAGCAGTACGCGCGGTTTCGCGACAAGGATCCGGACTTCGACTTCGAGGGCGGCGAGACGCTGCGCCGGTTCAACGACCGCTCGCTCAAGGCGATCGGCAACCTGATCGCGCGCCACTCGGGCGAGGACATCCTCGTGTTCACCCATGGGGGCGTGCTCGAAATGGTCTACCGGCATGCGCGGGCCGTGGGGCTTTCCTCGCCGCGCGATTTCGAGATCCCGAACGCGGGCATCAACTGGATCGAAGTGACCGCGGACCAGTGGAAAGTCTGGGCCTGGGCCGAGGTCGCGCATCTCGAGGCCGCGCTGGACGACCTCAAAGAACCGTAAGTCACTCCCGGAGGCTTCGATGGCACGACACACCGCATACCTTCCTCATGGCGTCATCCCGGCCGTGCTGCTGCCCTTCTTCGAGGACCTGTCGATCGACGAGGCCTCGTTCCGCTCACATCTTCGCGACGTGACCGCCACGGAGGGCATCTCGGCGATCACGATCAACGCGCACTCGACCGAAGCGGCCTCGTGCACGTTCGAAGAGCAGAAGCGCGTTCTCGAAATTACGCAGGACGAGGTCGGCGCGCGCGTGCCGATCGTGCACGGGATCTATGCCGAAGGCAGCCTCGAGGCGGCGCGCATCGCAAGGATGGCGGCCGAAGGCGGGGCCTCGGCGCTGCTCGTGTTTCCGCCCGGGCCGTTCACCATGGGCCAGCGGCCGGAGATGGTGGTCGAGCATTTCAGGCGCGTCGCCGATGCGGGCGGCCTGCCGATCATCGCTTTCCAGTACCCGCTCGCGGGCGGTCAGGGCTATCCGCTGCCGACATTGTTGCGCCTCATCGAGTCCGTGCCTTCGGTGCGCGCGATCAAGGACTGGTGCAACCACCCGGTCCAGCACGAGCGGCATATCCGGACGCTGCAGTCGCTGCAGCCCGCGGTCAACGTGCTGAGCACGCACAGCGCGTGGCTTTTCAGCTCGCTCGTGCTGGGATGCAATGGACTGCTTTCCGGGAGCGGCTCCGTGATCGCGCCGCTGCAGGCGCAGCTATTTCGCGCGGTGCAGGCCAATGACCTTGAAACCGCGCGCACGCTACACGACCGGATCTCGGCGACCGCGGACGTGTTCTATGCCGATCCGCCGGTGGACATGCACAACCGCATGAAGGAGGCGCTCGTGCTGCTGGGCAAACTGCCGCGCGCGGTGGTGCGACCGCCGCTAGTGAAGGTGACGGAGGCCGAGATCGCGCGCATCCGCCAGGCGCTGGTGCGCGCCGGGCTGCTGCCTGTGGGCGAGCGGCGACTCAAGACGGCTTAGCGCGGCGGCCGCGGAAGGACCGCGGCTCTATCGTCCCTTGTAGGACGGCTCCCGCTTTTCGACAAATGCGGCCAGCGCCTCGCGCGAGTCGGCCGAGTCCTTGAGCCCGCACATCGTCTCGACCACGCTTTCCATCGAGCGCCGGTAGTCGAGGTCGTTGGCGCGCACGAAAGCGTCGCGCAGGAGCTTCATGGCGATCGGCGATTTCTTCGCGAGGCGCCTGGCAAGCGCACGGGCGCGTGGGAGCACCTCCGCGCGCGGCACGACTTCGTTGATTACGCCGAGCTCGTGCATGCGCTTGGCAGAGACGATGTCGCCGGTGAAAAGCAGCTCGGCCGCGCGGTGCCGGCCTGCGATCTTCGGAAGGTGCACGAGGTGCATCGCGGGCAGCAGCCCCACATCGATCTCCGGGTAGCCCCACTTGCTCTCTTCGGCCGCGATGATCATGTCGCAAGACACGGCCCAGGTGACGCCCGCAGCCCGCGCATGGCCATTGACCGCGGCGATGACCGGCTTGCCCAGCCGATACAGCACCTCGTGCATCTCGTAGTAGAAAACCTCGATGAAGCGGCGCAGCGCCTGCCCGTCGAACTCGAGGGCCAGCTTGAGGTCGACGCCGGCCGAGAACACCGTGGGCAGGGCGCTGGTGAGGATCACGGCGCGCGCCGTATCGTCGGTCGTGGCGCGCTTGTAGGCGTCGATCACCTCGCGCGTGAGCTGGTGGTCGATCGCATTGACCGGCGCGCGGTTCATGGTGATTTCAGCCACGTTCTCGATGACGCGGTACTCCACCAGCTGGGTCATGCGGTGCTCCTTCGGGGGTGAGGGCGCGATTATCGCAATGCAGCCGGAAGTTGTAACCGCGTTGTTACCAAAACGGCGCCGCAGGCCGGAATTATTTCGCGGTGCGATCGTCCAATCGCTATCCAAATCGGAAGGACCTGCAATGGGACCTGCGTTGAAACTTCGTGCACTGGCTGTCGCAACCCTGGCGACCCTGATGGCGGCCGCGCCCGCGCTGGCGAATGCGGCCGACCGGGGCGGCAGGCACCACCATCACCAGCCCCGCGTGAGCATCGGGGTGGGTGTCGGCTTCGGTGGGTTCTGGAATCCCTTCCCGTACGACCCTTACTTCGACCCTTTCTACGACCACTACCCGCCGCAGGTGTACGGCTACGTGCCGCCCCCGGCCGTGCCCTGCACGCCGGCCGACGTGCCGACGAAAGAGCCGTCGACGAACATCTTCAGCCCGGACTACGCCTATGACCGCATCGACGCGAGCCGTTGCGCGCCGCAAGCCGCGGCAGGCGTGCCGGGCGGGGCGCTGCCGGCCCCTCCCGCCGGCGCTCCTTCGTCCCTGCAGCAGGCGCCCGCGTATTACTTCTGCCGTAGCGCCAACGCGTACTACCCTCAGGTAAGCCAGTGTGCCGAAGCCTGGCAGCAGGTCGCCCCAAAGCCCCCGGGCACCTAAAATAAACGTAAAAGGGGCCAGTAAAAGGGGCCAGGCTCAATCCTGACGTCGTCAGGATTGAGCCTGGCCCCTTTTACTGACCCTGGTTAAAGGGCGATGCCCGACGCGGCGAGGATGCCGCGTACGCGGGCGCGCTGTTCTTCCGAAATGGTGAGCCGCTCGGCGAAGTCCTTGCCGAGCGGCTTCGTCGCGTCGATGCCCATCTTGGTGACGGTGAAGGTCTCGGGGTCGGAGGTCGGGTCGAGGATCGCGCCCTTCGCGCCGGGAATGAAGACGATGTCCTTCTCGGCCTTGACGCGCGTGGCCACCGCCCACATGACGTCGTTCATGTCGAAGATGTCCACGTCCTCGTCCACGACGATGATGTACTTGGTGTAGAACTCGGTCCCCAGCGCCGCCATGATGGCCTGCTGCGGTTCGCCCTGGGAGGACTTCTTCATCTTGATGATCGCGAGGAACGCGCCGCAGGTGCGGTGAGGCACATGCACCGCGATGACATTCGGCAGGTTGCGGCGCAGAGTATTGAGGATCTCACCCTCGCGCGTGACGCACGACACGAGGATGTGATCCTGCGACATCCCCGAAGCCACCGAGTGGAACATCGCATCGCTCCTCATGCGCACGCGGTGCGCGACGAAGACGTTTTGCGTGCTCCGGTACGACGCGTAGCCGGTGAACTCGCTGAACGGCCCTTCGGGCTCGTGCACGTTGGCGAGGATCTCGCCTTCGATGACGATCTCCGCGCCGGCGGGCGCCTCGAGGTCCTGCACGCCGGTTTTCGCAAGCCGGTACGGCTCGCCGAAGAGCCCGCCGATGATCTCGTACTTGCGCACCTGCGGCGGGTAAGCGAAGACCATCGAGCCCATGTAGTGCAGCGGATGGATGCCGAGCGTGATCGCCGCCGGCAGCGATTGGCCTTTCTCTTCCGCGCGCTTGTGGAACTCGTACATGCGCCGGCGCGAATGCAGCGAGACGCCCAAGCGATTCTTGCCCGTGAGCATGAAGCGGTGGAACCCGGTGGTGTCCACGCCGGTGAGCGGATCGCGGGCCGTGAGCTGGCCCGCAGTCACGTAAGGCGCCGCATCGACCGAGAAGTGGGTCGGGATAGGCAGCTTCGAAAGGTCGACCTGGTCGCCCTCGAGCGTGACCTGCTGCCACGCGGCTTCCTTGACCGTCTCGCAGGGGATGTACTTCTGCACGCGATCGCGGAACGCGCTCGGCAGGTCGCCGACCGGCACGCCCAGGCACGCGGCCAGCAGCTTGCGGCTGCCGGCGATGTTCGTGACCACCTTCATCTTGTGGCCCTCGACGTTCTCGTACACCACGACCGGGCTGCGGCCCGCATGCTCGAGCTCGAACACCAGCGAGGTCATGTCGAGATGCGTGCGCACCGGCGCCGTGATGCGCGCGATCTCGTCCGGGTAGTCGCGCTCGACCATTGCAAGGAACCCGCGCAGGGTCTGGCTTTCGTTCATCTGGTCTCCGTTGTTGTTTTTAGCGGGCTATTCGGCCTTGATGCCCGCTTCCTTCACTATCCTGCCCCAGCGCTGGATGTCGTTGTTGATCGTGGCGCGAAACTGTTCCGGCGTATCGCCCAGCGGCTCGGATCCGATCTCGAACATCTTGTCGCGGAAGGCTTGCTCCCTGGCGATGCGCTGAACCGTTTCGGAGAGCTTTGCGATGACTTCGGGCGGCGTCTTCCCCGGCGCTACGAGGCCGTTCCACGGCGCCACGTTGAAGCCCGGCAGGCCGGACTCGGCCACGGTGGGCAGCTCGGGCACCTGCGCTACACGGCGCGAGGTGGTGACCGCAAGGCCGCGCAGCTTGCCCGATTTCACCTGCGGCAGCGCGTCCGAGAGGTTGGCGAACATCATCTGCAGGTCGCCTGCGAGCAGCGCGGCGATCGCCGGCGGCCCGCCCTTGAACGCCACGTGCACCAGCCTGGCGCCCGTCATGCTGCCGAAGACCTCGCCCGAGAGATGCGTGGTCGCGCCGATGCCGGAGGAACCGAAGTTGAGCTTTCCCGGGTTGGCCTTGGCATACGCGATGAGCTCGGGCACCGACTTGACCGGCACATTGGGATTGACCATGAGCAGCAATGCATTGACCGCGACGTTGCTCACCGGCGCGAGGTCGTTGACCGGGTCGAAGCCCACGGACTTCAGCAGGGACGGCGAAACCGTATGCGGCCCGAGCGAGGACATCAGCAGCGTGTAGCCGTCGGGCGGCGCCTTGGCGATGAACTCGGTGGCGACCACGCCGCCCGCGCCGGGCTTGTTCTCGACCACGACGGCCTGGCCGAGGATGTCCTGCATTCGCGCCGCGGTTACGCGCGCGACGACGTCGGTGTTACCGCCGGGCGCGAAGCCGACGATGATCTTGATCGGCTTGTTGGGGAAGGGCGCCTGGGCCGACGCATCAAGGCAGATCGCCATGGCGACCATGAACAACGACTTCGCGAACGCGCGCGGCATACGGATCCTCCCGGGAAACGTGGGCGGGCGAATGCCCGCCGTCACACCTGATCGTAGCAAGCCCTGTGCCATCGATCTACTCCAACTCGGCGATCATCCCTTCGCGGCGAAGACCTTCTGCTCGTCCGGTCGGCAGCATGGTCAGGCCCCCGCTTTCTGGCTTCGGTTCTGCGACTGGTACCACTCGAGGATCTGCTCGCCGTTCCAGTGCAGCACGCCCGGCATCTTGCCGATGCGCGCGTAAACCTCCTCGAGGTACTTGATGCGGAAAGGCTGCCCGCTGATGTACGGGTGGATGGCGATGGCGAGGATCTTGGGGCGCTCGGCGCCTTCCTCGTAGTAGCGGTCGAAGGTGTCGAGGACCTTGCGCGTGAAGTACGAGGCCTCGTGGTGCTGCACGATCATCATCGGGATGTCGTTGTTCTCCACCGAGTACGGCAGCGTGACCAGCGGGCCCTTCGCGGTCTGGATCGTGGTCGGCTCGTCGTCATAGACCCAGTCGCCGATGTACCTGACGCCGGCGGCGGCGAGCAGTTCGGGCGTCTCGAAAGTCTGCGTGAGGCCGGGCCCGAGCCAGCCGAGCGGGCGCTTGCCGGTGAATTTTTCGAGCGTGTCAAGCGACCGCTCGATCATCGCCTGCTGGTTCTCTTCCTTGTGGATCGGGCCCTGCTCGAAGCTGTGGCCCATGAACTCCCAGCCGTCGTCCTTGCACGCCTGCGCGACACGCGGGTAGTCGAGGCAGACACGCGCATTGATCGACACCGTCGGCCGGATGCCGAGGCGGTCGTACAGTTTCTTGAAGCGCCAGAACCCGACGCGCATGCCGTACTCGTGCCAGCTCCAGTTCGGCACGTCGGGCACGAGCACCACGCCGGTCGGCGCAGGCAGGACCTGCCGCGCCATGGGCTTGCCGATATCCCAGACCTCGAGGTTTACGATCGTCCAGACGACGATGCGCGCGCCGCCGGGAAGCTCGAGCGGCGGGCGGTCGACGATGGCGGAGAAGGGGACGCGTTCGCGGGGCTGCATGGTCTGTCTCCCGTTACGAGGATGAATTCACGACTTTATATTGCACCGGACAAGGCAGGGAGAGGCTCTCCTGCCAGTTTGTGTATCGGTACCGGTACATTTCAGCCTGTCCTGGCCGCATTGATCGCGCGCCAGCTGACGCAAGGCTGCGCAGGGCGATTGCTCGGGAAGTCGTCATCGCCTGAATTCTACCTGCCGCTGCGCTTTCGTCCCGCGCCGGGTGATACCCTTTCACGCTTTCACCGAGGGATGGCGTTGCAGGGCAAACCGATTCCACGCTGGCTAGGCATTGCGATCCTGCTCGGTATCTCCGTGGTCTTCGGCAGCAATCACGTCGCCGCGCGTTTCGCTTTCGAGCACGGCTCCAACGTGATTACGGCCGTGGCGTTTCGCGCCACTTGCGCGCTGCTGTTCGTGTTCGTGCTCCTCGTCGCCAACCGCGTCTCCTTCGCGCTGCCCGGAGCCACGCGCACGCGCGGCATCGTGATCGGCCTTTTCCTGCTCATGCAGAGCTACTGCATCTTCTCGGCGGTGGCGCTCATCCCGGTCGCGCTGGCGCTCCTCGCCTTCAACACCTATCCGATCGTGATCGCGCTGACCGCATGGTTCGTCGACGGCGAGCGGCCCTCGACCCGCGCGATCATCGCCATGCCGGTGGCGCTGGTCGGACTTGCGCTTGCGCTGGATGTCGGAGGTTGGAGCGGGGTGGGTGCCCCGAGCTTCGCGGGTCGGTGGGACGAAATCGGCGTAGGCGTGCTCTATGCCACCGGCGCGTCGTTCGCTTTCAGCGCGGCGCTCTTCCTGACCACGCGCTGGCTCAAGGACGTGGACGGGCGCCTTCGCACGCTGCTGGCCACCGGCACCATCGCGGTGGTCATGCTTGCCTTCGCGCTGTTGACGAATGCGCTTGCGCTGCCAAACGACAAGACCGGTTGGGTGGCGCTGGTGCTCGTGGGCTTGTGCTACAGCGCGGCGGTGACGTCGCTTTTCGTCGTGCTGCCGAGAATCGGGCTGGTCAACAACTCGGCGGCGCTCAACTTCGAGCCGATCGCGGTGCTGGTCATGGGGTGGATGCTGCTCGGCCAGGCCATGGCGCCGCTGCAGATCTTCGGCGCCTTCGTCGTCATCGGCGCGATCGTCGCCCTTAGCACAGGCAAGAAGTAACCTACTCCGGCTGGAAGGCGACGACCTTGTTCCGACCCTCATGCTTGGCCTTGTAGAGCGCCCGATCCGCCCGCGCCACCAGTGCGTCCATCGTATGCCCGTCCTCAGGGAAACTCGCTACCCCGACGCTGACCGTCGAGCGCACCGAAGTGCCGTCGTACAAGAGCGGCTTGGCTGCCATCGAATCGCGGATCCGCTCGGCTACGTCGCACGCGCCTTTCGATGGCGTCTCGGGCAGCAGCACGACGAACTCATCCCCCCCGTAGCGGGCGGGCACGTCGGTGTAGCGCAGCTCGGCCTGGATGCGTTCGGCAAGCTGCCGGAGCAGCCGGTTGCCGGCTTCGTGGCCGTGGGTGTCGTTGACCTGCTTGAGGTTGTCCGAGTCGACCATGAGCACGCTGATCGCGCGCTTGTAGCGCGATGCCTGGCCGAAAAGGCGATCCGCGACGATGGCGAAGCCGCGGGTGTTGTACAGGCCGGTGAGCTCGTCGGTTTCCGAGAGCAGCTTGGCCTTGTTGAGCCCGTAGCGGATGTCGGCCGAGAACATCGTGGTGACGTACGCAACCAGCAGGACCGGCGCGAGCTGCGCGAAGAGCGAGCCGATGCCGCGCAGCGTGAACAGCGTCTGCTGCGGGTCGGCGTCCGCGAGCAGTACATGGCAGGCCGCGATCAGCACCACCTCGATCAGGGTGGTGAGCTTGCCCAGCGTAAGCGCGCTCGTGATCACCGCGAGCATGTAGAGGTTCAACAACGGGCTCGCGAGCTTGCCGGTGAACCACAGCGACCAGGTGATGAACACGATCATCGCCCAGGTCTCGATCGCGATCTTCCAGCGGGTTTCGCGCTTGTAGAAATTCGCGTAGCGGAAAGACATCACGAACGCCGCGTAGAAAAGGAGCGCGGCGCTGATCGCGACCTCGTCCTCCTTGGCCGGCCCGCCGAAGGCCAGGTAGAGCAGGACCAGGATCAGCAAGAGCCATTCGATTTCGGCCACGGTGCGCGAGATGCCGCGCAATTCCTCGAGCTCGATGCTCGGTGGTTTGGCGCGCGCGGGGAGCTGCAGGGCCTCTTGCATCGGCCTGTTCTTTCTTGTTTTAGAGTTCGTGCAAGTTTATCGCAGGGCTGTGTCCTGCGCTCAGGCTTCGCCCCAGACCTCGCGGGCGGTGGCCACGAAGTGACGCATTTTTGCCTCCTGATCCGGTTGCGTGACCTGGTTGCCATGGTCGGTGCTCGAAAATCCGCACTGCGGCGAAAGGCGGGCATAGCGCCGCGGCAGCTCGTCCGGGTCGTCGCCGCGCTGGCGGGCGCCTTCGCGCATCCTGGGGTCGCACAGGTAGGCGAGGTTGGTGTCGTCCAGCTGCAGGTAAGTACACCCCGTCTCGCCGAGCGCGCGGATCTCGTCCTGGTAGCAGGTGGCCACGTCGGCGAAGAAGTCTTCCATGTCCGGGTACGCATCGCGCGAGATCGCGCCGCGCCCGCCGCGAAAATGCAGCATCGTGGGCGAGGGGATCGTCACCTTGGGCGTGCGCGCAGTATCCGTCCAAGCCGATCCGCCTCGTCGTGGGCTTCGCGCCGGAGGGCGCGGCCGACGTAGTAAAAAAACTCTACACAGCGACCAGCCTCGACTGAGCCCTACAACCCGAGGTACGCCTGCTGGACCCGTGGATCCTCGGAGAGCTCGGCGGTGCTGCCGTGCATCGCAACCTTGCCGGTCTCGATGACATAGGCGCGATGCCCGAGCTCGAATGCCGTGAAGACATCCTGCTCTACCACCAGGATCGCAAGCCCCTGCCGGTTGATCTCGATCAGGGCCTCGCTAAGCTGCTCGACCGCCATCGGAGCAAGCCCAAGGGAAAGCTCGTCGATCATCAGGAGGCGAGGGCGCGACATGATGCCCCGGCCGATCGCGCACATCTGCTGCTCGCCGCCCGAAAGCGTGGTCGCGTCCTGGCGCTCGCGCTCCTTGAGGCGCGGAAAGATCGCGTAGACCGACTCCAGGTCGCGCTCGATTTCGGCTTTGCCCGAATTGCGCAGGTAGGCCCCGAGCAGGAGGTTGTCGCGAACCGAAAGGCCGCGGAACAGGCGGCGTCCTTCGGGCACATGCGCGATGCCCGCGTCCAGCACCTCGTGGGGCTGGGCACCGGCAAGCGATTTGCCGGCAAAGCTGACCGTCCCCGCGCCAATGCGCACGAGCCCCGAGATGGCTCGCAGGAGCGTCGACTTGCCGGCCCCGTTGGACCCGATGATGCAGGTGATCTCGCCGGGCATGACCCGCAGGTCCACGCCCCACAGCACCTGCACGTCGCCGTATCCCGCGGCGAGGCGCTCGACGTTCAGCAGCGGCTCGCTCATGCCGGCGTCCGCGCCCGCGCCAGTTTCTTCTGGCGCTCGGCGAACTTGCTGCCGAGGTAGGCCTCGATTACGCGCGGGTCCTTGACCACATCCTCGGAGCGGCCCGCGCTGATGAGCTCGCCGTGGTGGAGCACCAGGATGCGCTGCGAGAGCGAGAGCACGACTTTCATGAGGTGCTCCACGATGATGATGGTGATGCCGCGCGCCGCGATACTGCGGATGAGCGCCAGGGCGTGGTCGATTTCGGACGAGTTCAGCCCGGCGTTCACTTCATCGAGCAACAGGACCTTGGGCTTCATCGCGAGGCTCTTGGCGAGCTCGAGCCGCTTGCGCGAGGGCAGAGTCAGCGAGGCGGCCGGACGGCGCGCTTGGGCCGCGAGGCCCGCGAATTCAAGGTGGGCGAGGGCGGCGGATTCCGCCTCGGCGCGCGACGCCGCGGCGCCCGCGAACAAGGCGCCGGCCGCAACGTTTTCGAGCACGGTCATGGCCGGGAACGGCTGCACGATCTGGAAGGTGCGCGCAAGGCCGCGACGGGCGGCCTGGAACGGGCGCTGGCCGGTGACGTCCTCTCCGCGATAGGTGACCTTGCCGCTGCTCGCCGGAAAGACACCCGTCACCAGGTTGATGAGTGTGGTCTTGCCGGCGCCGTTGGGGCCGATCAGCCCGACGATCTCGCCTTCCTCGAGCGTAAACGAAACGTCCCTGACCGCCTGGATGCCGCCGAAACTCTTGCTCAGGTTGTCGACCTGGAGCAACGGGACGCTCATGCCGCGCCCCGGCGCGAGAAGAGCCGCAAAAGGCCGCCGGGCAGGAAGAAGATCAGCAGCACGATGATCACGCCGAGGATCGCCTGGTGGTAGTCGAGGAACTTGGCCCAGATCGTCTCTTCCATGAGTACGAAGGCCGCCGAGCCGATCACCGGCCCGAACACGGTGCCCGGCCCGCCGAGCAATACCATGACCGGCACCTTGAGCGTGAGCAGGATCGAGAACGAATCGACTGGCGAGATGTACGCCACCCACGACGCATACGCCGCGCCGATCGCCCCGCAGAAAACGGCCGACAGGGCGAAAGCCGCTGTCTTGTAGCGCGTGACGTCCACGCCCACCATGTCCGCCGCATCCTCGTTCTGCTGGATGCAGCGCAGGCCGAAGCCGAGCCTGCCGCGATCGACCAGCACCGTGGCGATGAAAGCCGCGAGCATGATGCAGAGCATCGTGTAGAGAAACACGCGGCCGATGTAGTTGGGACCTCCGGGCATGATCTTGACGTTGAGGCCTTCGCCGCCGCCCGTGAAGCCGGCCCAGGTCGAGGCGATCAGCATTAGCACTTCGACGAGTGCGATCGACGCGATCGCGAAGTAGTGGCCCCGCATGCGCAGGATCGCGAACCCGAGCAGAGCTGCGAATACGGTCGTCACGATTGCCGCCCCCACCCACGCGGCGCCGACCCAGAGGCCGGCGTTCTGCATGAGCGCGCCGCTGTACGCGCCGAGGCCGAAGAAGGCCGCGGTGGAGAATGAGGGGTAGCCCGCGTAGCCGCCGATGAAATTCCAGGACAGCGCGAGCGCCGCGTACATGGCGAGGAAGGTCGCGATCTTGACGATGTAGTTGCTTGCAAGGAAAGGCGAGGCCGCAAGCGCGAGCATCCAGAGGGCGAACAGGACATAGGGCAGGCGCTTCATTCGTAGCCCTTCTTGCCCACCAGGCCGGTCGGGCGGACGATCAGGAGCACCAGCATGATCAGAAAGCCCGCGAGAATTGCGCTCTGCGGACCCAGCCAGTGGCCGGCGAGGCTCTCGATGAGCCCGAGCGCGATTCCGCCGACCAGGGCGCCGGGCACCGAACCGAGCCCGCCGATCACGCAGATCACGAAGGCCTTGCCGAGGAAGAGGCCGGTCACGCTGGTCGTGATCGGGAAGACCACCGCAGCCAGCGCGCCGCATGCCCCGGCCATCAATGCGCCGATGCCGAAGGTAATCGCGTAGACGCGGTTGACGCGGATCCCCATGAGCGCGGCGGCATCGCGATCCATGCGCACGGCGACGATCGCGCGGCCGGTCCGGGACGTGCGCAGCACTGCGTACAGGACTCCCGTCAGCACGAGCGCAAGGCCCATCGCCGCGACGCGGTCCAGCGGCAGGATCACGCCGCCGAGGTCGAGGCGCCCAAGGTCGAGGACGATGCGGCGCGGTGTTGCGGTGAAGCCCAGATTCATGAAGTTGTACAGGATCATGTCCAGGCCGAACGTCAGCGTGAGCGTCGTGAGCACCGGCCGCGTGACGACACGGTTGATGAGCGCGTACTGGATCAGGTAACCCAGCGCGAACAGCACCGCGGCTACAGGCAGCAGCGAGACGAAGGGATTGACCTTGAGGTGCAGCCAGGCGAAGAACGTGAGGTACCCGCCGAGGATGATGAACGAGCCGTGCATCATGTTGATGACGTTGAGCACGCCCCAGACGAGCGAAAAGCCCACCGCGATGCAGGCGTAGATCGCGCCCAGCATCAGGCCGTTGGCAAGGACTTGACCGTATTCCATGAATTGACCGCGTCAGCACCCGCCCGGGTGTGCCGGCGCGGGGGTGGACAGACGGCGGGCGCCGGCGCAGCGCAATCGTGCGCCGGTGCCCGCAGGAGTCAGGGTGCGCGCCGGAGCGTGCCCGTCTTGATGTTTTCCGGGTGCAGGATCACGGCCTTGCCGCCCTGCACCTGGATGATCGGCAGGTCGCGCCCGCCGTTCATGCCGTTGGCGCTGAACTTGATCGGCCCGTAGAAGGTGACGATGTCGAGCGCCGCGAGCGCATCGCGCACCTTGGCCTTGTCGATCGTGCCCGCCTTCTCGATGGCCTTTTGCAGGGCCACCAGCGCCGCGGCCGCGGCGGCATGCACGTAGTCGGGATCGGACTTCTCGCGCGCGACGAACTCATCGTAGAACGCCTTGGTCGATCCCCAGGGATCGTCGCCCTTGAACTGCGCGCTGTGGTGCCACCAGCTCGCGCTGGTCACGCCTTCGGCCAGCGGCCCGAGCGAGTCGATGAATTCCTTGTAGACCGGGCCGGTGATCATCGTCACCACGGGCGCCTTGACGCCCAGGTCGGCCATCTGCTTTCTCGCGAGCACCAGGTCCTTGCTGTAGCCGGTGATGTAGATCCAGTCCGGGTTGAGCGACTTGATCTTGGAGATCGGCGTGGCGAGGTCCAGCGCGTTCACCGGGTAGAACTCCATCGACAGCACCTGCAGGCCGGCCTTGCCGGCGGCATCGTTCATCACCGTCGCCATGGCCTTGGGAAAGACGTCCTCGCGCCCCAGGATTGCGATCCTCTTCGCGGTGGGCATCTGCTTGGTGACGACTGCGAGCAGGTTCTCGATGCTGCCGCTGTTGGGCGCAAGCGTGCCGAACAGGTATTTGTAGCCCTGGTTGAAGATCGAATCCGAGGATGCGCTGGTCGCAATCACGGGCACGCCGTAGCGCTCGGCGACCCCGGCGACGACTTTGGTATGGCCCGAGCCGAAGGGCGCGAGCAGGAAATTCACCTTGTCGTCGACGATCAGTTTCTCGGCCAGCTGCTGCACGCGCTGTTCGTTGGTCTGGTAGTCGTACTGGAGGATCTCGACGCGCATTTTCTTGCCGCCGACGCTGATGCCGCCCGCGGCATTGATGCGCTTGAGCCACATGTCGTAGGCGATCTGCTGCTTCTTGCCTTCGTCGGCAAGACCGCCGGTGAGGGCCAGCGGGGCGCCGATCTTGATCGTCTGGGCGTGCGCCGCACCCGTAACTGCGGCGGCCGCGAACAGAGCTGCGGCCGCGAGGCTTCCAAGCTTCTTGAATCGTATCGCTGGTTTCATCGTTTCCTCCCGTTGGACTCGACATCATACTAACAAAGGTCGAATGCTTAAAAGCAAAACCCGTGCCGCCAGCACTTCGGCCGCGCGTTAGTACTCCAGCTCACGATTTACGACATTGCGCAGCCTGCGCCCCGCCATGAACCGCTCCATCTCGGTGAAAAGGAGGTCGAGCGTCTTGGGCGTGTAGCGCTCGGTATCGTCCGAGGAGCAGTGGGGGGAGATGATGAGGTTGGGCGTCTTCCAGAGCGGCGAAGCCGCCGGCAGCGGCTCCGGGTCGAAGACATCGAGCACCGCGGACACTTCGCGCTTTTCGAGCCGCTTGCGCAGCGCTTCGTAGTCCACGAGCGCGGCACGGCTGTAGTTGAGCAGGCCGGCGCCTTTCTTGAGCAGCCCGATCTCGGTGCGACCCAGCATCTGCTTCGTGCGCGCGGTCGCTGGCGTGGCCACGGCGACGAAGTCGGCGCGCGGAAGGAGCCTGCGCAGCGCGTCGGGCGTATGCATTTCATCGACATGCCTGCGCGGACGCCCGGTGCGCCGGATGCCGATGACGTGCATGCCGAAGCGTTTCGCCCAGGTCGCGATTCCGCTGCCGACGCTGCCCACACCGATGACAAGGAGGGTCTTCCCCTCGATCCCGCTATTGAAAACCTGCTCCCACTTGCCGCTGCGCTGGTTGGCCACCATTTCGGGCACGCGATTGTTGAGCATCAGGATCGCCATGATCGCGTACTCATGGGCGCGGGCTCCATGGATCCCGCGGTTGTTGGTGAACACGACGTTCTTCGGCAGCCAGTCGAACGGGATGAAATGGTTGATCCCGGCGCCGGGGGCGTGGATCCAGCGCAATTTTGGCGCGCGCTCCGCGAGGTTGGCCCGATCGAAATTCCATCCAAACAGCACATCAGCGGTGCGCAGGCGCTCATCCAGCCGATGGCCGTCGTCTCCCATCGTGATGTCGAGGCGCGCCGCGACCGCGGGGAAATTCTTCAGCGATGCCTTCACCCGGGCCGGGGTGACTTCGAAAACCTCGCCAAGGGACGTGTCGTTGTCGATATGCAGGTGGATCCGGGGTGCGCGTGACTTGCCGGATGTCATTTCCACTGCCTTGTCTCGCGGTTCAGGGCAGCACCGCGATCGACCGTATGCTCGATCCACCACTTGCCGAGCTTCGGGATCAGGTACTCGTGGCTCGAGAGCCGGCCGGGGCGCGCCAGCGGCGAGCCCAAACCGCGCTGCTGGATGCGCGCGATCTGGTTGTCCTCGGCAATCGACTTGTCCCAGCGCTTGTAGTAGTACGCGGCCCGCTCTGCAAAATCGGGAAGTTGCGTGGTCGCCTTGGGAAAGCACGACCCGACGACGACCCGCGTGCGCGTCGGGCCGAGCGGATGCAGCTCGATGTACCAAACGCAGTCGAGCGTCATGCCGAGCATGGTCGAAGGATTGATGCAGACGTAGTTGGTCCCTTCGGCCGCGTGCCCGTGAATGCCGGGAATCACCGGGAAGGCATGCTTGCGGTCTTCCTCGAGAAGCGCGCGCGTGCCGCTGTGCTTTTCCCGGATCGCCATCCAGGCACCCTTTGCGGGCACGTCGAAATGCTCGAAGTCGAGCAGGTTCAGCGTCGAGCCGTGCACCGAGGGCAGGTGGTATTCCTCCATCGCGTTCTCGATGTGGATCTTCCAGTTGCACTCGACTTCATGCACCTTGATGCGCGTCAGGACCAGGTTTTCGCAGTCGTAGGCCGCGAGTACTTCGGGCATGTCGCCGAGATACTCCAGCAGGGGCGGGGCTTCCCCGTCGAAGTTGATGAACAGGAACCCGCCCCAGGTTTCGAGCCGCACGCGGACCAGGCCGTAGTCGCCTTTGTCGAACCCGACGGTCTGCTCCATGCCGGGGCAGCCCTTGAGCTCGCCGCCGATGCCGTACACCCAGCCGTGATACGGGCACTTGAGTCCGCGCGTGGTGGCGATGGTCTCGGGCATCTCGGCATCGATGAGGCGGGCGCCGCGATGCCTGCAGGTGTTGGCCAGCGCCTTGATCGAACCATCGCGGTCGCGCACGATCAGCAGCGGCACGCCGGCGTAGTCGATCGAAAAGTAGTCCCCGGTCCTCGGGATGCGGTCGGTGCGGCCGATGAAATTCCAGACCTTCATGAACAGGTGGTCGACCTCGGCGCGAAAGAACTCGGCGGAGGTATAGCAATGCGGCGGCAGGGTCGTCGCCTCGATCGCGCTCTTGCGGATTGCGTCGTAGGTTCGCGGGTCGAACATGGCAGCGGTTGTCATTCGATCTCCTTTCGAAGTCGGATAATATATCGACGCCGATATTTTGGAATCGCAAGTTCGCGAACCAAGGGCATGTAAAGGAGCGGTGATGGCGGCAGGCGCGGTCCTGTGGGACGAGCTCTCTTGGCAGGATGTGGCCGCGGTGCGCGACGGCGGCATCGACATGGTGATCCTGCCCGTGGGGGCGACCGAGCAGCATGGCCTTCACCTGCCGACAGGCGTAGACACGTTTTCGGCGCGAGCGGTGGCGCACGGAGTGTCGGCAAGAACCGGCATTCCCGTCCTCCCTGAGCTGCCCTACGGCTGTTCCCTTGGCCATTCGACCAAATGGCCCGGCACGCTTTCGCTGCGCCCGGATACACTGGCCCACATCGTGCGCGAGCTCGGCCAGCAGGTGCTCGCCTCGGGCTTCAAGCGCATGCTGCTGCTCAACGGCCATCTCACCAACTGGGCACCGTTGCGCTGCGGCCTCGAAACCATTCGCGCGGACCTGCCGGAGATGCGCATTGCGCTGCGCTCGCTGTGGGAGATTACGAAGGAGGTCAACGCCTGGTACCTGCGAGACGCGGGCGGCGGCTTCCATGCAAACGATGCGGAAACCTCGGTGATGCTTTCATTGCGGCCCGACCTGGTGCGCATGGAGCGTGCCGTCGACGAGCCCGACCGCTCCACGTGCTGCTTTTTTTCGTATACGGTCGACAAGGAAAGTATCCACGGCGGCGTGGGAAAGCCCACCCAGGCCACACCCGAGTTCGGCCGCCAGATCCTGGAGGGCTGCGTGAGCGCGTTGAGCGACCAGTTGCTGCGCGCGCTCAAGGAGCGCACGCCGCTCGAAGACTGGGTGGATCCGCCCGCCGTAACCTGATTGCGGCCGCGTTCGCGCGGCCTGTTCCCTGAATCGAAACCTAGAACACTTTTTGAGCGGAGAAATCCCTGTCCCATGAGCAATGAACAAGATCCCAAGTCCCTGGGCGCAGCTCTCGCGAAGAAGGGCGTGAAGTACCTGCTGCCGACTTACTCCGACATGCACGGGCGATCGAAGTCGAAGATGGTGCCGGTCAGCCACTACGAGCGCATGCTCGGCGGCTCTGAGCTTTGCACTGGGGCGGCGCTCGAAGGCGTGCCGCAGGAGGTGAACGACGAAGAGGTGGCCGCCCATCCCGACCCGGCGTCCTGCACGATCCTGCCGTGGATGCCGGATACCGCCTGGTTTGCAAGCGACCTCTGGTGCGCGGGCAAGCCCTTCGAGCCGTGCAGCAGGAACATCCTCGGCCGCGTGCTGGCGGACGCCGCGAAGCTGGGCTACGGCGTGAACGTGGGCATCGAGGCCGAGTTCTGCGTCCTGCGCGATGACCCGAAGGAAGGCTATGCGCCGCTGAACGCGAGGCCGCACCTGGTCAAGCCGGCGTACGACGTGGCGCGCCTGCTCGAGAACATGCCCTGGATGGGCGAACTCGTGGGTGCGATGAACGACCTCGGGTGGGGCGTGTATTCGCTGGACCACGAGGATGCGATCGGCCAGTTCGAGATCGATTTCAAGTTTTTCGAGGCCAAAACGATGGCCGATCGCATGGTGTTTTTCCGCCTGATGGCCGATGAGATCGCGCGCCGCCACGGCGCCTTCGCGAGCTTCATGCCCAAGCCGTTCGGGGACCGCGCCGGCAGCGGGGCGCACTTCAACATGTCGTTTTTCGACCTGAAGGACAAGCGCAACCTGTTCGAGGCCCCGAGCGACGCTCGCGGCTGCGGGCTGTCGAAGATCGGCTACCAGTTCATCGCGGGCGTGCTGCGTCACCTGCCGGCGATCTGCGCGGTGGTCGCGCCGACCGTGAACAGCTACAAGCGGCTCGTTGCCCGCGGCAGCCGCGCCGGTTTCACGTGGGCGCCGATTTTCGTCTGCTACGGCGGCAATAACCGGACGAACACCCTGCGCATCCCGCTCGGCGGAGGGCGGGTCGAGCTGCGGTTGCCGGACGCCGCTTGCAACCCCTATCTTGGCCTGGCCATGACGATTGCCGCGGGCCTCGAAGGCATCCGCGAGGGGCTCGACCCCGGCGAGCCTCACGCCGACAACATGTACCTCAAGTCGAAAGCGGAGCTCAAGGAGATCGGCGTTTCGATGCTGCCGCGCTCGCTCGGCGAGGCGCTCGATGCATTCGACGCAGACCCCTTGAGCCGCAAGGTGATGGGCGAGGCAATGGCCGCGTCGTGGCTGGAATACAAGCGCGAGGAATGGCATGCGTACTCGGTGCACGTCACCGAGTGGGAGAAGGAGCGCTACCTGAAGTTCTTCTGAGCGCCTGCATGGCGCCCATCACGATCCTGGTCGGGACGATGACCGGCACCGCGGAATTCGCGGCGGAGGACATGCAGCAGGTCCTGCGCGAAGAGTTTGGCCGGCAGGTGGAGCTTCTTCTCATGGACGACCTTGGCCCGCAGGTGTTCGAGCGGGCGGGCGTATTCCTGGTCTGCACTTCCACCTATGGCACCGGCGATGTGCCCGAGAACGCGAAGCCCTTATACGGCGCGTTGCTCGAACAGCGGCCCGATCTCTCAGGCGTGCGCTACGCGGTGTTCGGCCTCGGCGACTCGACCTACCGCGAGACTTTCAATTTCGGCGGCAAGCGGTTCGACGACCTGCTTGCCGGGCTGGGCGCCCGCCGGCTCGGCGAGCGGGCGCAGCACGACGCAAGCTCCGAGATCTCCACCGGCGACCATGCGCGCGACTGGGTGCGCGGCTGGTATTCAAGCGTGCGCTACGACATCGATCGCGCCGCCACAGGCGGAGGCTAGGCCGGTCCGCGCAGGACGATGAACTTTTCTACGACGAGATCCTTGCTGTGGGCATCTCGAAAGCGCGAACGCCCGGCGCCTTGCCGCCGTTCGCGTCGGCAATGCGCTTGATTTCACCGAGGATGGAGGCCTTAGCGGTCATTTGATTTGCCTGATGCACAACGTGGAGCCCACCGGCGCGCCGACCATGGCCTTGGATAACGGCACGGCGACTCCGGCGCGTCCGTGTGCGGCGTCAAGTTAGCGCTCAACTGTGCACAGCGAGCTCTTC
>ENA-ORBV01002246-ORBV01002246.1-microbial-mat-metagenome-genome-assembly--contig:-NODE-2246-length-41151-cov-13.471150_pt1 | contig 41151 bp, 25 predicted proteins | sample MGYA00237777_ERZ505514 | MGnify/ENA primary metagenome ERZ505514 (study PRJEB26160, sample SAMN06269048) | microbial mat metagenome | isolation source: Oligotrophic lake microbial mat | place... | reverse complement strand
CCAAAGCTGCTGCGGATTGCCCGAATTTCTATTAACTTCTGCATTGAGATACTCGCGCGAAATGCATTTGTCTGCAATCGCCTGCCCCAGCAAGAGCTGGAGGTCATGTTCATCGCCGTAATCCTTACCAAGGTAGAGTCGACTCACTTTGCTGAAGTGCCCAGTATCGCCAACATTATGTGTGGTTTTGAGCCACAACACTGAACCAAGTTGCTTCGCAGCAATTGGACGTTGATCAGGCGACTTGGCGCTGATGTACGTGTCCAGGTTATCCCGAATGTAGTGAAGTTGACCAGTCAAAACTGCTTCATCGCACTCCTTCCATTTTTCACCCTGGTGCAACGGCACTATGTACTTGTCGATAACCCCGATTGGTGTTGCATCCGTCACACCAATCTTCCGGAGAAATGCTTCAGCGTATGAGGCATCTTTCTGATTGGTGCACTTTAAGGCTTCGGTCGCGATCAATTGCAGTTCGCTTTCGAACCCATAGGATCGGGTCTGCCCCAGCGAACGGAATACATTAGTCATTGTGGCTGCAACGACATCACCCCCAGCCAATGGAAGCATTGGCGTATCGCGAACTAGATCACGCTTCTTGTCTGAGAGGTCGAGCTTTCCGAGCGTGGCATAGAGTTGCGAATACCAATCCATTGGCAGCAGCTTTCGCCATTCATCGTCCCTAATGCAACGAATTAGCGTGTCGAGACAGAACCTAGTTACCCCCAGACGAACAAGTGGATCGCTAATGCCCATCGCCATGGGATCCACATATGTTCGATTCAGCAGCCTTATTGCGTCGCCTTGCGGCACAAGCTTCCAAAGTCCATTCGTATCGGTCAATACAGATTCGCCAGGTCGCGCCCAGCCACCACCAAGTACTGGAACACAGTCTTCGTTTCTCAGGTTGTCGTTGGCATGTTCGACGATCGGCCGCAAGAAAACCTCTGTGATGTGTTTGGGATCGATCAAGGCGCGAAGTGCTGTTGAGCCAGGATGTTCTAAGTCGCGGCAAGACATGATCCCTTTTGCAAGGCATTCGCCAAGTGCATCTCGCAGTCGCACATTCCATTCACGGCTTTCTCGAATGCCTTCGCGACTGGTGACAACGACAAAGTCAGCATGGGCCGGAAACGGCAGCGACGTGTCCTTAACTGGTAAAAAGGCAAACAGTTTTCGTCGCGTATCGTGGTCCTTGAAATCCCCTTTGTCGTCGAGCGCTAAGGCGATAGCGACTTCGCTCGACGTAATCATTCGGCGACGCGGCTCATCGATATCAGACATGTCAACGTGAAGACGCTGCACGAAAAACGTATGTGTCTGAGTGGTGTTTCGATCAGGGTCTACTTTGTCGATCACCGAACGAACAACTGTTGTGATGTCGCCGTTGTCTATGCGCTTTAGAATAACGGTTTTCTCATAGTCCTCGTTGACGAATTCAAGCCGACGTATGCGACGCAGAAAGAGAAGAAGCTCAGGTTGAATTGACTTGACAAAATCATTCGGTAGCTTGTACCCATCGCGGAGTGGTAAGACGATTCGCGTTCCCGATTTACGAGCATCGTTGGTACCGATCCATTCAGGAATAACTACGCCAAATGGGCCATGATTTGTCTTGTCGAATCGGAAATGAAATCCGTTTGAGTGGATTTCCGGCCTGTCCGACACCTGAAAAACAGCCTTAAACCCAACGCCTTTCTCTCCGGTTGCACCTTTTTCGACCTCCGTTGTCTGTTTACGATCGCGTTTGGTGCTCTTTGCCGCACTACAGATCGCATCAACTTGCTGTGGAGTGAATCCGTTCTCGTTGTTAATTAGTTCGAGACGGTCAGGAAACGACCTGAGAACTAGGGACGGTACTTCATTGATCGGATATTCGTTGTCGTCTGCGTTCTGAAGCAGTTCGGAGAAGAAGTGGGCGTCTGATTCGTAGAGTTCCTCAGTAACCAATGGAAGTATGCCGCTTGCTATGTCCTTGAATCGATCAGGCCCGGTGTGCTCCACGCCCACACCGTATTCGCGCCGAATCTGCTCAATGAATTTTCTTGGAGTATGCGTGGCGGTATCCATTGAAAGTCCTTCAGAGTCACAAGCCGTTCTCGTTTGCCATCGTTTTCTGGAAACAAAAATCGATTCGACACCTTTGTCACATACGAATGGGACCCGCCGAGGTGGAAGGATAACGTGCCTCAAGACGTTGTCCAAGCTTGCCTACCCCGAGGCCAGGGCAATCGCATGTACCCCTCTCGCCTGACCCTCTGATTTTCCGATATAGCTGATGTTCCCCGTTGCGTGTGGCCACGCGTCGCTTATCACCCCTGACCAAGGAGACTCGACATGGACGTCGTAGCCCCCGGCGATTTGCTGCGCCCTTTTCAATCCGTGCCTGACCCTCGCGCTCACAATATTCTTCATCCCCTGCCCAGTTTGCTGCTGATCGCCATCATGGCCATCATCTGCGGCGCTCCCGACTGGCAGTCGGTGTCGCAGTGGGCCAAAGCCAAACTCAAGTGGCTGCTCACCTTTCTCGACCTGCCTCATGGCGTGCCCAGTCACGATACCTTCACTCGCCTCTTCGCCATGATCGATCCCGATGCGTTTGAAAAATGTTTCCTCGCATGGACCGCTGACCTCATGCAATCCAGTGGCGGCAAGCTGATCGCCATTGATGGCAAGACGCTTCGCCGCAGCTTCGACACTGCTCACCGCAAGGGAGCGATTCATCTGGTCAGCGCTTGGTGTCAGCAGAATCATCTGGTGCTGGGCCAACTGGCCACCGAAGAGAAAAGCAACGAAATCACTGCCATTCCCAAGCTTCTAGAATTACTGGATCTCAAGAACGCCACCGTCTCGATCGACGCAATGGGCTGCCAGAAGAACATCGCCCAGAAAATCCTCGATGGCGGCGGCGACTACCTCTTGGCGGTCAAAGACAATCACAAGAATCTGCACGAAGACATCCGCTTCTATCTCGATGAAGCGATCACCCAAAACTTCGACAACCTCAAGCATGTCGCCACGGCGACCACCGATGCCGACCACGGCCGACTCGAACAGCGCAGGCTCTGGGCCAGCGCTGATGTGAACTGGCTCAAGCAACAGGGCCACGATTGGCCGAGTTTGCGCGGCATCATCTGCGTCGAAAGTGAACGACTGGTCTTTGGCCAGGCGGCACCGACGATCGAACGTCGCTACTACATTACAAGTCACGATCCGCATGTGCTGGGAGCTGAAGCGCTACTGGCTCATGTGCGTGGCCACTGGGGCGTGGAGAATCAACTGCACTGGCAACTGGATGTGAGCTTCCGCGAAGATGAACGAAGGCTGCGCAAAGGCCACGGTGCGGAGAACTTCAGCCGACTATGCCGGCTGGCGCTGAATCTTCTGAAATCAGAAAAGTCCCTGAAACTGGGCATCGCCAACAAACGCCTCAGCTGCGGATGGGATCATGACTACCTGCTCAAGGTCCTGATGAGCCTCGGATGAGTACATGCGATTGCCCTGGGAAGCAGATGTTTTATCTTGGCATCGATCGATTCTTGATGTATGCTCAGGTGGTAAGTCGTCCTTTCTGGTTCTCGTCTGGTGGTCGCACACACTTCTGTTCGCATGGGGATTGTGACATGGACATGAAAGTACATTGCCCTGGATGCAGCAAGCCGCTGCGCGTGCCAAAAACTTCTTCTGGTCGCAAGGCTCGCTGTCCCAGTTGTCACAAGGTGTTCATCGTTCCAACGCCCGAAGAACTGGTGGATGAAACGATCTCCACCTGGATCGAGGATGATGTCACCAATCTGGGGGTGGAACACGAAAAGCAATGGGAAGCCATCGGCAGCATCAAGTCCTACCGTCGGCCGACACCCGCGCCATCGGCAGCGCCCTTGCCCGCACATCTGACGCGTGGCACGGGGAAACAGGCTGGGGCGGAATCCGCTGATGATGGATCGGTCGTTGGCACGCCGCAGGTCGTTGGTGGTGATCCATCCACTTTGACAGCTATCGATGATCTCGCGCCGCAGCAGACAGGCGTGGGCACCACCGTTGAAGTGGCTGGTGTTCCGATGGCAGCAGCGCCGCGCTCAAACAATCCATTGAACATGCGCGGCTCAGCTTCGCCGGATATCCTCGTTCAGCCTTACCCCGACAATCTGCGTGTGGATCCCAGGCAGCCGCATCTGATCGTGGTGCGCTGCGATCAAGGCGGGGTCTGCCTGGCGTTTGATTCCGCCTGCTTGGAGGACATCGGGTTTCGCACGTCGATGCCGGTGCGATGTGCGTTCACAGGTGAGATGGAAAGACGCAAGCTCTTTGCCCGGCCGCTCGCTTTCATCGATCGTTCCTCAGCACGCATTCGCTCCTCGCAGGAGATCGACAACAAATACACGACCTCGCTCTTTGGTGGCCAAAGCACGCGCGAGCTGCTGGATGTGATGGGTGATATTGATGCGTTGCCCAAGCCGTTTTGCTTTTGCCTTCCTTATTACGGATGCAACGATCTGAACAACGCCTCGCTCAAGTGCTGGACCCAAACGCGAAGCGATGGCGGCATCACCTGTTTCGTCATCATGCCCAGCGGCCCGGTGGCCCTACATTGGCTCTTGCATGTCAATGGCACGTGTGGCCGGGAGTTCGCCAAACTGGAACATGACATTTCACTGTTGGACAATGAAGCCTGGCGATTGCTCGGCGAAGAGTGCCGCAAGAGACTGGCGATCTGGTGTCCGTTTGAGGCGGGCGAACATTTCCAGTTCTTCCTCAGCGATGGCGACTTCGGCTCCCGCGACAAAGGTCTCGCCGGCCTGGTCCTCACCGATCAAAGGCTCGTCTATTGCAAGTATCACCATCGCGGGGCAATCGACCTTTCCCAGCCTGCGACCCTGCACATCCGTGATGAAACTGATTTTGCCCAACTGAGCATCACCAGCGCTGAAAGCAAGACGAAGCTCGTGAAGCTGCACCTCAACGATGTACCCAAATTAGTAGCAGCGATGACGGCTTGGCCGAACATCACTATTGAGCGCAAGGAGATTGCGCCGGTGGTGACGGAGTAGAGGGCTGCGCCGTTTTATCACGCAGTGCCATACGCATCGACCGCAGCCGTCATGGCGGCGATCTGCTCGCTGGTGAGTTTCACATCGCCCGCGCCTGCGTTTTCGATGGCTTGCTCAGGAGTGCGAGCGCCACACAGGGCGTGGGTCAGGCCCGGCTGCTCCAAAGTCCACGCGATCACGAGCTGCGTCATCGTGATGCCCAGCGTCTCACGAATCGGCTCAAACTTCGCCAGCATCTGCGCCACGTTGCTGCGTACGTTGCCAGCGAAGGCAGGATTGTTGCGACGCAAATCGCCCAGTACGAACTGCCGATCCGCGGTGAGCTTGCCGGTGAGTAGTCCCTGCGCAAGTGGCGAGTAAGCGAGCATCGCCATGCTGTGGTTTTGGCAATAGGGAAGCTGATCCTTTTCGATACCGCGAAAGAGCATCGAGTATTTTTCCTGATCGCTGTCGAGCTGGCCCGCAGCCTGATACTGCGCCATCTGCTGGCTGGTCGCATTGCAGACGCCGATGGCGCGAATCTTCCCTTCCTTCTTGAGATCCAGCATCGCCTGCATCGTCTCGCCAAAAGGTGTGAGCGTGTCCTGCCAATGTGTTTGGAGTAGATCAAGGTGATCAGTCTTGAGCCTGCGCAGACTCGCTTCGACTTCGCGCCGGATCGATTCGCCTCCACTGTGGCGGTTGACCTGAATCAGGCCATCGTCATCGAAGTTCAGGGCGTTGGTGGAAAAGTGTTTGACGCCTTTGGTCGGATCGCAGATCAGGCCACATTTGGTGGCGAGGATGATCTTGTCGCGCTTGCCAGCGAGTGCCTGACCGAGGATGGAATCGGAAAGGCCAAAGCCATAGACGGGAGCGGTGTCGAAGAGTGTGATGCCTGCGTCGATGGCGGCATGCACCGCGCGGATGGCCTGCGCTTCATCGGTGCCGCCCCAGCGCCAGCCGCCGATGGCCCACGCGCCGAAAGCGACCACGGAAGCTTCGATGCCCGATGGACCTAGTGGACGAGTGTGCATAGGAGTGCTCCTTGAAAAGCACCACGATATCAAACGTAGCCACTTCCGAGTTGAGTGTTCAATGGCTTGCCTTTCATGTTGGACGACACTGCAACCTAACGATCAGTAGGTTGGTATGCTTTGATGCACTAGAACCAGACAAAGGATCATTCATGGCACTTGTTCCCCAACAGATTCGATTTCTTACTTTTTCTACGTGGCTGCTCTTTGTGTGGCTACATAGTTTCGTCATTGGTGCGTTTTTGCAGGCCGACGCTGTCGCCGCCCAGGTCAAACCTGCGATGGGATTTTCACTCATTGATCTGGATGGCGCACCACACAACTTTGGACAGAACGATCACAGGCGGGTGCGTGCGTTTGTGTTTCTCTCAGCGGAGTGTCCCGTTTCCAATGGTTACCTGCGATCGCTGAGTGATCTTCATGCCCGCTTGAGCAAACTGAAGGACGTCGAAATCTTCGGTGTGGTTTCTGATGTGACTGTCACCCGCGCAGCTGCTGTGAAACACTTCGCCCAGTACAAGTGCACATTGCCTATTCTCTTTGACGGTTCGGGCCTGATGCTTGAAGCGCTCAAGCCGACGCATGTGCCCGAAGCGTTCGTGCTGGATCAGAGAGGGGCGGTGCTCTACCGGGGTGCCATCGACAATGCATGGGAAGCCATTGGAAGGCGAAGGCCCAAGGCTGAGCAAGCGTATCTTTCAGCCGCCATCGAATCCGCCATCAAGGGCAAGCCCGTTGCCGTTGCTCAGACCGAGCCAGTGGGTTGTCTGGTCGAAGCTGCGCCTGAGCCTGATGCAATTGCGAAGGTCACCTACACGCGCGACATTGCGCCGATCATTCAGTCGCGCTGTCAGAACTGCCATCGGGATGGACAGGTCGCCCCCTTCTCGCTGACGAACTACCAGCAGGTCGCCAAGCGTGCGAAGCAGATCGTGCTCGTCACTGAGGATCGCATCATGCCGCCTTGGATACCCAAGAGCAGTGATGTGAAGTTTGTTGGCGATCGCCGTTTGACGGATCGAGAATTGGGGCTTCTCAAGACATGGGCTGAGGCGGGACGAGCGGAGGGCGATCAAGCTGATCTTCCGCCCCCGGCCAAGTTTGCTCAAGGCTGGCGGCTGGGAGAACCCGATCTCATTGTGAAGATGTCCGAGCCGTTTGAGGTGCCTGCAGATGGGCCAGATATTCTGCAGAATTTCGTCATTCCGCTGGACATTCCGGAAGACAAACTGGTGGCGGCGATCGAGTTTCATCCTGGTAACAAGCGCGTAGCTCATCACGCAGTGCTCTTCCTTGATGACAGCGGCACCGCCCGCAAACTCGATCAGGCCACGCCCGGTCCCGGTTACGCCAACTTCGGCGGCCCCGGATTCTTTCCCTCAGGTGCGCTCGGTGGCTGGTCGGTCGGCAATACACCCAGAGCTTTGCCCGATGGCATGGGGCGGTATCTGAAAAAGGGATCCGATCTCGTCGTGCAGATGCACTATCACCCCACGGGTAAGAAAGAAACAGATCAATCGGAGATCGGCATTTACTTCGTGCAGAAACCCGTCGCCGAGTCTCTGAATGAATCCGCCAAGCTCGTCGGCAGCATATGGCTTGGCAGTTACGAGATGGATATTCCCGCAGGTGCTAAGGATTACCGGCGAAGCTCCTCATATGTCCTGCCCAAGGAAGTGATCATGGTTGGCGTTGTGCCTCACATGCATCTTCTGGGGCGCTCAATGAAAGTCACCGCCACGCTACCAGACAAGAGCACCAAGACGCTCATCGATATCGATAACTGGAATTACAACTGGCAGGATGAGTACTACTACGAACGCCCGTTTGCTCTGCCCGCTGGCACCCGGCTGGAGATCGAGGCTGTGTTCGACAATTCAAAGGACAACCCTTCCAATCCCAGTTCGCCTCCCAAGCGCGTCACCTGGGGCGACGGCACCGACGATGAGATGCTCTTTTGCTTCTTTCTAATCTCCGCTCCCAAGACTGAAGACCTGATCCATGTCATTTTCGACAACCTGCAACACGACGCTAAGCAGCCACGAAAAGATGTGGAGAAATCCCAATGACGCGCACCGCTGCGGCAACACTGCCAATCAACGAAACCGAAACAAAGCTCTTCGACGCAGCACTGACGCTCTTCTCGCAGAAAGGGTACGAGGCAGCCAGTGTGCGCGAGATCATCGAAGCGGTCGGCATGACGCGACCGGTACTCTATTATTACTGCGACAGCAAGGAAGATCTCTTCAAGCGGCTGATTCACCTCAAGCACGATCAGGCGTATCGCGAACTCAAATCCTTGATCAGAAACACACAGGGCTGCGAGCAACAGCTTAAAGCCATCATTCGTGGATCTTTCGAGTTCTGTGCTGCTGACGTGCGCGTGCCTCGTCTCATGTTTCAGACAGCCTATGGCCCGCAGATTCCCGGCATCACTCAGTTCATGGATAAGCTGGCGCACGCGCGGTTTAAGATTGTGATGCAGGTCATAAACGATGGGCTCGACAGCGGCGAACTTCGAGGCGGGCAGCCTGCCTCCCTCGCACTGATTTTCTGCTGCATCATGGATCAACACATCAACGTATTCTCTCGAATGCCTGATCCTCAAAACTACTTGACGAAAAAACTCGCCGATGAATTGGTCGCATCATTCTTGCACGGGCTAGGGGCGGGCCGTCGCGGGTTGGTAGCACTGCCTGCATCACCTGCCTGACGATGATAAAAACGGACTGATATAGACCGTCGCTCATTAAAAGAACAAGCCCTCTGGTGGATACCAGAGGGCTTGTTCCTGAAAAAGTCGGGGCGACAGGATTCGAACCTGCGGCCTCGTGGACCCAAACCACGCGCTCTAGCCAAGCTGAGCTACGCCCCGCTTCGAGGATCATCTTCCTCCACCAACTGGCGGGAATTGTAGCAGCTTTCTCATCCATTTCCTGTCCAGCTATTGTCGCTTGTTCCTATCTTCCTTCTGCCCCGCTTCCTTTCGGAGATGTCAGATGCTTGAACTGCTCACCTTTGAATCACTCGCCGCCCTGGCCACGCTGACCGTCATGGAGATCGTGCTGGGCATTGACAACGTCGTCTTCATCGCCATCCTCGCAGGCAAATTGCCTCCCCCACAGCAGCCCAAAGCCCGGCGCATCGGCCTAGGTCTGGCGCTGGTCGCACGCATCGGCTTGCTGCTGGCCATCAACTGGATCATGGGACTCACAGCACCGCTCTTTGAAATTTTCGATCACCCCGTCACCGGCCGCGACATCGTTCTGATCCTAGGCGGCGGCTTCCTCATCTACAAAGCCACCCACGAAATTCACGACAAACTCGAAGGCTCCCAAGAAACCATTCGTCAGCCACGTAGCAGCGCCAAGTTTCGCTCCATCATCATGCAGATCATCGCTCTCGATATCGTCTTCTCGCTCGACTCGGTCATCACCGCCGTCGGCATGGTCAAGGTTCAGGAAGGCAAAACCTGGCAACCCATCGCCATCATGGTCATCGCCATGACATTGGCGATGGTGGTGATGATGTTCTTTGCGGATCGCATTTCTGCATTTATCGAGAAACATCCCACCACCAAGCTGTTGGCGCTTTCGTTTCTGCTGCTCATCGGCGTGGTGCTGGTGGCTGAAGGGCTGCATCAGCATATCGGCAAGGCATATATTTATGCCGCGATGACCTTCTCAGTGTTCGTGGAAGTACTCAACATTCGCGCAGGCAAAGTCGCAGCGACACCCGAAGCTGAGAAAACAGTAGAGCCTTGAGTGCCAACCCGTGACTCATCATCTTTCTGATTTGGGAATATGAATGACCGTCAGCGCACAGGTGTCCCACGCCTTGCTGTCGCGGTTGGCGTTCCAGGTGATATAGAGTTTGTCGCCTGCGGGGTCGATGGCGCTGCTGTAGGTGCCCTTGAGGTTGCAGCCGAGTTTATTCTGATAGTACGAATGAAGGAATGCAATGACCTTGCGCTTTTTGGTTTTCACATCGTACTGAACGACCGCAGTGCCATCTTTATCGCTGCTGCCATGCGCGCCGGGAATGTAGTAAAGAAATCGGCCGGTCGGATCGACATCGAGTGATGCAATATATTTCTGCGAACCAACCGTGGCCGAGCCCAACTCATCAATCGCCTCAGTCTTTGTATTGAAGCGCCAAAGCGTCGGTTCATTGTGCCCTTGTCCCGAAGAAACGGAATAGACATACCCGTCCGCTGTTTCCTGAGTGGCGGCGCGGATGCCGATGGTGCCTTCGATCTTGACCGGAGCGGCAGGCTTTTCCGGGTCATAGCGCATCAGTTGCCCAGCATCGGATTTGCCTTGCGTGTAGTACACGCGCCCTGTGGAAGCTGCGAAGATCATATACCTGGCCGGGCCATCGGGGCCGCTGTATAGAAGCTTCTTGTTCAGCGTGTCGTAGGCGAAGAAATAAATGTTGCTGTCAGCACCTTCACCCGGGGCTGTGCCGCCGTAGTAAATCAATCGTTTGGGATCGAGCACACTGTTGGGGATGCAGTGCTTGGGCACCGGGCCTTGCTTGACGATCTCGCTGGTACCGGTGGCGGGATGGCAGCGGATGATCCAGTCGCCTTTGTAGTGATACTGATCGGTGGTGACTTTCGTTGACCCGCGGTGGGTGGAAAAGTAAATCCAACCATCGGAGCCGAGGTCGAGCCGACTGTGAATCTTGCCCGGCATATAGTGGCCTTCGGGAAGATTCAAAAGCTTCTTCACATCACAGAGCAGGCGAAAGGTATAAGTCTTGGGATCGTATTCATACACATACGCATTGCCTTGCGGGGCCAGGTGATCGCCGATGGAGGCGTAGTATTTGCCGTTGACGGCGATACTATCGCCCCAATTGGACCAAGGCTTGCCGGGGTAAGTCTGGCCGGGGAAATAGAGGAAATCGACGGTCGGCGCTTCCTTTGCAATTGTCACGCCATCGAGTAGTGGCCCGATGGGTTTTAGAAACTCCGGTGAGTTGTCCGTGATCTTGGTCTGTCCATCAGGCAGAGCGGGCGGATAGGTCGGTTCAGCCAGCGTGACAGCATCGATGGACCCAAGCACAGCCAAGGCCAAAACCAGCGCGACAGTAGAAAGCGGAGTTCGATACATAGAAACCTCGTGGTGTATTGATTTGGGTTCTCTGAATACTCTGCAAAGCGATTGGGAATGGCCTCTAAGGACGGCAGGAAAGCAGGAAAAAGTGCTTGTGTTCATGCAGTTCTTTTCCGGCTTTCCTGCCGTCCTATCGAGGTAACGTGATTATTCAGGGGTTTCATTTGTAAATGCAATGCATTATCTTTCATCATTGGTACGAATGTGTACTCTCTGATTGGCCTTGACAGTCATTCGTTGGATCAGTTGCTTCTGTCCGCGAATAGTCACAGAGATGTCGACACTGTCTCGATCGCCTAGGCCAAAGTGTGCTGCCGCCTCTTGCCCGGAGCAGTAGCCGTAGCCGATTTGTATCTCTCGCTTGGCCAGCAAAGTGGCATCGCCTTCGTGTTCCGGACTGAGGGTACCTGCGGGATAAATCATCACAGTGGCGCCGATGCCCATGCGGTTGATACCGTTGCCACCTTCAAGAGTGACAGCGAGCCAGTTGCCGCTTTTTGTTTCATTTCGCAGTAGCAGCGAACGATCTTCCAGCCACCAGTTGGCCAGGAACAGATCCAGCCGACCATCGCGGTCATAGTCGCAAGAAGGCCCGGCGGCCATATACATGATCTTCTTATCCTTGAGCATCTTTTCGAAGAACGCGCCAGTGCGCTTGGTGGCCAGGTCTTCGCCGTTTGGAAAATCGTTAACACTCCAACTGTATTCCTTGAATCGAGGCACACCTTTCTCGTCGTTACCTTCATTACGGAAGATCACCGGATAAGGCTTGCCATCTTTGAACTTGACGATACTGACATAGATATCGGCTTTGCCATCGTTATCAAAGTCCTGTATTTCGACATGGGGTGCTTTCATGGCGAGCGGCGTCAGGCCCGCTGCCTGAGTCACCTCTTTATAAGTAGGCCATAGGCCTGCCTGATTGTGTCCCTGATGTAAATAGAGTCGCACCGGCTCGGGTTTTTGCCACGGTGCTTTGTAGTGATGGCCGATGATAATATCGAGATTGCCATCGCCATTGACATCGGCAATACATACACCGGCAGGTGTATCTTCAGCAGAGGATGGTGACCACTTAAATACTTCCCTTGCTGCCTTGAATTCTGTGAATTGGCCTTTCCCCGTATTGATATACATACGATGTTCGCCGCTGCCTTCGGTGAAAAACAGATCGGGCCAGCCGTCGTTGTTGAGATCAGCCGCGGCCACGCCCAGTCCTGATAGTCCTTGCGGAAGGCCTGCTTTGGCGGAGATATTTTCAAAGCGATGGTTGCCCAGATTGCGCAGGATGGCGGGGCCGTGGTTGACCTTGCCGTAGTATCTTTCGCAGGTAATCAGGTCGATCAGGCCATCGCCATCGATATCGGCAGCGGCGAGACCGCGGCCGGCGTACATAGGCAGGCAGGCCCCGCTTTCCTTGGAAATATCGGTGAACTTACCGTTGCCATCGTTGCGGAAAAGGTAGCTGGCGGTGGAGGTGACGCCGTCTTTACCGTGGGCGCAGTTGGAGACGAACAGGTCTAGGCGGCCGGTGTTGTTGAGATCGACAAAGAGAGCACCGCTGCCCATGCCGGTGGTGGCGAGTTCAAGCTGATTGTCAGGGCGGAAGAGGCCCTTGGTATTTCGCAGGAGCATGCCGGGCTTGGAGCCTTGGTTGTGGAAGGTGGCGACGAAGAGGTCGGGCCAGCCGTCGTTATCGATATCGCCCCAGGCGGCGCCGTGACCACGGATGCCAGCGACATGGGGGAACAGGCCGGCGGTGTCGCCCGTATCGCGGAAGGTAAAGGGCGAAGGTTCAGCGCTGGCGGGGCTGATGGCGCGGGCAAAGGTGATGTGCAGAAGGCTGATAAGGAACAGCGTGCAGAGGGGGAAGCGGCGACGGCTTTCACGTGGCGTCGTGTGATGAATCATGCACACGATGGTAGCAGGTGACCGGGTAGATTCGATGGTGAATCTGGAATTCTCCATGGGCTTTGGCACGCTGGAGAATGGCACATCGACCCGCTATCAAATAGGCAGGGATCACCCCGTTGCATAAATAATGAGCGAGCCAGCCTCGATGGACTGGCTCGCATGTCGGGCGGATTTATTTCTGAGCATCGGTCTTGGTGACCTTTTCAAACTCGACTGCCGTGGGGGACTTTTTGACCGGTTCAAACTCTGCGGGCGTGGGAGTAGCGGGTTTGCTCACCGGCTCGAAAGCGACAGGTGCAGGCATTTTGACGAGCGGTTCAAAAGCGGGAGCCTCGGGCGGTTTGGGGGCGACAGGCTCGAATTCAGCCGGCGCGGGGGCTTTTATGGAGACCGGCTCAAAGGCGACGGGAGCGGGTTGCATCGGCTTTTTGGGGACCGGCTCGAACTTCGCGGGTGCAGGGGCGGAGGCAGTCGGCTGCTTCTTGACGGGTTCAAAATCAGTGGGCGCAGGTTTGGAATTGCTCTTGCAGCCGGTGAGGGTCAAGAGCATGCTCAGACCGAGGAAAGCTCCGGTGAGGAGGGTTTTCTTGACGGACTTCAAGGACGAAGGGGACGCAGTGGACATGAGGCAGCCTTCCTTTTCAATGCCAGCGGACACAGCGGATCAGCCGATGAGCGGGCCAACGCAGCCTCGCGACACTCATCGCCGTGGACCTGCCCAGCGTGGTGTGGGAAGAGGATGCAAGAACGGTGCCGCAGCGATTGCGTGCCGTGTTTCGAGGCTTGAAATGGGGACACTTAGCTCGTGACGATATCCCAGATGCCCAGCGTGCCCAGCAGCAGGCTGATCAGGCCGTTGAGCGTGAAGAAGGCCATGTGAATGTGATGGGTCTTGGAGTTCCAGACCAGCGCATGTTCGACCAGCAGCAGAACAGCCACGATGGCGGTGCCCATGGCAAAGCGAATGGCCAGCACATCGCTGACGAGGCAGAGCAGGATGAGCATGGTCAGCGCGGTCAGGTGAAGCAATCGGCTGATCCAGAGCGCGGTCTTTACACCGAGCCGAGCTGGCATCGAATAGGTTCCCAAAGCGCGGTCGGCAGCGACATCCTGCAGCGCATAAATAATGTCGAACCCGGCCACCCAGCACATCACCATCGCCGCCAGAAGCCAAGGCACCGGACTGCCCAGTTGCGTTGGTGCTGTCGCAATCACCGCTGCAATCGGGCTCAGCGCCAGAGCGCAGCCGAGATAAAGATGGCAGAGCCAGGTGAACCGTTTGGTATAGGAATAGCCCGCCAGGAATGCGAGAACAAAAGGTGAAAGCAACACCGGCCAGAGGTTGGCGGTGAGCAGCCAGAATCCTGCACAGGTGACAATGAATGCCAGAGCGCAGGCAATGGCGATTGAGAGCATGAACGATGCGGGCAAGCGGCCGCTGGGAATGGCCCGGCCTTGCGTGCGCGGGTTCTTCGCATCCAGCTTCGCATCCGCCCAGCGATTAAACGCCATCGCCATCGTGCGCGCCAGGATCATGCAGATCACCACCAGCGTCAGCGTCCACCCCAGCGGAAACGTCGCACGATCCGTGGAAGGATGCCACAGGGCAAAAAACGTGGCGAGCAAGGCGAAGGGCAACGCAAAAATGGAATGGCTGATCTTGATGTCCCGCGCCATCAGATTCAGTCGCGCAAGGACCGCTGGCGCAGGATGAGTGGGGGTGGCGGTCATGCGAGAATTCTAATCATAATCACGAAGCCCATCGGCGACGCGGCGAATGCTTCGCTATTCACAAAAGCATCGCGGCAATGGTGAAGTATGACAGCAGCGTAAAAATATCCGCCAAGGCGAGCGTGATGGGGCCCGCGGCGATCTTGGGATCAAGCTTCAAGGCGTGCAGCACCGCGGGCACACTCAGGCCGACGCTGCATGCCGTCAGAATCGAACAGAAAATGCCCATGCCGATGACCACCGCTGGCATCGCCGCATCGCGCCACAGCCAGACGATCATGCCCACGATCAGCCCGCAGCTGCCGCCGAGCATCAGGGCCGTGCCTATCTCACGCCGAAGCGCCCTTCCAAACCATGGCCACGTCGGCCGCGTCGATGCCAGCGATTGAATCGTCACCGTCATCGACTGCATGCTCACGCTCTCGCCAAGCCCAAGCACCAGCGTCAGAAAAAAGGCAAGCACAATCGACTGTGCCAGTGTCACTTCAAAGAAGCTGCTGAGCATCGCACACGCCATACCGCTGGTGATCGTCGCAAGCAGCCAGGGAATTCGAAAGCGAAATGCTTTGAACGGCGAAGCATCCTTGAGTTCCTGCACGCGAACACCTACCGCTTCGAACACCGCGTCGGCCTTCTGGCGCTCGGCAATGTCAAAGACCTCCTCGGTAAACAGACTGATATCCACCACGCCCACGACATGCTGCTCCGCATCCACCACAGGAATCGCCAGGTAGCGATGCTGCACAAAATACTCGCACGCCTCAAGCACGCTGGCGGTGTGCGGAATCGTGACAGGATTGCGGATCATCACGTCGCTGATCTTTTTTTCGAGCGACTCCATCAGCAGCCTACGCGTGGGCACAACGCCTACCAGCGCATCGGTTTCATTCAACGCGTAAAAGTACACGATCTTTTCGCCCACACCTTGCGAACGAATCGACGCCAATGCTTCATGAATCGTCATGTCCTGCCGCAGCTTGGGAAAATCACGGCGAAGATGATCCAGCACCGGCGCATCAAGCGGAATGGTCTGTTTGAAGGTCAATCAATTGCTTTCTCGAAGAAAAACCACAGGTCTTGGCGGCGGGAGAAGCCAAGTATAGCCAAGCTCAGTTTCAAAGAATCAATCGATCCAGCGCCTGAGTTTGCGCCACCGTCGCTGCTTGCGGCTTCGCTCTTTCCGCCGCTCGCGGCGTAGCGCCATCAGCGCCATGAATGTCCACCCACCTATACCCCTACGGCTCGCAGACCTCGCCAGCGGCCTTGGGGCGATCTGCCATGTACCTGTATGAAATGAGAAGCACCCAACGAAGAAATGATCAACGATCAAATCAAAGGAAAGACTCAATCACTCCCTGAGTACAACTTTGCCAAATCCACCAGCAGCGATTCGAGAGCGGAGTAATAAGCATCTTCACTCATCGTCATCTTGCGTTGTCGCAGTGCTGCGATCTTCAGTTCAAGTTCATCGAGCTGCTGTTTCTTTTCAGCGCTCATCACCTTCTCGCGCTCACCAGGCACCAGCCACCACTGAGCAGCGCGAACGCCATCGACCGGGCCATCTTCCTTTGCTTTCTTGATGGCATGCACCCCGCGAAACCAGTCCGCCGGCGTGCCCAGTCCGTCGCCGCTGTCATCAAGCAGCGCGTGTTCCGTCGCCAGTCGGCCTTCCTCCTTGTACCACTCCTGCGTCTGCCGAGTTGCCAGCAGATACGCTTCCAGCAGAGACGTCTGGCCATCCTTATCCAGATCGGCTTTTTTGTCCGCGATGGCTTGCGACAGATGATCGCCAAAGCGTGCGAAGTTCATTTCACTTCCGCTGCGCGTGGCGGTGATGACGATGCGATTGCGGCCTTTGAGCGCAGTGAGAAACGGCCCGCTGGATGAAGAGCAATTGATGATCGCCACAGGGCACTCAACGGGCGTGAGCCACTGCGCAAGTTCATCCGCAGAAACATCAGGCCCGCGCAGGTTGAATCTCGCCGTCTTGCCATCGAAGGTGCCATGCCCCAGCAGCACGATCCACACCGCATCTTTCTGATTTTCTTTCAGCACCTCAATGGCTGCGCCCAACCGCGACTTGTCGCTTCGCTCCGCATTGCCTTCCGCATCGTCTTGTGCTTCCTCCATATCCCCAATCACCACCACTGTCGCGCCGCCTTGTTTGCCCGCCGCTTCCCAGCGCGCGCGCCACTGAGCGAACTGTTTTCCATACGTTTCTTCACCCGCCGCGCCCTGCACGACAATGAGCGTCGGCTGCGCAGCACATGGCAACGCACAAGCCACAACCAACGTACACATCAAACACATCCACTTCATGGCAACCCTCGCATTCTTCGCACAGTCCATTCACCCACGAGCAGCCCCAGTGCTAATACCAGCGCCCACCACCGATGCCAGAGCGGCTCGATGAGCGTCTCCATCACCGGAGCCTGTTTCGTCGGCAGCGATGCAGCAAACGAATCCAGATCAGCCGCGGCAATCACCTGGCCACCTGAGCGCTTGGCGATCGATTCGAGCAAGGCGCGATTGGGTTTGAGTGATCGCCATTCATCGCCGCTGTCGCCGCGCGTCCAGCCAAGTTCCTGCGTGCCGATCTCTTTCGCTTCATCATCTTTGGCCAGCACAGTGGCGCGATATGCACCATCTTCACGCGGCAGAAAACTCGCTTCATACAAGCCTGCCTGTGATGCGGAAGGCTCAGCGCGCAGCTCAATCGGCTCACTCCTAGGCCCTTTAATAGTGATCGTGACAAGCGCGTTATCCAGCGGTTTGAATTCCTTATCGCGCACCTGCACGCTCAGCTTCATCGGCGAATCACTTTCGCGCTTCACCTGCGTCGCTGTCGCCGTCACGCGGCCGGGCACATCGGCCACCAACCAGCGCATCGTCTGTCGCCACATCTTGAGCGACTCATCGGTCAGGTCATCTGCACCTTCCTCGCGCCGAAGCGACCATCGCCAGACATCGCCCAGCGTCATCGTCGCCACGCGTCCGCCAAACTGCTGCGTGATCAGCGCTGGCCAGCGCGTGCCGGTGACTTCATCCACTGCTTCAGCAAGGACCATCGCGCCGGGTTTGATGCCGGTGGTGGGGATGTGATTCATCGTGAAAAACGGCGGCATCTGCGCCAGGCGTTTGCGTTCTTCCTCTTCCGTGCCGCGCAGCCGCACCCAAGGCTCAAGCCAGCCGATGCGCGTCAGTTCAAGACGATGCTTCACGCCGCCTTCTTTTGGAGCAGCCTCGGCAGCGCGATCGAGATAGACCGGCAGCATCCGGCCAATCGGTGTGCGATGGTAATCACCTTCGCGCAGCGACTCAGCACCGCCGAGCATCATCAGCCCGCCGCTACGCTGCGTGACAAATTTCTCGATGAGATCGAGCTGATCCTGTGTGAAAAATGCAGCTTCCAGGTCATCGATCACCAGCGCGTGATACTTCGCCAGGTCCTGCGCAGTCTTGGGGAAGCCGCTGCGCAGTTCAGCATCATCGAGCGTGTTGATGCGAACGAGGACGGGTTCGTCGTAGTTTTCGACTTGCTCTTTGTCTTTGGGATCGAAGCCCCGAAAGAGCGGATTGGCAGCGTCGCGCACATTGTCGCGCCATGCGAACTTGGCTTCGCGTCTGGCGATGCGGATGAGGCCGACGAGCTCGACCTGCGGATCAGCAGCGAGAGCGCGGTTGAGGAATTTGAATTCCCAGTTGGGCCGACCTGAAACATAAAGGATGCGATACGGTCCGCGTCCACGATCGACACTGATGAGCCGTTCGTTGTTGGCGGTGGTTGCTTCGGCGATGAGCGGCGAAGTTTTCGTTGATGAACCGGAGGCTTCCTGCTCGCGCACGCGCAGCCGATAAAAGGCAACGCCTGCTTTCTCGGGCTTCACCTGAAAGCGAAACGCCAGCGTCTTGTCATCGCCATCAACTTGCAGGGTCATCGATTTGACGACCTTGTTCGATTCATCGAGCAGTTCGCCGACGATGGTCTTGCCTTTGTAGGCGAGCGCGCTGACGTCGGCGGCGACAGTGACCGGTGCATCTTCAAAGGCGGTCTGACTGATGGTGAGATTGGCGATGCCCACGTCGGCGGCGGGCGTGTCGCTGCCGAGGATCACGGGATAGATCGGCGGCAGGCCGGTGAGATCAATCTCGCCAGTTTCGGGCAGGTCTGTCGCGTTGCCATCGGTCAGCAGCACGATGCCCGCCATCGGTCGGCCACGGTAGCGATCAGCAATGGTGCGCAGCGAAGTGGCGAGTGAAGAGCCGCGACCATCGAAGGTCAGATCAGTGGAATGATTCAGTGAATGAAGACGGGTGTCGAAAAAGTAGCGACGAGCATCAAAGGATTCTGCAAGGCGCAGCGCCCAGGGAGAAACACCATCTTCCGCCGCTTGCGGCGTAGCGCCATCAGTGGAACCGGTGAGGAGTTGACTGAGCGCCATCGCCCGAGACATCGCCGCATCACGGTCGGTGATATTCAAACTCTGACTGTTATCGATGAGTGTGAAAAACAGATTCGAGCGCGGCTGCGCCCGCTGCGTGGACCACTGCGGATTGATGAGAAACGCGGCGATGGCGGCAAGGCCCAGTGCTTTGAGCAAAGCGGGAAGTATTATGCCGCGCGCACGCCTGGCCTGCGCGTAGCCCCATGCGAGGATGAGTAGCGCAGCCAGCAGCAGCGCAGCCGCCGGCCAGAGCCAGTCGGGATCGCCCACATGAATCGCAGCTTGAGTGAAGTGCAACATCATCATCATTCGTTTCGTTCGCCGGTGCCCAGTTTTTCGTAATACTCACGCACCAGATCAGTGAACTGTCCGGGCACAGGATCGCGATCAATGGGCACCAGCTCGCGCTTGTGATCACGGCGAGCCAGTTCATCATCGAGGCGATCGCGCAAGGTGTGCAGCGGGTCGGCCACGAGTTTCTTCACATCATCCCACTGCGGCTCTTTACCATGCCGCTTGAACTCGGCGCGCATGGCCTGCGCACGGTCGCGCACCCGGGCGACTTCTTCGCGCAGCTTCGGATCGTCGATCATTTCTTCAACATCGCGAAGCTGATCAGACCACTCACGGAAATTGACGCCGGTGATGGGGCCATGCGGGCCTGAGCCGCCGCTGCTCGAATTTCCGTCGGCTTGTTTCAGTTGATCGAGGAGCGTCGGTTGCCCTTTGCCCGGGGCTTTGCCTTTGCCTTGGCCTCCACCTGGTTCTTGTCCCTTGCCTTCACCTGGTGACTGTCCTTTGCCTGGGCCTTCGCCTTGTTTGCCTTGGCCTTGCGATTTCTCGCCGGGTTCACCTTGCGATTCGCCGGGCTGCTCACCGCTGTCTGGTGATTGTTTATCTTGCGATTGCTTGCTGCCGTTCTGTTTCTGATTCTGTGGATCAGCAGTTTCACCTTTACTTTTGCCCGGCTGCTGCGCCTGTGCCAACTGCTGATCTTGTGGGGCTTGGCGATCTGGGGCTTCACGATCGACCTGCCGTGCCAGATCATCGAGAGTTTCACGCGCTCTCCGAAGGGCCTGCGCCTCATCACCAAGCACACTGTCGGCTGCCTTCTCAACGCCATTTTTCAGATCATCCAAACCCTTGCGTGCCTGCGGTTCCACCGCCCGGGCCTCATCGTTAAAACCCTTGTCCAGAAGCTGACGCGTCACATCAAGGGCCTGCTCCACCCGCTGCTGGTCGGCATTGCGCAGTGTGTCGTACAGTTGCTTTGAAAGCAGCGGCTGACTTGCCTCGGCTTCTTCCGTGACGCGGCGCATGCGATCGGTCAGGCCTTGAAGTTTCTCCTTCTGATCGCCCAGTTTGTCAGCCAGCTCTTTGCGTTCGCCCTTGTCGCGCAGTGTGCGCGGGCCTTCCTTATCCACTTGTTTCATCTTCTCGCCCAGTTTCTCCTGATCACTGGCCAGCTTGCGGGCATCGTCGCGCATCTCTTTCACATCTTCAGCAAACTGTCCTGACGCACGCTTGCGAAACTCTTCGCGAAGTTCTTCCAGCTTGCGCTGAGCGCGGGTGGATTCGGCGAGGGCTTTGGAGGTCATCCCTTTTTCTAATGCCTCGGTCGCTTCGCGAATATTCTTGCGCACCTCATTGACCTGCTGCTTGGTGTCATCACTTTTCGCTTGATCTCGAAGGCTTTGCGGTGATTGCTTTTCGTTTTGCTTCTGCTCATTCCGTGCGGCCTGTTTAGTGTCGCTCTGTTTGCTCTCGTTCTGCTTGCTCTGCTCGCCTTGCTTGCTGTTCTGACTCTGCTGCTGCTCCTGCTGCTGCCGCTGATTCTGGTTGGCCTGTTCCATGCGGTTATTCAGCTCATCGACATCGCGCAGCATTTCTTCTTGCTGTTCGCGCAGTCGTTTGAGCTGACGGGCCAGTTCTTCTTTTTCCTGTTGCGTCTGCGCTTCCTTGAGGGCGAGGTCGAGTTCCTTGAGTTTCTCGTTGAGGTCCTGCTGCCGTTTGGCCAGATCGCGAAGGCGGCTTAAGGCCTGGCGCGTTTCGCGCTGCTGCGGATCTTCCTGTGGCTGCTGTTCTTGGGCCTGCTTCTGGGTTTCGTAGCGGTTCTCCTGATTGCGCAGTTCCAGTTCACTGAGTTGTTGCTGCGAAGGGCCAGCCTGTTGCTGCTGTCCTTGTTGCTTTTGTTGTTGCTGCTGCGAGCGGATCACTTCATGTTCGCGGGCTTGGAGTTTCAAGAGCGCTTGATAGGCCAATTGCTCGGCAGGCAGCGCGAGTTTGAGCGCAGCAGGATCATTCGCATCGGCGGACTGTGCGAGATGAGTAATCGCATCAGCCATGTGCAGCACGACAGCTTCGACGTGTTCCAATGACTTAGGATCTTCCAGTTTTTCCTTCACCTGCGCCATGCGCTCCAGGGCGGCTTCCTGTGCTTCGCGGATGGCTTGTGCATCGGCTTTGAATGCGGCGGTTGGTTCAGCGCCGATTTCCCGCCGGATCAGATTCCATGTGGCGCTGATGATTTCGCGCTGCTCCTTGATGCCCTCGGCAATCTGTTGCTGCTGACCTTGCTGTTGTTGTTGCTGCTGTTCACTGGCGGGCGGGGCCTGACCTTCGCGGAAGATTTCTTCGAAGGGCCGTACCTCAGCGAAGAACATGTCGCTGAAGGTGCGACGCACCTGGCCATCAGGCGCAACATCATCAGCCCAGAAGTGATAGGAGAGCAGCTCATCGGTCACAGCATTCATGGCTTCAAACGAAAGCAGATGAGAGGCTTCATGATTCACCTTGCCGGGCAGATCGCTGGCGAGAATGATGTCTTTCGTTTCCCGGCCGGCCAGTGAATAAGTGATGCCGAATTGTTTCACACCAAAGTCATCGAAGGCCTGCGCGACGACGAGCGCCTCTTCCAGAGGCGAGACACGAAGGTCCCGCCGAGGAAACACGAGCTTCAAATCGGGCACGCGATTCTTGAGTGCGCTCATCACGAATTCGACTTCGTGTTTGTTCTTGCGGCCAGCGTCATCGATGAGTTCCATCTTGTATCGCTGGGTCTTGGCAAGGGTGATGTTGCCTTGCACGAGGGTTGCGTCGGCGGCTGTCGCAGTGAGTGTGAGGGTGTCGCCTGCTTCGGAAATGAGCTGGGCGGAGGCGACGGGTTTGTTGAGTTTGAGCGTCCAGAGAATTTGTGTGCCTTCGACAGCGGTGACCTGCCGGGTGTCTTGGATGTGCTTGACGGGCTGGGCGGTGTAGCTGGGATAGGTGAGCGACACATCGGCCTGCATGAGCTGCGGGTAATCGAAAACAGTCACGCGATAGGCTGACGATTCGCTGCTCTGCCAGGCGATGCGATAGGTCAGGTCGGTGGTGATTGAAGGCACGCGCACGCCGACGATGGGATCATCGAGGCTGGCATTCATCGGCACAGTGCGTGTGGTGATGGCGCCGTGGAGCGCGGCGCTTTCGCCTTCGAGGATGAGTGATGTGGATGCGGGAATGGTCTGCGAGAAGCGAGCGGTGATGATCAGGCTGCTGCCGCGCTCGATGCTGACATCGCCCGGCTCGACGGTGATAGTGTTGGCCAGCGGCGCGACCGGATTAGCGATTAGATTTGCAGATGATTTCGGACTTGCCGCAAAGGGCTGCGCGGCGATGATGCAGGTGACCAGCAGCGCCAGTAGTAAGAAAGCAGCGCCACCACTGGCAAGCGTGGCGCGGCGAAGTGAATCCGCATCTACCGCCGAGGACCAGCGATGCTGCTCGCTGTGCTCGACGGCCTGGCGAACGACGGTTTGCTGCAAGTAGCCCAGTCCGGCTGGCGGCGCATCCTTGATTTGCTGCATGGCCGTGAGCAGCCGGGCGTTGAGGGTGGGAAAGCGTTCCTCGATGAGTCTCGCGGCGGTGAGCGCATCATCAGATCGCGAAGCGCTGAGCCTGGCGCTGAGCAGCGAAAGCAGCCCGCCAAGACAGATGACGGGAACGGCGAGTGCGAGCGAAGCACTGCCACTGAGTGCAGGCACGATGGCGACGAGGCTGATGAGGATTGCCACGATCAGGCTCAAAGCCAGAGCCTTGCGATAGCGCAGTTGGCTGGCGCGGCGGGCGACGTGATGAACTTGTTCGAGCAGTTGAGATTCGATCATTTGAGATGCACTCATGTGGAAGCTCCGCTCTCGCTGTTCGACGGCTTGGCGAATCGTCCGGCGATGAAGGTTTCAATCATCAGCACCCCCAGCGCCGCCACGATCAGCCAGCGCCAGATTTTGTGCTTGTTCTCAAGTTCCGTGATGCGCATCTGTCGCTTCTGGTCAGCCAGTTGCTCTGGCGATGGGCCGTCGCTTTGCCAAAGCTTGACGCCATGTTTTTCCAGTTCATCAGGTGAGAGCGGCGATGTCTCACTTTCGCTGCCCGCCAGGTTCACAGCGAGGCGCATCGATTCTTCGCCGATGCGAACGGTGTAAAGCCCCGGCTGCTGCGTGTCCGTGATGCGCGATGATTCATCGAGTGCGATCACCCGCTGATCAGGCCGGATCACCGACACAGGCTTGCCGCTATAAAGCGGCGAGTTCGCCAGCCAGCTCAGATCAATCACATCGCCGGTGGTCAGTCGCGATGCAGCGGGCGGCTGCCCGAGACTTTGCTGCAAAAGCGTATTCATCAGCGGCAGAAACTTACTCGACAGCGCCAGTTGCCCATCTGCAGGATGCCAACCCGCCGTCATGATCAGACAACGACCGCTGCCAATAGGTACTTCGATGAAAGCGGGCGAGCCATCATCAAATCGGGCGATGATGCGCGGCTCTTTAAGCGAACTCTTGAGCGAACTTTTGAGCGAACTCATATCGACCGTGCGATGCTTCCAGAAACGGATCGTGGTGAAGTCGCCAAAGCGAGGATCAGCAAAGGGAGCAAACAGCGGATGCTTGAAATCAATCTCGCTGAGCATCGCGTAATCCTTCACGCCGGCTTCTTTCACTTGCAGCGATTCGAGATTCAGCAGCGCAGCCAGCGCACCTGCGGAAGCATCATCGCGCATCACCCAGAGAATCGTCGCGCCTTCCTCGGCTCGCTTTCGCAGCGCGGCAATGCGCTGCGTTGGAATCGACTGGCCGACGATGAAGAGCGATGCGCCATCGGTTTGGCCCGGGGGCAGTGCGTCGTCCGGCTTAAGACCGATCATGGTGGTGATGAGTTGCGTGGTTGGCCCCAGCGCCAGTTCAGCGAAAAAGCGGAGGCCTTGCGTATCTTTGGCGGTGTCGTTGCCGATGAAAACGATGATGGCCTGCGCGGGCTCGGCAGTGCTGTGGAAGACCTGATTGTCGAAGGGGTGATCATCGCCTTGCAGCGTGATGGTGTTGCCTTGGGCTGCCCACCAGGCGGTGAGATCGCCGGTGCGAATGGTGCGGGATTCGCCGGGCGGAACGTAAACTTCGATGGCCTTGGGCACGATGGTGCCAGCGGGCGTGTCTGCGGGTGTGAATGCAAGCGTGAACTGTTCTCGCGAGGAATCCCTGGCATTATGAATGCGAAGTCGCAGCGACTTCGCCGCGTCCTTGACAACATCGCGATCCGAGACAATCTGCAAACCGGCATTGGCCTGCGATTTTGCCTTCACAACGAAAGGCTTGACCTTCACCGCTGCGGGCCAGTCGTGACCATCGAGCGGCGCGAGGTGGCTGCCTTCTTGAAGATCGCTGATGAGCACGATGGTGCGCTGGCCGGTGAAGGTTGCGGCTGCGGTGCCGCTTTCACTTTCCATCAGCGATGCGGCAGCAGCGATCAGCGCATCGCCCAGATGCGTGGCAGTCTGCGAAGGCTTGAGCGCTGCCAGTGCATCACCCATCAGCGCGCTGCGCTGTGCAACCGGCGCCGCCATCCACTGCTGACGGCTGATGATCGTCTTCACACTGCGATCGAAAGTCAGCAGCGAAATCTCATCCGTCGGCTGCGGATCCTTCATGGCCTCAGCCGCCGCCGCCTTCGCCTGTGTCCACAAATCCTCACGCTGCATAGAGCCACTGGTGTCGAGCAAAATCGCCAGTCGTCTGCCCGACCCTGCTTCATCCGCATCAGCACTCGAACTCTCCCAAAGAAACGGCCGGGCAAACGCCAAGGCAATCAGCACCACCGCCAGAGCGCGCAGCGCCAGCAGCAGCCAGTGTTCGATGCTGCTTCGTTTGGTCAGGCGCGGCGGCGTGGGCGAAAGAAACATCAGCGAACTGAAGATGACTTTCCCGCGCGGCGTGCGACGAATCAGATGCAGCAGAATTGGCAGCGAGATCGCGCCCAGAGCCGCCAGAAACAAAGGCGCAAAGAAGCTCATGCAGGCCTCCTTGCTGAAGTCGCGGCGGAGCTGTTGCGCATCGGGCTGCGCTTGGTCTGCATGCGCGAAGAAACGAAATCGAACATGGCGTGTTCGAGCGGCTGATCAGTGGTGAAGCGGTGATAGTCGATGCCATGCCCTTCGCAGATCGAAGCGACAGCGGCCAGATGGGCATTCAGTTTCTTCTGGTAGTCGCCGCGAATAGTTTGCGGGTCAACGTAAATCTCGCGCCCTGATTCGACATCTTGAAACATCGCTGCTGCATCGAAGCTCAGCGAAAGCTCAGCGGGATCGAGGATGTGAAACACCATCACTTCATGCCCGCGCGAACGCAGATAGCCGAGGTGAGTTTCAAGACCATCGAGGGGTGCGAGCAGATCGGAGATGAGCACGTGCATGCCGCGCTTGGTGACGAGATCAGCAATACGGCGAAGCGGCGCGGTGAGACTCGTTGCAACGCCGGCAGCAGGCTGATCGAGTGCGACCATAAGCCTGCGCAGATGGCCGGGGCGATAGCGGGCGGGTAGATACTCGCGTATCGCTTCATCAAAGGTGACCAGACCCGCAGCATCATGTTGCGTCGAGAGAAAGTAGGCGAAGGTGGCGGCAAGAGTGCGGGCGTAGTCTGCTTTGGTCCAGGTGGTGGAAGCAGAAGAATCGGTGATGGAGCCGAACTGCATCGACTTGGAATTATCGACGAGCAGCCAGCAGCGCACATTGGTTTCATCTTCGAAGCGTTTGACGTGGAGACGATCGCTGCGGGCGTAGAGTTTCCAATCGATGTAACGCGGGTCATCGCCGGTGGTGTACTGGCGGTACTCGGTGAACTCGACGGAGAAGCCGTGGTAGGGCGAGCGGTGCAGGCCGGTCATAAAACCTTCGACGATCATGCGCGCCCGCATCTCCAGACTCTTGATGCGCATGAGAGCGCGAGGGTCGATGTAATCGACGCCGGTGTGTTGCGAGTTGGAGGCGAGGGTACTCATGCTTTCAGAGTTTCAATCAATTTCTCGATGACCTGTTCCACGGTGATGCCTTGCGCCTCGGCACGGTAGTTGAGGAGGATGCGGTGGCGCAGTGTGGAAAGCGCGACGGCGTTGATGTCATCCGTGGAGACATGAGCCTGGCCATGCAAAAGCGCACGTGCCTTGCCGCCGAGCACGAGAAATTGTCCTGCGCGAAGGCCTGCGCCCCAGCTAATCCATTCGTTGACGAAGTCGGGTGATGTCGCCTGATGCGGACGGCTCATCGCCGCCAGTCGCACGGCATAGCGCACCACATCCTCCGCAATGGGCACCTTGCGAACCACCTCATGAAACGCTGCGATATCCGCACCATCAAAGAGCGGCTCGATCTTCTCTGGCTGCCTCGAAGTCGTGCGCGTGACGACTTCCACTTCATCATCTTCAACGAGGTAATCGATCTTCACGTTGAACATGAAACGATCCAGCTGCGCTTCAGGCAGCGGATAAGTACCTTCCATCTCGATGGGGTTCTGCGTGGCGAGCACGAAGAACGGTTCTTCCAGTTGATGGCGCACGCCAGCGGCCGTCACCTGATGCTCCTGCATCGCTTCGAGCAGCGCAGCCTGCGTCTTGGGCGGCGTGCGATTGATCTCGTCAGCGAGAATCACATTCGCGAAGATCGGCCCTTTGACGAAGATCATCTTGCGCTTGCCCTCCTGCGTCTCTTCAAGAATTTCCGTGCCTGTGATGTCGGCGGGCATCAGGTCGGGCGTGAACTGAATGCGCTGAAATTTCAGGTGGAAAATCTGCGAGATCGATCGCACCAAGAGCGTCTTGGCCAAGCCCGGCGGCCCGGTGAGCAGACAGTGGCCACCTGCGAAAAGACAATAGAGCAGCTCCTCGATCGGCTGCGTCTGCCCGACGATCGCTTTGCGAAGTTCGGTGAGAATGGAGCCACGGGCGGCACGAAGTTTTTCGACTGTGGCACGCTCGAGTTCGTAGTTGTTTGCAATCGTACTCAAGTCAACACTCCAGAAATGGTGGCACGAATCATTGTGAAATTAACGAATCTCAAATCACAAACAGAACTCAATGGCAAAGCAGAATGAATCAAAGTGAGAGTCGTTGAAGTGAAATCTTTTTGGTTTGATTGTGTTTCCCATTGTGGCTTCGCTTGTTTGTGTATTGATGATTGTTATTTGTGATTTCACTTCAGTGCGTCATTGCGTAAAACACGATGTTGATGCCCATGGGGTAGGCTTGTTTCTCGGAGAACTCTTTGAAGTAGTAATGGTTTTCTCCTTCGCGTTCCCAGCCGTCGCCCAGGTCGGTGTTGTGGCAGATGATGACCATCATGCGGCCTTTGTCATCGAAGATGGCGCGGTAGTGCACCTGACTGCCATCATCAGGACCCGGTCGCCATTCAAAGCGCTGGCCGTTGGCGCCGTGGCCTATGGACGGGACCTGCGGCTTCTGTTTGAGGTCATAAACGCAGTGGAAAATCGGATGTTCCAGAGGCAGATCGACCACTTCGCGATCGGGGAAGACGCGTTTGATTTCGGTGTGGAAGTTGTCGTATTCATCGCCGCCCCAGAAATCATCCACCATCATGAAGCCGCCGCTCAGGAGATATTTTCGCAGCGCTTTCACCTCTGCCTCTTCGAAGAAAAGGCTGCCGGGTTCGATCATGTAGATCCATGGATAGTCGAACAGTTTTTCATCGGTGAGTTCGAGTTGGACAGGGCGGGGATTGACTTTGAGGGAAGTGAGCTGCTGAAGGCGGAAGGAGAAGTTCAGATCGGAGTCGGGGTAATCGGTGGCCCAGCTTCCGCCGCGCCTGCGGCCGCCCCAGCCGGAGTAGATGACGCGGGCGAAGGTGAAGGTGTCGCGTTCGAATTTCGGATCGTTCTTCCACTCGGTGAGGCCGGTCTGAGCGAACGTGTTTTCATCGATGGGCTTGACGCCAGATCGCTGAGCGAGCGTGATGGTGGTGATGATGGCAGTGCACAGGAGCATGGCCAGAAGGAGCAGAGAGGATTTTGATTTCAATGTCATCATGCGGGCACCTGTGAATCATTGAGCGGGTGGCGCGAATTGTTTCGTTTGATCTTCAACGCTCTGCCTTATTTGACGTCATCTTGAGCAGCAGCTTCTGGGCATCGCGAAAGCGTGGCGCTTCTTCCAGGGCCATGAGCAGATGCCGTTTCGCTGCGGGATCGGTAGCGTTTATTGCAAACAGATGTCGCGCCAGGTCGTAGTGCGTCTGTGCTGGGTCAGCGGGTTCCATGAGCAGCAGGGTGCGGTGAGCTGCGGCGGCAGTGCGGTGATCATTGAGATAATCCGCTGCCTGCGCGAGCATGCGATGGGGCAGCGGCGAAAGCGGATTCACGGCGAGTACACGGTCGCCGTATGCAAGCACATCGGCCCAGTCTTCGCGGGCCGCAGCCAGTTCCATGAGGCGAAGAAAAGCGGGCACATGCTCGCCATTGATCGCGGCGATGCGTTCCAGTGCGGCTTGTTCTTCCTTCGTTTCGCCCAGTGCTTTGTGAGCCTGCGAAATCATCCAACTGGCACTGTTGTCGCTGCCATCGTTTGGATAAAGCTCGATAATCTTCAGAAGCGGCCCCTTGGCCTCGCTCCATTTTTTCTGCGTGAGCAGAGCATCGGCATGTATCATCAAAGCGGTCATGCTGCTCGGATGTTCGGCAAGGAATACGGCGAGTGCTTCGCCGCCTCGTGCAGCCTGCGGCGGCAATTCTGTCCAGTCGGCTTTGGGTGCGAGTGATTCAGCAAGCTGCTTCACATGCGTTTCAAACTCCGCTTCAAGCTGCTTGAGCGAGCCGATGCGTTTCTCGATGGCGGCATTGATGTACAGTCCTTCGTGCAGATCGCGCAGAATATTTCGTACCGCTTCCACGCCTGCCTTTTGAATCATGAACTCGACAACCAGCGATGATTCGTAATACGCAAACTGCACATGCAGCGGTGAGCGCGCCCGCAGAAACGCCATGCTCAATTGCCCGATGGGCGTCAGCTCTCCGCCCAGTATCATCGCGCGATACTGCGGCGTCATCGCCTGGCCCCACGTCTTGTTCGCCTGCTTCTCTTCATACACGCTGATGCCTTCGCTGAGCCAGCGCGGCATGCGGTTGCGCGTGGCCTGCAAAGTCACCACATGACAGAACTCGTGCCACAGCACCGCTTCCCAATTTGCAGTGCCACCGATGGCGGCAGGGCTGTTGGCGGTGATCACATTGCCGAAACAGACGCCCAGAAATCCAGCGCCGCCGGGCAAGCCGAAGGTGCGAATGGCGAAGTCTTTTTGGTCAGGAAATATTTCGACCGTCACGCGACTGGTCAGCTTCATGTCGTACTTATCACATAGCGCGATGCGAGCGCGATTCAGCAGCGACAGCACGCGCTGGCCATAGATCTCCGCTTCGCGGGCATCCATGCGGAGGGTGAAGTGTTCATCTTCGAGCGTTTTGAATTTGGCGATGTTGTCTTGTAGCGTGACCAGATTGAAGGCGACGACGTTGTAGCCATCTTTCTCAAGCACTTGCCGGGCCAGCTTCCAGCCTTCTTCCACTTCGCCCAGTCGCAGCAGATCCTGTGAAAGCTGAGCCTTGGCGGGGATGAAGTTTTCATCCATTTTCAAAGCAGCCCGCTGATGAGCAGCGCCTTCGGTAAACCGATATTTCTGGCTGAGTTTGAGGCCGATCAGATGATCAACGGCGGGATTTGTCTTGTTGAATTTGAATGCTCGCGCACGGCTGATCGCTTCACCATCTGCATCATTTTCCAAGTGCGCCAGCACAGCACTGTACGACCACGCGGCAACATGGGCGGGATTGATAGCCAGCACTTTGGCGAGGGTCTCTTCCGCTTCGCGCAGGTTTTCGCCATCGATGAGCTGATCGACCTGCATGAGCAATGCGCCGATGTGATTCGGATTCAACTCGAGCGTCTTATTCACTGCTGCGCCGGTGCGCTCACCATCAGAAGGGGCGAAGGCACGGGCGATGCCGTGGTGCATGTCCGCATCTTCGGGAAATCGTTTGACCGCTTCGGTGAACAGCCGACCAGCCTCGGCGTAGTCGTGTTTATCCAGCGCCAGTTCGCCGGGTGCGATCCATACATCGCGCAGGCCCGGCGACTCTTTGCGAGCCTTGTCATAAATCAGTTCGAGGACTTGGCGCGGATCAGCGCCCATCAGCAGCGCAGCGCGGCCTTGCGTGACCAGATCAATCGCATCGGAGTACCACCAGGGCCTGGCGCCCACGAGTGAGTTGATCTGATCGAGCATGAGCTTGGCAGCATCAGCATCACCCAGCGAGCGATAGACATCGTGGCCTAGAAGGCGAAGACGAATGGAAGAGTGGTAGCGATTAAGCGCAGCTTCGAGGGTCTGTTTGGCGGCTTCAAATTCGCCTTGCGTCAGGTGCGCCTGAATCTTCATGAGTCGCCACTGTTCGCTGAACTGCCCGGTCTCGATGGCGTCAGCGCATTCTTTGATGCAGCCGGGATAGTCACCGGTGGCGAGTTTTTGTGCGGCAGTGGTGAGGTCGCCGCGCAGGGCGGAGGCAAAGAGCAGCAGCGCGAGTGGTGCGAGAAGGAAGGCGAAACGAAGTGAAGAGGGATGGCGGGCGATCAGAACGATCGGCGTACAGCAATCGGATTGTCGTCGCATCACGTCAGGCAAACGACTTCATCCAGAAAAGAGACCGGCGAGAACCGCCACCATTCTAAGGTGCAACGCGGCAAAGCAAGTGATAATTGCGAATGAAGAAATGTGAAGCGTATATCCGAGCCGCATCCGCAACGAGCCGCGCCCGTCAGGAAGCGGGATTGAGCTATCAGAACCCCACTCCCTTACGGTCGTGTCTCGTTGCCTGGCGGCTCGGATGCGCGGGATTGCTCAGCGTGGAATGCGGCCCGTTGGCGGCAGAGGTTGTTCCTGCTCAGGGCTCTTAGGCGCCGCCGTTTCATCAGGCAGATCGATCTTCCACACCTTGGCGAGTTCTTCGCGGGTGATGGGCACGACTTCGCGCCCTTCGCCCAGCAGGCGGCGGGTGATGTTGGCCTGGCGATCGTATTCGGTGACCTGTTCGGGCGAGTCGGGTGAAGGGCGGGAATAGACGCGGAAGTTGCCGGAGCTATCGCCATCATCCACGACGCGCATGGTGCGGAAGGAGATGGTGCCGGTGTTGGGGTAGTAGGCGTAGAAGCCACACTCAAATTTTTCGCGTGGCAGCAGCGGCGCGAGCAGGTAAAGCTCGGTCTGCGTGATGTAGCCATCGGTGGGTCTGCGATAGTTGATGCGGTCGATGCCGGTGGGGCCTTCGCGAATGATGGTGATCTGTTCGCGGTTCTGCACGCCGGTTTCGAGCCAGGTGCGAATGTGATGGCGTGGCGCCGGAGCAGCCTTGGCCGGGGCCTTGCCGGGGTTGAACGTCGGCTTGTCTTTCGCATCGGGGATGCCATCGATCTGATCGCGCACCGTGGTACGGATCGACCACGATTCATACTGGCCATCTTCAGCGAGGAACATCTGGCTGTGCGAATCAACAGCGCGGTTGGCCACGTGAAGGCGGGCATAGACATCGACGCCGATGCCGTTGATGCCTTGCTCTTTGATCTGCGCATCGCGGACGACTTTGGTGCGGCCGGTCTTGGGATCGATGACTTCTTTCTTGTCAATGATGACGATCTGATCACGGCGTTCGCGGTTGACGATTTTCATCCAGCCGATGTCTTTGCCGTTTTCCAATACGCGCAGGTATTGCAGCCGCAGAGGCATCACACCCGCCGGCTTTCCATCATCATCGACAATTGGCGTGCTCACCTCCGGCAGCATCGCGTCGCGCAGCCGACGATGATTGATCGTCTTGTCCAGCGTGTCGCCTTTCTTGATCAGGTCCTTGCGCATCTCGTCAAGTTCCTTGGGGTTTTGCACCTCAAGGCTCTTGATGACCTCTTCAAAAATCGGCTTGACCTTCTCGAAGGATTTTTCACCGACTTCAAGCTGAATCATCACAAATGCGTTGGGCGCAAGCTGCATGAACGCCTGGCCCATGTACCAGCCTTTGGCGTCACTATCGAGCGGATTGCGTTTCCTGCGGGCGGCTTCATCGAGCAGAAATCGTTGCATGAACTGACGATCAACTTCGAAAGAGGCGACCCATTCCTGTGCTTTCTTCGCGATGGCTTTGTCGGGTGAATAAGAGACGATGGCTTTATAGAGGCGGAAGGCGGCGATGTCCTGGCCGCTGCTGCGAAGCTGATTGGCGGTTTCATATTGAGTGCGAGCGATCTGCATCAGGGCCTTGAGATCTTTTTCGGCCTCTGGCTTTATCTTGGCGGGCAGGTTGATGCCGAAGTAAACAATCCAGCCCGGGCGACCGGCAGGCTTGGCGACGCGCTGATGATCGATGCTGGCGGTGGGCTGGGCGAAGCCGAACTGTTCGATGGCTGAGTTGACGACCTGATTGATCGTCAGTTCCTGCTGCGTGTTCTTGATATAGACGGTGATCGCGTAGTCATCGCCTTGCTGAATGCGAAGGGCGGCATCATCAATGTTGCGACTCATGAGCCTGCTGCCTAAGGGCGGACGCAGCGATACGCCGAAGCCCATTTCGCGCCAGCGCTCTTTGGAGAGCATGGCATCGACATCGGTCTGAGCGTGAGCAGCAGCAGGCAACAGCAGCAGTAGCAGCAGCAGAAATCGCCACACGTTTAGCGCCGTCCCGAAGGGACGGGCTTTGTCACGACAACGAAACGACAAGTTCGGGGTATCACTTTTCATGGCTGATCGACATCCTGTTGCCAGAGGCGGAGGAAATCGTGGGAGGCGTAGAGGCGATAGACGGTTTGCAAATCGGTGGGGGTCAGGCTCAGGCGGATGCCGCCGGTGGGTGACTGGGCGGTGTCGATCCAGTCGCTGGCGATGACCGTGCCATCATGATCCAGCCAGAGTCGCTGGCCATCCATACTCATCATCGGTCGAATCCGCACGTAAGCGAAGGCCTTGTCAGGCATCGCGATTTTCTCGGACGCTGGGCCCTCGGCCACGGTCACATACTCAAGCCAGTTCGGCTCAGGCGGCTGCGCGCCCTGAGTGCGCCAGATCACTACCGGGCCATCGGCAGTCAATCGGGACAGCGCTGATAAATCCCACGAATCCTCGGCAAAACCAGGCAGGTATCCCGTAGGAACCGTGGCCACCCAGATCGGATCGCGAACCGGGCGGGCTGGCACCATCGAGGCGCTGAGCTTCTGATCCTTGAGCGTGAACTGATAAGCATAGCTGCGATGGATCGGCCCTTCTCGGACTTCATTGACCAGTGTGCTTTCCATCACCTTGCCATCAAGCGACACAAACCAGTTGCCCCAGCTCACCGTCGCATCCGCACCGCGCACCACCGCCCGCATCTTGCGACTGCGCAGAGGCAGGCCTTGATCAGGCAGATGATGCTGATCGTGAAGCTGCGTGCCCATGACCTGCCCTTCGCGCCGAAGCAGCAGCGCTCGCCGCTGAGGCGTGAACTGATTCACCATCTGCTCCTGCTGTGCCTTTGCCAGATCGCGGCCACGTTCGAGTGAGCGCGTCAGCGCTTTGGCGGGAGGCGGAGGCGCAAGCGTGCTGGCGGATTTTTTTGTGATCGTTTCGATCAGGGCGGCAAGTTTGGCGCTGATTGCTTCCATCGCCTCCGGTTCAGCGAGCACATCAAAGAGCAGCGCGTGATCATCATTCATATTGACGTGAATCACTTCGCGAAGCAGTTGTCGCTGTTTGCCATCGCTGAGCTTCAGTCGTGTCGCGTTTCGCCCTGCGATTTTTTCCTGCGTCAGCATCGCTTCATCAGGACCACTGCCATGCACCCAAGCATAAAGGCGCGACAGTCCAGCGTGAGCGGAAAAGGGCGAAGTATCTGCAAGATCATCGGAATCCGTCTGCGGCCTGACGCGCACAATGGCGAGCTGCGGAACTGCATCATCCGTGAGCGAAAAGTAGAGCGGCTGATCATCGCCTCTGGGCCCGCCCAGCCTGAGCGCGACGCCCGCCTCGGCGATGGACGCAAGGCCAGCGGCATTGGCCTGTGGCAGCGACGCATCGTGATAGCTCGTGTCCACTGCGCTGCGCGCCATCGCCATCATCAGCTCATCCTGAGCTTCTTCAGCGCGCGGCGAAGGATGCAGCGGCATGTGCATCGCAATCACCCAGTGATTGCGTCCATCTTCGGTAAGCACCACAAAGCGATCGCTGGAAACCATCGACTGATCTGCGGCCTGGCTCTGTGCGTGGTAGTAGGTGCCCGCCATGGTGCCCACGCGAAAGCGGCGGACTTTTTCTTTGTCGAAGAAAAGCCGGGACCTGCGGAACGTGACGATATTGAGCGTCTCGCGCAGGACTTCATCAGGCGAACTGGGCACGAGAATGATGGGGCGGGAGATGGTGATGTACCGGCCGGGAATGGTGCGATCGACAAAGGTGAAGACGTTGCCGACGAACCCTTGCTCGGACGCATTGGTTTGTGCCCGCTCCCAGCGGTCGGGCAGCAGCAGTTTCAGATCATCGACGCGCTGTTCACTGAGCGAAGCGCCGAAGTCGCGCTGATGCGTGCTGGAAAAAATCTGCGCCAGTCCCAGCGCCAGCGCGAAGATGATTGCAGTGACGATGCCGATGGCAACCTGCTGAGCGGCGGGCGTGGCGAATCGTGGAGGCTTGGGCATGGTCGAATCTTATGGTGATGCACACGGACGGGCAATGAAGCACCGGGCAATCGCTGGCGGTGTTTGATTCATCCTGATTCGATGGGGCCCGCGTGTCGGCTTTTTGACTCGACTTACCGAAGATGGCCCATTGCAGAATCGCATCACTTTCGATGGCAAGCCGTCAGAGGTCTGTCGCTACAAATGCATCCAAACTTCACAAGCTCAAGCGGCAGAATGTGGCGGCGGAGCTTCATATCTATGTCAAAGGCGGGCACGACTACGGCATGCGACCGATCAAAGGAGCCGTCGCAAACACCTGGCCACAGCGGGCGACGCAGTGGCTGCGGGTCGGTGGATTGGTGGCGCAGGAAAGCGGGAAGTAGTAGCGTCAAGTTTTGAGTCACCTCGAACTCAGCATACCGGCCACGGGTGCTGGGCCATTGGCTCGTCGGCGGGGGTAAAAATCGGATACTTCAAAAATCTTTGACAATTTTGGTCACTACCTCTTGATATCTGAAAGAAAGTGACGATGATCTGCTCGTCCCGTGTGTGCGGCTCAGATAGTGATCGGCTGAATGTGAGGCTGATCGCTTGGTGTCGCACCACCCGCCGCGCTACGGCGTGCCCTATGGAGGTTGGCAATTCGCCAACTCTATGGACCTCCCACTTACTGGGCCTCTCGGTCTGGCCCGACTCTCCCTGACCGACAAGTCAACCTTCGACGCTGCGTTCCGCACCTTGGCGCAACCGATCTCAGACTATTCCTTCGCCAGCTCCTTTTGCTGGGGTATGGCGATGGGTCTGTACTTCGCTCGCGCTCATCGTCACATCTGCCTGTTTGCCAACGGCAGTGACCTGACGATGCTCATGCCACCGCTTGCTGAGGCCGGGGCCACCCCCGAAGACCTCAAGCGCTGCCTGGCGGACTGCTTTGAAACCATGGATGCCTGGAACCAGGCCCATGGCGGCAAGCATCTGTCGCGCATCGAGTACGTCTCCGATGAAATGCTCGAACGCATCAACACCATCATCGATGGTGACCTGCGTCTCTCAGCAGCACCCATGGGCGGCGACTACATCTACCCCATCGCCAACATGATCGATCTGGCTGGCAAAAGCCTCAAGTCAAAGCGGCACGCCAAGACCGGTTTCATGCGCGATTTCCCCGATCACCGCGTCGAGATCCTCCAGCAGCACCATGTGCCTCTGTGCTTGGAACTGCTCAACCGCTGGCGCTCGCATGGCGACACGGTGCACGAAGGACAGGTCACGCTCGATACGGAACAGAAATCCACCGCGGACCTTCGCCGGCGCGATCAGATCGCCTGCACCACCGCTGTCGAGCAGTACGAAGCGCTGGGCCTACGCGGCATGGTGCTCTTCGTCGGCGACAAACTTGTGGGCTATACGCTGGGCGAATCGCTTTCGCCTTCGCAGGCTTCGATTCTCTTTGAGAAAACCGATCCTGATTACCACGGTGCGCCGCAGTTCATCTTCAGCGAGTTTTGTCGGCTGTGCTGGAGCGACAAACCGGAGATCAACGTGGGCGATGACTGGGGTATCCCGACGCTTCGCTTCACAAAGCAGAGCTACCGCCCATCGCGCACGCCGCTCAAGTATGTGCTGACCCGGCCGCTAATGGTGGTGAACCCGCTGATTGTTGAGCAGGTGCCGGTGGGGGCGACGATCGGGTCGGACTCGATGGAGAATCCGACCCCTGGCGGCGGGCCATTTGCGGCATAAAGGATGAGCGGTGAATGATGAGCCGCGACTCAACGAGTCGCGGACGCCTAGGGCCTGTTAGAGTTTCCGTCATTCATGTGGTCTCGTGAAACAGTGTCGCCATCGATCCGTGGTCAGCCATAACACGGCGCGACGTACACTCCTTCAGGCCTTTGACGTCCGCGACTCGTTGAGTCGCGGCTCTGGTGATTTCTGTTCCCGCTGCTGCGCCATTTGGATTTGTTCATGAAGCTTCGCGCTGCAAAGTTGGCAGATATTCCATCGCTATTGCTCATCGAGCATTCCTGTTTTCCCTTGGGCATTGCGTTTGGCGGGCCACAGATTCGCAGATTGCTTCGCAGCGAGACGGCGTTTTGCTTCGTGGCACAGGGCCAAGGCGCTCGCGACACCCAGAGCCAGATCGCCGGCTGGGCGGTGGGCCTCATTCGGCATCATGCCACAGGTCTTTCCGCCCGCATCTACACCCTCGCCATCGACCCGGACTGCCAGGGCCAGGGCATCGGCAAGCTGCTCACCGATCATCTGTTGAAGCTGTTCAAACGGCACAAGGTTCGCCACGTCTATCTCGAAGTGCGCACGAGTAACGCCAGGGCCATCGCGCTTTATGAGAAGCTGGGTTTTGTGAAGGTGCAGGAACTGCCCGGCTATTACGAGAACGGTGAAGACGGGATCAGGATGCGGTTGCGTTTGCCCTGTTGAAAGCGCCAGAAATATTGACTTCGCAACGGGTTCTTGTTAGTCTCGGTAGAGATAAGAGTTCCTGCGCGCAGGGTTTTCGTGCGGATTCGTGCGGACAACATAGTCGAAGATTTCTGCGGCGGCTCTGCGGTGGCAAAAATTCTTGCTTGGTGGCCATCCGGTGGCGGCTTGCAACCTTGCGGAAGAGCGGATCAACATTACTGAATCAGCGGTGAGGCACTTTTGCGCGGCGCGGTCCTCATTGCCCAAGCGGGTGACGGTGTCATCGCGCGTCAGCGTCTAGGTAATGGTCACAAAAAGAACCTCGTCGGAAATACTTCCGTCCCTGCGGCGTTGGTAGTGCAGGCTGGGTGACAGCGAATAGGCGGCACTTTCAATAGTGCTTTCGGATGGTGCCGTCGGAGCAGAGAAGGGGCATCGCTTCTGCTTCCTGAGGCGATGATGGTGGCGAATGGGTTGTACATTTTCCTTTGATCTGGAGTCGAGCTGATGTCGATCACAAGCAGACTGTTCCAAAAAGCTGTCAAGGTTCTTCGCGGTGGCAAGCATGGCGGCGAGGGGATCGCGTCCCGTAAGGCTGTTGCCCCGCGAGCACAGGAATTTCTGTGGGGAGATGATGGATATGGCACAGGCTCGCCGTTCTTTGAGAAAATGGAATCGCGCCTCCTGCTCTCGACTGTCACGATCGCGGCTGGGATCAACGCGGCTGAAGGCGGGGCGGACGGCACATTCACCATTACTCGTGATGACACGGCCGGCGATCTGACCGTCAACTTCTCCACCAAGGGCAAGGCCAGGCTCGGTGCGACGCGCGACTACACGCTCAGCGACGGTGTGGACGCGATCACCCGAAGCGTGGTGATTCCCGACGGACAGAGCTTTGTCACGATCAACGTCGTGGCCAACGATGATGCACTGGCTGAGCCCACGGAAGACATCATTATCAATCTGCGTTCGAGCCGGGCTTATGACCTGAGTCTGGATTTCTCGACGCGCACTGCGACAATTGATCTGACCGACAACGAGCCGGTCGTGACCATCGTTGCCACCGATGGGTCGGCTAGCGAAGATGTTGTTGACACCGGCACGTTCACCATCACACGTGTAGGCAACACGACCGGCGACATGGTCGTCAAGTTCAAGCGATCGGGCAACGCCACGTTCGGCACGGACTACGGTCTGACGGTCGGCGGCATCGCACTCACCTCGCAGGAAGTCGTCATCCTCGATGGCGATGCTTCGGTCGAGATTGTCGTGGTGCCGATCAATGATTCGAGGTTTGAATCAACAGAGATCGTGACGTTGACGCTCCGCAACAGTTCGCTTTTTAGCCTAGGCACCGCTTCCGCCGCCGTCGCCATTGCTGACAACGAGCCCTTGATCTTCATCGATCCCTCATCGGATACGCCACCCAGCTTTACCATTGACACCCTGACCAATCTGGGTGCCGATACCTACATCACCACCGGCACTGAATCTGGCGCATCGCACGACGGAGAGCCGTTGGAAGTTCGTAACGCGCAAGGCGTTGCAGGGGCACAGAGCCGAAAGGCCTATGTCAGCTTTGACCTGGGCCAGTTCCCCATTGATACATTCTCCAACGTATTCTTCACCTTGACGCTCATTGATGTCGAAGGTGTTAGCCCCAACAACACGGGCTTTAAGTTCAACGTGTTTGGCCTCAAGGATGATTTTGTTCCCACCGGCAACGAACAAGGTGAACTCTGGAACGAAGACATCAACTACGGCGATGCCCCCGGTAACGTCGCCGACGGCGGCCAGGTGAATCTCCCTGACATGTTCACCGGCGGTCCGCTGGGCAGCTTCACCATTGCAGGCGCAGGCACCATTGGTCAAAAATTGACCATCTCCGGCCAATTGATTACGGACTACCTCAACGCTGAATCGACGCTCGATGGCGACAACGTCGTCACATTCATCATCGTTCGCGAAACGATCGGTGAAGTGGGCGTCGATACCGTTGTTCACAAGTTCGACAGCCGCGACGACGCATTCGGCGATGCGACTACGCGCCCGCAGCTCACGGGTGTCGGTCTTGTCGCGGGCTTGGACGTTACCGAGGGGGATGCCACCTCTGTCCGTGTCTTCCGCGATGGCAGCACCGTGGGCGATGTCACTGTTCAATTCAATGCCAAGGGCGCGGCTCGCCTAGGTCTTGATTATCGCCTTGAAGTCAACGGCACACCGGTCACCAGTTCCTTCGTGATGCCCGACGGTGATGCGTTTGTTGACATCGATGTCATCGCGCTCACCGATGCCTTCTATGAGATCAATGAATCATTCCAGATTCAACTGCGTTCCAACGCGGCATACGTGCTCGATTCTCAAAACACAAAAGCGATCGTGAATGTTCTCGACAGCGGTGCCGTGGTCACCGTTTCAGCCACCGATGAAGATGCGCAGGAACCGGACAATTCTTCACTCAATCTCGACCGAGGCACCTTCACCATCACGCGCACTGGATCGCTTGCTGAAGATCTGGATGTCAATATCCGATTCGGTGGAACAGCCCGTGAAGGCACAGATTTCGTCACCGTTGGTCGCGTTGTCACCATCCTGGCTGGTTCGGACAACGTCGTGGTGAACATCGATCCGCTAGCGGACACGATCCCCGAAGGCTCGGAGTTTGTCACGCTCACACTGGTGGCCAGTCGCAATTACGGCCTGAATTTCCTCGTGACAGGCAACCGCACCGTCACGGGCAACCCGATTCGAGCGACCGACTTCGCCGCCGCCAGTCTGGCTGATGCACGCCGCGCCGCCAGGAACGCTGGCATCGGGGCACCCAGGATCACCACCCCCGAACAATCGGAGAGTGTCCTCATCAGCAGCGGCCAGTTAAATCTGACGCCTGACCTGACGGGTCTTCTCTATAGCTTGGCCGCTACCACGCTGGATAACGACGATGTGGGCACCGCCATCGGCACCGCTCGTATCAAGAATCAGGGCAGAAGTGTGGCAGGCGCATTCCGCGTGGATTTCTACCTCTCCGTCGATCGTGAACTGGTGACCGCCGATGACTTCCTTCTGGGCAGCATCACCATCGCCGGTCTCAATGCCGGTGGTTTCATCGATGCCTCAATCGTGCTTGGTGCGACGAGCCTCCAGGCATTGGGCGTTGTCGCAGGCAACTACTACATCATCGCCGACATCGACCCCGATGGTTTCGTCAACGAAGGTGTCGAAGGCAACAACACACTGGTTTCCACAAACCCGGACATCACCGTTATCGATTGATCGGGATCCATCACACCTGAATAAACAACCAACCGTGCGGCTGATGCCGCGCGGTTTTTTTGCCCCGTCATTTAACAATGTGAACCGCGTGCCTACTTGATCGCCTTGAACGCTTCCATCACCCGCGCTCTCGCCTTCGAGTGATCCGCGATCGGTGATGGGTAGT
>ENA-ORBV01002244-ORBV01002244.1-microbial-mat-metagenome-genome-assembly--contig:-NODE-2244-length-41169-cov-10.246058_pt1 | contig 41169 bp, 38 predicted proteins | sample MGYA00237777_ERZ505514 | MGnify/ENA primary metagenome ERZ505514 (study PRJEB26160, sample SAMN06269048) | microbial mat metagenome | isolation source: Oligotrophic lake microbial mat | place... | reverse complement strand
AACGGCACCGGATCGAGTACGACCTTTCCCGCTTCAATCTTGGAAAAGTCGAGGATGTCGTTCAGTATGCGCAGCAGTGCCTGTGATTCCTCGTAGATCACCGTTGCGTAATCGTGCTGAGTGTTATTGAGGGGGGTAGTCAGCAGCAGTTCCGTCATGCCGATCACGCCATTCATCGGGGTGCGGATTTCATGACTCATCATTGCCAGAAACTCCGACTTGAGCCGTGATTTTTCCCATGCCCGATCGCGTGATGCTTCCAGTTCGTGCGTGATGATGGTCTGGGCTGTCACATCCGTATACTTCCAGAAATGCCCATTGTAGATGTCGTCCAGGATAATTGGTGTATAGCTGCGCTCCAATACACGTCCATCCGCCATCACCAACACTTCATCGTAAATTGGTGTTTGCCGCACCAGTGTTTTCTCAATGCCCTTGATAAAACTATCGGGGTCAGCAAACAGATGCTTGCTGTATTCTGCTGATTGGGCACAGTCTACCCCGATGAGCATCTCTGGCGCGGCATCGATGCCAAACAGTTCGCAAAAGGCTTTGTTGACACAGACCAGCACCCGGTGTTCATCCTCAACCAGCACCGGCGTGGGGAGTGCATCGATCATCAGCCGCATACGGCGGTTATCTTGGAGGATCTTTTCCGTGGATTGCGTGTTCATAATGGCTCACCAATCAGGCTTTGAACCATCCTGATTACCTCGTGCGAACTCGCGGGCTTGGATAGAAATGCCGTCGCCCCAGCACGCCGCGCGGCGATCTTCACATCATCCGATCCGCTGGCGGTGAGCATGACCACCGGAAGGTTGGCAAGTGCTGCATCAGCACGAATCCGAAGCAGCACTTCTATCCCATCCAAATCTGGCAGGGCAATATCAAGGATCACCAGCGAAACGGGAGACTGCGCTAGGTATTCCAGCGCTTCAGTGCCATCACTGGCGACAATCACCTGATAGCCGACGCTCGATAGCACCTGCCGCAGCACACGTTGTTGCACGATGTAGTCGTCTACAACCAGAATTTCAGTCATGCGAAAACCTCCCGAACAGCGCTGTCCACCGTGTCGGACATGTGAAACACTCGGTCAAACTTGGTGAGCATCAGAATGCGCAGCGCGTTTTCGTTCACCGGTTTCACCATGATCACGGTTCCGCCCGCAGCGCGTGACTGTTTGAGGAGACTCACCAATGCCGCCATCGCGGCGCTGTCCATAAACTCGACATCACGCAAATCGAGCACGAAATAGATCGCCCCTGCATCGAGCAGTGCTTGATAAGTTTTTCGCAGTTGGGGCGCGTAAAACGCATCCAACCGCCCATTCAGGGTGATGACTTGCACGCGCAGAACGCGCTCGGTAACTTGAACATTCATATCAATGTTTTCCCTTTAGGCGAGAGTTTTGGTCAGTACCCAGGTGTTGCGGTTCTGAGTACGCTGGTATTCCACATGATCGACCAGTTGATGAATTAAGAACAGTCCCATACCGCCTTCACCCGGCAGATCGCTTAGGGTAGGCTGGGCATCGTTGAAGGGCTGTCCCTCATCGCTGAACAGGGCTGTCAACTGTGGGACGCTTTCATCGAGTTGAAATTCAATCCAGATACGGTTGCCATCCATTCCCTGATAGGCGTGATCGATGATGTTGGCGCATACTTCTTGGGCGGCAAGCTGAAGCTGGTAGCTTAGGCTTTCAGGATCGCTCAAGTTCGGCGTGCGGTTGATCAACTCTTGGATGCAGCCGCCGATGATATTCAGGAACCGATGCGCGGCGGGTAACTCAAGTTGGATGCGAATGGGTGTGTTCATACACTAAACAGTTTCTGCGCGGCTCACGCGCTTGATGACAATGATCGTTTGGTCATCGGTCTGAGGCGATGTAACGCCACGAAATTCGCTTACAGTATCGTACAGGGTCTTGCGGATTTGCTCGGCACTAAGCATTTTGATGAAGTCAATTGTTTCCAGAAAACGGGTATAGCCGAACATCTCGCCCGCTGCATTTTCTGCTTCGACAAACCCGTCCGTCGCGATAATCAGGATGCCATCGGGCGAAAGCTCAATAGTGTGGTTCTCACCGTCGTAGTTCGGCATCACGCCCAGCGGTGGTGCATCGGCTTCCAGCAGGGTCGCGGGGGCATCCGGCGCAGCATAGACGACCGGCGCATGACCTGCGTTGGCGAAGGTGATACACCGCTGTTCGGCATCTGCTTTGCCAATCACGACCGTCGTCAGCTTATCCAAGTCAGTCAGATCATCATACAGATTATTGCTCACCATCTGCATAATCGTCAGCGGAGACGTTCCAGAGGTTGCCGCACTACGGATTGCCGTGCGTGCCATCGTCATGACCAGCGCAGCGGATAATCCTTTGCCGCTGACATCCCCCAACGCGAACATGAACGGCACATCGGATGCCGTGAAGTAATCGAAGAAATCGCCGCCCACTTCGTATGCGGCACGCGATTCTCCAGATATGTCCAGTCCTGCCAGTGTGATCGTCCCCGCGGGCAGCAGTCGTATCTGCACGGCGCGCGCCAGATCAAGCTCGGTTTGCATCCGTGCCTGGTAGACGCGCTCCTCAAAATGCAGGATATTTTGCACCTGCGTGCCCGCCTGCTGAAGGATCGCTTTCGCCAGTTTGATCTGGGGCGACCCTAACGGCGCACTGCTGATCAGCCCGATCATCCCACCAATGTTCGGGTGATGTTCGGGCATGACCAGTGGTAAGCACAGCAGCGATGTCCCATCAGTACGGATGCTATTGAGCTTCGACTTCGTGCCCTTCAGTATTTGAAAGCACGGGGTGATTTGCTCCATCTGCACATCCACATGCAGGGTCTGGAAGATGACCTGCGAGGTTTCCAGCAGGGCAACCCCGCCCATCGCGCCGGTCAATCGGCAGACGTGTTCCAGAAGCACATCCAGCATCTCGGTCAGGCTAAGGGGGCGGCTGAGTGCGCTGTTCAGTTCATATAGTGCCACCACCAAATCCTGATAATGCACCACTTCCTTCGTCATCGTATCCAGCTCAAACTCGCGGTCGATGCCCGTTGTGAACACCGGAACGCACGCTTCGATCAACCGCATCACCGCATCACGTTTATCCGGGTCGATCTGTTGAATACACAACCGCAATCCCTTGAAGTGTTGCAGTGGAAACGGAATCTCAAGCGCCCATCGCTCGGCTTTTAAATCAGCCGGATAGGCGAACACGGGGGCGTCTGGCGCGCTGCTAACGATGATCGCGAATCCTTGCGCCCCTAATTGCATCCAGGCTTGTGCCAGCGCAACGAATTCGCGATTCCAACGTGCCATCAATTCCATCAGATCTTGGGACGTGCGACTCATGATGCAACCTTTAGAATGCCTTCAGTGCCGCTTCCTCGTTGTCGGTAATTTTGAACGCCTTGTTCAAGCCAGTGAGTTCGAAGATGATGCGCACGGACTGCTGAAAATTGCACAGCACCAGATCGCCACCGTGTTCACGGCAGCGCTTCATGCCCTTCACCAGTGAAGCCAGCGCCGCCGAGTCGAGAAAGTTGACGCCGCTCAGATCAACCACAATGCGTGACTCGGTGGCGCTCACATTTGTTTCGAACCACTTATTGGTCGCTGGGGTTTCAAAGGCATCAAAGCGCCCGCTTAGCCTGATAATCCGCACGTTGTCGTTGGCAATCACGTTCATGTCCATTGAGGTTTCTCCTTGGCGGGCTGTTCCACCCGTGCTTGTAACAGGGGTTCGAGATGCAGTAAATACCAATCGACTACTTCGCTAATCGGAATGCCCACAGACGAGAGATAATTCTGCATGGCATCTTGACGGCGTTTGTCGGGGTTTTCCCAGTAGCGTCGAATGGCGGCAGCGAGGCTGACGGCGTTTTCTGGCGCGAAGAATTCGCCGGTATAGCCTTCCTCTTGGATCAGTTCGGCAAAGTCGCCAAGATTGGGCAGCACTGCCGGACGCGCATAGTTTCCCGTTTGATGCAGTACGCCAGAACTCCCTGTGGTGCTGTTATATGGAAAGACCACAATGGTCGCCTCAGAGAAAATGCGCGCCACATCGGATTCAGCGACATAGCCTGTATAGACGATGTTGGGCATCGCAGCGTAGCGGGTACGCACCTGCTCTAGATAGCCCGTTGCGTTTGGGCTGTCGGTTCCGGCGATGACCAGTTCCATCGACGTATCGGGGAGATGATCACGCAGCAGTTGGAAGGCGTCAATGAGTACCTCTACCCGCTTGTAGGTGCCGAACTTGCCGAATGTCATGATTCGCAGCACCTCGGGATGCAGATCAATCGAGGGCGGCGGCGCATCCTCAAAGGCACCATGCGGGGCAAGCATGACGTTTCTTGCTTTGTACTTGGCTTCCAGAAGCTCGACATACTTTGGAATGGTGACCGCCACCATATCCGCGCTTAATAACATGCGCGTGAACAGGTCGCCCGCTAGGCGAGTGATGTGCTCCATCAGCGGGTTGCCCCCGAATCCGGCTTTGCTCAGGTCGATCGTTTCCATGATGTTGTGCAGCAGCACGATCACGGGGATTTCCATCTGCTTGATGAGCATCGGCGCGGTGAGTCCCAACGCTCCCGGAATGCGCTTATCGCCAAAGGTCGCGAACTGCATGTTGAACAGCACCGCGTCCGGCTTGATCTGTTCCACCGTTTGGCGGATGCGCAGCGCGTTATTCATCGCGCCAAAGCGCCAAGACGGCAGGATGCGGACACGATCCGGCGCTTGAGGATAGGATGCGCCATCCGGCAGATCATCGGTGAGTAGGATGACTTCATCGATTTCCAGTTTGCGCCGCAGATGTTCGACGAAGTAGTACGCATATTCGTTGAGTGACCCACGGCTAGGCGGGTACGTGGACACTATCGCTAGTCGCATCAGTCATCAGCCTTTTATCGTAGACGCCTTTGAAATCGTTGGAAAGAATGCGGAAAATATCCTTGATGAACCGCTGTACTTCTTTGCGTGCATTCACCTTCGAACCCGGTGCGTCAATCCACGAGACGGGGAGTTCCGCGATTTTGTAACCCAGCTTGGAGGCGAGATACAGCATTTCAAGGTCGAACGAGAAGCCGTCGATGGTCTGCGCGGTATGTAGACGGCGGGCAGCCTCGCGGGTGTACATCTTGAATCCGCACTGCGTGTCGCGCACCTTAATATGCAGCCCGTAGCGCACGATCATGCGCAGCCCACCGCTGAGAATGTGGCGGAACAACGATTTTTTGCCTTCCGACGCGCCGTCGGCTGCCCGTGACCCGACCACTACGTCATAGCCTTCTTTGTCCAGTTTGGCGATTAACTTCTGCACTTCTTCAATCGGCGTTGAGTTATCCGCGTCCGCGAACAGCACATAACGCCCGTGTGCCGCCAGCATCCCGCGCCGCACGGCGCTTCCCTTGCCACCGTTGCGTTCGGCAACCAGGACATGCATGTTCACAAAACCGAGTTCCTGTATCAGTTTGACCGTGCTGTCTTTCGAACCGTCGTCAGCGATGATCAGTTCCCATAAGAAGCCCAGATCGGAGACGTGCGACGCAATCGCCCCGATGGTCGGGATGATGCGCACTTCCTCGTTATAGGCGGGAATGACAATCGATAGGAACGGTTCACCGTTGTTCGGTGTAGTCTTCCAGGTCTGGTAGTTTTGATAGGGCATGGATAATCCTTACTGACAATGTGAGACGACGAGCATTAAGCGACAAAAATCCAATTGACGAACACAGTAGTGAGCACCCCAAGAAACATGCTGAAGCCAATCGTGATGGTGCGATCAAGCGTGGAACTGCGCCCCCACCAGCCGAGCATCATGAAAACGGGAAAGGCTACCAGCGCATAGCGGCTCAGGCTTCCCGACCCGCTCGATGCAGGGATCAAAATGGAAATCAGACAGTAGAGCGCGTAGCTTGCGCCCAACCGCCGCCACAGCACGAGCGCCACGGCGACCACCAAGAAAAATGCTCCAATATCCAGCGCGACGTGATACCAGATGTCCCCGGTCAGGAAGTTGCCACCCAGAAACCTGAACAGGTCGCGCGGGATGACCGTCCAGAAACCCAGCGTTTCGCGTCCCCACGCCGCCTGAGTGGTATTGAACGCGACCGGATCACCATAGGTGGTGTACAAAAACACCATGTAGCTGATCAATCCCAGTGGGATCATCAGAATCAGCAGTAGATTCAGCCAATCCGTCCGCAAGCCACGGATGAGATTGCGCCATGCGTCCATCTTGAGAAAGGTGCCCAGCGTCCACCCATGCGCTGCCAGCCACTCCAATCCAACCACGCCCACCATCGTGAAGCCGATAATGCGCGCCGCCGAACAGAAGATTCCAAACAGCATCGCCCACGCCCACAAGTGCCGCCGCGCAAAGTAGAACGTCGCTATCGAAAACAGCAGAAACGTGCTTTCGGTGTAGACCGCGCTGAAAAAGAACGCTGTCGGGAATGAGGCGATGTAGAATACCGTGCGGGCTGCTGTCCGCGAGTCGTGGAACTCGAATTCGGTCAGCCTGTACAGAAAAATCAGCGCGCCGAACAAGCAGGTATGGCTGACAATTACGCCCGCCGCCAAGCTGCCCACCAGCGGCGCCAGTAAGCTGATGAGCAGCGGGTAAAGCGGGAAGAAGGCGACCGAACTCTGAGTACCGATCTGGAAGAAATAGCCGCGCTCGACAATCGACAGGTAGAAGGCGCTGTCCCATCGTGCCCATACATCCAGAAACACATTGTTAGGGTTCACGTGATACAACCCCGCGCCCGACAAGCCCGGAATGGCGATTTCGGCGAGATAAGCGGCGATAAACACGATCAGGCGCGTGATGATGAATGCAACCAGCGGGCGCGTGATCCAATAATAGGATGGGTTGTTCCACCAGCCGACAAAGCGCGTCAGATTTTCGTTGGAAACATCGCGCAGTTGATGAATCGCTTGCATAAAGTTTAACTGGCTCCTTGTGTGAATACAAAGTCGGAGAACACGACTGGGCCACCGAAGGCGACCAAGCCGATCCATCCCCAGGCAGTGGACAACGATACATTATTGACAACCGTCGTGCCGTCCAAGTCGATGTCAAAGGTATCCGCGCGTACCGTCAGTGTCATCCGGTGCGGCGTATTCGGCGTAAGGTTCAGCCGGATGCCGCTCTGTCCCTGAAAGATGCTAGTTTGATCAAAACGTCCCCACAGGACTTCGTTCCCGCCGCTCCCTAGTCGCACTATCTGACCGTTCGTCTGGTCATCGCGCCCTCGCATCTGGAACACCAGACCTGCGCCAGCGTCCGCGATGCCTGATGGCAGCAGAATTGACACGCTGACCGTGAAGACTTGTCCCGCGACTCCTACGCCGACGATCGAATCGACGGCGGCTTCATTCGACTGCGTGATTACGCCGTTGTCGTTGACCCACGCGCCTGTAATCGTGGACAGCTCAATAGTGTTGGTGGATACCGCAGGCGTCACCTCAACGACAGGGGTGCTTTGGCTATCAGCCGCAGCGCCGAACACCTCGACTCTTTCGAACGCCACAACGCTTTGTGAGGCTGTCAAGCCGATATGATCGCCCTGCGGCGTGTACCGGATGCCGGATACAATCGGCGCGCCATCCAACACAATTGCATAGGTAGACGCAGTACGGTCGAGGACGACCGCCAGCGTGTGCGCGGTATCACCGGATTCGCCGACTGTGCGGCCATCCAGCCCGACAAATACCCCTGCATCGTTGTAGCTCCCCCAAGTGATCACATTATTGTCAATGTAGCGCACCAGCACCGCGCCATTCAGCAAGTTGGGCTGTGCCATGTTGAACAGCAAGCCGCCGCCCACGCCCTGTATATGGCGCAGAGTTACACGGTAAGCCTGCATAGCGGGGAAAGCATCTAGGCTGCCCGCGCTGAAGTCAAACCCGTTGGGGTTTGTTTCGACCAGTGCCTCATTTTGAATTTCCCACGTGCCGCTAAACGGGTTCCAGCGCAAATCACCAAGCGACCCCGTAAACTGATCGATATACAGGGGTACTAGCGTCGCGAGGTCAACGATCCCCTCGACAGGAGCCGCAGTTTGCACCTCTATCGTATCCGGCGCGGGTTGGGCGATGAGTTCAGACGGCATTACCAGTGCGGACTGTCCAATCCATTCGCTGACCTGCACATCATCATAGGCAACCTGTGAGGTGGAGGTGATAAACCCAACCGAGCCGCCCTGCACGCGCAGCGGAATCTGCTCGGTGATAACTTGCCCATCAATCAGCAGGGTGTAGGTGCCATTGCCTACCTGCACCGCCATCGTATGCCATGCTGTATCATCCGGCGCGATCGTCAGCGCGACACTGCCTTGACCTTCAAATCCAGTTTCGTTGAAAAAGCCGTAAATCAGGTAGACGGTGCCGCTATCGATGTTGTAGCGTGCCATATGGCTGTTTTGGCGACTGGTCGGTTGCTGCACATTGAAAAGGATGCCGCCGCCCATCGTCCCGCCCAAAAAGCGGAGGCGTGTTTCAAACTGGTACGGCTGATCCGATGGGATGCTGATGGGGATGACACTCCCCAGATCGTAGCCGTTGGTGCTGATCTGAACGAAAGATTGATCGCGATTTTCCCAGTCACCACCAAATGAACGGTAAACAGTTTGCTCATCATGGGCGAAATCAGCAGAGTAGGGGAGTGCAAGAAGTTCAATCGTGGGCTGCGGTGCTGCACGCAGTCGGGTATAGAGTCCCATGTTGAACACGATAAGGGTGCTAAACGCAAGGATGATGGGAAGCAACGTAGTGCGGAAACTCATTCTCTCAAACATTGGCTTCGCTGTAGGGTTGTAAAGTCATATAATGCTATTGTATGGCACGACCCTGACCACGATTCACAAAGGATTGTGAAAAAGTTGTGAAAAAGTTGTAGTTTGTGTCTTTTATCTCATCAAGTCTATGGTGTACTCACGAATCCGCCAGAAACCATTGTCTAACGTTAGGACAAGTGTTGCGTTCGCAGAGAGCGTGAATTCAACGCCCTGTTGGATGCTGCTGTACTGAAAGTGAAAGCCCACATCATCCATCACAGCGACCGTCATGTCCTCGCTCAAAAAGCGCAAATATAGGCGATGACGATTGTGGACGAAACTCATGGAGGAACTTGGACCCGCCGCCTGTACCTGATCGAGTGCCGCCCCAGCCCAATAAGTCGGCAGGTTAGCCGAATCGCCAGTTTGATAGGCTCGCGCCAAGGCTTCCCAGCCAAACCAATACGCCGAGATCAGGTTTTCCAGTGTATTCTGGTTGGGCTGTGTGCCTGCTGCATCGGTGCTCATCCATTGCGCTTGATCTTCCGTCGGCAGAATCAGGCGATGCCCGCGAAAAATCGAAGCGGGATCAGCACCCGAATTGAAGGCGGCAATGAAACTGTTCAGCATGAGAAAGCCGATCAGACTGGCGGGGATTCCGATCAACAGGGCGGTGATAAACAGGATGAACTTGGCGCGATTCTTACTCATGAGCATGTTTCGTCGGTCACCTGAAGCCATACAGGCACCGATGCCGCGTCGCCGCTCCACGCTACCAGCCTATACAGCCCTATCATGGCTGGTGGGGGAATCGTTAGCACCGCTCGACCATCGGTAGTGCTGGCATAACCTTCCCCTGTCCCCAACGTGAACCCCACTAGTGTCCCGTCAACGACGCTATTCCCGTGTTCATCGACGCTATCTGTGGTCAGACGCAGCAGATCGCGCCCGTCATTCAGAATACACGGCGGGCTGAGGGTGAGCGTTACCGTCCGGGCTGTTCCCGGCATCTGCTGGATCTCGATCGCGGCAGTCGCTTGGTCGAGGCTGAATTGCACCCGCACCCGACCAGGACCGCCCAGACTATCGACCCATGCCCACGCCAGCCCGATCTCAGACGTGAGGGGAAGCGCTCGTTTATCTCCGTTGGGGAAGCGGATATCCAGCAATGCTTCATTGTCACGCCCACGCAAATCCATCGGATTCCCATACGCATCGCGGATCAGGCCGATCAGCATTGCCCGTGAGTCGCCGTATGCCGTCATGGAGTTCGTCGTGGTCAGCAAATCAGCCTGGGCGGCTTGCCCCGCACGCACCCGAATCGTTCGCCTTACTTCCACGTCGCCATAGCGGGCGATTATCATGCTGCGCCCTGACTGAGTGGTCATCCCCGCCGGAATATCCCAGCGGGCAATCCCGCCCGTGCCGGTGATGACTGTCTGCATGGTCTGGCTCAAGCCATTCAGCAGCACAATCGGAATTGACATCCCAGCTTCGCCGCTCGTCAGATTCACATACAGCGACCAGGCTTCACCCGCGCCGATGGTATCCGGTGCATCCAGTACAATCGACGGGGAAGGCGTTGACGTTTGGGCGCGCGCCGACAGCACGACGCACAGGAGCACTATGCTCAGCAGGATAAAACGGCGCATCCAGGTCATCGGCTGTACCCGATCAGCGTGAACAGCGGCACATCGTCGTCCCAGTTCGCCAAACGCGGCCCCTGCACCTCGACCGGGAACGGCAGTTCACGAATATCGACGGAGACATCCGGCACAGTAAACGGCGCGCTGGATCCCGGTTTAATCGCATTCGGCAGGGTGACTACACTTACCCAGCGCAGCCCGCGTTCGTCCTGATGAGCGATCAGCATACGGGGCACGTCCACGGCGCGCGTGCCGGCGTTGTACAGCAGTCCTGGATCAAGGATTGCCAGCAGGCGATTCAGGTTGTAAGCCGTTGGGATGCCCTGTGCAATCACCTGCCCGGAGGCAATCTGGTCAAGGTCGAGAATGCGCGCAGCATCCGCTCCCGCAAAATCGATGCGGAACAACGTGGACTCGCCGGGTAAAAGCTGGTGAAGTATGCCATCCATTACATTCGTTTCAGCCAGTCGATTGCCGTCCGCGTCGCGCAAAATACCGGTTAGCGAAATCTGTACCGGATATGCATCGGCATTACTCACCACCCCGACCAAACTGATCAGCCCTTCGAAGCGCCCGGTAATGCGCCCCGCGTCATAGCTGGCGGGGGTAAAGCCGATCGGCGTTTCTGGGTCATACATCGCCCGCACATCGCTAACGCTGATCAGCGAGCGATCGAGAACGCCGCGTGTCAGCCCCCCCTCATCGAGCGTCGTCAGCGGGGTGTCGAGATAAAATGTCGTGTTCGACTGCGCGGCGAACGTTTCACGCGGTGCGGCGGGTGGCTCTGCCTCAAACACAATGCGCCAGCCGCTCGGCGTTTGTTGTAACCTGTAATCCGCCTCCACGGGGTATGATCCCAACGCAGTCAGCCAATCGGCGGTGACTTGGGCACTCACGACTTGTGGATCATCGGTGGGTTGCACGTCGGTATAGAGATTTTCCAGCTTGGCGAACGAAGCCAGCAGCCCGCCCTGAATCGACAGGTAGCGTAAATACTCTTCCTGAGTCAAGTTGGTAATCAGCCATTGATAGCTACTGCTGAAGCGCTTGAAGTCAATGTCGTCGTAGTAGTTGAGGAGTACAGCCTGCGGAGTCATGAACTGCTGGCGCAGCATCATAAAGCTTGCTCCGCCCAGGCTGATCAGCCCAATCACCAGCAGCAAACCGTACACCATCCGGCGTGCGCGGGGAGTCAGGCGCAGATGGGGCACCAATCGGTTGGTGATCAGCCGCCACATCTGCCACTGCTCATGGGAGGTGTTGGCGGGGCGACTCGGTTCGAGCATGATGCTGGCGATCCAGCGGCGGCGAAAAACCCACCCGACGATTGGCAGTTTTTCCGGTGTCCACTTCCGCGCGGCAGCAATCGCGGTGATGGCGAACGTAAACGCGGTCACGAATAGACTGCCGATGGGCAGAATGCCCCACATCAACCGCTGCCATGCGGGGTAGATTTGCGCGGGAATCGAGGCAGGCAGTGGCGGAATATCGGCGTGCTCCCAGACCTGCACATCGTTATCCAGTTGCCCCAGAAGCTGCCAGCCCGAGAAAAAAAGCAGCGGCTCATAGAAGGCATCGTTCACGAAAATGTACTTGAGGTTGTACTTCTGTGGGTTGGTGACGAACGCCTGCAAACTGCCCAGTCCGGGAATTTCGGTATACTTCGCGCCGTCCAACCGCTCGACAGGCGTAGATGTGAATTCGGGCAGGCGCCGCGCGCTGTGATAATTCCCCTCCACATTGAGCGCGGTCGTCTGGGCACTCAGCCATGCCATCTGATCACCGAAGCCAAGCGTCATGTAACGCCAGCGGCTATGGTTATCTTTGGCGAGGAATTCGACGATCGGCTGCATGTCGATCGTCGCAGGCTGAAACCGCTTGAACTGGGAGAGATTGGCGGTGAACAGCGCATACGCGATCAAGGCGATGATGAATACTGCCACGAACCCGTTACGCAACCACCCGCCAAACTGAGCACTGATCCACGTTCCCAATCGACCATGAATTAAGCTTCCCATGAACTCCCCCGCGAACGGGAGGATAACGATCGTCGCCCAGAATGTGAAGCGTTCTAGGGTGAGGACGTAAAACGCGCCCTTCAGCAGCATGGCAGGCAGGGGAGTCGTGCCCCCTGTCCCCAGAAATGCTAGTCCGACCAGCGATGTAGCGAGGATCCAGTTTTTGCCGGTATAGCCTTTGTAGAGCGCATACGGCAGCACGATCATCATTACGCCCCACGGAATGAGGAAGAACATCAGCCCTGCGGCGGGGTTGGAGATGAAACTATCCCGGCTGGCATGGGGGATCGTGATCTGCGTAATCGGGTCACTGCGACTCCACAACCAGTAAGGAAGCACAGTAATCACCAGTGTGAAAACCAAACCTACGCCGAACACACCGCATCGAAACAGCCCGCCCCACACGCGCAGCACGCGGCGTGTGACAAAACGGTGCAGCACGCCGAACTTGATGCTGAAGCGATCCATCTCTGGCTCATTGGGGCGCGGCGACCGGAACAGTCGCAGCAGCGCCGTCGCCAGAATCGGACCGCTGAAAAAGACCATGCCGAACAGCGTCGTAACGTGATGCCCTGCCGCCGCGATCATGAGGATCGCCAGTGCGCGCGCTAGGTTGATCAAGCGTCCTTCAAGCACCCAATACCACACATATGGCAGCGCGTTGAGCATCCAGCCCATCACGAACATCGTCGGAAGCTGACCGAAAACATGTACCGTTTCCGCGATGCTGCTGCTGAAGACGGCCAGCAGTGCCGCATAGCTGGCCGCGCGGTGATTCACCCACAGCAGACTGAAACGATAGACGCCTATGGTTGTCATGCAGGCGGAAAACAGCATCACCAGGCAAAAGCCAACGGGTATGGTACCCACTTTCGAAATCAGGGCGATCAACTGGTGGGTGAGGGGCGGATAGCTCGCCATCGTGAAGCCGGTATACCAGCGCGGCTCCCACAGACTCCACCACGCCCGCGCATAATGATCGCTAAAGAACATATGGACGTATGCGTCATACGTAGAGCGGTAGCTGCCTGCCATCAGCAACGCCGCATGAAATGACAGCGTGCCGATCACTGCAAGCACGACGAGTTGATAATGGTGAAACCAGCGTCGCATAAGTGTCCCTACGTTGTGACCGGAGGCGCATCGGCGCGCAGTCCGCGACCCACAACAATGATTACCAGTACCGACATGAGCACAATTTGGACGACGATCACCTGCTCAAGCGTGGCATGGAACAGCAGAATGCCAATCACCTGTGCCACACCAATGATCAATGAGAAAATGCCATCGCCGCCTTTTCCCAGCGCCACGCGATACGTAATCACCAGATTGACGATCACATACAGCGACGCCGCCAGTGTATAGAGCGGAAGTAGTCCCGCCGCACTGACATACGCTTCTCCATACATGATGTTCAGAATCTGTGCAGGGAACAGCGTTGCCAGTGCAAGCAGCACCGCACAGAACAACGCGCCGCCCGCCAGCATGATCAAAAAGAAGGGGCGCGTGGGCTGGTTCAATGCCTGTCGCCGTGCAAACATCGGCACCATGATGATCGTCAGCGGCAACGCACCGAAATAGGCGATGCGCCCCAGCACACTTACGGCGGCGTACAAACCCGAATCGGCAGGTGGGAACAGTGATTTGACCAGCAGAAAATCGCTGTTGGTGATCAATACCTGCCCGATTAGCGCAGTCAGCGTGAGCGTCGTCAGGCGCATCCACGCCGCTTGGTCGGTGTGAGGTGCTGCTTGATCGCCGTGGGTAGGGCGCATGTGATGAAGGGCAAGCCAGCCGATGAACCACGTAATGATCATCGACTGCCCGACACCCCATACGGCGCCGTCGAGAGCGCCACTCGTCCCCGCCAGCAGGAGCACCAGCAGCACACCAATCGCGAAACGCGCCAGGGATTCACCGACATACGCCGCTGTCAGCGCATAGAACGCGCCGATCCCTTGCAGTACACCGCGATCGGCAGCAGCGACCAGAAAAAACGGAATGGCGATGATGATTGGCAGCAGCAGCCCCGCATCCCCGACTTGAAAGATTTGCGCTAGCAGCGGCATGGTGATCAAGCTGATGACGACAACACCCGCGCCGATGCGGATCATCCACCTCCGTCCAAACCGCTTCAGGTGATGAATCGCCGCGTGGTCGTCGTGCGCGTGATAAGCCGCCCCAAACCGGGCGGCGGCGGTTTGCCAAGCGCTAGGCAGCAGACCGATCAGCAGTTGCAGGGTCACCATCAGGGCAAGCTGGCTGTAAGCAGCCGGGGAAAGCAGTCGTGCCATCACTAGATTGTACAGCAAATTCAGCCCGTTGACGCCGGTACTCGCCAGCATGAATACCGTTTTGCCTTCCAGCAGTATCCCTGAAACGCGCTGGCGAATGCTCGGCTTGGGGGTGAAGATTGCGCGTTCCAGCCAATCGGTGGCGGCTTGCAGCGCCGCGCGGCTGGCATGGGTGATTTCATGGGTGCTGGTGGGGTCGAGCCGTTCGACGACCGAGAACGGGAACATGAACCGCAGCGGCAGGATCGGCGACTCGGTAAATCCGGTCACACTGGTGATGATCTGCGTATCGTCCGATGTGATCCACAATGCCCCGGCAAGCTGGCGGTGGGCTTGTGCTTCGGTAATGCCCATCTGTTGAAGTGCAACAGGCACATGAGATGGGTCGATCCATGATGAAGAGGCAGATTGCGCGGCGGACTGAAAACGATCCAGCGCGGCGGCGGTTTGCGTTACCAGCGGGATCGCGCCCTGCTCAAGGTTCAGCCAGCCCTGTTCGCGGTCAATGGCGGTGGGCAGAAGTGCCTGTATCTGCTCAACGGTCAGTCCGTTATACAGGAGTGCGTGAATCAAGCGGTCGTCAAGCGAAGCCATCAAGGTTAGCACCATGTGCTGTCTCTATATTGAGTGAAACCATCTTCACTATATAGCCGCTTGCCGTATGGGATTCGTAAGACTACTCCAGGGGTGCATTTCGAGTTAGTACAATGCGCTCGGTCTTTTATAGCCAACTGCAAATCTTGAGGAGGCTTGCATCGAGGTGAAATGCACCCCGTGTATCTCTAAAGAGGGTAAAGTAAATCAGCTAAAGATGGGGATAGATTGCCTTTTGAGCTTGGAACGGCGAGAACGGGAATCGTTATTTCAGCAGGTGCGACATAACCCGGTATCGGGTTGCCGTAGATCAACTGAAAATCCATTGGACGTTCCAGCGCAAATTGACGATAGGCAAGACACGCTGTCACTACACGCCCTTCATAATCGTCTTGCGGATAATGTGCGGTGTCGGCAGCGGCAAGGCAGTGCGCCATACCGTCAAATGCATCTATGATCAGCGCTGTGATCAGATCATCCAATGTCGAAAAATAGCGATATAACGTCGGTGCAGTCACATCGATTTCGCGCGCAATCGCGTGCAGCGATAATCCCGCCGCACCGAATTGCGTCATTTGCTGACGAGCGATATGTTTGATTCTGGCTTGCATCGCTTCAAATTCGGTAATATCACGGGTACGCGCCATAGAGACTCCTTTCGCAAGTGAATAACATTTACACTGTTTACTATACAGCGTTTATCTTATCTGTCAAGCACCCAGTTTTGTTGGGATTTTGTCAGCAGCAAGACTATTTTTTCGTGCGCCGCCCCAATCGCGTTCCGACCAGGATGCCACCGACAGCCGCCGCTCCGCCCAGTACAATAATGAGTAGCGGACTTGAAACTGAGTCGGCTTGTAAGACGGTTGCTTGAGGATCGGGTATTGTAGTGGATAATCCCAATGATGCCTCACGCACGGTGATGACCACACCGTCAGGAACACCCAAGTCATTATGCTGTTCGTTGCCCACAAACGCACATAATCGATGGGTTCCCGGCGCGAGATCGATGACGGCGCGATCGCCGTAGATCATGCCCGCCAAACTGTTATCGACCCACAAATGCCAGTGTCCACCATTGGTCAGATCGAAGTTTTGCGCGACAACGCGTACATTGACCGTCCCGCCATTTAACGCCTGCCCATCGCTTGGTGAGACGATCTCGACCGACTCCGGCGGCTCGCTCAACGGCGGCGGATCGACCATCAACGAGCGGCATTGATCTCGTAAACTCGGCGTTTCGGTTTGCGCTGAGCCAAGAATAGGCGAAAACAGCACCATGACAACCGATACAACTGCCAAACTTATCCGCTTTATCATAGCTGCCACTATTTATTTATCCTTGTTTTTACGCATTCGCGACTTTAAATTATGTTTTTCGCGTTCTAAAACCCATCCCTACAACGCCATTTCCAGAATTTCACGCATTTCGTCATGTGTGAGCGTGATCGGGTTGCCTTTCATGCTGTTGCTGTTGGCACTTTTATCGATGATGTCGTCAAAGTGTTCGCTCTTGATGCCATACTTTCGCAGCGGCGGAATACGCAACTCGGCGACTAATTTTGTCACCCACACTGCACCGTGTTGGGCACTGGCGCGCGGTTTTCCAGTCAGCAAGGTAGCCGTCTGCGTGTAACGTCGCAATGCCTGACCATCCGGCTGACGTTCCATGAGCGCGCGCAAATTGACCGTCATCACGTGCGGCAGCAGTGCTGCTACCAACGCCCCATGTGGCGCATCGTACATGCCACCGAGCGGACCCGCGAACCCGTGCGCCGCGCCGAGTCGTGAATTGGCAAGCGCCAAACCGCCGTATAAGCTGACCAGCGCCATATCCTCACGGTTTTCCGCATCAGGCGCATTGACCACCTTGCTCAATGAACGCGCCGCGCGCGGAAGTCCTTCACGGCAAAATGCGTCGGTGATTGGGTTGGCACTGATGCTCACGTACGGCTCCAGCACTTGCGCCAACGCATCCATGCCCGTATATGCGGTCACGGCTGCTGGCACATCGTACGTCAGTTCTGGATCGACAATGGCGACTTTTGCCAGCATTGACGGACTGCGTAAACTAACTTTGACACGCTGTTCGGGCGCGGCGAGTACCGCGTTACGTGTGACTTCCGAGCCTGTTCCTGCCGTTGTTGGAATCAGAATCAACGGCAGCGGCGGACGTTGAAGCGGTTTACCTTTGCCAATCACTTCGAGGTAATCCATCGGGTCACCAGGATTGGTCGCGAGCGCCGCAATTGCTTTTGCGCCATCGAGCGCGCTGCCACCGCCAAACCCGACCACGAAATCGCATTCTTCTTCGCGCACATGTTTAACACCTTCCAACGCCATACCCACCGTTGGCTCACCATCAATTGGATACACATACGCGCCGATATGTGCCGCATCCAGCAGTGCAAGCAAACGCTCCACTCGTTTCGGGTTACGTCCTGTCACGACGAGTGCCCTCCCACCCAACCTATCGACCAGCGCGCCGATCTCGTTGATCGTCCCTGCGCCAAATAAAATCCGTGTTGCGGTCGCAAACTCGAAGCGCATACGTGTCCCTTCGCCCATCACACCAAAAAACTTTAACGCAAACACGCGAAGGGGCAAAGGCGCAGTGTATTATTCACAGCCCTATTCGTCATAACAATAGACCCACAAAACACCTCATTTGCGCCTTTTGCTACTTTTCTTCGCGCCTTTGCGTTAAGGTTTTTACTTTTGTGGAGTGTGCCATGATTCTGACCGTCACTGCCAACACAACCATCGATCAAACCCTGATGATCTCGGCGTTTGAGTTCAATCGCACCATACGCGCATCCAGCAGCACGTTCAGTATGGGCGGCAAACCAACCGACGCGAGCTATATTCTCGGCGCGCTCGGAATCACCAGCCATGCGATTGGATTCGCGGCGGGGGCGCTGGGCGAAAAAGTTACATCGATGTTGGCTGCGCGGGGTGTCACCACCGACTTCATCCCAGTGGATGGCGAGACACGCCTGAATACCGTCATCATCTACGAGCGCGGCGCAGATGACACCGCGCGCGGCATGACCACCATCACGACCAATACGCTCGAAGTGTCAACAGGGCACGTTCATCAATTAATGAATCTGTATAAAAGCCTGCTGGAGCGTGTATCAGTCATTGTACTCGGCGGCACGCTGCCGCGTGGACTCACGCCGTCGTTTTATACGGACTTGATCGGGTTGGCGAACGCGCGCGGCGTAACGACAATCTTCGACGCTGACCAACCGAATTTGAGCGCGGGGCTAGCAGCACGCCCGACGTATATTAAGCCGAATCAATTTGAACTGGAACGGCTGGTCGGCGCGCTGATCCCTGATTTTGAGGCGGCGTATCATGCCGGAAAACAAATAGTCGAAGCGTCGGGTACGCAGCCGATCATCACATTAGGTGAACTCGGTGCGGTCGCCGTCTTGACCGACCGTGCGTACTTGATTCCGCCGCTCCCGATCCAAGTCGTCAGCGCAGGCGGCGCGGGTGATGGCGTCCTGGCAGGCATTGCCGCCAGCCTCGAACAGGGCAAATCGATTGAAGACGGCTTACGTCTCGGTTTCGCGTGCGCCGCCGCCGTGTGTTTGCTGCCCGGCACAGCAGATTGCCGCCCTGAAGATGTGGCACGGTTTGTACCACAAATTGAGTTACGCCCTTACCCGTAAAGCATTAACGCAAAGACGCAAAAGTTTTCGTTTTTACAGTGGCTCGACGAAATATTGATCGTCCGCACTTTCGACGGTGTAACCGCGCGTGCCGAGATAATCGACGTACCACCACACAAAGGTTTGATTGCACACTGGACCTTCAAGTACCGTGAACACCCCATCACCGGGAATGCTGCCGATAACCGGGCTGTTGGTCGTTGGTGAGCTGCGAATATTGTTCGGCGCACCCGGTGTCACGCGCGCGCTGTTGTTGATGACCAAACGCGGTGGCACGCTCACGCCGTCGCAGATAAAGCCGCCCACATCACCGACACCGCTCGATCCAGCGCTGCCATCCGGGAACACATCACCGACAATTGGCGGATCGATGACGACAAACGGTGCGGGCGCTTCGCCCAAACTCGCGCCCAGTGTTGCCGCGCGCGCGACGATAACCTCACCGTTCAACACGCCAAAATCTTCCGGTATATACTCGCCGCTTGTCAGCCGATAATGGATCAGTTGGAACATCGTGGGGTCAGCGGTCGGTTCAAGGTTGATCCAGCCGTTTGGCGTCCCGCCCAACACGCGCGACCCCAGCGGCACGGTCATGAAGCGCTGTCCGCCGCCGCGCGAGGTCACGATCCAGTTGGTTTGTGTGGGGCTGGCGACGATGAAGCCTTCGCCATCGTTGACCCAGTGGATCGCACTGTTGTCGAGGTCATAATTGTCGATGTTGAAGTACACAACCGGAAAGCCGCCGCGTAGATCAGTCGCGGGCAGCACACCGTCGGCATAATACTGAATCACGTTGGCGGCGGGGAACATCCCTTCGCGCGCTGAGTATGGATACAGTTGATTTTGCGAAAACAAAAGCAGCGCGCGCGTCGCAGGCAAGGTTATACCAAACGCGCTGAAATATGTCCCCGATGACGGGTTAAATGGCACAGCCGCCTCGGGCTGCCACAACCACCATTCACCTTCGAACGGCGGTTCACAGCCATAGCAAGATGGGATGAACGCGATGCCTTCATCCGTCCAGTTACCCATTAATGCCCAGGGCGCATACTCAAGTTCAGGTGCGATGTCTTGCATCTCAAATGCTTGAATTACGTCGCCCGTTTCGGCATCGGCGATCATCAAGCCACCCACCGCATAGACATCAGGCACCGATGGATCGAAGCCGACATACGAAAGCGCTACCTGCGTACTGGTCAAATCGAAGCCTGCGAGTTGATACGCTGCGGGCATCGGGACATCCATTTCGATTAAGGTACAGCATGTCCCATTTTCGAGGTCAGCGATGGCGACGGGTGGCGCGCTGTCTGCGTCTTGAATTTGCATCGACAACGCGACAAATCGATTATCAGGCGAGACTTCGACTTGGCGCACCGCAATATCACCGCTCGGATAAATCTCTGGCGGCAGCGCGACAAAATCTGTCATTCCTTCCGTTGTGATGGTCACCAACGACCCGTTGATTGCGCCGCCGTCGCGAGTTTCGACATACAGCACCATGTTCCACCCGTCCGCGCTTTGCGCTACGACCGTGAACGGCAGCATGATGCTTAACAGCAGCGTGGCAAAACTCCATTTACGCATTGTGTCGTCCTTTACTACTTGAAAAGGGATTTGTATTGAGTTTAGCGTTATGGTTTGAGGACGGTAATTAAAGACGATTAGTTCCGATACCGGTTGAGTAATTCGCGTGTATGGGTGGATATTATTCCACCCATACAACTGGCGTGTTGTTTGTCCGTCTCTACAGCTTATCTTTTTGCGTGTAATTGCGCCTGTTCCCATTTGAGCGTCTCGCGTAATCCATCTTCGATGGAGCGCGGATTGAAACCAAGTTCGCGTTTCGCCTTGCCGCTGTCGCCCAAATACGTCATGCCGAAAACGCGCAAACTTTCCGACGAAAAGTTGCTTGGTACAGGCATCAATCGCTCAATAATACCCATGATCTGGCTCATTGCGCGCAATCCAGCTCTGCCCATCCGCATTTTCGGCGCTGGCACATTGGAGAGTTCTTCTAACACGGTGATCGCCTCAGTCAGTTTGTGCGGCGGACCTGCAAGCATATAGCTTTCGCCAACACGTCCTGTATCCATCGCCGCGATGTGCCCCTGCACAATATCGTCGATGTATCCCCATGCCAGCGCCATATCGCTCGGTATCATCGGCATCTTTCGCGCTAAAAATTGTACAAAAATATCGTGTGATACCCCTTCATCACCGGGACCATAGACCAAACCCGGCATCACGATCACGAGTGGCAGTCCATCGCGGATGAACTGTTCGGCTTCGTCGTGCGCGACCGCTTTGGTCCGATCATATTCGCTTTGATGCGTCCCTGTAAAGTTATAATTTTCATCGACGACCGCGCCGGCGGTATCGCTGTTGACCGCCAGTGTGCTGGTATAAACGCCTTTCGCAATATTCAGATCACGCATCATCGTCAAGACATTACGCGTACCTTCTACGTTGGTCGCCCATCCTGGACTTTTGTCTTTAACACCGACTTTGTACCAGCCTGCGACATGAAACACGCCATCCGTGCCGCGCATCGGCGCGCGCATCGTCTCAAATTCGGTGATATCGCCTCTGTAGATTTCTGCGCCCAATGCTTTGAGATCATCGGCTTTTGCTGGCGTGCGCGCCACGATCACGACTTGATCGCCGCGCGCTAGCAGCGCTTTTGCGAGCGCCTTGCCGATGAATCCCGTCGCTCCTGTGACAAAATAGCGCATGGCTCGCTCCTTTAGCGTCGCAAATGCGAAACGACCAGGTATACGCCGATCACGATCAGCGTCACCGCGACAAAGTTGATCTGTACCGCCGCGACCAAAAACAGCCGGACACCAATTCCACCAAGCGTCAGCACGATCCCGACGATCCACGTCAGCAAGCCGACATGCCAGCCTTTGCTGGTTTGATACACGCTCGAACCGAGCAGTACCAAGCCGCCCGCCAGCATTGCCCAGCCTTCTTCGATGATCCCGAATGCGAACACCGCCAGTGTAATCATCAACAGCCCCGCCGTGATGATTTCAGCTTGTGTCTCGCGCGCATCGATATTTTGCTTCTGCGACATCATTCCCTCCCATTTGGGTTATAATCACTATAACACGAGAGAAGGAAATCCCCATGTTGACACGTTTGCATTTCAAAAATTGGCGCAGTCTGAAAGACGTGACCATCGATAATTTGACGCCGCTCACGGTATTCATCGGCGCAAATTCGTCGGGGAAAACAAATATTGTGGATGGTTTGGATTTTATGATTAAGATGATGAGCGGTGATCCAACACCAGCCGTCCGCGCAAATCGGGGCAATAAAACCAGAACGTTGAATACAGATGATGAAGATGCACTTGTGTTCAGCGCAACTTATCTCGATCCGGTTTCCAAGAAGCATCTCACATATGAAATGAACCTCAAAATTGAAACGGCGAAAGATTTACCAACTTATTTTCATTCGCACTTGTGCGAAGGTGAGAAGCGATTATTTACGCAAACAATCGATAAATTTCCGATTCTTGTGTTTGGTATAAGTCGTTGGCGTGAGGCGTCTTGGGCAGATGAAGGTCATTTTATAGAAGGCATCGACCAACACGAAGCAGAACATTTACTACGCCGAACAAAAATTTTTGTTCAAGAGCGTTGGCAAATTTTAGGTGAAGGTTTTCTTCCAAAGTTGGCGGTTACTTTTGCTGAGTTAGGCGCAATTTACCCAATTCAAAATAATGGAGCAAATTTGGTCGCCATACTTGATTATATGCGCGACGCACATCCAAACATATTTACGCTTTTTCAGCAAGACATAGCGTGGATGTTAAATCATATTGAACACGTCGATATAAATTTGATCAAAGATCAAGAAGCTCGCTTTTCGATTTTTGAGAATGCGCATCCGTCTATTGAAGCCCCTACCATTTCGGCGGGTACTGCTCATATTGCGGCAATGCTTGCGGCGTATTACGCGTTCGATTTTAAGAATCAAGAACTCCCCGGTTTGGTTATCATTGAAGAACCGGACACAGCGCTTAACCCCGGGTTGCTTGAAAAGTTTGTTGAACTATTGCGCGATTATGTCTCCGATCCAGAGAAGCCACGTCAATTCATCATGACGACGCATAATCCCGCCTTCCTTGATTTTTTCCAGCCGGAGGAAGTGCGCGTTGTCAGCCGTGATGAACAGGGCTACACCCATGTTGACCCAATTCCCGAACATATCAAAGAGGTTTGGCTCGACAAGTACGGACTAGGCGAAGTGTGGATGACCCGTGCCTTCGGAGGTTTGCCCGAATAATGAAGACGCTTTGGCTCATTGCGGAGGATGAAAGCGGCGCACAAATATTTCGTGCAATTTTCGAACGGCGTTTTCCAGAAATGCATGTCCCCTATATCCTGCCACGTGGCAACCATCCAAACATCAGCCGTTTGGCAATCGATATTGAAGACCTCATCAATAACATCCACGTAGACAAACGACGAAAAGCAGACGACTGCATCGTGGTTTTGCACGATTTAGATGCACAGCGACGTACAGAAACATCCGATTACGACAAAATTAAGAAAGCGTGCGAAAAAGCTGTTAAAGATGGACTCAAATTACTGGAATGTATCGCTGTAGATGAAATCGAGTCGTGGTTGTTGGCGGATAGCGGTGTCTGTCAATGGCTCGGTGAAAAACGTGGAAATTATGATACCAAAGCCGCCCCAAAAGATATTCTGAACGGTTGGCTAAAACGTAAAGGGAAAATCACCTATTACAGTGTACGCGGACGCGATGAAGTGTTTAAACATATCGTGGGCGATGGCGATCAAAAAGAATACAGCCCATCCATGAGATGGGCTTTTACTGCGCTGACTAACGCATCATGCACAACATAACTTCTTTACTTTACTCCTGCCGCAGCGCCGCCGCCGTTTGCAGTTGGCTTAAGCGCCGCGCCGGATACACCCCTGCCAACAGTGCCGCGATCACTGCGACCGCGAACGCCAGCGCAAATTCTTCCGGCGGCAGCGTCAACTGCATCGTCCAGCCAAACGAGCGCACATTGATTACGTAAAGCAAGATCAGCGCCAATGCCAACCCAATCGGCATCGCCAACGCCCCCGCTGTGATGCCCATCAGTCCGGTTTGGATCAACGTATAATCGCGCAACTGCCCCCCTGTCAAGCCGACCGCACGCATCACCCCATATTGGCGTGTTTGTTCGAGTTGCAGCGACATTAGCGCGCTCAGAATGCCGATAAACGCCACGACGACCGACAACAATTGCAGCGCATCGGTGATTGCAAACGTACGATCAAACACATTAAACACGCCCGCACGCAGGGAGCGGTTGCTCTGAACCACCATCTCTGTTCCCGCCATCGCCTCGCGCACCTGCGTGAGTGCCGTTGTCAAGTCGGTATCTGGCAGCAGGAACACCGCTATCGACGTGATATACGGATCGTCGAAATACTGCCGATACACGCTGTCCGCCATAATGCTCGTGCCTTGATCGGTCGAGTAATCATAATAGACGCCGATCACCGTGAACGCGATCTCGCCGTTGTCGGTCAAGAGCGTTATCTGGTTGTTTGCTGGCGATAGTCCACGCCGGAATGCGAATGGCTCGCTCACGATCAGATAATCGCCTTGCGACAACATCTCTGGCATGTAGCGTGCACCCAATGTGGTATCAAACCACACAAATTTACGTTCGCTGCTGACCACCTCATCGGTGGCGGCGGTCATATTCATCGGCGGCAGTTCAGGGTAATCGGGCGTCGTGACGGTCACATTGCGCCCTGTCACCACCCGCGCCAAGCCAGCGACGTTCGACCGGATTTGGTCTGCGATTGCCGGGTCAACGTCAGCTTCAACGCGCGTTGCTGTCACTTGTGGCGGCGATATATAGATATCCGCGCCAAGCGTAGTTTCCAGCCAATCCGCGACGGTGCTTCGGAAACTGCTGATCATGACGCTGACACCGACGATCACGCTGACGGCAATGGTCAGCGCCGCTACAGCGACCGATGTGCGGCTCAGAGAGCGGATTACCGCGCGCGGCGCCATGCGCCCTAAGACGCCAAACAAGCGTGCCGTAATCGGCGTGAACAGGCGCATTGACCCGACTAAAACAATCGGTGTGAACAACGCGCCACCCACAATGACCGCAAATAAAGCACCAAAGCTGATGATCAAACTGTTTGTTGGCAATCCGAGCAGCACGACGCCCGCGACCACCATCGCTGCCGCACCAATCGTGACCAACGGCAGCAGTTTGACCGTACTCGATTCCAGGTCACTGCGCCGCATTGAGCCTGCGGGCGGTGTACGCGTCGCTTCGATGCTGGGCACGAGCGCCGCGCCGATGCTGGCAATCAAGCCGATCCCGATGCCTTTTACCAATGTAAACGGATCAACCGTGATGCGCTGCACGTTGACGGCGAAATACAAGTCGCTGATTGTTTGACTGACCAAGCCGACTGCCGCGCGCCCAAAAATAATACCTAAGCCTAAACCGATCACCGTGCCGATAATGCCTAACGTGATCGCTTCGCCAAGGATCAAACCGAAGATTTGCGGCTTGGTCGCGCCAATCGAGCGCATAATGCCAAGCACGGTGCGGCGCTGTACCACGCTGAACGTCACCGTGTTGTAAATCAAGAACACGCCGACAACCAGCGCTAACAAACTCAACGCCTGCAGGTTCAATTCAAACGCATCGGTCATTTGACCCAGCGCGCTGCTTGCGCTTTGCGTAGTCGCCAACTGCGCGCCCTCTGGCAAAATCACCCTAATCGTATTTTCATCATAGCCCGTTGGCAAAATCAAATCGATCCGACTGATTTGTCCACGCCCAACAGTGATCGCTTGTGCGGTGGATATATCGGTCAGCAGCAAGTTATCAAGTGCATCTGCACTCACCCGATCCGCCGGGCGCAGAACGCCAACGATACGGACGGGGGTGCTGGCAGCATTCGCCAGAATCGTGATCGTGTCACCCGCACTCACGTTGTAGCGATCTGCCAATGTTTGACTGATCAACGCTGTATTTGGTTCTGCGATGAACGCATTCAGGGCTTCGAAGGCATTCTGATTTTCGCCTTCAACTTCAATATCACTCAAGTATTGGCGGAACGGCGGTTCTGCAAACGGGTCAACGCCGAGCAAGCGCAGCAGTTGATCGCCTAAATCCACAGCGCGCACATATTCATCGATAATGGGCGCGACAGCGCGCAAACCGAGATCGACGCGCAGTTGGCGATACAGCGCCGTCGGTACACCTGTCGAAGTCCCTGTAATCTGATGTGTCGCCTTGCCGGTAATCGTTTGCGAACTCAAGCTAAAAGCACGACTGGCACTGCCATTGGCGATATCGATAGCGATTACAACTGCGACGCCTAGTGCGACGCCGACCACGAATAATACGCTTTGTAAAAATCGCCGCGAAATGTAGCGGCTCGCCAGCCGAAAAATAATCGGGATACGCATGGTTGTGATGACCTACTCTGCTAGTTGCTCAAGGATTCTAGTGTTATCAGCCATTGATTGAAATGTGGACAATGCTGGCGTATTGTGTCCAATCCAATATCCAATGAGATCAATGAACCAAATAAGGGTTTATCATATCGTGTTGAATATCGGCTGAGAATTTCCATTAATCGTTGTGAAGGAGATTTGGTATCGTTGATCGCTTCGGGGCTTTCAAATTCATCGTGGATGGCTTGTATATCTAAAAGAGCTTTGGCGGGTAACTCTGGAAACGTCTGCACGATTTTTGCGGGTTCGGCATAAAGCATCGCTTCAAATTCATGCAGTGCAAAATAGGGCTTGAAGCGCGAATCAGGAATATCGGCTTGTGGTTGCTGTTCCAAAAATGCTACTTTATCGGATACCGAAGCGAAATTTTGTGTTTTTATACGATCCCAACCCGGAAAATCTTTACCGTCAAGACGGCAATAGTCAAAAAATGTGGTAATGATTACTGCATTGGTATTTTTTATCAACTGTTCTAAATGAAATTTGATTTTTCCGTAGGAGACAACGCCACCTCTATAATTGCCTGAATCAACCACACGTTTCGTTATCGTTAAGGTTGGCGTGATATACAAGTTATGTTTTTCAAGATACGGGTTGAGTACATCAATCACAAATGCTTCTTCGGTTTGCCCCTCTACAAGTGCCAAAATGTATTTCATAGTCGTGGTCTACCGCCGATTACATTTTTTTCCCACAAATCGCCCAACCCATATTCACTTAACCAGCTTTCTAGAGATGCTGTATCCAATCTTTTAAACACACTTTGAGCATCTTCTCTTTCAACTACAAGAATATCTTCTGGATCAAGCTGGTTGATTAAGGGGACAGATTGTGTCGACACGATCACTTGCGTTTTTGCAGCCGCGCTTCGGAGTAAACTTGCTAGTAAAGTGATTGCATAGGGGTGTAAACCGAGTTCTGGTTCATCGATGAGGATCACAGATGGTAATTCTGGTTGTAACAGGAGCGTTGTCAGGCAAATAAAGCGAAGCGTGCCATCGGATAAAGCATGAGCATTAAAATAAGTGTCTGAATCTTTTTCGCGCCACTCCAAACGAATGCTTTCTTGTTTTGATCGAAGCAAAGGTTCAAGCGAAAAGTTGCCAAAAAAAGGTGCTACCAATTGAATTGTTTTAACAATTCTTCTATAGTAGTCAGGATGTTCCTTTTGTAATAGGAATAAATAAGCTGCTAAATTTCCTGCATCCGGTCTGAAGAAGCGATTATCATCAATATTGCTACTTTGTTTGACGCGCGCTGATGCACTCGTATCGTGAAAGTGATAAACTTTCCAATCCTTGATAGCATCAATAACATAATCGACAGCCGCACGGTTCGGATTCAAATTTGATTCTTCGTATAATTGGGTTTCTCTGTGACCACTACCTAAACTGTTCCAGAACGGTGTCGGGTATTTGGAGTGATTCCATAAACCATATGATTCTTCACCAAAAAAAAGCTTTTCTATTTGGCTTGGAACAAGACGCATACTATAAAGGTTTGTCAAATCAGGCTGTTCACCAGAAAATTCAAAGCTCAATTTGATTTCATCAGTGACACTCTGTCCAAAATATAATAAGCTGTCTGCCCCACGCGCCTCAGTATAAGCTTGTAATCTTTGTTCGATAATGGCATTCAAGAGTTCAAACAGAGAGATAAAGTTGCTTTTCCCTGCGCCATTCGCGCCAATCAAGACGTTCAGATTGCGTAATTCGATGTCCGCATCTCGGATCGATTTATAGCCACTCACCTTGATGCGTTCTAAGCGCTGTGTCGTCATATCATATAGCCTTAAAGGGCGAACACATGGGTTCGCCCTCAAGCATAACAGAAGATGATTTTGTATGCCGTAGTGACTAGGGTTAAGCGTCAGCGCTCTGCCGTACCAGCACCTTTTCGACGACCGCTTCGCGCGTTTCTTCCTCGTCGGCATCGCGGTAGCCCAATTTGTTGAGCGCACTCTTTGCGGCTTCGCCTACGGTATCATGATCGACCGCTACGACACGCAGCAGCGCCTTGATCGCGCGCCGATCCCCAATTTTACCCAGCGCTTCGGCTGCGTGCAGTCGGGTTTGATATCCATCCGCGTTGAGTACTTCGATCAAGCCATCGACTGCGCGCACATCGCCTATCTTGCCTAACATCAGCGCCGCGCGCCCACGAACGATCAAATCCTCGGTCGGATTTTTCAAAGTAACAATCAGGGTGCGGATTGCTTCGTCTCCGCCCAACATGCCTAGTTTCATGACAGCAGTGCGGCGTTTATCTTTGTTGACATCCCGAAGTTCTGTCATCGCCTGTTTCACTGCCACCGGGTCAGGTTCCGTCATGGTGCAAAAACTCCTTCGCCCTGTCTATGCGAGGTGATCATCAGCTTGCCCTCATGTATACGGCATACCCGATCTGCAAGTGGCACAATTTCTGGGTTGTGCGTCGCCATAATCAACGTCTTACCGACCTCTTTGGTCAATTCTAGCAGAAGTCGTAAAACACGTTCTCCCGTCTCTTCGTCTAGGTTGCCAGTTGGCTCATCTGCCAGCAAAATCGGCGGCTCGTGAACTAATGCTCGCGCAATTGCCACCCGCTGCTGTTCGCCGCCGCTTAGTTTATCGGGAAATGTGTCCGCGCGGTTAGCAAGCCCAACCCGATCCAGGAGCACCCGACCACTTTTCTCGGCATCGCGTGCAGCGGTGCCGCGCAATTCGAGCGGCAGCGAGATATTCTCCAGAACTGTTAACGTGGGGATCAAGTTGAAAAATTGAAAGACGATACCGATGCTCTCGCGGCGGAAAAACGTCATTTGACGATCGTTGAGGTGAGTGATTTCAGTGTCGCGGATTCTCATCGTCCCGCTTTCAGCACGGTCAATTCCACTGATGAGGTTGAGCAGGGTACTCTTACCGCTTCCACTTTTGCCGAGCAGCACGAAGAATTCGCCCTCGTAAATGTCGAGATCGACATCTGTCAAGATTGAGCGCGTGCGTCCACCTTCCGAATAGTCTTTGTTCAGACCGCGAATTTGGATGATGGGAGGCGCATTCGTGTGCGCTGTGATGTCGTTGAGTGTCATCATTGGATGCCTATTATAATCGCATTGCCGTGCAATTTGTACCCCATTTCACAATACTTTACGCCCGACCGATGAGCCGCAGATGATAGACACTTTGATTCTAATCTAGATTTCGCTGATGATGCGTGAATTTATGGCGCGATGTTCAATCGGAGTGCTTCAAGCTGAACCGTGCGTTCTTGAGGATGAGCCGGATGTTCAAAATCGACCAGGGCGATAACTTTCCGGTTTTGGCCGGGGCACAAAGTTCCATCGCTCAAATCTAGCCCGATTTCCGTTAGCGGATTTTCACCTTCGGGCAGCGGAAATTCACTGACAGTAGACACTGCCAGATACCAGTCATCAGTCAACGTCCGCTTGACCATCGTTGCCCCACACCGTAACATTCACCTTATTATCGATCTCGTGGAGTAATACCGCATGACTCAACTTCGCAAGCGCATCCTCACCGGCGACCGCCCGACCGGAAAATTACATCTTGGTCATTACGTCGGCTCGCTGGCGAACCGCGTGCGTTTACAACAAGAATACGATTGCTTTTTCATCATCGCAGATTTGCACACAATGACGACTAAGCCGGAGCGTGAGCATTTGGTCGCTCTGCGCGAGAATATCTACGATATTGTGTTAGATTATTTGAGCGTCGGCATCGACCCCAACCAAAGTACGATCTTTTTGCAAAGCGCGGTGCCGGAAGAATACGAACTCAATTTAATCTTTGAAATGATGATCACTGTCAGCCGTTTGGAACGTGTGCCGAGCATCAAAGATATGGCGCAAGCCGCCAACTTAGGCGATTCGCTGCCCTTCGGTTTGCTTGGCTACCCAGTCTTACAAGCCGCAGATATTTTACTGCCACGTGCTACGCTCGTCCCCGTTGGCAAAGATAATGAGTCGCATCTCGAAGTCACACGCGAAATCGCCCGCCGTTTCAATAACCTGTACGGCGATGTGTTTCCGATTCCCGATACGCTCATCGGGGACGTGCCGTCGCTGATCGGCACTGATGGACAGGGAAAAATGAGCAAGTCGCTTGGAAACGCCATTTTGTTGAGCGACAGCCAAATCGAGGTCGAACAAAAAGTCCGCGTCATGTATACCGACCCCGCTCGTGTGCGCGCGGATATTCCCGGCACTGTCGAAGGCAACCCCGTTTTTGTCTATCACGATGCATTCAACCCGAACACCGATGAAGTCAACGATTTGAAAGAGCGTTATCGCACCGGCAAAGTCGGTGACGTAGAAGTCAAGAAAAAACTTGCCGCCGCCATCAATAGTTTCTTAGAGCCGCTCCGCGCGCGCCGCGCTCACTTTGAAGCGACGCCTGGTTTGGTCGAAGAAATCTTGGTTGCAGGGACAGACAAGATGCGTGCTGAAGCCCGCGAAACCATGCGCCTTATTCACGATGCGATGGGCATGTATCGGCTGCCCCGCTAAAATTTCACGCTTGTACGGGCGGGTTAAAATCCGCCTGTAATATAGAGGAGCTAAATCATGACCGACCAAACCCTGCATTTTCGCATGGAACGCTTCGACGACGAAGATGGTATTTACTACGTCATATCGGGAGTTGAAGAACTCATTGTCACGGATGGTGAAACTATCGAAGAAGCGTTGGATAACTTACGCGAAGCAATTGAAGTCCATTTTATCTGAAAAGCGCCGTAAAACCCCTGCCTTCAGGCATGGGGATATGAGGCGTCGGTCTTGTGTTTTCTTCTGCTGAAATAGGGTATGATAGGGGAGGTTGAGGATGAGGAAACACCCCCAACCAACTCCCGACGTAGGAGCGCCGAAAGCATGAGTGACTCTATCACCCTTCACAAGATGTACAAATACCGACTTTTCCGCGCCGACAAGAAAGATCGGAGGCTGCGGCATAAGCTGTTTATTGCGTCTACGGTGTGGAATCACTTCATCGCCCTCCAACGGCGTTACTACCGCCTGACGGGCAAATACATCTCGCTCAATGCGATGAATAAGCACGTCCTCAAACTGCGAAAGACGGAGCGGTTCGCTTTGTGGCGCGACCTGTACTCGCAGGTCTGTCAGAACGTGTGTTGGCGTATGGATAATGCCCACCAACGCTTCTTTCACAAACTGGCAAAAGGGCGTCCGCGGTTTCGCAAAGCGAAGAAATACGCCTCGTTTACGTTCCCGCAGTCTTGTCATCGACCGCGACCACAATGCCGCGATTAATATCAAACACAGCGGGGCATCGCTGTGCTACCGGAGCGACGACAAGACGAAGGTTCGCCTTCGCAGTCGCATTGAGGGTAGAAGCCCCTGCCTTTAGGCATGGGGAGCGTCACTATCAAGAGAATGTAAAGAATCAGGAGTGATTATCGTGCAAAACTTATCATACCGTGTTAATACGCCTTCGGTCGTCAGCGAAACTATTGATGGTGAAGTCATCATTATCAACCTGGAAGCCGGGCATTATTACAGCCTGAACAATGCAGTGGGCGTACACGTCTGGTCGGCTATCGATGCTGGACACCCCATAGACGCGATCACAGCGGCGCTGAGCGACCACTATGCCGAAACATCAGATGTCATCGGCGCTGCGGTCACAACATTTGTCGATGAATTGGCGACGGAGGGCTTGATTGTCGCCGCGGCGCTCGATGATAAACAGAATACAATCGTGTTGAGTGCTGACAATGAGCGCGTTTTTGCCGCGCCGACGCTGCAAAAATTTACCGATATGCAGGATTTGCTGCTGCTCGATCCGATCCATGAGGTCGATGAGACTGGCTGGCCCCTGCTACCCACTGCGGCGGATGAGAAAGAGTCTGTCGGTTAAAAAATGGTCGAACCCCTACCCAGCGCTGGAGTCGCTTACTTCGAAGCATTGTGCGCTGCGTTCACACACGCATGTGAACGTGTGACGCCGACCGAAATCACCTATGATGTCGGCGGCTATCGTGTGCGCGCCGTATTCGCCAGCGACGCGCTTTATCGATTGATGACGCCTGCGATGCTGCACATCTCGGTTGCGCCCGACGACACCCCGCCCGCGTTGACGGTATACTTTTGGGATACCGCGTCAACCGGCGTACAAACGCCACCCCCTCCCTGGAAACTCGATGCTTACGGCGCGAACGGTGAGATCGTCGGTTATAATGACGCTCGCATTCACACCCAGTATCAGCCGGGAATCGATATACTGCACATGATCGACCGTGCGCAGGACAAAGCCGTGTACTGGATCGCGGACGCAGCGCGGATTCCGTACTGGGAAGCGAGTTTTCCTATGCGGACGATTTTGCATTGGTGGATGCAGGATTTGCCGATGCAGCTTGTCCACGCGGCGGCAGTCGGGTCGAGTGACGGTGGCGTTTTGATCACAGGCAAGAGCGGATCGGGTAAATCGACGGCGTCGCTGGCGTGTTTGTTGTATTCGGAATTCGGTTATGTCGGGGATGATTATAATCTGGTCTCGTTTAATCCACTACCAACCGCGTACAGTTTGTACGGGACGGCGAAACTGGAACCCGACAACTTGTTCCGGTTTCCGGCGCTGCATCAGTCGATCACCAATGGCGATGCACTCATGAGCGAGAAAGCGCTGATTTATATCAACGAGCGCTACCCCGATAAAATGCTGCGCGCGTTCCCGATCAAAGCGGTGATTGTGCCGCGCGTCGCGCATCAACGCGATACACGTTTACTGCCAGGCAGCGCGATCGCCAGCCTGACCGCACTCGCGCCGACCACCCTGTTTCATCTGCCGCGCGCGCGCGCAGCTTCATTTGAGAAAATGGCGCGGCTTGTCAAAAGTGTGCCGCATTATGTCCTCGAAACCGGCACCGACCTGGCGCAAATCCCCGCCACGCTGGAGCGATTGTTACGCAGCGAGGTGCAATTCGCATGACTCCCAAAATCAGTATCATCATGCCAGTCTACAACGGTGAAACCTATCTCCGCGATGCGGTTGCCAGCATACAAAATCAGACATTCACTGATTGGGAGATCGTATTCGTCGATGATAGTTCGACCGACAACAGCGCGGCGATCATCGATGCGTTCGTGAGTATGCTGCCGAACGTGCGCGCGCTCATGCAAACCAATGCGGGTCCCGCGGCTGCCCGCAATCTCGGCATTTCCGCCGCGCGCGCTCCCTATCTTGCGTTTCTGGATGCCGACGACCTGTATCCATCGAACAAACTCGAATTACAGGCGGCGCGGCTGGATAGCGATCCGTCGCTTGAAGTCGTGTTGGGACGCATTCAATACGTGTCGCTGCCGGGGGCTGAGCCGCTCAATATGCGCTTCAGCGAGCCGGACAACACACTGATTCATGTGCATCTTGGCGGCGGCTTGTTTCGGCGCGGCGTTTTTGAAAAAATTGGTCTGTTCGATATAAGTATGCGCTACAGCGAGGATTTGGATTGGTTTTTGCGTGCGTATGAAGCCGATACCCACCTGCTCATTTTGAAAGCCATCACGCTGCATTATCGATTGCACGATGCAAATATGACACATGGGCGTACACTGCAAGAGATCAACACATTTCGCGCCCTTAAAAAATCACTGGATCGGCGGCGTCAATACGGCGTGATCAAGCCGTTACCGCGCTGGTCAGATTTTGACGAAGCCGAAATCGAACGCCGTATAGAAAGAAACGACCATGATAGTTAATCCGTTGGTCAGCGTCGTTATGCCCGTCAAAAACGGCGCGCGATTCGTGCGTGCTGCGCTCGACAGCATCATCGCTCAGGCGTATACGCCGCTCGAAATCATCGTGGTTGATGGGGCTTCGACCGACGCCAGCGCCGAGATCGCGCGCGAATATTCGGCGGCGCGCGTGATCAACCAGACCGATACCGATAATGGAATCGCAGGCGGATTTAACGCAGGGATTCAGGGCGCACAAGGTGAGTTGATCGCGTTTCTTTCCAGCGACGATTTATGGCTGCCGGGCAAACTGCGTGCGCAAGTCGATTTTTTGAACGCACACCCGACCATCGACATGACGATCACCCATTTTAACTTTTTTATCGAATCTGGTCTCCCTATCCCGCGCGGTTTCAAAGCAGACTTGCTAAACAGCGATCAAATCGGGCGCGTCACTGAAACACTGCTCACGCGCCGCACTGTATTCGACCGTATTGGTTTATTTGACCCCGCGTTCACACGCGCGGTCGATGTCGATTGGTTTGCACGCGCCAAAGATGCAGGCGTGTCGATGGCGATCATCGAGCACGTGTATCTCCATAAGCGGATTCATGATGAAAACCTGTCAAGTAACGCCCAAATCAATAACCGCGAACTGCTGCGCATCATGGCGCGCTCGGTGACGCGCCAACGCCAAGCCCAAAATGACGTTCGGTGATGATGACAAAACGTGCTTTCACAACCATCACGGACATCGGTACAGTGGCGGATGCACGCGGCTGGCAGTACCGCGCTGACCCCGAAGCTACAGCGCAAACGCGTTATGTCGATGTCTCGCGCACGCTGCCCGAAGAGGCGCTCGATATGCTGTACAACATGGCGCGCCACAGCGAGGATTTTTACGCACGCGAATGGAAAAGTGCTGATTTTATCGCGCAAAAATACTTCGCGCGCCTGTATTCAGTCTCGCCCGAACCGATGGGACAAGGATTTACGTGCGAAATCCCCGATGTGACGCTGCTCAGCAGTTACGGCGTCGCCATCAGCGCACAGGGTGATTTACTCGCGCAATCAACGATTTATCGTGACCTGCGCGATATGCAACTCATATGCGCGATTCATGCATCCAAGCCGTTGATCATACTGCCGGAGGGGTTGTGGGTATCGCTGCAAAGCTACAGCGCCACCAATTATTCGCATTGGATGAACGACTGTCTGACACGCTTGATGTTGATCGATACCAGTGACCCCGAACTGCGTTTCATCGTTCCGGCGGATGCGCGCCCATTTCATTTTGAGTTTTTATCACTGCTCGGCATTGATAGCGAGCGCCTTTATCAACCGAAAGAGATTCATCCGAGTTTGCACGCCAGGCGTTTCTTGCTTACGCATGGTTCAAAAGGCATCGGGCGTGCACATGTCGTACTTATGCAGCGGTTACGCGACCGTTTATGGGCGCGCTTAGGCGTGACGCCGACGCACACGCGCCGCCTGTATTTATCACGCGCGAAAGCGACGCGCCCGGTTGTCAACGAAGCCGAGCTTGTACCGATACTCGAAAAAAATGACTTCGAGTTGTTTTTTCCAGAAGATCATTCAGTCAGCGACCAGATACGGATGTTCGCGGATGCCGCGGCGGTCGCAGGGGTACATAGTTCGGGGTTATACAACATTCAGTTTTGCAAGCCTGGCGCGCGGCTGCTCGAAATCTACAACCGTCAGCGCTGGGAAATCAGCACCAGTCGCATCGCCTCACTGTTAGGTCATCAACACTGGCATTTATACGCTGATAACCTGAGCGCCGAACACAAAACACATATCGACCCTGAAAAATTCGAGCGCTGGCTGCGACCTGTTTTTTCCCAATGAGCAACCCATGACGATCACGATTAGCGCGGTTATCCCCGCGTACAATGCCGCGCCGTATATCGGGCAAACACTTGAAAGTGTCCTTGCTCAAACTCGCCCACCCGATGAAATCATCGTTATCGATGACGGATCGACCGATGAAACAGCGCTGATCGCGCGTGCTTTCGCGCCGCGCGTACGTGTGATCAGCCAGGAAAATCAGGGTATTAGCGCAACCCGTAATCGCAGTATCGACGAGGCACAGGGCGATGTGATCGCGTTTCTCGATGCCGATGATCGTTGGACGCCGAATAAGCTGGCACTACAAGCCAGCGCACTGACTGCCCACGCCACGCCTGCATTGATCTTCGGGTATGTCCGTCAGTTCATCAGCCCGGAATTGAATGATGAAGAACAAAAGCGGATCGTGTGCCCGCCGGATGCACAACTCGGTTACTTACCCGGTGCCATGCTGACGCCCAAAAGTCTGTTTGATCAAATCGGTCGATTTGGCGCGTGGCGTTCGGGCGAGTTCATCGATTGGTACGCGCGCGCGCGTGACCTGGCGATCCCGGTCATCATGCTGCCTGATGTGGTACTGGAACGACGATTGCACCCATCGAGTCATACCGCGCGCCAGCGCCAAACACTGAGCGATTACGCGCATATTTTGAAAGCCGCACTCGATCGTAAACGGTTGTCGGGGTGAAAAACGGTCGCGGGGGGTGACCGTCCATAAGCAATAAGCGTTGAAAAAAAGGGGCGCGTCTTAGACACGCCCCAGCGCATTATTGTGCTTGTGTTGCTTCTGCTGTCGATTCGACGTCAGGCGTTGCTTCTGCTGTCGATTCAACGTCAGACGTTGCTTCTGCTGTGGCGTCGAGCGGCGCGGGCGTCGGGATGGGCGTGGGGGTCGCAGGCGGCAGCGAGTCGGCGGATAACGCCAGCACCGGAAGCTGCCCGAACGTACTCATCACCGTCGCGTAATTCGTGTATTGAAAACCGACTGCGCCTCTGTCTGCCGCAGGCGCGATGTCTTGGATCGCGCTGAAAGCATCCGCGACTTCGCCCGTCGCTTCTGGAGTCACTTCCGCCTGACCGAGCGTCGCCTGCTGTTCCTGAATCGTCTCGACCGTATTCAAATCGATGTTCGGCGCCGGAAAGTACAGGTTAGCGACATGCAGCGCGCCGTCCGCGCCGTTGAGCAGCACGGCAAGCCCTGATTGTGGCTCACCGTCGGCATTAGCGAACGTATATGCCACCGAGAAACCGCTCAACTCGCCGCGCGTGGTCGGTTCGACGCTTAACACGGTCGCGCCCGCGCGTTCTGATTCGATGAACGCGCGGGCAGCCGCTTCATCTGCTGCCGCGCGATTTGCGTAGCCAATCACACGCAGCGATACACCGTCAGCGCTGGCGATGCTGGCGGGGCGACCGGGCGCGCTGTCTACCAACTGCCATTCCGCCGGGAAGCGGATAATATGGCGGAACTGCGAGTCAAAATACGATTGCCATTCAAACGGCGTCCCCGCGAACTGCTTGAAGGCGATAAAGCTGGTCGGCAGTGTTTCGAGCAAGTATGTAATCAACCCTGTGGCATTATCGGGCGCTAACACGCGCGTGACATATATCCAATCGCCGTCGGTGGTGACAATCTGGCGCGCGACATACTGCTGCCCGGTCAGCGTGACCACGAAGTCGATCAACAGTTGACCATTTTCGGTGCGTCGAAACGTCTCGCGCCAATTGTTGAAGTTCGCCCAACTGCTATCCAGTACTTCCTGGTTGAAGCGTGAACTCAGTTCTTCGACGGTGACGGGCGGGTTCGCTGCGCGTTCGACATAAATATCCAGCACGCTCAACGCTGCTTCGTTGATGAAGTTGGCTTGCGCCTGAGAGGTGTTTTGGCTTGGCTGGCTCACCAACCAATTGACGGGTTGGGCGACGGCATACAACCCGCTTGGATGCAGGAAATAAGTATCGAACGTGATGGTGCTGAAATCAGTGATCGGGGAGGGAAAGGTCGAGGTTGGGGCTGGTGTAGGTTGGGTGGTATCCACCGTTGTAGTAGTCTGATTAAATAAGGGCAGGATTGCACCTGCGCCGAGGACAACTGCCATGAACACGCCGAGCGCGATGCTGGCTCGTCTTGCTTGATTGTTCTGCATGGAAATGGGACTCCGAGAAAAAGCGCAATTATCATAAAACAGGGGCATGATACCGTAAAAGCGCCGCCCTCGTAATGCCGGAAATAAATCGGCGTGTTTACAGCGTTGTACATGATCACGATATTGATCAAGTACAATCATGCGAAAAGAAATAGAGAAAGTCATCTTTGATGGAACTTTTGGACTCGCATATCAACCCAAATGACGAGCAGTTTCAGCACAACGCCGCGCACAATCGGGCGCTCGTCGCAGAATTACGCGAAAAATTAGCCATGGTGCGCGGCGGCGGCGGGGATAAATATCGACAGCGTCATCTTGACCAGGGCAAGCTGTTCGTGCGCGACCGCATCGACAAGCTGATCGATTCTGGTGCGCCATTTTTGGAGATCGCGCCGCTCGCCGCACATGACTTATACGATGACGCTGTGCCAGCGGCAGGTATCGTGACCGGGATCGGGCGCGTGAGCGGTGTCGAATGCATGATCGTCGCCAATGACGCGACCGTCAAAGGGGGCACGTATTACCCGATGACCGTCAAGAAACATCTGCGCGCGCAGCAAATCGCGCTCGATAATTATCTGCCGTGCGTGTATCTGGTCGACAGCGGCGGCGCGTTTTTGCCGATGCAGGATGAGGTGTTTCCTGACGGCGACGACTTCGGGCGGATTTTTTATCATCAGGCGATCATGAGCGCGGCGCGCATTCCACAAATCGCGGCTGTCATGGGGAGCTGCACGGCGGGTGGCGCCTATGTACCCGCCATGAGCGATGAAACTGTGATCGTCGATAAAACGGGCACGATTTTTCTCGGCGGTCCGCCGCTTGTCAAGGCGGCGACGGGCGAAGAAGTCAGCGCGGAAGATTTAGGCGGCGCTTACGTGCATACGCATCAAAGCGGTGTCGCGGATCATTTTGCCGACGACGATGATCACGCGCTGCATATCGTCCGCGACATTATCGCCACGCTTAACCGCCCCAAGCATTTCAACGTCGAATTACGCCCATCGAAGCCGCCACTGTATGATCCCAGTGAGCTTTACGGCATTCTGCCGACCACCTTCCGTGAGACCTACGACGCCCGTGAATTAATCGCGCGCATCGTCGATGCGAGTCAGTTCCGCGAGTTCAAAGCCAATTACGGCACGACCTTGCTGACAGGCTTCGCGTATATCGGTGGTTTTCCAGTCGGCATCATCGCCAACAACGGCGTGCTGTTCAGCGAAAGCGCACTGAAAGGCGCACACTTCATCGAATTGTGTACGGCGCGTAATATTCCGCTGCTGTTTTTGCAAAATATCACTGGCTTCATGGTCGGCAAAGCCTACGAAGCAGGCGGCATCGCCAAAGACGGCGCGAAACTCGTCCACGCGGTCGCCAATGCGCGCGTCCCTAAGCTGACGGTGATCGTTGGGGGTAGTTTCGGCGCGGGCAATTATGGGATGTGCGGGCGGGCATATGCGCCGCGCTTTTTGTGGATGCTGCCGAACGCGCGTATCAGCGTGATGGGCGGCGAGCAAGCGGCGAACGTGCTGCTTACGATCAAGCGCGATCAACTGGCGCGCGAAGGTAAAATCGATTTGACGAGCGCCGAACAAGACATGTTCAAGCGCCCAATTATCGAAAAATATGAACACGAAGGCAGCCCATACTATTCAAGCGCGCGCTTATGGGATGATGGCATTCTCGACCCGGCGGAGATGCGCCGTGTATTAGCGTTAGCGTTGGGAGTCGTATGCGCCGCGCCGGAACAAGCGACACAGTACGGCGTATTCAGAATGTGAGAGAAGAAGCAAAAGATTCAACGCAAAGGCGCAAAGAAATTGTGAACGTTGAAAGACGCAAGTAAAAAAATATCGACCTTGCGCCTTTCATCCTTTGCGGCTTTGCGTTAAAGCCCTTCGTTTTATCCGCGACGGCGCATGAACTGGAGCATGAGCATCGATGCCAGCACGAGACGTGCTTCTTCGTCGGGGTCAATCGGGTTCATCAGATCGATAGTGAAGACGCCTTCAAAAAAGCCCGGTTTTTTCTTGATATGCAGCACCGGACTCGCCACGTCTTCGCGGGTTTGTCCACGATACGCCGTATAGGATGGGTTCAGGAAAAACCCGGTCAACATACCGATGAACTCGATTTGCCCGATCAATGAGTCGAGAATCTTCACCCAAGGGTTATCTTCTTTGATATGGTGCTCGATCACATCATTTTCGTCGTAGATCAAATACGTCAACTGCCAGATCGACCGGAGCGATTTCGGGCGCACATGACCGAGATACTGACCAGTGGTCTGGTTGGTAAACTTATACTTCGAGTTGAGATCGAGAATGCGCTCGGTATTGATGCGGAAAATCTCTTGTGCCCGTGTTTGATCCGAAAAGACGCGAATATCTTCTCGAATATTGAAGACTTTCTGATGCACATACAGGACTTCGCGCTCCGCCGCATCGGTGACGATGATTTGCGGCGATAGCGCCAGCAGCTTGAAGCGCAGACTTAACGGATAATTGAAAAAAGACATCGGCAGTTTCACCCCACGTGTGTAAAATCTCTGTTGACACGATTCAGTATAGAGTAAAGTGACGAAACGCGAAACTTGAGCGCAGCGCGGCGATCCCGACCCGATATTTTGGCACAGCTTGCGGCGTATCATCGTGAGAAACAACTTGCGCCGATGCGTGACGCGCAAAAAGCGCTGGCGCGTGCGCTCGATGATTTGAACGCGATGGGGGTTTTAGAGGAAATGCGCGTCAAACGCTTTTCTGCGAACTTGTGCGGTGGTCCCGCCGCGCGCGACGGTTTGATGCCCGAACCGTGGGTCGGCGCGCTGATCTGGCATCGTCCAGCAGGGTATTTTGGGCTGTCTCTTATACACATCTGACGCTGCCGACGAATAGAGAGGTGTAGATCTCGGTGGT
>ENA-ORBV01002243-ORBV01002243.1-microbial-mat-metagenome-genome-assembly--contig:-NODE-2243-length-41185-cov-13.972876_pt1 | contig 41185 bp, 29 predicted proteins | sample MGYA00237777_ERZ505514 | MGnify/ENA primary metagenome ERZ505514 (study PRJEB26160, sample SAMN06269048) | microbial mat metagenome | isolation source: Oligotrophic lake microbial mat | place... | reverse complement strand
CCACATGGTTCTGCACCCCCAACAACTCCGCCACCCGCTGCCCCCGCGCATCCGTAAACACAATGTCCGTCGTCACCGCATGCGAACTCAAAGACCGACGGTAAGCCGTTGCACTCAGCAAACCCTCGCTCGGCGGCAAACCGAATGCGCGGATCTGGTCGATGCCGGTGGGCAAGTTGGGTCCACCCAACATGCGTTGGCCAAACAGAACCGCCAGCTGTAAACCCGCATCCAACGCGGCGACGTCCAACTGCCACGTCTCACTAGACCACCCGCCATCGGCCACGCCACGCAGGGTGCCTTCGATGCCGTCGTCGCTGATTCCTTCGAGCTGGTCGATCAACTCGAACGCGCCTCGGTGAAACAGCAGGTCTTGATAGATCGGCTTGCCGCCCCACGGCTCCAGGCTCAGCGCGGCGTTGGTTTGTTGCTGATCCTGAGCCTCCGGCAGCAGCTCGATGCGCGCGCTGTAATTGGAGTGGCCGTGCCGATCAACAATGCGCATTTGCAACAGCGCGCCGCGCTCGCAGGGCAGGGCAGTCGCCTCGATCGTGAAGCGGTCACCGCCATTCTCGAAGCCACCCAGACGGATGCCCTTCAACACTCTCAGCTCGTGCAACGCGGCCAGTGGCAGGCCTGGTCGAAAGCTGCGAGCGGCGCGGCTCAGCCATTCGGCCGCCAGCACCAGGGGCAGCACTGGCTGACCGTGGATGGCGTGGCCTTCGAGATAGGCATGACTGTCACGCGCCACGCTGATTTCCAGCGTCTGCACGCGGGCAGTGGCGCCTTCAAACAGCAAGGCTTCGGGTCGCGGCTCGCCGCCCAGCACCAATTCGACCTGTTCGCGCGCAGCGCCGGCCAATTCGTCTGCAAACATGCGCGCGCCCACCGCGAGTGGAATCATCGGCACGCCCAGCGCGGCGAAGCGGTCGCGCAAATGCGGGGTGACCATGCCGGCTTCCCAAGGCCCCCAACCGAAGGACTTGGCAACCAGCGCAGGTCGCCGCCGTTGTTCGGCACTCATCACTTTGGCGAGCACTTCGTTGGCCATCGCGTAGTCGGCTTGACCGCTGTTGCCGCAGCGCGCGGATACCGATGAGAACACCGCCAACAGCTTCAGCGGATCGCTTTGGGTAGCGTCCAGCAATGCGCGCAAGCCAGCCACCTTGGTATCGAATACGCGGTCGAACATCGCATCGGTCTTGTCCACAATGCGTTTGTCGGCCAATACACCGGCGGCGTGGACGACGCCACGGACCGGTCCCCACTGTTTACGTACGTCGGCCATCAGGTCGTTGAGTGCAACGCGGTCGGTGACGTCGACCGCGTCGTAGCGCGCATCGCCGCCAGCACTGTGAATGGCTGCCAAGGTGGCACGAATCTCGCGCCCGGCTTGCACGTCGCGGACCAGGGCGAGCAACTCACTGGGCGTGGGCAACTGACCCTGCCCGCGCGCGGCGAGGAGCAGAATCCGCTTCAGCTCCACCTCGTCACTGATCCCGTTGCACGCGGCGGGTTCTGCCTGCAGCGAGCTGCGGCCGAGCAGTACGAAGCGCGCAGCACAGTCGCGTGCCCATGCAATGACGCAGGCCGCGGTGACCCCACGCGCACCACCTGACACCACCACCACATCGCCTGCACCTATCAACGCGCCTGCATCCATCACAGCCATGGCGGCAACCACGGGCTCTGCAATGCTTGCCAACGTCTGGCGCCGTCCACTCGCTTCCAGCATCACTTCAATTTCGCCACCGCCTGCAAGCAACTCGTCAGCGATCAGGCGCGCGATCTCGCTGGGCTCGCGCTCGGCGCGGTCAATGTCGATGGCCTTGAGCGCGGCACGCGGCCACTCCAGCGCAGCGGTCTTGACCAAGGCAGGGAGGCCAGACAGCCACGCTCTCCTCGCGGCCATCGCACCCAGGCCAAAGCTGCCGCCGGTGTCCTGCACCGTCACGAACAGTCCCGCAGCGCGTTGTGCGTGAGCACCCGACTGCCCATCCAATTGGCCTGCCAACACACGCGCCAACGCAAACCCTTCGTGGTTGATCGCTACGGCCTCATCGTCATTCGCGACGCCGCGTAACCCACCCAGATACACGCACTTGCTTGCCCCCGATGGCAGGGTCGCCACACTTTCTGCCTTGACCCCGCGGCGATCCAATTCGATAGCCAGTGCATTGCCGACCGCTGCATCGCCGATCAACCAGACGGTGTCCCCATCGCGCAGCCCCGCCTGCGCCATGCCCGTTGCCGGCGCGTCAATGCGCTGCAGGCGATAGCGGCCAAGCGTCGCCCGCGATGGCGGCGGGCTCGCCTTCAGCATCGCGTCCGGTGAAGTGCTTGTGCTGCTGACTTCAAGGGCTTCAGAGGGCAGACTTTCAAGCTGGATCGCAGCAGATTGGATTGCGCCTGGTTGCATTGCAGCAGGTTGCTTTGCACCACCCAGGTAAGCCACGATTTCGGCCAGCGTATGCAAGGCGCTCATCGCCCCTCGGTCCAGCGTGGGAAGGCCTGGCGCACGCTCATCGACGGCGGCGAGAATTTCCACTCGTTTGATCGAATCGATGCCCAGATCTGCTTCCAGATCCATGCTGAGATCGAGCATGTCGACTGGGTAGCCGGTCTTCTCGGCGACGACCTGCAACATCAGCGCGGTGAGATTGAATGCAGGCGCTTGCGCGACCATGCCAGCGACCAAGACTGCGCCTGTTTCGACCTGGGCTTGCTGCTTGGCGGCTGACCCGTCGGCAACGCTGCCTTTCAGGTAATCAACGATTTCCGCCAGCGTGTGCAAGGCGCTCATCGCGCTGCGGTCAAGTGTCGGCGCTTTTCTGTCCACGGGCGCGGGCGCTCGCTCATCGACGGCGGCGAGAATCTCGACTCGCTTGATCGAATCGATACCGAGGTCAGCTTCCAGATCCATGCTGAGATCGAGCATGTCCAGCGGATAGCCGGTTTTTTCGGCCACCACGTTCAGCATTAGCGAGGTGAGATCAAATTCAGCGGCGGCGACAACGGCGATTGCGGGTGCAGGTGCGGGCGCAGGTGCGGGCGCAGGTGCTGACGAAGGTGCTGATGAAGGTGCTGATGAAGGTGCTGATGAAGGCACGAGTGCTGTTGGCGCGGCGCTGGTCACGCCAGGCACATCGCGCGTTGGGTGCTCACTTTCCAACCAGTCCGTTGGCACTGACCCTTCGACTTCGCTCCGGGCGGGGTACGCCCGCTGCGTATCGAAGTGCGCGGCTAAAGGTTGATTGGAGGGTTCGGGCCTCAAGGCCGTGGGCGGCGAGGGTAAGGGCCGGCCAATCTCCGCTGGCAGCGTGTGCGGTGTCACCGCCATTCCACCCGCCATCGCCGCCAGTCCCGTCAACGCGGTTTCGCTCAGCTGCAAGAAGGCAGCATGGCTGGCGAACATCGAGCGCTGGAAGCTGGCGTGCGTATCGGCAAGTTGCTGTTGGCTGCTTTGGAAGGCGGCCAACCACTCGCTGTTTGGCTCGCTGCGGAATTGCGCCGGCGTCTGCGCATCGGGCTGGTGTGGTGGGCGCTGGAATGACGCGTCCACGTGATGTTGAACGGGCGGCGCGGGCATCGCGGTGGACGCAGCGGTCGTGGCCATTTCGATAGTCGGTGCAGGCGTTGCAGGAGGCAGCGGATTGCAGCGGTTGAGATGAACGCGCGGCGGATTCGGTGGAGGCAGGGCTGCGGTGCCACCCACTGGCGGATACGGTTTGCCCACATTGCTGCCGTTGATCGGGGTCAGCGGTCGACCATGCGTGGGTGGGCTGGGCGCTTCGCGCAGTCCCGCAAACAGCCGGCTGACATCCATTGCCACACCGTTCGCAGCCAAGCGAGCGAGCGCCAGCAACAAGGACTCGACACCGTTCTTGTGTTTGCGATCCACGCTGATTGCGGTAACCGGGCGCTCACCAAGAATGGCCGCGGTCAGCCCGCTCAACACGTTGCCGGGACCTACCTCCAAGAAAGTGCGTGCGCCATCGGCGTACATCGCTTCGATCATTTCGACAAAGCGCACCGGCCTCGCGACCTGCGCCGCCAAGGTCGCGCGCAGCGCTTGGACATCGTCCAGATGGACGGCGGCGCTGCTATTGGAGAACACTGGCGCGCGGGGTGGCGCGAAATCGATATCGGCAAGAAACTCGGCAAATGGCGCGCAGGCGCTGGCGACCACTTCGGAGTGAAAGCCACTGGCTACCGGCAGCCGCCGAAAGGCGATGGCCTGCGTCGTCAAATTCGCTTCGAACTCGGCAATGGCCTGCAAGCTTCCCGAGACCACCACTTGCCGCGGTGCATTGTGATTGGCAACCACCACGGTTGAGCCGGCGCGAGTCAGCAGGTCCTGCACGTCTGCAAGTGAAAGCGCCAAGGCAGTCATCGCCCCCGCTGTGGCGGCGGCGTGTGCCATCAGTTCGCCGCGGCGCCGCGCCACCCGCAGCATCGCTGATTCGCTCAACACGCCGGCGGCGTGCAAGGCGACCACTTCGCCAAAGCTGTGGCCGGCAAACATGTCGGCCTGGATGCCACAGTCGCTGAGCAGCGCCAGCATCGACAGGGATGTCGCGCCGATGGCCGGCTGCGCCCATTCGGTAGCGGTCAGCGCGTCCGTATCGGCTTGCGCGGCATCGGCCCCGAATGCGGGCTGCGGAAATACTCGCTGGTGCAGCGTCTTGTTGGGGTCAAATGGCAAGTCGGCGGCGCGATCCCAAACGCCGCGCGCCTGCGCGAAATGGATGGCCAGATCCGCGCCCATGTCGACGTACTGACTGCCTTGACCGGGGAACAGCAGAGCCAGTTTGCCGCTGCCAGCAGCGACCCCGTAGCTACTGCCATCGGGAAGCGTGAAGGCGGCTTCCGGTGCAGTCTGGATACGCTCGCTGCAGGCGCGCAGGCGTGCCTGCAGTTGCGCAAGGTCGCCTGCGACGATGGCCAGTCGACACTGTGCCGAGCTTACAAACCGGGTCTGACTACGGCGCGCTGTGTGGCTCAGCGCGTCGGTGCTGGCCAGTAGAGCTTGCGCCTGCTGTAACAAAGCAGGCGCGTCTGCAGCGGCTAGAAGAATCAATTCATGTGAGTGCGTGGGCAAGCGCTCGGCACAAGCGCCGCTGCCGGTGTACTCCTCCAGCGTCACGTGAAAATTGGAACCGCCAAAGCCGAATGCGCTCACCGCCGCGCGCCGCGGGTGCTTGCCATCGCGAATCCACGGCCGTGCCCGCGTATTCAAATAGAACGGGCTCTCAGCAATCGCCAGCTTGGGATTGGGCGCGCTGATTTTGATAGTCGGCGGCAATACCTTGTGATGCAGCGCCATCACTGCTTTGAACAGGCCAGCCGCGCCGGCTGCCGCCTTGGTGTGGCCGATCTGGCTCTTGACCGAGCCCAAGGCGCACCACTGCCGACGCTCGCCATCGGCCTCGGCAAACACTTGCCGCAAGCCCTCGAATTCGGCGACATCACCGGCCTTGGTGCCGGTGCCGTGTGCTTCCACCAGCTCAATGGTTTCCGCGCCGTATCCGGCGATGGCATAGGCGCGTCGTAGCGCTTGCGCCTGGCCGGCCGACACCGGCGCGTACACGCTCTTGCTGCGGCCGTCCGAAGAGCTGCCAAGGCCGCGAATCACCGCATAAATCCGATCCCCATCGCGCTCGGCATCACTCAAGCGCTTCAACGCGACCATGCCCAAACCTTCGCCCAGCATCGTGCCATCGGCATCTTCGCTAAACGGCCGGCAATCACCACTGGGTGACAGTGCCGGCGTCTTCGAGAAACACATGTACATGAAGATGTCGTTGAGCGTGTCGACCCCGCCGCTGATGACCAGGTCGCTGTTACCCAGCTGCAATTCGCTGATCGCCATCGACAGCGCGCTTAAGGCCGATGCACAAGCGGCGTCGGTCACGCAGTTGGTGCCGCCCAGATTCAGCCGGTTGGCAATCCGCCCGGCCACCACGTTGCCCAGCAAACCCGGGAAGCTGGATTCCTGCCAGGGCACGTAATGCTCGGCGATACGTGTGCACGCGGCTTGAACTTCATCTTCAGGCAAGCCGCTTTCGCGCAGCGCTTTTACCCACACCGGCTTCTGCAAGCGCGAGACCATCGAGAACAACAATTCCTGCGCACTGGTGACGCCGAGAATCACTGAAATGCGTGAGCGATCCATGCGTTCGAACTGCGCACCGGCGGCGTCCTGCAGCACGCTCATGGCAAGGATCAAAGCCAGCAGTTGCGCCGTATCGGTGGCCGGAAGGGTCGAAGGCGGCACCCCAAAGCCAAGCGAGTCAAACCCAATCGGATCGAGAAATCCGCCGCGCCGCGCGTAGGTCTTGTCGGGCGCAGAAGGGTCCGCATCGAAGTAGTCGTCGATCAGCCAATGGCTGGGCGGCACCTCGGTGATCAGATCGCGACCGTCGAGGATGTCGCGCCAGAAGCCGCCGGCGTCGGTCGAGCCCGGAAACAGGGCGCTGACACCGACGATGGCAATGGGCTGTTGGTTGGGGGCTGATGCTGTGGTCATGTGATTGGGCTGCTGATCCCTTCTGCCCTCGGGAGAAGCTGGCGCGAAGCGCCGGATGAGGGGCAAGGTGAAGTTGAGAGTTCGCACTTGCCTCGACCCCTCACCCCAACCCCTCTCCCGTGGGGAGAGGGGCTTGAGAGCGGAGGCGCTAGGCCGATTGGATAGGGTGTTGACTAAATGAAGTGCATGCGCCTCAAGCCAACAGACGCGGACGGAAATCAAACGCTGAATTGGGAACTGACAAGCCGACGCTGCGCAGTTGTTGCGCGCGGCTGATCACGGCGGCACCTTCCAGCAGGTTGAGCGCGACCTGGCCGACGCGGCGATTGGCCGCGTCGGCAAGAAAGCTGCCGCGCACCCAGCGATTAAAGGCGCCCATCGCTGGCCCGCACCAGATCTGGAAATCGGCCGCGCGCGCGTCCACGCCATTGATCGCCCAGCGGCTGGACAAGCCCAGATAGCTGCGGAACACCAGCGCCATCCGATGCTTGGGATCAGCCTCGGCACGTTGCACTTGGGCGAGATCGCGACCCAACCAGAACGCGCGTGTTGATTGCCACGCGTCGGCAAAGCCTGCTTGCAGAATGTCGCGCTCGACTTTGTCGCGCTCGGGCTTGGGGATGCTCTCAAGCGATGGATAAGCGCGATACAGCTCATACAACTTGCGCGCCCGCACTGCGAACATCGAACCCCTTCGCAACACCTGTACGTCAACGCCCAACTCGAACATGTCGGCAGCGGGTGCCATGATGACGTCGGCCATTTCCGCCTGCGCCAACATCTGTCGCGCGCGCATCCCCAAGCCGCTCTCAATGCAGGCTTGATTGACCGAGCCGGTCTGCACATAGGCCGCACCCAGTGCGAACGCGGCAGCGATGGCGGCGGGTGTGCCCAGGCCACCGGCCGCGCCTATACGGATGGATTCCACATAACCATGCTCGGCGACGATCTGATCGCGCAACAAGGCAACCGTCGGCAACAGCGCGGTCAGTGGGCGATTGTCGGTGTGGCCGCCGGAATCGGCCTCCACGGTGATGTCGCAGCTGAGCGGCAAAGTTGCGGCGAGTTCGACTTCCAGCGCGCTCAACTGGCCGCGCGACTGCAATCCCGTCAGCAACGACATCGGCATCGGTTCAAGAAAGCGCCGGGCAACTTCTTCGCGAGACACTTTGGCCAGCACGCGATGATGGCGGATCACCGCACCTGAGGAGTCGCGGCGCAGGCCAGTGGCGGCGTAACGGACGATCGCAGGCGTCAGTGCCATGTAGGCCGAAGCCTCGACGCAGCGCACGCCACGCCCGATCAGCAGTTCAGCAATCGCTTCTTCATGCGCGGGTTCGGCGGGGCTGTGGATGAGGTTGACGCCCCAGGGCAGGGCGCTCGGGTCGAGCGCGTCCTGCAATTCAGTGATGGCGGCCTCGACCCGACCCTTTGAGAGCCCGGCCGCACCAAAGAAGCTCAAACAACCCGCCTTGGCAAGTTCAACCACCATGCGTGTGGTCGCGATGCCATTGGCCATCGCGCCGGCTACGTAGGGAAAGCGCAACCCATGGGTTTCAGCAAACCCGCGATCACCCAACCATTCCGGATACAACGGCGGCAAGCTGGCGTGCAGCGGCCACGCATCGGCTGTGGGCTGCAGGCTCAACGAGCCGCCGAGGCCAAGTCCAAGCCGACCATCGCGGTCATCCCGAACAACCTGTGCGCTGCTGCGAACAGTGGCGATTGCGCCACTGAGTGGGGCACCTGCAAACACGGGATGAGATGCGCCAGGACGCCAGTACACAGCGTCTGTCAGTGGCGAGAACGAGGCGATGGCGGCGGAATGTGGCACTGAGTGTCACTTTTTTTCGGAGCGCAGTTATATCCTTGTCAGCATGAAAAATCCATTGCCCTCGTCGATGCGAGCGCCTAAGCGCGCGTCATCGCCGTCGCTGCGCGAGCGCAAGAAGAGCGCCACTCGGCGCGCGTTGCTGGTTGCCGCCCACCGCCGTTTTCATGCGGCGGGCTATGAGGCGACCACCATTGAGGAGGTATGCGTCGAAGTGGGCGTAGGGCGGCGCACCTTCTTCCGCTACTTCGTCGACAAGGAGTCGTTGGCCTTCCCGCACCGTGAAGAGCGCTTGGCGCGCTTCGTCGAATTGCTTGGCGGCGCGCCGAAGACGGAAAGTCCAGTGGGCAGCCTGCGCCGTATCGCGCACTTGTTTGCCAAGGAATATCAGCAGCATCGCGAATCACTGCTGGCGCAGCAGCGGCTCATCCAGACCGTGCCAGCGCTTCTGGCCCGCGAAAATGCAATCGACCGCGATTGGGAGTTGGCTATGGCGCAGCTGTTTCGAGAGCGTGCGGTGGGCGTGGACGACCCTGAACTGCATTCGCGCGTGCTCGCCGGCGCGGCCATCGGCGTCATCCGCGCCACCATGCGGCATTGGTTTGCCGGGAACGCGACGGCGGACTTGGCAAAGCTGGGCGACGAGGCGCTTGATCGGCTGGAGCGTGGATTTTTGCCGGGTTAGTTGCCTGATCTGGAAGGCCGGAGCTTGTTCCGCTAAAGGTCAGGGTTCCGATGAATGTTTTGGTTTGTTCACGCGCCCGCTTGTCGCAAACCTTACAACCCGGCACATTGGGCGGTTAATCCGTTCAATCACCGGTTCGAATCGTGGCAAGCACCGAAGAAACCAAGCCTGCACTGGCCGACACTGTCCTCACCGAACGCCTGCGCGCGGCGGCCGATTTGCTCGAAGAGCTGGCTGGCAATGCCAGTCTCCGCGAAGCCCTGCCCGAAGCCGCGCGCAAGCGGTTGCACCACGCGGTCAACCTGTATCACCACCCTGATCCGCTGGCGCATCGGAAGAAACGCCGCGCGCTCAAACGCGATCGCAATGCCGAGAAAATCGAGCGCGAGCAAGCCGTGCTGAACACCACCGGCATTCGCACCTTGCGTGCTAAGCCGGTCTTCACCACGCCCAACGTATTTCCGCCGGAACACTTTGTTGAAGCTCCGTTTGTTGAGCCAAGCGACGACAGCGTGGCGCTGGAGCACCGCGAGGAAATCGAGCCGCAGCATTGTTATGTTTGCAAGCAGAAGTACGCGCAAATCCACCACTTCTACGATCAGCTTTGCCCAACTTGCGCTGACTTCAATTATCACAAGCGCAGCGAGACGGCCGACTTGCGTGGACGCGTGGCTTTGCTTACCGGTGGGCGAGTCAAGATCGGCTATCAAGCGGGCATCAAGCTGTTGCGCGCCGGCGCGCATTTGATTGTTACCACGCGCTTTCCGCGTGACTCGGCGGCCCGTTACGCCCAGGAAGCCGACTTCGGCCAGTGGGGCCATCGACTGGAGATTTTCGGCCTCGACTTGCGGCATACACCGAGCGTCGAAGCATTTTGCGAGACCTTGCTGGCCACCCGGCCGCGGCTCGATTTCATCATCAACAATGCCTGCCAGACGGTGCGGCGACCGCCCGAGTTTTATGCCCACATGATGGCGGGTGAAACGGCCGCGTTGCGGGACATGCCGGATGCCGTTCGCGGCCTGTTGGGCAGCTATGAGGGTCTGCGTGGTGCCGATATGGTCGACGACGCCAAGGCGTTGTCGCAGAGCCATCACAGCCAACATCACAATCGATCGGCAGCACCGGGCCTTAGCCACGCCGCCGAGTTGTCACAGCTACCACTTTTGGCCGACGAACTGCTCAGCCAAACCCATTTGTTTCCGAGCGGTCGCCTCGATCAGGATCGCCAGCAGGTCGATCTGCGCGGGCGCAATTCTTGGCGTTTGCTGATGGCCGAAGTGCCATCGGTCGAGTTGCTCGAAGTGCAGCTGGTCAATGCCATTGCACCCTTCATCATCAATGCGCGCTTGAAGCCACTCATGCAATCAACGCCCGAACGCGACAAGCACATTGTCAACGTGTCGGCGGTGGAAGGGCAGTTCTATCGCAACTTCAAGACCACGCGGCACCCGCATACCAATATGGCGAAAGCCGCGCTCAACATGATGACGCGCACCGCCGCCACCGATTACTTTGGTGATGGCATCCACATGAACAGCGTCGACACCGGTTGGGTGACCGATGAAGATCCCATCGAGCTGGCCGCGCGCAAGCAGGTTGAAGAGCGCTTCCACCCGCCGCTGGACATTGTTGACGGCGCAGCGCGCATCGTTGATCCGATCATCGACGGCATCAACACCGGCACCCATGTGTGGGGCCAGTTTCTGAAGGACTATCGCGCGACCGACTGGTAGCCCGGCGCGGTTGAGCGTCGGGCAGTTTGCAATCTGCGGCCGCGTCGGTCCCGATCAAGTGAGCGGCAGCAATGCGGCGCATCCCGCCGCGCGGAAGCATTCTTGATCCCAGCGTGTTCATAAAGTACCTGTAAAACAAACACGTACGTCTACTTTGCAAAAAAAGTGAAATGTGCCGGGGGTGCTTGGCACGCGATCTGCTGCCCGCATTGCGACTTAACCGCAATGGAGAATTGCAATGGCTCGCTTTAGAACATCCCTGTGCATCGCTCTGCTCGTCCTGCCGTTATCGGCGTGGGCGGGCAAAGACGAAGCCGAAGTCGCACTGACCGCCGCTCGCGCCAATATCGCTTCAGCTGACCGCGCCGATGCCGGTCGTTACGCCACCTTGGAATTGAAGTCAGCACGCGATCTGCTGGTGCGCGCTGAAGGCTCCTTTGAAGATCGTGATTGGACCGACGCCGAGCGTGAGGCCCAACGCGCGAAGGCTGACGCCCGCGTCGCTGAGGCGCGCTCGCGTCAACACATTGCCGAGACTCAGCTCACCGAGCTTGAAAAGACCATCCAAACTCTGCGCGACGAAATCGCGCGCCCCGGAGTAGCCCAATGAACACGCGCAATGGAATGAACACGCGTAGCCCAGTCAAGCTTCTGAATCGAAATCCCGCTGCGCTGGCCACCCGCACGAAAGCCGAGCCGCGCTCGTTCACGATGCGCGCTCTCGCGGTTGGGGTGACGGCTTGCCTGATGGCGGCCTGCGCCAGCACCCCGCAACGCCCGCCCGAGTTGGTCCGCCTCGAAAACGAGCTGTCGCGCCTGCAGGCCGACCCGATGGTTGCCGGCAACGCCAGCAACGAGCTGGGCGAAGCACGCACCGCAATCGCGGTCATCGCCAGCGAAGGTCGTCGCATGAAGGCCGATCTGTTCGATCACAACGTCTACATCGCCGACCGCTTGCTGCAAATTGCCGACGCGGAAGGCCATGCATCTGGGGCGCGTATGCAGACCGACAAGCTAAGCAGCGAGCGCGAACGGCTGGTGGCAGATGCCCGCACGATGGAAGCGAACGCGGCACGTCGCGACGCCAAAATGGCCCGCAGCGACGCTGAGCTGGCGCAAATTGCCGCTAATGAAGCGATGAGCGCAGCGGATCGTGCGCGCGCCGAGGCGGAAGCCGAGCGTCAGCAAGCAGCGATGGCCCGCGATGACGCCGACATGGCACGCGCGGATCTCGACGCCATGCGTCAGATGCTGAGTGATCTTGAGGCCAAGCAAACCGAGCGTGGTCTGGTGGTGACCTTGGGTGACGTGCTGTTTGAGACGGGACGTGCAGAGCTCAAGCCCGGCGCGCAGCGCAATCTTGACAAGCTGGTTGCCGCGTTGAGCCAGCACTCGAACACGACGGTGGCGATTGAAGGCCATACCGACTCGGTGGGTGAGAGTGACTACAACTTGGAGCTGTCGAATCGTCGCGGGATGTCGGTCGAGCAGTTCCTGACCAGCCACGGCATTGATCGCTCGCGTCTGAGCACGCGCGGATTGGGTGAGGAATATCCGGTCGCCAGTAATGATGATGTGGCCGGCAGGCAGCAGAATCGTCGGGTCGAAATCATCATCCAGAACGTGATCGCCAGCCGATAACGTCCTGCGCTGGAAAGTCAGTACTGGCAAACTCCCGATGCGATTCTATATCGGGAGTTTACTGGTGGCTGGGCAGCTCAAACTGGCGGTTGTCGAAGCACAGCCGCCAATCGGCTGCCGCCGCCCACGCGCGGGCCAAGTGAGGAATGGGCATGGCGACTGGTTGGGCAGCTGAAGGCGCGGTGCAGGAACAGATCGATGCCACCGTCAAAGACGCGATCAAGCGCGCACGTGCGGCATTGCCACGCGGTGCCAGCCGCAAGCGCTGTCAAGAATGCGACGCGCGCATCCCTGAGGGGCGCCGCAAAGCTTTGCCGGGCGTGCAGTTTTGTGTCGCCTGCCAAGAGGCATTGGATCAAGTGCATGGTGGCGTGGTCGGGTTGAACCGCCGCGGTAGCAAGGATAGTCAGCTGCGTTGAGTGTCGCCTTCAGCCGATGGATGCGGCGGCCCTTCACCAACGAAACTCATCCAGCCGCGCTGCCTCACCACCATCAAACTTCGGCCACAGGCTGCGAGGGGACTTGGTGAAGCTTGGCCGATGCACACGAATGACGTTGATCGCATTGATGCCGTAGAAAGCCAACATTGGCCAAAGCAAATTGAATGGGCTGAAGATGTCTTCCAAGGCGATACCGACGGCAAACAACAACACCAGCAACACCACGATACCCAGCCCTGCAAGCGCCAGAGCCGTGTAAAGCCGATCAAAGGTCAGCGCACGGCGGCGGATGCGTTCAAGCTTGCTTGCCGATGGCAAGGTCCATATTTCGCGCACGCGCTCCAGCAGTGACCACGCGAATGGCAGAAACACCCACAGGCCCAAGCTCCACGCCTGTTGGAGCATGCTGAAGGACTCCGGATAGAGCAGCAGGACGGCGGCGACTGCAATCGGTGCCAGCCACCACGGCGGCGCGCGCTTCAGGCGGCTGGCGATGTCGACCAAAGTGCCACTCATCATCAGGGTGGCACCGTCTGCTATCGCTGCAAATTGCAGGCCTTGCGGATCAACCCACACGGCTGCGCTTTCATCGATTAGTAGCCAGCAGACCAACCCGACGACCGCCAACTCTGGCAGCAACTTGGCCAGCGGCGAACCTGCCGCGTGCTCCAATTCAACCGCCTTCGGCTTGGGCTCGGGACGTGGGCTCATCGCATCCAACTTCTGCGTTTACTCGCGGAGGGCTGCGCTCCTGCGCGGCTGCTTTCATGACCTTGGCGCGAGTCGGAAGCGGCATCGCGGGAGCGACGCCATCTTAAGGACGTAGCGGAATGCGGATTGAGCATCACAGGGCGGTCTGGTCGATCACTACATCGCCGGTAACAACGGCCCACCCAGCCACAACCAGCGTGCCATCCACGCACTCGCGAATCCAATCAGCAGGGTGAGCGGTCCGCCGACTCTTAGAAAATCTGCAAACGTGTATTGACCCGGATTCAAAATTAGCAAATTGCCGTGGTGGCCGATAGGGGTGAGGAACCCGGCCACCGCGCCGAGCGCCGTGCAGACCACGAAGGGCACCGGCGAAAGGCCCATTGCCAAGGCGACAGAAACGGCAACCGGGCCCAGCAATACGGTGGTCGCTGCGTCTGACAGAATCTGGGTCAATAGCGCGGCTGCGGCAAACATCACCAGCAGCATTTGCAGCGCGCTCCAGTCGGCACCCAGCTTGAGAATCTGTCCGGCAAGCAGTTCTGCAGTGCCGGTCTGTTCCATCGCGATGCCTAGCGGGATCACGCCCGCGATCATCACAAAGATGCGCACGTCGATCTCGCGGTAAGCTGCCTCCAGTCCGATGCAGCGCGTCAGCACCATTGCGACGGCGCCGGTCAGGAACGCAATGTGCGCTGGAAGTACTTCAGTTGCCGCGAGGATCACCGCCGCCGCCATGATCCCTAGTGCAAGTGGCCAACGATGATGCTGGCGCTGCGTGCCTTCGAACGGCACCATCATCAAGAATCCGTGATGCGCAGCCAACTCGCGAAACTGCTGGCGGTGGCCCCACAGAACCAGCAGATCGCCTTCCCGCAGTTGCACTTGCGCGAGCTCTTCATGCAGCCAGTCGTCCTTGCGCCATAGCCCAGCGACGACCACGCCGAGGTTGCTCTGGAAGTCGATCTCGCCGACGCTGCGTCCGGCGAATACCGAGTGCGGCGCGACCACCGCCTGCACCATTTCCTCTTCGCCCAATTCGTCGGACTTGGCGTCGTCGGGCTTGGTTTCGCCGTACTTGGCGACTGCATGCAGGGCGAGCCCAGGTTCGGTTCGGATTGAGGCGATTTCATCCGGTGAGGCGCGCACCAGCAGGACATCGCTCACCATCAACGGAGCCTCCCGGCTACCCAAACTCAATCGCCTGCCGCGCCGCAGCCAGTCCACCACTTGCAGGCGACCGTCATAGTGCTTCTCAAACTCGCTGTATGCCTTGCCACTCCAAGGTGAAGCGGCCTCGACCACCAATTCGGTGTAATAGCGATCCAGACGTAAGTAATCGGTGTCGTCCAGACTGCCGCTGCGCTTGGGCAGTAACCAGCGACCGAGCAACATGTAGACGAGTCCGATAGCGACCAAGGTGAGGCCAATCGGCGTAATCGAGAACATGCCCAGACTCTCGGAATGGGAGCGCTGTAGCAGATCATCGGCGAGTAGAAAGGCAGGCGCGCTGATCAAGGTCAGGGTGGTGCCGATCGAGGCGGCAAGTGACATCGGCATCAGCAGCCGCGAGGCCGAAATCTTTTGCTCATGCGCCAGCCGCATCAAGACGGGCAGCATCATCGCAGTGACCATCAGATGATGCGAAAAGGCCGCCAATGCCGCCACCGCCGGAATGATCACCGCAATCGCACGCCACTCGCTGCCGCCCGCTGCGCGGCCAATCGCATTGCCGATGCGATCCGTCAGCCCGGTCGCGGTCAGCGCGCCCGACAACACAAACACGGCGGCGACGATGATCGCCGGCTCGCTGGAAAACCCAGCCAAGGCTTGTTTGCCGTCGAGAATGCCAGTGAACACCAAAGCCAACAGAGTCAGCATCGCGGTGACATCGACGCGCAACTTCTCGCTGACAAACAGGGTCAGCGCGCCGGCGAGAATGACCAGGAAAATGAGCTGCTGCAGATCGATGGTGTAGTCCTCTTTGGATCAATTGGGTCGCTCTAAGGTAACGCAACCGAGTGTATCGACGGCTGCGTTGGACCAGCTTGCTGGCGCTTGCATCCCGCCCGCCCAAGGACTCATTGCCGCGCGCTGTTGGCGGCGTTGACAAAGCCGTTGTAGCGTTCGATCAGTTGTACCGGATGCCCGTCGACCAACTGCCCCGCGCTGGCTTCAATCAAGATGGTCTCGCCGTCGTCAAACTTGAAGCCAGCGAGCTCTCGGCGGCGTGCGGCCTTGGTCGATTTCAGCAGGTCAAACGCCGCCGTCCCAAAGCTAGAGTGGCGAATCGCGGTTTGCGGGTGGTCCGGGTTGGCTTGCCGATATTCGTCGAACTCGCGCCACGCCTGTTCCAGCGCATCCACTGCGCCAGTAAACGGCTCGCGGGCGAAGTCCTTGTCGCCCATGCCGGTTGCGCTGTCGATGGCTTGTTTGGCCCGCATCATCAATTGCTCGATGAGAAAATCAGCGCGCTGGGCCGGGTCCTGGGCGAGCCGTTGCAAGCGTCGCTCGGTGATCGCGTCCTGCAAGCCGACGACCTGCTCGTAGAGACTGTCGCTGGCAGCAGCGAATGCCGAATAGGCCGCCACCAGCTGCGGATGCATGGCCTTGCCTCGGCGCATTTGATCGTCTTTATAGTTTTCCAGTGCGTAATAGTTGTCTGCTTCCTTGACCACGAATTCAGCGGCCACCAAGGTCTGCGCATACGCCGCCCCCGCTTTTTCAAGGGTTGGATTTGCGGGTGCCAAACTGGCCGCCCGTTCAACCGCTTCGCGGCAACGGCGGTTGTCTTGCAGCGCGTAAAGTCCATACACGAGCTCTTCTTTGCCGGTGGGTCCCTTTTCGGGCGATTTCAGCCAGCTGAAGTAGCGCTTGCGACTCTTGGTCACCCAGTTGCTGTGATCGTTGATGCAATCGATGTAACCGGCAAGCTTTTGCAGCATCGCTTGATCGGAGGCGAGCACGGCGTCGGAGTCAGGCTGCGCAAGCGTCGCGCTGCAAAGCAGCAGGCCAAACAGGGTGGCGATGAACAATTTGCTGGCGACGCGTGCCATGAGGTCTTTGGGTGATCCAGCGAAACGCGGATCAGAATGCAATGCGCTACTGGTCATATTTGTGAACTCCCGACGTTGACTCAGGCCCCGCCAATCGCTGGGCCACACGGCCGACATCCTGCCACTCGGGCGTGTCACCTGCCAGCCACCAGCGGATGGGTGATTGACCCCGTCCGAAAGTGATTACCCTTCGAAGCCCGAGTCCGTCACCGGATGGCGTGGGTGCTCAACACAGATCCAATTCAACACCACACGTTTCCGAGCTGCCTGTGCGGCAGTAATCAGACCCGCTAGGCGATCTGCAGCTCATGCGTTGTGTGGGCCTGAGCCGAAGCGGCCGGTGGGCAAATGGCTCGTTCTGGCCACGCAGGCCAGTCGGTAGAATCGCGGCATGTTCATCGACGCTTGCGGCCATGCTCAGTGTGTATTGCCAGGGCGCAAGCAGGCGCGCCTCGCCCGCGCCGCGAAATACTGTGGGTCAATGCTACTGGCGACTGCGCTGGGTCTGTTAGCCAGTATCGCGTGGGCGCTGCCGGCTGATCGTCCGCTGACCGAGTTCACGCTTGATCGTTTCGACAGCCGCCACGGGCTGCCCGACAACATGGTGATGGCGATCGCGCAGACCCGTGATGGCTACATGTGGTTTGGCACTTGGGAGGGCTTGGCGCGTTTCAACGGGCATGAGTTCGTGCTGTTTGACCGTAGCAACACGCCGGCCTTGGAGCGTCATGCGGTGCGGGCACTGGCCGCTGACGCTGCCGGCAACCTGTGGGTGGGCACCGCACGCGGGGGCTTGCTGCGCCTGAGCGCGGAAGGCGAGTGGCAGCGCTGGCAGCGCAGCGACGGCAGCCTGCCCTTCGATGACGTGATGGGCGTGCGGGTAGACGCCGACCTGCGGGTGTGGGTGGCATCGGAAACCGCTGGCCTTGTGCGCCTCGACCTCGACGGTCGCGTGCATCGGTTTGACCTTGGCCAAGGGTTATCCAGCGGCACCGTGTTCGATCTGCTGACAGGGGCAGACGGAATGCTGTGGGTCGCCACCTCCGCTGGCCTTGATCGAATTGATCGCGACGGCCAGATCCAAGCCTTCGGCGTCGCCCATGGCCTGCCTGCGGGTGAAGTACGCGGTTTGGCGTTGGACAGCGCAGGTCGGCTACGCGCCTCTGTAGGTGGCCGCGTCTATGCATTGAGCGAGCAACGCTTCATCGAGGTAGTCGGCGGCTCGGCGTCGGCGGGCTCGGCCTATCGCCTTTACGCGGACGCTGCCGGTGCGCTTTGGCTGGGCAGCAATGATCGCGGACTGCTGCGTGCCAGCGGCGGTCACCTCGAACAGCTCGACGTCAGCCGCGGCCTGGCCCACAACCGCGTACTCGCCCTGCTGGAAGACGATGGCGGGAGCATGTGGATAGGCACCTCGGCAGGAGTGCAGCGCCTGCGACAGCTGCCGTTTGCCACCTTGGGCAGCAACATCGACCTGATCTCACCCTATGTACGCAGTCTGTTTGAGGATGCCGCGGGCGCGCTGTGGATAGGCAGTGCAGGCGGCCTGGCGCGACTCGATGCCGCCGGCTTGCAGCAATGGACGCGAGCCGAGGGCTTACTCAGCGAGTCGGTGCTAAGCGTCGCTGGCGCTGCGGATGGTGCTCTGTTGATCGGGACCTATGGTGCCGGTTTGGTGCGCCTGCACGGGCAGACCATTGCGCCGCTGGCGCGCAGTGAGTTGCTGGCGCAATCGCAAGTGCGCGCCCTGCTGCGGGGAAATGACGGCAGTCTTTGGGTGGGCAGCAATCACGGTCTGCTGCGGCTGCGCGGCGACGAGGCACGTTTGTTCACCGACGCCGACGGCCTGCCGCGGCCTTACGTGCTGTCACTGGCGATGGACGCGCAGCAGCGGCTTTTGGTGGGCACGTCCAATGGTTTCGCGCGGCAATCGGCGGATGATCGCTTTGAAGCGTTCACTGATGCCCAGGGATTTGCTGCGCGCGACGTGTTCGCCATAACCGTGCGTGATGATGGCCGCGTCTGGTTTGCCACCGACGGCAGCTTGCTGCGCTGGCGCGAGGGACAATTCAGCAAGGTGGCCGAAGCGCAGGGGCTGCCCTTCCGCAGTTGGTTCACCTTGCTTGATGACGGTCGCGGGCATGCTTGGTTGAGCTCCAACCGCGGCATCGTACAAGTGGCGTGGGACGCGCTGGAGGGTGCCGCCGACGATCCGGCCGCGCAGGTCGCGATCCGCGAATACGATCAAAGCGACGGTTTGGCCAACCGCCAAGCCAATGGCGGCTCGCAGGGCGCGGGTATTCGGCGCGCCGACGGCAGCCTATGGTTTGCCACCGCTGAGGGTGTTGCGCGCATCGATCCCGATCCCAGTGCACGGCCGACCATGCTGTCGCCGCGGCCAATGATCGAGTCAGTCATTGCCGACGGGAAGCGGCTCACTCGCCGCAGCCCCATCCCGCTGGGTACACGGCGGATCGAGATTCGATTTGCCGGTCTGCAACTTAAGTCCGCCGAGCGCGTGCGTTACCGTTATCGTTTGCTCGGCTTCGATGACGATTGGTCAGCCGATACCCGCGAGCGCAGCGCCAGTTACACCAACCTCGCGCCCGGCAGCTATCGGTTTGAGATGGAGGCGTCGCTGGCCGAGCTTCCACGGCTAGCGCCCGCTGTCATCGCGTTTGATATATCCCCGCTGTGGTACCAGCGCGGCGTAGTCTGGCTGCTCGGCAGCGTATTGCTTATCGGCTTGGTAGCGCTCTGGCTGCGGCAACGCTTGGCAGCAGACGGGCGCCGACAGGCCGAACTCGAAGCGATGGTCAGCGCGCGTACCGCCGATCTTGCCGAGCAAACCCTCCGGCTGGCCACCGCTGATCGCGACAAATCCGCGCTGCTGGAGCAGTTGCAGGAGCGTTCGGCCGCTTTTGCCCGTCAGGCGCGCGAGGATGCACTGACTGGCCTGCCCAATCGGCGCGCGTTTGACCTCGCGCTGGTCGAGGCATTCGAGCACGCGCGCGCCAACGGCGAGCCATTGGCGCTGGCCATCGCCGATATCGATTCCTTCAAACAAATCAACGATAACCATTCGCACGCAGCCGGCGATGCGGTGTTGCGTGCGGTGGGCCAACGCCTGGCCAATGCCGCGCCAGCAGCAACCTTGATCGCCCGCATCGGAGGCGAGGAATACGCCGTGCTGATGCCGGGTCGCGGCCTGCTGCAAGCTCGGACTGACTGCGAGCGCCTGCGCCAACTCATCGCCGAGCGCCCGGTTAGCGATGGCGGAGTGGCCATAGCGGTCACCATAAGCATGGGTGTTGCCGCGCTCGACGACGAGATCGGTTCGACCGGCCGGCTGCTATCACTTGCCGACCAGCGTCTGTATGCCGCCAAACGCGGCGGCCGCAATCGGGTCGAGTAGTTCTGCGGCGACCGCTCACCGCAGTTCGGTCTAGCCTCGAATAGCAAACTGGCGGCTCAAGACGACCGCTAGGTTGCGTTTAAACCTCAGGCTTAAACGCTTTGGTTGTGCCCTCGGATAACCAAAGCTCTTGAGCCAGCGCTACCCGAAAACAGCGGCCATGTCGATCCGATCCTGAGTAGATCCCTCCGGCCCAGTCAGTCACCCCATTACCGACACTGTGGATGGGTCAGCCCAGGTGGGCCGCAGGGGGCGCTTGAGCAACTGGCCGGTCGGGCAGGCATGAGTCATAGACTCGCTCATGGCGTCACTTCTTGCGCGCCGGCGCGATGCTTGAGCAGCATGAAATAGAGCAGCGGAATCACTACCAGGGTCAGCACGGTCGAGACCAAGATGCCGAAGATCAGGGCGATGGCGAGACCATTGAAGATCGGGTCGTCGAGGATAAAGAACGCGCCGGCCATGGCCGCCAGGCCGGTGAGCACGATGGGCTGGGCACGCACCGCGCAGGCTTCGATGACCGCTTCGGCGGGCGCCCGTCCTGCGGCCACGGCCTGGTTGATGAAATCCACCAGCAGGATGGAATTGCGCACGATGATGCCGGCCAGCGCGATCATGCCGATCATGCTGGTCGCGGTGAATTGGGCACCAAGCAGGGCGTGTCCCGGCATCACCCCGATTACGGTCAATGGAATTGGCGCCATGATCACCAAGGGCACCAGGTAGTCGCGGAACTGGGCCACGACCAGCAAGTAGATCAGCAGCAGGCCGACCGAATAGGCCAGACCCATGTCGCGGAAGGTCTCGTAGGTGATCTGCCATTCGCCGTCCCACTTGATGGCGAAGCTCTGCGCCGACGTCGGTGCCGACAGGAAGCGTTGCTGCACGGGTGTGCCGTCGAGCGGCGCATCGGCGACCTGGCCGACCACGTCAAACATGCCATAGAGCGGGCTGTCCACCGCGCTGGCCTCGTCGCCGGTGACATAGACCACGGGTAGCAGGTCCTTGTGATGGATGTCCGATTCCCAAGGCAGTCGCTGCACACTGACGACTTCGGACAGCGGCAGCAGACGGCCTTCGCGGCCACGCACTCGCAGGGTCAGCAGCTGCCCCAACGCGGCCTGGTCGCCTGCGGGCAGGCGCAGGCGCACCGGCACCGGGTAGCGCGAAGCGCCGTCACGCAGGTAGGTGGCGTCGCGGCCGGCGATGCCCAACTGCAGGGCGTCGGCGATGGCGGCTTGGCTGACGCCGAGGCGCGCGGCGCGGTCACGGTCGACCACGACGACTTCGCGCTCGGCATCTGCTTCGAGCGTGCTGTCGACGTCGACGATGCCGGCGGTCGCGGCGAAGCGCGTTTGCAGTTGCCGCGCCAGTTGCCGGGCGCGTGCCAGATCAGGGCCATAGACCTCGGCCACCAGCGGTGCCATCACCGGCGGACCGGGCGGTACTTCCACTACCTTGACCGAGGCGCCGTAGCGCTGGCCGATCGCCGCCAGGGCCGGGCGGATGGCGCGCGCGATGTCATGACTCTGGCGGTCGCGATCGTGCTTGGCGACCAGGTTGACCTGCAGGTCGCCAACATTGGCGCCACGTCGCAGGTAGTACTGTCGTACCAAGCCGTTGAAGTTCACTGGGCCGGAGGTGCCGGCATAGCCCTGCACATCCAGCACCTCGGGCAGGGTGGCGACTTCGCCGGCCAGCTCCAGCAACAGGGCGTTGGTGCGCTCGAGCGGGGTGCCCTCGGGCAGGTCCACCACCACCTGGAATTCCGACTTGTTGTCGAAAGGCAGCATCTTCAGTACGACCAGCTGCACCACGGCCAGCCCCGCCGCCGCCACCACGGCCACGCCGATGCCCAAGAACAAGTTGCGGCGCCGGGCGCGACCGCGCGTGATGTCCAGGAAAGGCCGCAGCAGGCGTTCGAACAAGGCCTGCAGGCGACCGGGTGCCTCGCCTTGGCCGTCGGCGGGATGGGTCGCGATCTCGACATGGCGGGACAGCAGCTTGAGCGACAGCCAAGGCGTGACCGTCAGCGCCACGCCCAGCGACAGCAGCATGCCCACCGAGGCATTGATCGGGATGGGCCGCATGTAGGGGCCCATCAGGCCGGAGACGAAGGCCATCGGCAGCAGGGCGGCGATGACCGTGAAGGTCGCCAGGATGGTCGGGCTGCCGACCTCGTCCACCGCGGGCGGAATGGCCTCAAGCAGGCTTTTGCCACCCAAGCGCATGTGCCGGTGGATGTTCTCGACCACGACGATGGCGTCATCGACGAGGATGCCGATGGAAAAGATCAGGGCGAACAGCGACACCCGGTTGATGGTGAAGCCCATCGCCCAGGACGCGAACAGGGTCAGCGCCAGGGTCAGCACCACAGCGCTGCCGACCACGATGGCCTCGCGCCAACCCAGCGCGAACAGCACCAGCAGGACGACGGCGGCGGTAGCGAAGATGAGCTTCTGGATCAGCTTCATCGCCTTGTCGTTGGCGGTCTGGCCGTAGTCGCGGGTGACACTGACCTGCACGCCCTCTGGGATCAGGGTGGCTTTGAGTCCGTCGAGGCGTTCGATGATGGCGCCGGTGATATCGGCGGCGTTGGCACCGGGCTGCTTGGCGATGGCGAGGGTGACGGCGGGGGCGACGCCGCCAGCGGGACGGTGGCCGCCTTCCGGGGCGGTATACCAGGCGTACTGGCTGGGCAGGTCGGCACCACGGCGGATGCTGGCGACATCGGACAGTCGCAGCGGCCGGCCATCGTCCAGGCCGATCACGAGTTCGGCGACCTGCTGGGCGTCGGCGAGGTAGCGGCCGGCGGTGACCGGCACCAGGCCGTCGCTGCCGATGCGGTCGCCGGCCTGGCGCACGACATTGGCGGCGGCGAGGGCGGCGGCCAAGTCGTCGGCAGTCATGCCGTAGGACGCCAAGCGGGTCGCATCGAGCTCCACCACCACGGCGCGTTCCGGCGCTCCCAGGGTGTAGATGTCGCGGGTGCCAGGCACGCGCTTGAGTTCGGCTTCGAGAGTGTGCGCGACTTCCGCCAACTCGGTGGCACCGCGGGTGGGATCGTCAGTCCACAACGTCAGCGCCATCACTGGCACGTCATCGATACCCATCGGGCGCACCAAAGGCTGGCCGACACCGAGGCCCGGCGGCACCCAGTCGGCGTTCGAGAAGACCTGGTTGTAGAGGCGCACCAAGGCTTCTTGGCGCGGCACGCCAACGGCAAATTCGACCGTGATAAGGGCCGTGCCGGGACGCGAGACCGAGTAGACGTGCTTGACCCCCTCGATTTCGGACAGCAACTGTTCCAGCGGACCACTTACCAAGCTCTCGACGTCGGTCGCCGGCGCGCCGGGGAAGGGCACGATGACATTGGCCATGGTCACGTCGATCTGCGGCTCTTCTTCGCGCGGGGTGATCGCCGTGGCGAACAGGCCCAGCAGCAGTCCGGCGATGGCCAGCACCGGTGTCAGCGGGTTGGCCTGGAAGGCGCGTGCCAAGCGCCCGGACAACCCCAGTCGCTCACTCATTGCCGGCTCCCGGCGCGGTGGCGAGGTGGGCGAGGGCCGCCAGCGGATCGGCGGCAACGTGCTCGCCGCTGGCGAGCCCGGCTAGGACTTCCACCCGAACGCCGTAACGATGCCCCAGCCGGATCTGGCGCAGGCTGACGCGATTATTCTCGCCGACGACATACACGGCCGTGAGCTCGCCGCGGGTGACCAGCGCCGAGGTCGGCAGCAGCATTCGCTCGGCTTCGCCGGTCTTGAATGTGGTCTTGACGGTCATGCCCGGTTGCAGGCCAGTCTCGGCATCGGGCAGTTCGACCCGTACCTTGAAGCTGTGGGTCTTGTCGTCTGCGTACGGGAACACCACGACTTTTGCCGCTTCGATGCGGCGTCCGTCAGGCAGCAGTACCGCCGCGGCGCGATGAGTGCGGATGGCGGTGATGTCTCCCTGCGGCACTTCCGCATTCACGCGCAACAGATTCAGCGAAAGACCCGAGACTAGGGGCTGGCCCGGACGCACTGCCTCGCCGACCTCGACATGACGGGCGGTGAGGATGCCGGAGTAGGGCGCCTTGATGACGGTGTAGTCGACCTGTTCGCCGGCCTCGCTGACGCCGGCACGAGCCGACTCCAAGGCGGCGCGCGCGGCATCGCGGCGGGCGCGGACCTGGTCGAGGTTGGCACGCGCCAGCAACTGCCGGGCCACCAGTTCCTCGCTGCGCTTGAACGCGGCCTCGGCTTCGGTAAAGGCGGCCTGTGCCGCGTTGACGTCGGCTGCGGCGCGGCGCTGAGCCGAGACCTGCTCAACGTCGGTGAAGCGCACCACCACCTGCCCGGCCTCGACGTAATCGTTGACGTCAAAGGGCAGTTCGAGCACGCGACCGCCGGTTTGCGCCGACAGCGTGGCCTGGTTGACAGCCTCGACCACGCCATCCCAGGTGCGCTCGCTGGCCGCCATTTCCGGCTGCACCACCAAGGTCTCGAAAGACACAGCGGCTGCCGTTGGCGCTGGTGCCTCGGCACCGCTGCAGGCCGCCAAGGCGAATGCGAAGGCGACAGGCAGGAGCCATCGCAGGGGGGAAGACATGGCCGGCCTCACTTGAAGGCGCAGCCGGACTTCAGGCCGAGCTTGCCGAACACCAGGGCGGCCGGGCAGAAACCGGTGAAGGACGCCTGCAGCAGGTTGAGTCCGACGAAGGCGGTGAGCAGCAGCCACCAGGGCGAGACGAAATACGCCAAGGCGGCGCTGAGCAGGATCATCAAGCCGGCGAAGGCCAGTACGGCACGGTCGAGGTTCACGGTGGTTCTCCTTGCTGGGTTGGGTTACTTGAGGCGCTCGATGCCGAGCGCCTTGAGCACGTATTTCTCGTAGACGGGTTCGGTGTTGCCGGATTTCATCTTGGCCAGGAAATATTTTTCGAAAGCGATTTTGGCGAAGTGCACCCACTTGCCGACCTTGGCCCAGGTGACGTTGCGCGGCGGGTTCTGCGGCAAGGCGACGAAGGCCGCGCCAGTGTCACCCATGTCGGCGAGGCAGATGGCGTTCCAAGTCGCGCGCGCCTCGGCCGGCCTGCCGGCGAGATCGGCGGCGATGTTGTGGGCGATTGCCGTGACCATAGACTCGATCATGAAACCGGTCTTGGGCGCGCCGGTCGGCACTGTGGTGACTTCGACCGGCGGGATGGCGACACAGACGCCGGCCGAGTAGACGTTGCGGTACACAGGATTGCGCTGGTGCGCATCGATCAGCACGAAGCCGCGCGGATTGCACATATCCTTGGCGCTGCGAACGGCATCCACGCCGGTGAAGGCAGGCAGCACCATCGCGTACTTGAACGGCAACACATGCTCCTGCAGCGGCTGCCCGCGGGCGTCCATTTCTTGGACAGCCATCGACCCGGACGCAACCGCGGTGATGCGACTGTTGATGATCCACTTGATATGGCGCTGGCGGAACTCCGACTCCAGCAGCCCCTTGGAATCACCGACGCCGCCCAAGCCCATGTGGCCGACATAGGGCTCGGGACTCACATAGGTGATCGGCACGCGGTCGCGCAGCTTGCGCTTGCGCAGGTCGGCATCAAGAATCATGGCGAACTCGTAGGCCGGGCCGAAGCAGCTGGCACCGGCGGCGGCACCGATCACGATGGGACCGGGGTCCTTGAGGAACTCCTGGTACGCAAGCCAAGCCGACTCGGCGTGATCGGTGGTGCAGATGGAATGGGTGTGTGCCTCCGGTCCGAGGCCGGGCACTTCGTCGAAAGCCAGGCGCGGACCCGTGGCGATTACGAGGTAATCGTAGTCCAGCCTGCGCCCGTCGCGCAGGCGCAGGTGGTTCTCAGCAGGTACGACTTCGGCGGCACCCGCCGCCTCGAAGGCGATGCCCTGAAGGGCGAGGTAGCTGCGGACAGATATTTGAATGTCGGCGGGCTGGCGCCAGCCCACGGCCACCCAAGGATTGGACGGCGTGAACGAGAACAGCTCGCCATCGCCGACCACGCTGACGGCGTGCTCCTTGCCCAGCAGTGCGCGCAGTTCGTAGGCGACGCTCATGCCGCCGATGCCGGCGCCTAAGACTAAGATAGTGGCTGCCATGCTGTGCTCCTTTCGCAATCATCTAAATTAGTTGTAGCTTAATTAGATGTATGCAATATTGTCAAGCGTTCCCGCTATCGGATTCAGGAAAACTCATGGCAACCACTCTTCAGGACATCCTCGGCCAAGCCCGCCGAGCCATCACCGAAATCACTCCGGAGAGGCTGCTCGAACTGCAGGCCGAGGGCGTGCCAGTGATCGATGTGCGTGAGCCGGGCGAGTTCGCGGCCGGCCGCCTTCCGGGTGCGGTCAACATCCCCCGTGGCGTGCTCGAGTTCGAGGTGGATGGCCACCCTGCGGTCAATGGCGTCCGCGACCCGGCGCTGGGACACCGGGAGAGGCCCGTGATCCTTTACTGTCGCAGTGGCGGTCGTTCGGCGCTGGCGGCCGAAGCGCTCAAACGGCTAGGCTTTGCCGAGCCGCTGTCGTTGGCCGGCGGTTTCGCCGCTTGGACCATGACGGCAAGGCCCGTGGAGTTGGAACCCCAAAGATGACTAGAAATCCTGCCTCTTCGCCACGCCATGCCGACTCGAAAGTGGCCGCCGCCCGGGCCATGCAGGCGCGGGCCAGCGAGGCCTCGGACCTGCTGAAGGCCATGGCCAATCCGCAGCGCCTGCGCGTGCTGTGCCTGTTGGTGGAGCGCGAGATGTCGGTGGGAGAGATCAATGCCCTGATCGACCTCAGTCAGTCGGCGCTGTCGCAACACCTTGCGGTGCTGAGGGAAAAGGGGCTGGTCGACACCCGCCGCGAGTCGCAAACGGTGTATTACTCGCTGACTGAGGGGCCGGTGCACGACATCATCGCCACCCTGCACGGAGCCTACTGCGTTCCGCCCGCCGGATAAGTGGTTGCGAACTAGGGCAGCAGCCGCAGAGCCACCGCCAGCGCAGTCGGGAAACCGCTGCGATTGAACAGCAAGTGGTCGACCCTCGGATAGAACTCAGACGTGTCCTGCCGGCCTGCCGCCGCTGGATCCCAGCTGCGATGACGTTGGAATGCAGCAGAAGCCGAAGTCGGTCTGCTGGAGTCAGCGGTCAGGTCTCAACGAAACCCGCTCGAGAAACTTTGCTGGCATGGCGTGGGTCGCGGTTATATCGCTCCGCACGAAAGGGCACGTATGCAATTTTTGGTGAGTGACAACGTTTGAAATCGAGGATGTTCGGTTCGAACATTCGGGTCTGACCCGGACTCGCCACCTGCTTCTCCCGCCGGCAACAGCATTGGGCCGCATTGCTGCGACCCGGAGTCAGCTCAAAGTGTCGGATCAAGCGGTGCCAACGGGTGGTATTGACCCGCTGCCTTGGCGAAGCAGGCGGGCGATGCGTCCCGCCTGCAGATAGGCCTGCTTCTGCAGTTTGTCTATTCAATACAACTCAACGCACTTTCGGGCGACAGCTCACAGTGGCTGACTCCGCCTCTTAGCTGTCTTCGTTCTCGTCGCTCGTGTCGGGCTCTTCACCCCCTGTGTTCTCTTCGCTCTGTTCCTCGTCTTCATCCTCGTCGCTTGCGTCGGGCTCTTCAGCCCCTGTGTTCTCTGCGCTCTGTTCCTCAGCTTCATCATCGTCGGAGTCATCAACGTCATCATCGACACTCCCGTCGCTACTGAGCAGAGTCAGTGCGGTCAAATTCGGGGCAGGCATGACCAGTCCGGCCGAGGCCTCTCCCGGCGTTGCAATCAACAGCGCTGCACTCAAACCGAACAAAATCAATCCTGACCATTGCATGGCCTACCTCCGGTTGCGCTCACGATGAGCGACTCAAGTAGAAGCACGTCGGTTTTTGCGTGACAAGAAGGCTTCCGGCCGCCAATGCGTGCGCTTTCCGAGGTTGTCAGCCCTGCCGCCCGCGCACCAATCGATGAGATCGGGTACCCCGCTCGACCGTCCACGCATCGCACACGCATGTCATGGGTGTCTGCGTTCGTCCCATCCACGTTCGTCCCAGGCAGTTGGCCTGCGTTTGCTGGCAGCGCTGCGCTCGCCTAGGCGGCTCGGGTCTCAACTTTGCCGGTGTCAGCTGTCGCGCTCACACGCTTCGTTCAGCGTTCAGTCGCACCTGATTGCGGCCGCCGCGCTTGGCCTCGTATAGGGCATCGTCGGCATGCGCGACCAGCTGCTCGGGCGTGGGATTGGCGAATTGGGCGGCATGCGCCACCCCAAAGCTGGCCGTGACGGCGAGCTCTCCGCTCGGGGTGCTCAGCGTCGACGCCGAAAGTTGACTGCGAACTCGCTCGGCGATCATCGCGCTGTTGCTGCCATCGGTCTGCGGACTGACGATGATGAACTCTTCGCCGCCGTAGCGGCCGATGCGGTCATACGGACGCAGCGCGCTCTGCATGCGGCGCGCGGCTTCGCGCAGCACCACGTCGCCTGTGAGGTGGCCGTGCTGATCGTTGACCAGCTTGAAATGATCGAGGTCGATCAGGATCACGCCAACATCGCCGCCTTCGCGCGCACGGCGCTCAAGCACCTGTTGCAGGAAGTCGAGAATCGCACCGCGATTGAGCAGCGCGGTGAGCCGATCACGGGTGGCCTCGGTACGCAGGGCTTCGTGCAATTCGAGGATGCGTTCGGCCACCCGCAGGCGAGTAAGTAACAGGTCTTCATCGAACGGCTTGCTGATGAAGTCATCTGCACCAGAATCCATGCCGTCGAGCTGGTTATTTTTGCCCGAGAGCGCGGTCAGGATAATCACATAGGTATAGTGCTGGCGGTTGCCATTACGTATCGCGCGACACAATTCCAACCCGTTCAGCTCCGGCATCATCCAATCGGAGATCAGCATCGGATAGACGTCGCGCTCCCAGGCTTGCAGTGCCGCTTGGCCGGTCGACACCGCAGTGACCTCATGGCCAAACTTGCGCAACGTGGCCGCCAGCGTCAAGCGACTGGTGGTGTCGTCTTCAGCAATCAGAATCTTCATGCGGTCGCGCTTCCTGTCAGACGATGTGCAGGGCTGTGACCGCCTGCGCGACTCGGATCCGCTCCGACTAGTTGCACAGGGTCAGCGGAGCTTCCTGCGCCCGATTCAAGGCTTCGAGGACGAGCATGAACTCGGCCCGCAACCGCGCTATCAGTATCCCAGACGTTTCCCAAGTGTCTTCCTCACCCTGTTGGTGAAGTTGCTCGCAGAGCCCGACCATACCACGCGCGCCAATGGTTCCGCTCGCTCCTTTAAGCATGTGCGCAGCCGCACGCAGGGCGTCGCAGTCCTGCTCCTCGATGGCGAGGCCCATGGTCTCGATGAGTTCGCGGCTGTCATGCCGGAAAGCGTCGAAAATCTGCTCGAGCAGACCAGGGTCGGTGACCGTAGCAAGGGCGCGCAGTCGATTCACCGTCACCGGGTCGAGCGCTGGCGAACCTGCGCCATCCGCCAAAGCGTCCGCTTCGGCGGGCTTGATCGCCAGCGCGGCCTTGTGCACCTCGGCAATCCGGGTCGGCAACCAGCGCCGCAGTGCAGCGGCGAAGTCGGTATCGAGCACAGGTTTGCTGAGGTAATCATTCATCCCGGCGGCGAGGCAGCGCTCGCGGTCGCCGGGCATTGCTTGCGCCGTTACCGCGACGATAGGCAGCTCGCGCTTGCCGTCTTGGCGCTGGCGGATGGCCCGGGTCGCGGTGAGACCATCCATGACCGGCATGTCACAGTCCATAAAGACGATGTCGAACTCACCGCTTTCGATGCGCTCGATGGCTTGCTGGCCGTTACCGCAGACCTCGACGACGCAACCCAGACTGCGCAGCATCAACGCACCCACGTGCTGGTTGGTGCTGTTGTCTTCGACCAGCAGTGCAAACACGCCGGGACCGGCGGGCAAGACCCTTAGGCCAGCGCCGCCGGCCGGGTGTTCGCCATCGCTATCGGCGATGTCCTTCACTCGCAAGGGGATCTCCACCCATAACGCTGACTCGCCGTCGGGCTTGTTGTCACCCCCGATGCGGCCGCCCATTTTTTTGGTCAGCGCTTGGCAGATCGCCAGCGCAAGCCCACTGCCACCCGAGCGTAGCGATTTCGAGAGGTCGGTCTCGATCAACTGCTCAGCCAAGGCCTGCATGCGCGCCTGCTGCATGTCGCCGTCACTGATGCGCAGATAGATCACCTCGTAGCCGGGCCAGCCGGGAAAGGCGCGCAGGTCGATCTTGAGACGGCCCGACGCACAGCAGCGCAGAGCGTTGTCGAACAAATGGTCCAGCAATTGGCGGAAGCGCAGCGGATCGCCGGTTACCCGAGGCGGCAGTTCGGAGGAGTGAGCGAGTTCGACTTCCGTTTGCCGAAGCGCCGCTTGCGCAACCAGCGCTTCGGCGGCCTGTTCGATGAGCTGCCGTGGGTTGAACGGCTCTTCCGCCAGTTGCAGCTCGCCGGCGTCCAACTTTGCGCCATCAATCACGTCGCGAATGCTGCGTAGCAGCGCATCGGCGCTAACGTGCGCGAGTTCTGCCAGCTCCTGCTGTTGCTCGTTGAGTGGTGAGCGCAAGAGCAAGGCCAACGGCCCCAGCACGCCGTTCATTGGCGTGCGAATTTCGTGACTCACGCTGGTCAAGAAATCGTTGCGCGATTGATTGGCCTGCGCATCTGCGGCGGCGGAGGGCTTGGTCGCTCGGCTGCTGGCGGGAGCTCGCGGCGGCGCAGGCTTTGGCGATGAATCCTCAGCGGACCCGCGCGCGGTTTTCGCCGCCTTGCGCGGCTGGCTCCAGCGCAGCAGCAACCATGCGACCAGCGACACCAGCAGCCAAGTCGCCGCGCCCGCTTGGAGCAGGGATCGGGACAAGGCGGCGCTTGCCGCAGTCAGCGCCGACTGATCGACTCGTGTCAGCACGCACCAGCTCGGTTGCTCCAGCCAACGATAGGCGACCAGCGAAGCCGCCCCGCGTTCATCGGCCTCCTCGATCACGCCGCTACTGCCGCTCAGGCATTGTGCAACCGCCGCTCCGCTCGCGCGATCCTGCAAGAGAACGATGCTGGCTACCCCCGCCGGTCGCGTCAGGTAACGACCGCCAGCGTCGCTGATATAGCTGGATGCTGCGCCATCGCCATCGCCATCGCCGGCGGCCTGCGCAGCCCACAAACGGGATAGCGCGGGGAGCCCGACCCAACCTATGACCGCGCCTGAGCGAGACGCAGAGCCAGCCTTGGCAGGGATAGGCGTGACAATGCTGAAGGCCGGGCCCTGAAAGACCTCCGAAATCTGTGCGGGCTGGATTGTCGGCTGCTGCGCGCTGCCCTTTGCCTCTGCGATCTCCCGGCCGATCAACTTTGGTTGGCTCGCCGCCACGACGCTACCCTGCGGCGACTGCACGACGGCCCAGACGGCGACGCGCTCGAGGCCACCATCGGCATTCGCCTCCAGCTCATGGTTCAGCGCCGAATAATCCGCTTGGTCCGCTCGCGGGCCTGCGGGCTGCAGCACGGCACGCACGGCCGGCGAGCGCGCCAGCGATACGCCATCGTCGATGCGATTGTCGAGCCACACCTGCACCCGCTCAGCCGCATGGCGCGCCTCGGATTGCAACAGTACGCTTGCCGAATCGACCCGTTCGGCCGACCTCACCCGATACACGTGCCATCCGGCTGCCGCGATCAGCGCACCTGCCAGCAGCATCCAGACCAGCAGAGGCAGCGCGTATCCCAAGTGACGTGGCTTGAGTACGCGCGACATGGGTTCGGGCCACGTGGGTTCACGCGACGTCGGCTCCGGCCGCAGGGGCTCACTCAACAGGGGCTCACTCAACATGGGCTCACTCAACATGGGCTCACTCAACATGGGATACACGCAACATGGGTATAGCCCAGCTCCACCGCCGTGACCGCAGCAGTCTAAGCCAGCCGTGTGCCGCAGCGATCTACCAGCCTGTTTTACTTAGGAGGTCGAGGCGAGAATACGCCTGCTTTCAGGCGTCGTTTTATATCGAGGCGCAGGCCACCGAAGATCTCAACATGTTCGTGTTGATCGGCCCATCGGCCGGTTGATTGCGCTCGCTTACGCTCATCTACACTTCCTCGAGGCGTTGGGTGGTGTTCCGGAGGACGAGCACATCCGCATCGTCGACTGGAAGGTCCAGATTCTGCCGGCATACAAACCGCTTGTGGTGCACCCGAGATCGTGGACACCCACACCAAGCTGCGTGATCATGGACCGCGATCGTGGACACCCACACGATCCAAGAAGCATCCAGCATCCAGCATCCTACAAGCCGCACAGCCAGAACCCCATTCCGCCTTGCGCGCGCTCGATAGGCTATCCGCGCCAACTCCTAGTTGGGCCCAAGGGGTCGGCCGAGCGGTCCGGCCGAAGCGGTCTAGCTTTGTAGCTCTCGGCGCGTTCGCCCTTGGTCTTTGTGGAAACCAGCTTGATCATGCTCGGCTACCCGAGCCGGGCTCGACATGCGAACCTTTAATGTTCGAAGCCGGGCCCGGTGGTGCCGATTTGCCGACCGACCGTCCGGCAAATCGGTCTCGCGCTCCGACAGCGATCACGATGGAGACCATTTCCTCAAAGAAATTGATCTTGGCGTGTGTGCTCATTCGGATTCCCTCCAGCAAATGGTTCCGCTTGGCATCGCTGAAGGTGCAACGCAAAGGATCGGACGTGGGCCTACTCCGTCGGTACACCGGTTTCAACGGCAACCTGGTTCAAGGCCTCGATGTCGTCAAGATGACGCCTGCGCTTGGCGGATCGCTTCATCTGGATCAGGTGCCGAATTGACGCGATTCGGACCGGGATGCCGTCGAGGTCCTTCTGCACCGCTTCGGCTTCCAACTCTTCGAACGCGATGGGCTCGGTGACGAAAACCTCGACGGCGCGCGCCTCGTTAGACGGATCCCATAACTGCAGGACCAGCCTGTTGCGATTGTCGTGCCAGTCGTGACGCTTTGCGGGGTCTGCGAAGTCGTCGAGTTCGATGGGCAGGCGTGGTCGAAGCCCGACCCCACTCAAGGCATCCAGCGAACGCCGGCAGTTCGCGGGCTCGAGGCCCACGATCAGATCGAGGTCTCGCGTGGCTCGCAGGTGTCCGTGCAGCAGCACAGCGAGACCGTCGACGACGACATATCGCGCGTCGGCGTCGGCCAGTGCCTTGAGGATTTAGCGAACCTTGAATGCCATTTGAACGCCATGGGTTGAATGTTGCGCCGGTACAGGCCGCCGGCGCGCTAGACGTGTGACAGATCTGCTTCGGCAGCCTGTCGGACTTAGGTAAGCCGCGCTGCGAATCCGCCGACGCGGTCCATATTTCCGCCGATTCTTGAAGCTGGGCGGCAGACTCAACCTGATAAGTGCCAAGGCGCTCTATGTGATTTGCTACTGCACAATGCGCACGGCGTCACAGCGAGGTTCGCTACGCTGATAGATTTGCGGCTGGTCGTCATGTAGTACGCCGTCGCGGTCCACTCGTTCATAGCGAGCCAGCGCGCACGGGCCGGTTTGCACAAAACGTTCGCTCGTGCTGCCGTGATGGGTTGCTTGGGGATCCCAAGTCGCCGCGATCTGTTTGCCAGTTTGCGTAAATTCGCCATCCACCGCGGCGCCTCCCATATTCGCCCACGTTTTGCGGACTTTACGGTCATTGAGAAACACGATGCGAAAGCCCTTCGATTCGAACGTCTGAAACGCGACGTCACCAAAGCTGCTCTCCGCTGCCGGAGCCGTTGCTGCGCCGACGTTCACAGCAGGCGCACCCGAGGCAGTTTCAGCGGCCCCGTCATTAGGCGACGAGCAGCCACTGCACAGCGCCGCCAGCGCCAGCGAAGCAAGAAAACCATGGATGGGTCTTGAGATCATTGCGGTAGCCTTTTCGAGAATTAGGGCAAGAATAGCGACAACGCCGACGCGAATGGGGAATTGCGGCCAGCGAGAACGCACTGATCTGCGCGATGGCACTTGGGCTGCAAAGGCAGTGGAAGGGTCTGGTTTCCTGCATTCCCGTCAGGCATAGCTAGCGCGGAAACTGTTCGGTGCAGCCATTCGCGGTGATGCTTCGACTGGCTGACAGCGCGTCATAAGCTCACCGGCAGTCGCCGTGGTCATGGACGTGAGCGTGGATACCCGGCAGCGATCGTAGACGCCCACACGATCTAGAAAGAATCCTGCAAGCCGCACCGCTTTCTGCTGATTGTCCAGAGCGTTATGTCGCGCCTTGTTCATGGGTGTCCACGTTCGTCCGTAAGCGGTAATCGGAATCAGGAAGGATCGGGCACGGGGTTGGAGTGCCTTCTCGAGCAGAGGGAAATGGTGTCGGGGGAAGTTTTCGCGTGACGTAACGGAAATTATCCCGAATTGTCGCTGACACGAACGGCACTTTCTTAAGGCTCGTCATCCCGGCGAAAGCCGGGATCCAGTGCTGTTGAAGCTTTGCTAATGGCCGGAAGTGCTGGATTCCGGCCTTCGCCAAAATGACGATTGTTTGGCGCTTGCGCCTAAGTTAGTGCCATTCGAGTCAGGTTCACTTCTGTGTCGCACGGAATCAGGGAAAAGGTGCCGGGGACGCGTCGCGCTGGCCTAGGCCCACTTTGAAGCACTTCCGCGATTCCCGCGTAGCAGAAAGTGGCTGAAAGCGAGAGCAGGTCTGCACCGCGTGACCCGCGAAGCCCCCCGCCGCAGGGATTTGACTTCACCTCAGGGCCTTCGTCCCTGCAACACGTCCAACAACACCGGTTCAGCGTGAAGTGGATACCCATTTACTTGCATAGTATGCGTCTACATGTATATTTGTGGCATGAAGGAGTTGCACTGGATCGGCACTTCCCTCGAGGATCTCAGAGGCTTTCCGGTCAGCGCCCGAACCGAGGCGGGTACTGATCTGCGCTTGGTGCAACAGGGAGTCGATCCGCGCGATTGAAAGCCTATGCCGGATGTGGGCGCAGGTGTGCGCGAAGTTCGTACTCGATCAAAGGAGGGTACGTTCCGAGTCTTCTACGTAGTCGAGAGTGCCACCGACGTTTACGTATTGCATGCGTTCCAGAAGAAGACCCAACGCACCTCGCCCCATGACCTTGCCAAGGGTAAGGCGCGCTGCAAACTTATCCCATGACAACGAGGTGTCCCGTGCGTATGCCTGCCAAGGGGAAAAAGATGACCGCATCCAGCGGCAACGTATTTACAGACTTGGGCTTCGATGAGGCCGAGGCCCAAGTGCTGGCTTTGCGTGCCGACCTGATGGCTCAGCTCGAAAAGCAGATCAAAGCTCGCAAGATGACTCAGGTGAAGGCAGCTGAGTTGCTGGGTGTCAGCCAAGGACGCATCTCCGACCTGACGCGCGGCAAGGTAGAGAAGTTCAGCTTGGATATGTTGGTTCAGTTCGCCGCGCGACTCGGCAAACCGGCGAAGATCGAGTTGGCGGCCTGATCGGAAAAGGCGCCGGGAAGGAATGGCACTCACTTAAGCCAACTTTCAAGCATTTCCGCGGTTCCGGCGAAACAGAACGTGGCTGAAAGCGAGAACAGTTCTGCATCGCGTGGCCGGCTAGGTCCGAGCTGCAGCGGGGATTTGATTTAAGGTCAGCGCAACTCGACTCTGACACAGTTTTGCAGCACCTCGGCCAACACGTCACTGTCCACGTTGCCGCCGCAAAGAGTCGTGCCGACTACCTGGCCTTTGATCTGATCGCGCTCTTGCCAAGCCGCCGCGAAGCTGGCGGCGCCGGCGCCTTCGGCGACGTTGTGGGTGTCGGCAAAGATCGCGCGCATTGCTTGGGCCACCTCGTCGTCGCTGACTTTCACCACATGGTCCAGGTGCGGCTGCAGCACCGCCAGCGCCATCGCGTCGGCCACGCGGCATGCCATGCCGTCGGCCAGCTTTGTGGTCACAGGTGCCTCTACCACCCGCCCCGCGGCGAGTGAGTCGGCGAAGGTGGTGGCGTGGGCGCTGACGACGCCGACGATCCTCACCGAGTGCCCCAGCGCGAGTTTGGCGGCAATCGCCGAACACGCGCCCGAGCCCTGACCGATTGGCACATAGACCACATCGAGCTGTGGCACGGCTTTGAAGAATTCCCACCAATACGTGGCCACGCCGCGCAGCAGATCGTCGTGGTAGCTCGGCACCATGTGGGCACCGCGCTCAGTGGCCAGGCGCACCGCGTGTTCGCGGCTGGCTTGGAAATCGTCGCCGTGCTCGATCAAGGTCGCGCCCAGCGCGCGCATCGCGGCGTTTTTTTCCACCGAGTTGCCGTGGGGCACGACGATGCTGCAAGCCAGACCATGCGCACGCGCGGCCCACGCCACGCTCTGGCCGTGGTTGCCGCGCGTGGCCGCTATGACATCTGGGGGCAGCTGACCAAGCTGCTTCAGCCGATCAAAATAGGTCAACCCTCCGCGAATTTTGAACGCGCCCACCGGCGTGTGGTTCTCGTGCTTGACCCAGCAATCGGTACCAAGGCGCTCGCTCAGCGTGGCCCAGCGGTATTGCGGTGTGGCAGCGAACTCGCGGTAGACCACCTGGGCGGCGGCTTCGATGTCGGACAGGGTCGGCAGGTGTGAGGTCATGGCTTCAACGGGATGAGATCAGTGTTTGAACGAACGTGGATGAACGAACGTAGACACCCGCTCACCAAGAAGAAGCCGCCGCGTCGGACCGCCTTCTGCTGATAGTCGGGAACCCCGTGTCGCGTCAAGTTTGGCGGCTATGCGAAGGCGGGTGTTGGGTGTCGGCTGGTTTTGGGTGTCCATCACCGCATCCATCACCGCATTTATCGCCGCATCTACGTCTTCTTCTCATGTTTGCATGGGATGGGTGTCCACGATTGCGGCACACGATTGCGCATCGGTGTCCACGATTGCGCATCCACGATTGCGCATGCTCCGCGCTGAGGCGGGTCTCGACCTGCCAAACAGGTGTTGCTGCTATCGTGATGGAGGGCAATCGTCCGCCATCATGGGGCCCCCAACGATGCGCACAAAAGGCTGAGGAATTCCATGGCTCTGGCTGAAGACCTGTTCCAGAAACTGAAGACGCTGCCGCCGCAGCGCTTGGCCGAGGTCGCCGACTTCGTGGATTTTCTGAAGGCACGCGAGGACAAGGCGCGCACGCAGAAGGTCGATGAGTTGTTCGGCATGATGGATCAGCTCGCCGCGGTCGAGCCCGCGCTGACTCCCGAGGAAATCCAAGCCGAGATCGAGGCCGCACGCGCCGAGCGCCGCATCGGGCTGCATGCGAATCGTCGCTGACACCAATGTCATCGTGTCGGCGCTGCTGTGGGGCGGACCGCCGCGCGCGATCCTTGCCGCAGCCCGCGATCAACGCATCGTGCTGCTTACCAGCGCGCCCTTGATTGCCGAACTGGAGGACGTGCTTGGCCGCGCCAAGCTGGCGCGGCGCTTCACCGAGATCGGCCGCACACCGGCTGAGCTGCTTGATCGGTACCTCGCGCTGGTCGGCTTCGTGACGCCAGTCATGCTGACCGCACCGATTTCGCGGGACCCCGACGACGACCAAGTCATCGCCACCGCACTCGCCGCGCGGGCTGAACTGATCGTCTCCGGCGATCATGATCTGCTCGACCTTGGCTGCTATCAGGAAATGCTGATCGTTGATGCGGTCGCAGCAGTCGAACGGATCGAATCCGTCAACCGATAAGGTGTGGAGCGTTACTCGTGCCCACTCGTTCGTCCACGCACCGCACACATGGGGTGTGGGTATCCGCGCCTTTCCTTGTGTTTGCATGTAATGGGTGTCCACGATTGCGGGTGGCCCGGGCGGCGGAGATTTTGCTGCAAGGTAAAGACTTCGCAAACGCCCGCAAAGCCGCAGAAATCGCGCTGGCCTTGCCCAACGCCACCGCCGCCGACAAAGCCAAGGCGCAAGCGGTGCTAGATCAGGTCAAACTTGCCGCTGATCCTGAAGGAGCAACTTCGCCATGAACTACCTCGACGAACCCGGCTGGGACGAGTTGCTGGATGCGATCAAGCTGGGCAATGTGGTGCCGGTGGTGGGGCCGAGCATGGTGCGGGTGTGGGATGGGCCGTCGCAGGCGTTTACGCCGCTGCAGCCTTGGTTGGCGTGGCAGGTGGCGGAGCGGCTGGGTTTGCCGGCGGCGCGGGATTATCAACACACAGCGGCGGTGGCGCGGGCGTGGTTGGCGCAGCCGGGCCGCAAGATGGCGAGCGTGCAGGCGAAAACGCTGGAGGTGTTGAAGCGCATCGCGCCGGAGCCTTGTGAGGCTTTGCTGGCGCTGGCGGGGATTGTGGATTTCAGTTTGTTCCTCACTACCACCGCCGATCCGCTGCTGGCCTTAGCGCTGGATCGGGTGCGGCCGGGTTTTGACCCAGCGCGCCATGTCTGTGGCTTTACGATGGCTGGCATGAGCGGACGCGGCAGTGATGTGTCGGAAGCGTCGCCTGCGCTGTATCACCTGCTGGGCGACACGCAAAGCGTCAAGTTTCCGGTATCTGAAGAAGACACCATGGAGCTGGTCTACAGCTTTATCGCCGGGCGCAAGGAAGTGCCGGTGCTGTGCCACCGGCTGAAGGGCAAGCAGCTCTTGATTCTGGGCTCGCCGGCGGACGATTGGGTGGTGCGTTTTTTGCTGCGGGCGATGTTTGAAAATGCGCTCTCGAAACAAGTCGAAAGCCATTTGCTGTTTGACCACCCCGGCAGCCTGAGCGAAGGTTTAGTGGTTTTTTTGCAGTCGACCTTGCGCAGCGCGAAGGTGATTCATGGCGCGCCGGTGGATTTTGCGCTGGAGCTGGCGGCGCGCTGGCGCGAGCGCAGCTCCGAGGCGGTGGACGACCGTAGCTTTGTCCACTATCTGCCCGAACGCATGCCCACCAACGCGGTGTTCATCAGCTACGCCAGCGAGGATTTGGCCGACGCCGTAAAGCTGGCGCGCGCTTTGCTGGCCGCCGGCCTGCAGGTGTGGATGGACAAACAACGCCTGACCAGCGGCGATGCGTACCACACCGCGCTGGAAGCAGCGATCAAGCACAACTGCCGCTTTTTTGTCAGCCTTATTTCGCCCGCGACCGAGGCTGACACCGAGCGCAAACGCTTTGTGCACCGTGAACGCGACTGGGCCGCCGCACGCCACACCCCCGGCGTGTATTTTTATCTGCCGGTGAGTTTTGCCCTGCCTGCGGGCAGCCTGCCGCGCTGCGAACCGGCAGCCGTAAAGTTCCGCGAGCAAGGCGCGGACGATGCGCGCGAAGGCATCAGCATGCGCCGGCTTAATCCGCAAGACCTCAAAGCCTGGGTGAGCCAGGTGCGGCAGTGGCGCGAGGACTTTCTACGCACTGGCCAGCAACCGGGGTACGCCCAATGAGCGAATTTGGCACGCCAGATATTTCGATTCAGCCGACGCCAGAGCGCCCTTGGCTGGGTTTGAGCGCCTACACCGAGGCCAGCCGCGATTACTTCTTCGGGCGCACGCGCGAAACCGCCGAATTGCTGCGCCGCTTGGGCGAGCCACTCACGGTGCTCTACGGCCGCTCCGGTTTGGGTAAATCCTCGCTGCTTGGCGCCGGATTAATCCCCGCGCTGCGCGCCAGTGGCGCCAAGCCGGCGCGCTGGCGCTTTGAATTGGATGATGCCGCGCCTACGCTAGTGGCGCAGCTGCATGCGCAATTCGAACGCGCAACCGGCCTGCCCGCAGCGCAGCAGCCGATTAGCCTGTGGGAACGCGCGCATGCCTACAGCAGCGACGCCAGCCAACCGCTGCCGGTGCTAATTTTTGACCAGTTTGAAGAGCTGTTTACGCTGGGCTGGGAACGCCGCCGCGCCGAGGTCGACGCCCTATTTGTTGAATTCGCCGATGTGGTGCAAAACCGTTTGCCGACGGCGCTGCGCCAGCGCGTGTATGAGCAGCCCGAGCTGTTGGAACGCTATGAGACCCGCCCGCTGCGGCTGCGCATTTTGTTGACGCTGCGCGAGGATTTTTTGGCGCAGTTGGAAAGCTATCGCCAGCTAATGCCGGCGCTAATGGATAACCGCATGCCGCTGGCCGAACTCGACGGCCCGAATGCGCTGGAAGCGGTCTACCAACCCGGCGCCTTAGGCGGGCGCGAGCTGATCAGCCGTAGCGAAGCCGAACGCCTGGTGCGCGCCGTGGCCGACCGCCCGGCCACCACGCCCTTGACGGAAATCAGCGCGGTGCCGCCGCTGCTCAGCCTGGTGTGCGCCGAACTTAACAACAAACGCCTGGCGCAAGTTCCACCCGCCGCGCACATTGAACTCGGCGATGCCGACAAAAACCGCGATGAAATCCTGAAAGACTTCTACGAGCGGTGCTTCCAGCCGAACCTGCGCGCGGCGCGCGCGGTGGTAGAAAACCTGCTGATCGACAACACCGGCCACTACCGCGAATCCAGCTCCCGCGAGACCATGCTTGATGAGCTGCGCCTTGCGAAATTGCCTGAACCTGCCGCGGCGCTGCAACAGCTGATCGACCGCCGCCTACTCACCGCCGAGGCCCGCGGCGGCACCCAGCGCATTGAGCTGACGCACGATTCGCTGGTGGAGCTGGTGGCGCGCTCGCGTGAGCGGCGCGAGGCGATTCAGCAACAGGCTGAGAGCGAGCAGCGGGAGCAGGCGGCGCTGGTAGAAGAACGCAAAGAACGCTCGCAGCGAATGTCTCGACGGATTGCGGGGTTAATGACGCTGCTCATGGTGTTTGCCGCGGTTTCGGGTTTTCTTGCGTTTCAGCAGAGTAGGCTGGCGCGCTTTGCCCAAAACGAAGCGGAAAACGTTTTGCTCCAAGCTGCGGAGCGGGCATTAGGGCGGGCGCAGGAAAAGCTTCAAGCGGATGATTCGCGCACTTCGGCGGCTTACTTGGCGGAGTCGCTCGGGTACAAAAGCTATCAGCCCGCGTTGCAATCAGCGGCTTTGTTTCTTCAACAGATGGATCCGATTCCGATAATCGCACCGCTCCAGCATCAAGGCATGGTCTGGTCTGCCCAGTTCAGCCCAGACGGCAGCCGCGTGGTCACGGCAAGTGCGGACAAGACCGCGCAGATCTGGGATGCCCGCACCGGCAAAGCGCTCGTCGCACCGCTCCAGCATCAAGGCGCTGTCCGCTCTGCCCAGTTCAGCCCAGACGGCAGCCGCGTGGTCACGGCA
>ENA-ORBV01002238-ORBV01002238.1-microbial-mat-metagenome-genome-assembly--contig:-NODE-2238-length-41237-cov-11.185544_pt1 | contig 41237 bp, 31 predicted proteins | sample MGYA00237777_ERZ505514 | MGnify/ENA primary metagenome ERZ505514 (study PRJEB26160, sample SAMN06269048) | microbial mat metagenome | isolation source: Oligotrophic lake microbial mat | place... | reverse complement strand
GCAGCGTCAGATGTGTACAAGAGACAGCTCCCCATCTCCCCCTCAAAGCAGCTTAAATGTTCTGGGCGCGCCCGTACCAACGCAGCAACATCCCCGCCAACCTTTGAGAATTGTGGCGAATTAAACCCGTATTTTTATCTTCATCCATCACATTTGCGATGACAATTCGCCGCCCCAATTGCGTTACGGCTTCTCTATCGAGCACAACCGGATAAGAATTCTCCTGAGAATAGCGGATTAAAGATTTTGCAGAAGGGACTTTTCCCTGCACTACTACAGCATCGAACAGGGGCCGGCCGCAAGCGCGATCGATCGCCCGAATGTGATCTGCAACGCTGTATCCGTCAGTTTCCCCCGGCTGAGTCATAATATTGCACACATAAATGCGCGGAACTTGACTATTGGCGATCGCATCAGCAATTTCCGGCACCAACAAATTCGGAATGACACTCGTATAAAGACTCCCCGGCCCAATAATTATAAAATCCGCTTCCCTCAGCGCTTGGGCCACCCTGGGCAAAGCCGGAGGATTAGCAGGAGTGCAGCCAATTTTGAGGATTCTCCCGTTAGCTTTTGTAATGCTGGACTCCCCCTCAATTCTCCTGCCGTCAGCCAGTTCTGCCCACAAAGAAACGTCGCTCAGAGTAGCCGGCAGCACCTCTCCCCTCACTGCTAAAACTTTAGAACTCGCGGCGATCGCCTGTTCCAAATCTCCAGCAATATCGCTCATCGCCGTCAAAAACAAATTCCCAAAACTGTGACCCACTAAACCGTCACCGGCCTGAAAGCGATATTGAAATAACTCAGTCAATAACTTTTCCTCATCTGCCAAAGCCGCCAAACAATTGCGAATATCCCCCGGTGGCAATACCCCAATCTCCCGCCGCAGTCGCCCAGAAGACCCGCCATCATCGGCCACGGTGACAATAGCAGTGATTTTGGCACTGTAATCTTTCAATCCCCTAAGCAAGTGAGAAAGGCCTGTACCCCCTCCAATTGCTACAATTTTTGGGCCGCGGTGTAAGCGACGGTGGTTGAGGAGTCGATCGACCAATTCCTCATTACCTTCGGGCATCAGCACTTGAGTAATCGAGTTCAAACTGCGAGTTTGACCCCACAGAATTAACAAAATCCCGCCGGCAATGATGATCGGCCCCGACACGTAATTGGGAATAACTTCCGCAATCCACGCCAAAAAATTTCTCAACAATTGCAATAAGAAGAAAATGGGAGTCATCCCAGTCCAAATCGCTAAACCCAAAGTGGCAAGTACCACGCCGCTAGCACTAATCAGCAGCCACCGTTTCACTAACAGTCCGGGGGCTAACCACTTAAACCACTGGTGAACTCGCCCGTTCCGCAAAGAAGGGGGGTAAGGATTTCTGGAACTGGCAAAAACCTGCTTGGCTTTAGCCAAGACGCGGAGGGCTTTAGGAAGTGAACTAATTGACATGGTTAATTAGTCTTAAGGGTATTGGAACAGCTCGAGCTGACAAATTTACAATACAAGAGAGTTTTGATTCTGGCAGTCAATTTAAGTAATTAGTGATTAGTCATGAGTCATGAGTCATTAGGTAGACTGATGACTGAGGACTGACAACTTATTGATAACATCCTATGGCTGAGCCACTAATCGAACTCAAGGGGGTAAGTAAGTCCTTCGGCCAGAACCCGATCCTCGATCAAGTCGATCTGAGGATTTATCGGGGAGAGGCCCTGGCAATTATTGGCCCTTCCGGGACGGGGAAATCTACGATTCTGCGGATAATTGCGGGTTTGTTGGCCCCGGATGCCGGCGAGGTTTTTGTTCAGGGACAGCGCAGGGTCGGATGGGTGGACGACGTGGCAGATCCGATCGGAATTGGGATGGTGTTTCAGCAAGCGGCTTTGTTTGATTCGCTGACGGTGGAGGAGAATGTCGGTTTTTTACTTTACCAGCATTCTAAGCTGCCGCGCCGCCGCATTCGGGAATTGGTGGAGGAAAAGTTGGAGATGGTGGGTTTGCCGCGAATTGGCGAACGCTATCCGGCGCAGTTGTCTGGGGGAATGAGGAAGCGGGTAAGTTTTGCCCGCGCTATCATGGCGAATCCTGATAATGACAGGGATAATCCAGAGGTTTTGCTGTACGACGAACCGACGGCGGGTTTAGATCCGATCGCATCAACGGTAATTGAAGATTTAATCCGCGACTTGCAGAAAGCTCAAGGGGTTTGCAGCACTTATGCGATCGTCACTCACCAAGACAGTACCATCCGCCGCACTGCCGATCGCATCGTATTTCTCTATCGAGGCAAAGTGCAGTGGGAGGGAACTGTCAGCGACATTGCATCGACAGATAATTTACTGATCCGACAATTTTTTAGCGGCAGTGTTACTGGGCCAATTCAAGTGATTGGATAGTCAGCCAATTTTAGATTTTAGATTTTAGATTTTAGATGGAAATGACCGATGACCAATGACTAACGACTAATAACCAATGACCAATGACTGAGGAGGCAATATGCGATCGCGAACTGTAAGAGAAGGTTCTGTCGGGTTCTTAATTTTAGTAGGAATCGGTTTATTTGGCGGCTTAGTGCTCTGGCTGCGGGGCGTGCAGCTAGGGAACCGCAGCTACAAATTCGCCGTAGAATTTGGCAGCGCCCAAGGAATGCAAATAGGCACGCCCATCAGGTATCGTGGGGTTGCAGTCGGTAAAATTACCGCCCTCCAACCGGGTTCCAACGGCGTAGACGTGACGCTGGAGATTGCTCCCGGTACTTTAGTGATTCCCCGGGATGTGGTGATCGAAGCGAATAAATCCGGTTTAATTGGCGAATCGTCGATCGACATTACCCCCAACTCGATTTTGCCAGAATCGTTACTTACCGCCAATCCCGTTAGTGCCGACTGTCCCCCTGAGATTATCTGCCAAAATTCGCGCTTAAAAGGTCAAGCAGGAGTCACTATTGACGAACTTATTCGATCCACAGTCCGCCTAGCTAATTTATACACTGACCCCGCGCTGTTCAACAATATTAAATCCCTGGCAGAAAATACAGCTAACACAGCTAAAGGTGCAGCTAAACTTACTCAAGATTTATCTAATTTAACTCAAACTGCCCAAGCCGAAATAAAAACTTTGAATCAATCTGTCAGGGGAGACATTGGCACCTTAAATCAATCGGTAAAAACCGAAATAGCAAGTTTAAATCAATCATTAAAGGGAGAAGCCATTAGTTTAAATCAATCACTAAAAGTGGAACTATCAGGAGTCGCAAATGATGTTTCTCAAGTAGCAGCTACGGCGGACACATCCACAAAAGCCGTATCTGCCGCTGTAATAACTTCTGCTAATTCAGTAACTCAAGCAGCCAATCAAGTTACATTAACAGCCAATCAACTCAATTCTTTAGTCGCAACCAACCGCGCCAGTTTAGTCTCAACTCTGAATAACATCAATCAAAGCAGTCAGGAACTGCGGGTAGCTGTCAGCAGTTTGAGTCCGACAATTAATCGCATCAACCAAGGACAATTGCTGAACAATTTAGAAGTTTTATCAGCGAATGCTGCCCAAGCTTCTGGTAGTTTGCGAGATTTATCCAGCCAGGTAAACAATCCCGCCACTTTGCTATTATTGCAGCAAACTCTAGATTCTGCACGAGCTACATTTCAGAACGTGCAGAAAATTACTTCCGACGTAGATGATTTGACGGGAGATCCGGCTTTCCGCAACAACATTCGCAGGTTATTCAACGGATTGGGAGGCTTGTTGGGTTCGACAGAACAACTGCGACAGCAAGTCAAAGTCGCTCAAACATTAGCTCCAATTTCTGAGAAAGTAAATGCGAGTACAACTGCCAGAAATCAATCAGTAGAGCCTGGAACTCCCAGCTTGCACAAACAGCAAAAATTGCCTGTTATACCTTCTCAAACTGCCAGGTCAGCAGAACCAGTAGAGCCATAAAATATTTCCTTAAAACAGGGTATCATTGAATAACTGCAATTGCACAAGATTGGCGATCTACTCTAGTTAGTAACCAGCGCAATACACACCCAGATTACAGCTAGTTCATCAGGTGCGCCAGCACCCAGCATTAAAGTTATTGTCCAAATCCTATTAACAAAAAACTCTTTCTATCGAAACAAGGAAAACCAATGACGCAAACATTATCGAAACCGGCAGAAACTAAAACCCAGTATACTGTAACTTGGGAAAAATTGCCAGATGACTTTAAATTACCAGACGATCCAGTGGAAAACATCGACCAACCACTTTTAGCTGCAGCTCTGCGAGAAGCCTTAGATCTCGCAGGATTTATCCTAGCTTCAATGCTAATAGCTTCCAATTTTGGACTCTGTGCCAAAGTCAATGACAAAACAGTAGTAAAAGCACCAGATTGGGTGTACGTTCCCTCGGTATTGCCAGCAGAACCAGGAGAAGTTCGCCGCAGTTATACGCGCAATGCTGAGGGAGAAGTACCTGCCGTAGTGATGGAATTTTTATCGGATACTGACGGCAGTGAATATTCAAATAAACCGACATATCCTTACGGAAAATGGCGGTTTTATGAGCGAATTTTGCAAGTACCGATTTATGTAATTTTTGAACCGAAATCGGGAGTGTTGGAAGCGTACAGACTCTCAGAGTCGGGAGAATATGAACTGCAAGAACCGGATGCTAATCAGCGATTTTGGATAGAATCAATGGGTTTATTTTTGGGGGTTTGGGAAGGAGAAAAATCTCAGAGGAGGGGTTATTGGTTGCGCTGGTGGGATGAGAATGGCAATTTGTTGCTGTGGGGTGTCGAACGGGTTCAGCAGGAACAACAGCGGGCCGAACAGGAACAACAGCGGGCCGATCGACTTGCAGAGTATTTAAGAAGTCAGGGTATCAATCCCGATGAAATTTGAAGGTGCGGGCAAACCGCGCGATCGATCGCATTAAAGGTAACTAGAATAGGTGATTGGATGGAAAAGATTGACAAATATTTTATTTTGTGTATGCCATAAAAAGTTCAAATTTAAAATGGGAGGGGCGATCGTTTTGCGATCGAACTTGGGCAATCTAGAGATAGGTGCTTTGTGCGAGTGCCTGGAAAACAGCCACGCTAAGGGTTAGCAATGGAAAGTATACAGAAAAAATCTAGCGATCGTCGGGTTAATAAGGGCGATCGAATTAAGCAGATTTTTGCGTTTGTATCGATGGCTGGTTTTGCGGGTTCGGCGATTTTTGGTATGGTAAGTCTGTTCAGCAGCGGTTTGAGCAGCCAGCACCAGCAAAAGCCTGTAGCTGCTGCTGTTTCCCAGGAGTCTCTGCTGGCGGCGCAGGAACGGGGATATATAACAGTTTTGCAGCGGGAACCGCAGAATCAGACGGCTCTGGAGGGGTTGGCAAATGTGCGGTTGGAGATGAATAATGCTAAAGGGGCGATCGAGCCTTTGGAGAAGTTGGTGAAGCTGCATCCTGACAGAGCTGATTATCAGGCGCTGTTGGCCCAGGCGAAGGGGAAGTAGGGGGAGGGCGATCGGTAAAGCTAAAATCAAAACACAGCAGAGTTACAATCAATCTCACTAAATAAAGCAAAAAATTTATTATGCTCTTTTTACCAAGTCTTAAGAAAACAGGTCATTTAGATCGAGTTCACATTACAGTATGTATTGTTGGATCTCGTAAAATCGGAGACCTGGATGATTATGCAAGTCAAGGATGGGAAATTTTTGCGCCTAATTTGACTATCTATGGATTTGATGCAGATGCAGAAGCTTGCAATGAAGCTAATGCTGACCTAGAAGCTAGACAAGTAAATTGGACTGAAAAACATATTCCCTTAGCTCTTAGCAATACAGAGGGAAAAGCCATACTTTATGTAACAAAATATCCCGGATGCAGTTCTTTATATCCCCCCAGTGAAGAGTATATCAAGCGCTTCTCTGGAAATTCTGAACTGATCGAGCTAAAGTCTACAGTAGATTTATCCACTACCACTTTAGAAAAGTTTTGTCAAGCTGAAGATGTTAAAGAAATAGATTTTCTCCACCTAGACGTTCAGGGAGCAGAAATGAAAGTTTTAGAAGGAGCTGGTGGGATATTAAATCATAGTGTATTGGGATTAATAACCGAAGTTGAATTCACCGAACTCTATGCAGGTCAACCTTTATTTAGCGATGTAGATATTTATCTCAGGAACCGAGGTCTTACACTGTTTGATTTTGGGCATATGCAGCGCGATATGCGTCGCGAAATCCCAGTCATATCAAACAGCCATCCGGGCGCTTTAATTTGGTCAGACGCCTTTTATTTTCGCGATTTAATGCGATCGAATGTAGATCCAAGCTTAAAAACACCAGAAAAATTGCTCAAACTAGCTTGTTTGGCTGACGTGATGAAATTTCCTGATTATGCTCTGGAAATTCTAGAGTATCTAACTTTAAATTATGGCAGTGACCCCAACTATAATTTTGCAAATAATATCATTGAAAGTCTGGGTCAAATACCAGAACTGGTTGAACAAGGGCTAGAATCGCTACCGATTGTTGCTAGACTTCGAGAATATATAAGTCTTGAGGAAGGATATATTCCGAATACTGCCGAACCGATAATCCCAGACTTAGAAGCTACTCTGGTTAGAACCTGGAAATCTAATTTTATTTATCAAGGAAAACATCTCCCGTACAACCGCATCGGGTATAATAATACTGGCGAGCGAGCCATTGAGATTCCAATTGCTTTTAATTTTCTGGCAACCCTAGAAAAGAAAGATAAGATACTTGAAATTGGCAACACCCTCTCTCACTATGAAAACTCATTAAGCGAATATATTGGGATTAGACCAAGGCGCATAGTCGATAAATTTGAAGTTGCTCTAGGTGTAGACAATGTAGATTTTATGGACATTCCCTCTGAGGAAAAGTACGATGTTATAGTTTCAGTTTCTACTGTCGAACACATAGGACAAGGAATTGAGCCGTCTTCACAAGCCTATGGCGAGCAGATTCAAATTCGCGATATTGAAGCGCCCCTGAAGGCGATCGCCAAAATTTATGATTTGTTGTCAGTGGGAGGTAAAGCATTAATCACGGTTCCTTTTGGGAAGCTCATTGATTTTGGATGGTTCATTCAATTTAATCAAGAGTATTTAGATATATTGGTAACTAAACATCACATTCCTGAAAAAGCAATTTTTCACAGTTTTATGAGAATTTTAGATATGGATATGGCAAGTAGCAATCCAAGGGAAATCTGGGTAGAGGAGAAAGCAGAAAGTTTAGTAAATGTTGAATATAACTATCCTTATCCTTGTGCAAATGCCATAGCAGTAATAAAACTTACTAAGCTGGTAGAACAGTTTTATATTAACCCAAATATTATTGCAACTCCGATCTCTTACTACCAACCTGTTGACAGTCAGAAGACTAATTATGCAGAATTGCTGGAAGATAAGTTTGTACTGCTTTTATCAAAACTGAGAAACATCAACTTAATAGTTTTTCCTGATTTTAATGAAGAAAACTTGCTATATTCTGAACTTGATAAAGTTGTTAGAAGTATTTTAAAACATCCAGAACAAAATTGCATCAATTTAATAATATGTAGCACTATTTCCGAAGAAGAAGTAAATTATATTCTAGCAGATGTGACTATGAATATTTTGATGCAGGAAAATTTAGATGTTAGTAACCCTCCAGAATTTTCGATAATTGAAATGCTTAGTAAGTTGCAATCGGAAGCTTTGCGACCTCGAATCCTAGCTCGCATCTGTTTGGAGAATGAAAATCAACGAGCGATCGCAGATTTTGGAGTGGCAAACCTTTCTGCATTTACGCTAGACAGTTTTAATTTCAGAAGAGCTGTTGAGTCAGATGCAGGTATTTGGGAGTTTAAATAGTAAGTTTTCTCATACATTTGTTGACAGAGTTTTAGCATGGCAGTAATTTAAGTAACGGAGGATAATAATTATGAGATGCAAGATTTGTCAGTCAGAGTCACCCAAGTTTGCGAGTGCTAGAATCTTAGAAAAATATGAGGTAGATTATTTTCAATGTACAAATTGCGGTTTTGTGCAAACTGAAAATCCATTCTGGTTAGAAGAAGCATATTCTGAAGCAATAGCTAACAGCGACGTAGGTTTAGTATACAGAAATACAAATCTGTCAAACGTAACTGAAAATTTAATTTACAATCTTTTTAATCACAATGGTAGGTTTGTAGATTATGGGGCAGGATATGGTTTGTTTGTACGGATAATGAGAGACAAGGGATTCAATTTTTATTGGCACGATAAGTATTGTGAGAATATTTTTGCTAAGGGGTTTATAGCAGAAAAACCAGAGAATCAAGTTTATGAGGTAGTTACTGCTTTTGAAGTGTTTGAACATTTGGTAAATCCTTTAACAGAAATCGAAAGAATATTAGATTTTTCTAGAAATATTTTGTTTAGCACTGAAATACTGCCAGACACCAACCCAAAACCTAATGAATGGTGGTATTATGCCCTTCAAGAGGGACAGCACATCTCTCTCTATACAACTAAAGCTCTATCTATAATCGCTGAAAAATTTAAGCTTAACTTCTACTCTAATGGTTCGTCATTGCATCTGCTAACACAAAAGCAGATATCGCCACTTATATTTGAAAAATTGCTGCGTTATAAAACTCAAGATATCAAGAAAGAATCATTACTGGAACGAGATTATTTAAAAGCAATTGGTAAGTTAGATGATAGCGATAATATTTACATCAGCAGTGATAAAGTAGGTGAGCCACTCAGCAATATATCTGTTATAACAGAGTTTAAAATAGTCATTGATGGTGTATTTTTTCAACTATATAAAACGGGAATAGCCCGCGTCTGGCGTTCGTTGCTGCAAGAATGGGCAGAGGATAGTTTTTCTAAGTATATTGTTGTTTTAGACAGAGCTGGAACAGCCCCAAAAATTCCTGGCATCAATTATCGTGCTATCTCGCCCTATGACTACAACGCTACGGATTTAGATCGCGAAATGCTACAGCAAGTGTGTGATGAAGAGGGAGCTGATTTGTTTATCTCTACTTACTACACAACACCTATCTCAACGCCTTCAGTATTCATGGCGTATGATATGATTCCAGAAGTTTTAGGTGCCAATTTTGATGAGCCAATGTGGAGGGAAAAGCATTATGCTATCCGTCACGCATCTGCTTATATTTCAATTTCGGAAAATACAGCTTGTGATTTAGTAAAGTTTTTTCCGCAAATTCCTTCTAATTTGGTAACTCTAGCTCATTGCGGAGTTGCGAATAATTTCTCACCTGCTAGTCTAGAGGAAGTTAATGGTTTTAAAATAAAGTACGGTATCTCAAAGCCTTACTTTATTTTGGTCGGTATAGGAAGTGGCTATAAAAATGCAAATTTGTTCTTCCAAGCTTTTGCTAAACTTTACAGCAAACAAGGCTTTGAAATTATCTGTACGGGCAGCGGCATATTATTAAACCCAGAATTTAGAGCTTGTACATCGGGGAGTGCGGTGCATATGCTGCAACTCAGCGATGAGGAATTGAGAGTAGCTTATTCTGGTGCTGCCGCACTGGTTTATCCGTCGAAGTATGAAGGTTTTGGGATGCCTGTATTGGAGGCCATGTCCTGCGGTTGTCCGGTTATCACTTGTCCTAATGCGTCGATTCCTGAAGTGGCGGGGGAAGCAGCTTTGTATGTCAATGATGAGGATGTTGATGGTTTAGCCGATGCACTTTGTGATGTACAAAAACCGACAATTCGCAATTCATTGATTGCGGCTGGTTTGCAACGGGCGCAAAACTTTTCTTGGTTAAAAATGGCGCAAACTATGAGCGCTGCATTGATTGATGCGACTCTCTTACCTTTGAATTTGAGAGATATTAATTTGATCGTTTTCCCAGATTGGTCGCAACCAGAAGAGTCTGTGGGTTTAGAGTTAGAGGGAGTTGTCAGGGCGATCGCAAATCACCCCGACAAAAGTAAAATGACTCTTCTGGTAGACACGAGCAATATTTCTGACGAAGATGCTAATCTAGCTTTATCTAGCGTGGCGATGAATCTTTTGATGGAAGAGGATTTAGATGTTTCCGATGGGCCGGAAATTTCACTGATAGGACAGTTGAGCGAAATTCAGCGAGAAATACTCATCTCTCGTCTTCACGGTAGGATTGTCTTGGAAAATGAGAACACAGAGGCGCGCGCCCAACTTGCCGACGACAATATTCCCTCCTATAAACTCGACAGTTTGAGCAATATTAGCAATTCCTAAATTTGATATGCTATCTGCTTTTTACAGTAAAGATAAATTTTGGTATTTTTATTTAAGTTTCGATTAAAATTTCCAAATTCATACTCTTCAAACTTATCCTTCAAAAACCAACTTGAGGAACTTCTTAAAAAGATTTCCTTCTGATATGGGAAAAGCACAATACATTGGAAGTTTTTTTTATTTGTGATTTTATCTAAAGTCTGATATTGATAAAGGCTTTCTATTTTTTTAAAAAAATAATTTTGGGGACTCACATAACTATGAAAATACAAATTGTTTCTATTTGATACATAATTAACATATTTTTTGATGGAAGTGATCCATTCATAGGAAAGATGAGGGTTTGCAACAATTAAAATTGGATCGTTTACTTGAGTTTTTGCTTCTATTGTCCGCAGTAAAGCATTGGTAGATTTCCCTTCCAGCCCAAAAGTATGTGCCGCATCCCAAGCTAAACTCAAGTTAAAGCTCAACGTAATTATAATTAATAATAAAATTAACTTAGCTGCAAGTTTATAAGTTTTATTGAGATAATTGTAGAGAGTTATTATGAAAAAAGCATACCCAAAAATTCCGGGTAATATGTATCGTTGAACAATTCCAGACTTGGCATAAAGCAATATTTGAGGTATTGCAACTAACAAAAGTAAAATAACCGGGAAATACAAAGTATTTAAAATCGGGGGGAGAGATTGAGCATAAGGGGGCTTAATAGTTAATCTAATTGATATCAAACTTATTAATATGAGCCACCAATAACCAGCCTGACTTAAACTTTGAGTAGCGTTGATGATACTGGAAATATTAAATCCATCAACTCCAGCATATCCAATATCAGGATTTAGCCCAATATAAAATTTTACAAATAAAAGCTCTGTCAAAAAAAATATACCCAAAAATGATAGCGATAAACTATTTCTATTTAGAGATTCATGCCACGATAAAGTTCTCATCTGATGAGACATCCAAACTTTAATCGAGGCTATAGCTGGAATCATAAGAATAAAACTTTCTTTAGACAAAGACATTATTAATGCAAAAAAAATGAATAATCCTTCATATATGTTTTTGTATTTATTAGCCCTCTCACTCAGCGCTGCAAAGACTAAAGCACCCGCTAGTAAAAATGTACCTATTGTTTCAGCAGGCCCAAGTTGCCACCAGACTGCTGATTGAGCCCCTAAAGTTATTAAAAAGGAAAATAGTAAAGCTTCTATTATTAAAAAATTGAGCAACCTTCCAAACATGAATAGGAAGAATGTAGTGAAAACTCCTAACATTCCCGTATAAAGTGACCACCAAGCGAAATTAATTCCTAGTAATCTTGTTTGAAGGATTCTATGAATATAATAAAATGGTCGGAACCTTCCAGTTAGTAAATCCTTGTGAATCCATTGACTACTTACTTCAAAAATACCTAAATTCTCATCTGTAAAATTATAGTTAATATGAGCTATTTCATGGTCATCAGTAAAGTGATATCCAGAAAACAGCGAACCACTTGTGATAAATATGAGAAACCAAAATATCAAGATGAACAGGAAGACACTTGGATAATTATATTTTTTGAAGAAGCTAATATAACTGGATATTTTCACGATCAACCATCTCGATAGACTAAGTGTTATCACAATATTTCTGCCACATCTGCTCGTAAGCATTCTCCATTTCACGAGTAAACTGTTTGGCATTCCAGAGGGGAGATGTTTGCCTTGATTGCCGCAGCCGCCACGCTATCTGTTGTCGCAAAGCCGAATCTTTACCCAAGCGAACTCCCCACTCCACATACTCTTCATCAGTCCAAGCAATTCCTTCAGTTACACCCACATTCATCATCATCGTATAGCTGTTACGAGCAGCAAACTGCTCGCCAACCCGCGTTACCAGAGGAATACCCATCCACAGAGTTTCTAAGGTGGTTGTAGCTCCGTTATACGGGTAGGTATCGAGAACTACGTCAGCGATGCCTAAGTTAGCTCGGTGAAAGGCTTCTGAGGGGTCTTGCGACAAAAATCGCAGCCGATCGCCCTCCACACCCTCTTCTTCCGCTAGCTGAGTAAAAAAGCGTTCAATCGCTTTTTTATCGGCCCCACCCTTGATTAAAAAGTAACTGTTCGGTACTTCTGCCAGAATCTTAATTTGTAATCGCGCTGTGTCAGGATGCCGCTTGTAGCCAACCTGAGAACTAAGATATATAACAGCGTCGCTAGGAATATTCAAATGGTCGCGGCGCAGAGTCGGTACCTCCACCTCAAAACCATCCACAGCTATATAGGTTTGAGGCAAACGCCAAATTTTTTCGCTGTAATAATCCTCGGCTGACTCCGGCAGAACATAGGGATCGGCAATAAAATAATCAATAGCGGGCAGCCCAGAAGCATCCCAACCCAACCAAGTAACTTGAATAGGTGCCGGTTTGAGCGCCATCACCTCAACACTAAAATCCAGAGTTATGCTGTCGAGATCTATCAGAATATCAATCTCATCCTGATAAATTTGCTCAGCCATTTCCCCCGGAAAAAAACTACCTTGATGAGCTTGATCGGATTGCTCAACATAAAATTCTTCTAACCAATCGTATATCGGCTTTTTTGTATAAGCCATGAAATAGGTATAAAGTTGAAAGCGATCGCGGTCGTGATACTGAAACAGCCATCGCACCAGCCAGCCCACAGAATGTCTTCCCAGGCAATGGGATAGGTAACCAATCTTCAAAGGCTTGGCAGTAGCACCAAGATTGCGACGAGCTAAGTTTCCCTGGCGAAATCGCTCTACCTCCTTCCTGGCATAGATTTCAATGTTGGTTTGGCACAGTTTAGCCACTTGGTTTTGAAGTTGTCTGTTATTTTTCGCCCGATCCTGAAAGTATGGGAAAAAGAAAGTTGTAGTCCACAAACTTTGAACTCTCGTTTGAATCAGCGATGTCGCCTGTTGATCGAGCAGAGACTGCAATTGTGACTGGTGACGTTTCATGACCGAACAGACTTCTTCCCAATATCCAACTGCACCCATCAACCCTCGAAGAATCTTGTAATTCGCATAAACTTTCTCTGGTAATTCTTCTGATAAGGAATAGCACAATTTAGCCAGTTCTATACCTTTTTCGTATTGCCTAGCATTTTGGTAACAAGCCGCCAAATGATGTAAAAGAGTCAACCTTTGCAAAATATCTAAATTTTCAAAATCTAAACGGCGACCTATCTCACCAAAACTAGCTGCTAGTGTCGCCGACGACGACGAAATTTTTATACAGGCTACAATCATAAGTTTGACAAAAGCTTGAGGCTCGCGGACATGGGGGAGACAGGCTTCCGCTAATTCCAGAGCTGACGGGTGAAAAGGATCGCAATCTAAAACACTTTTCAACACTTGCATTAATAGCTCAAACTCTACTTCTATCGGTAGTTCTGACTGGAGGAGTTCTATTACACCAAAAGAATATAGTTCATCTCCTGTGTAGATATCAAGCAGGATGGACAGCCCTATCAAATGGAACAGATTATTAATATCAGTGGGATTAATTTCCCTTATGTGCTGGCGGATTGTCCAAGCTAGCAAATAGTCTACCTGATTCCCCCTGCGAACAGCTTCCGCTTGCAGCACCTCAATCAGTTCGGCTGTCCACTGCTCAACTTGTTCCGGCTCCCCCTCTGCCATACCAAGTAGCCAAGTTGTCTGAGCTTCTGCCTCTTGCCCTTGCAACAGCAACATCAACCCCAAATACCAGTAACAAGACTTAGTATCAGCTTCGTCTTCAATCGCCTGCTCGTATAAGTTTGCAGCTTGACTATAATCACCTCTGAGCAGGTATTGATGGGCTTGTTGCTGCCAAAGGGCAGGCTCAGGAGATAGCGAACTAGCAATCATAAAGGCAAGATTCTCAAAAATTACTGGTTGACAACTTATGCAGCCCCGAATGTTATTGCGAGGGGAACGTAGCTAAAGGAGAGCTATCGCCAAACAAAGCTTAAGATTACTGTATGACAGCGATCGCTTCGCTGGCAATAACAAACTAGGCAAGTCCTATGAGCCTCTAAGAAGAGTGGGTAGCGTACACATACACTACCCACTCTCCTAAAAATTTTAGGCTATGCCAGCAAAAAACATTCTCAAGCTAATGCCTTTCCTACTTCGAAACTTCAATGCCGTTACCAGTGCAGACTGGATTATTGCTAACAGCTTCCCCAAGGAGTTCAGTTATTTGGGTTCCTTTACTCTCGCACAATACTGCCAACGTAGTTGCTTCACTTGTACTAGCAACTACACCCAGAACCACAGATCCTGTATAGGCTTTGAGTGCACCAACCCTGGGTATTCCCTGATTGGCAACGTTACTGTTGCTAATGCCTGAGACTCTGTAGTCGTAGTTAGTAGTTTGAGTTTTGATACCAATTCCTAGTTTATCAATGGTGTCTGTTACGAAGCCACCAGCTTCCGCGTATTTTGCTTGCTGAGCTCGGTTCATTGAACCAGCGTACTGCTTGGCTTCTGACTGCTTAGCTTTGTTGGCTTGGTTCAGGAAGGAAGGCAACGCAATAGCAGATAGAATACCGATGATGATGATCACGACCAGCAGTTCAATTAAGGTGAAACCCTTATCCAGTTTTTTCTGATTGAGGTGTTGCAGGAATCTGGCTTTAAATTCAGTCTTCATGATTAGTTTCTCCTAGAGGCGTGGATGCTTGATTTCTAACTCGTAAACTTAACTTACCCACTTTTGCCAACGTTCATATCACCCGCCGCCCATTTTTTTTCCTCTCCTCAAGCCGATCGCTCCAAAAGCAGATACAGAAAAGCTTCTAGCATACTTAAGAGTTCCTTCACTTCCTCAAAAGCTGTCTCTGGGCTCACCAGCTCTAGAGTGTCTGGGTGCAGCGGTCTGAGCTTGAGCCAGAGTTCTACTAAAGAGTTGACAGGCTGCGCTCCCTCCCACAGAGGTAGCAGGCAAGCCCCTAGCATACTCTCGATGGCGATCGGAACTTGAGTAGGCAAAGGAATGTAACTGCTAATGATAAAGGGTCTGTGGCTGGCGATGCACTTGAGCAAATCTTCCCTCACCTGAGCAGTTTTCAATTGAGGATGCAGGTGAACCCGTGCTTGCTGCCAGTCCCACTCACTCCATTCGGCAACTGGCACAAAGGACTGAGGTTTCTCACTGGGATGACCGCACCAAAAGTCAATAAGACGATGGACGGGATGTAACAGTTCAAACATATGCAGCCGATCTTCTACAGAAATTTCTGGCAAGCTCATTGCTAAAAACGCAGGCAAATTTTCTGAATCTTGGAACAGATCCGTCACATCCCAGTGCCGCCAACCCACCATGCTGACAAACTCCAAATCAGCCGTTCTCAAGGCGGCAAACACTTCTGGAATAGTATACCCTTTGTCCCCCTGGAATAAATAGTTCATAAAAATCCATTCATCACTATTATTAGAATTCCAGTTTCTTGCTTTTAGAAGAACTTCGTTTTTCAAAGCATTCATGGTTTCTCGAACTATTTCAATCTCTAAATCCTGGGGATTGTGATCCATCAGACCCATCAGGTTGCAAATTTTTTGAGCTCTAAAAAAGCTAGCTCGCTGCAAGGCACTATGTAAATTTGTCCGAATAATTCCCTCTGGCTTTAAAACAGACTTCATTGCTTGCAACCCTACAACAATATCTGGCAAAAGGTAAAGAACTTCATCATTATTAATCAAATCAAATTGCAAACCTAAGCTCGGTAATTTCTCTATTGACAGTGCATGAAATTCTACATTTTCAAACCCGTGATATTCCAAGCGCTGACGGGCTAGTTTCACAGACTCTTCTGACAAATCAATGCCGACTATTTTAGCTCCTGGATTTGCTTCTGCCAAAATTAACGCTTTGTATCCACTGCCACATCCAGCATCCAAAATAATTTTTCCTTCAGTTTCTATTACTCTTTGATTTTTTAAGTAATAAGGCGTCACCAAATTATGAATATAAAGCTGTACAAAGTTATTTTTGGGTGATTCCTCTAGCGGAGTTCTGGGGTAACAAACAGTATCAAATTGCTGGCGCACTTTTTCTGATACATCTAATTCTTCATTATTAACTGGCAAATTGTTTTGAACCTTAATTGAAGTGGTTGTAAGATTATTTTTTAGTTCTGTGGCGAGTTCGGCAAGCTCCTCTGACAGAGGATACATATGCTGGTACTGAAGGATTTGTTTGCCTATCAATGCCAGACGCTCCTCGAAATTTGGAGTAACGGATGGGTCAAGTAGGGGAGTTTTATAAGGCTCAACATCACACCTTTGAAATTAAAAAGCCAAGCTGATGTGCGGATGAGGGGCTCTTTCGTTGCTGCGCCCTCCCCAGTGCAATACTGCATGATTCCAGCACAACACAGAACCAGCAACAGCAGGCAATGCACGAATGTCTTGAAAGTTGATGATTTCCCTTTTTTGACCTTTTTGGACGTTACCATAATTGGTATCGAAAAAAGCTGGCACGATGTACATACATCCATTGAGTGGGATGGCATCGCTGAGGGGAATCCAGATGGTTACACACTTGGGCATTCCGTCTGCTAAAAGAGTGTTCTCGGTGTTGTCGCGGTGCGGCTGCCATCCTTTTTCGCCATTACTCGTGTCGATGTACCAACTCCAAAAAGCGGGCAATTGTTGATACTCATCACCGAGGATAGCTGATAATATTTGCGACAACCGAGAAAAAGTATGCCAAAACTCATCATAAATGAACGCAAATGGTACAGGCCAGCCGGACTGTCGCAGTTTTTCAATACCAGCAACCATGCGCGAAATCTCTGCTTCAGACAAAAATGAATCTAGTTGAAAGTAGCCTTCTTTTTTGAGATTGAATAACAGTTTGTCCATGTGTTCTTGCTCAACTGAAAGAGGACTTCCAGATAGTGAAGTAACATCTTCACCTACACTTAGCTGGGGATTGAGGCTTTTCCAATAGTCGGGATTTTGAGCTTGCTCTAAAATAGTTTTGACGCTAATCATCGGTTTTGGCTGTGTCTCCCCTGAGTGGACGGCTGATAATTTATCAATTTTTCTAGCAGGACGCTTTACGTGTTTGAACGATCGCCAGCAACAAGGTCTGCTCTTGCGGAGTTAGCTTAATCTAGGAAATCTCAGTTATGGGAATCTAGCTTTAAACCAAAGCTTACCCAAAATTATCATAAATCTTATCAGCACTCCTCCACGATCGATCGCACTTTTTCCAAAACCCCACACTCAACAAGACCATAGCATGGCCATAATAGTTAAGGTCAAAGTTTCCCACCCCCGCCCAAAAACAGATTATACAACCAACCAGCACATCCATGAACACCAACATCAGCCCCATCCTCAAGGTATTCTGCTTCTCCGCCGCCCTTTCCCTTGCCATCAAGTACGCAGGCCCCACCTTATCCATACCATCAACCGACTTTAACGCCCTGATCGCCGTGTTTACCCCCAGTGTCATCCTAGCTGCGATCCTCGGCTGGCGGGCATGGCAACAGCAGCCGAGATAGCAGGTGAGCAGCCGCACAAAACAGCAAAAGCCCCACAATACCCAAGAATACAGGACAGACAATCAAATGGATCTAACCATCTTAAATCTTAAACCCTTAAATTTGCTCATTTTCCCCGATTGGAGCCAACCAGAAGAATTGCTGTATTTAGAGTTACAAGCAATTATTAAAAGTATCATAACTCATCCCGATAGCCATTATCTAGCTCTCTTAATAGACATCACCGACATTATAGAATCATCTGAAGTAGATGCTAATTTAATTTTGTCAGGAATTCTCATGGATCTCTGCATGGAAGAAGATTTAGATTCTAGCACAGAACCGGAAATTATTTTATTAGAAAACCTCAGTAAAAGCCAGTGGCAAGATATTTTGCCACAAATTAAATATCGAATTAAGTTAGTGGCGGAAAACCAAACAGCACTAGCCGAATCCGGGGCTGACAAAATTCCTGTATTGGAACAGGATAGACTTAGCGATATAACCCTTGAATCCCAAGCATCACGGTTGATATACTTTGGCAACGCACTCTACCGTCAAGGAAGATATGAAGAAGCCATTAAGCACTATCAAAGGTTTTCACAATCCCATATAGGAGATGTAGAACTATTTGTGAAATTCAGCGATTGTTGGCGAAACCTCAACCAAATCACAGCAGCAATCGCAATTCTTGAAGAAGGAATTCGCCATTACCCGACAGCCGGAAAACTGCACTTTGAATTGATTAAAATTTCCCAGCAAAACGGACGCACAAAACAAGCTATTTCAAGCTCCGAAATAGCCGGCAACATTCTGCCGAATGAATACGTTTTTAAACTTTTAAAACACTTAAAATTGCCCCTAGTTTACAATACACTAGAAGAAATTCATTTTTACCGAGATAGATTTGTCATAGAATTAGACAAATTAATTCGTGAAACATCTCTAATAACTTCAGAAAACAAAATAAATGCTTGCATCGGTTTGAGGAGTTTTACTAATTTTTACCTAGCCTATCAAGCCCACAATGTTGTGGAATCACAATCAAAATATGCCAATTTAGTTCATCAAATCATGGCAGCCAACTATCCCCAGTGGGTGCAACCGCAACCCATGCCTCCACTGCTGGAAAATAGCAAAATCAGAGTCGGTTATATTTCCAGTTACTTGTATTCTTATAGCGGCACTTTATGGTTAACTGGCTGGTTGCGTTATGCCGATACACACAAAATTGAAATTTACTGTTACCACACAGGTAATGATACCGATTTAATTACAGAACAATTTTGCGAATATAGTGATGTATTTCGCCACATTCCTCATGACTTAGAAGCTGTAGCCAAACAAGTTATTGAGGATAAATTGCATATTCTTGTATTTCCTGAAATTGGCATGGATGCACCAACGATACAATTAGCAGCTTTGCGCCTTGCTCCCGTGCAATGTTCCGCGTGGGGACATCCTGTAACCTCTGGTCTGCCAACCATTGACTATTTTATTTCCAGCGAATTGATGGAACCGGAAAATGCAGAATTGCATTACTCAGAAACCTTAGTTAAATTGCCTAATATTGGCGTTTCGTACCCAAAGCCAACCGTCGGAGAATTAAACAATAGTCGCTTAGATTTTGACCTCGGAGAAGATGCAGTCATTTATTTGTGCTGCCAAGCGCCTTTCAAATACTTACCGCAATATGATTTTATATTAGCAGAAATTGCCCTGCGCGTTCCGCAAGCTCTGTTTATTTTTCCGCGCGGTGAACTGTTGCGGGAACGGCTCAAGCGGGCTTTTGCTGCTGTTAATCTCGACAGCGAAGATTACTGTGTATTTCGAGCAATTGCAACTCGACAAGAATATATAGCAATTAACTTTATTGCCGATGTTTTCTTGGATACTTTCACTTGGTCGGGGGGGAATACGTCTTTGGAGGCGATCGCCTGTAATTTACCTATAGTAACCTGTCCGGGAGAATTTATGCGGGGACTGCACGCTTATAGCTTTCTCAAAATGCTGGGAGTAACCGACACAATTGCCCAAAATGAAGAGGAATACATTCAAATTGCTGTTAACTTGGGTTTAGATTCTGAGTGGCGGCGAGATGTTGCACAACGCATGAGTCAGCGACAAGATAATCTGTTTGACGATCAAATTTGTGTGACAGCCTTAGAGAGTTTTTATCAACGAATTGTTCGAGAAAGACTTGAAAGTTAAAGCAATCTTAATAAATGTTTTTGAGAATGTTGGGCAGAGTGAAACGGAGGGTTGTTTCCTAATCCCTTGAAAATAACAGGTGCGTCGCTATGAGATTGTCGCTCTTTTTTGAGGATGGTCGATAGCGACGCACCCTACGGCTACTAGCTGCTGTAGAGATATAGATGAAAACACCGCCCTGGCACTAAAAGAGAGATCCTAGATTTTTAAGTCGGCATAATGTCGTCGAGTTTCAGTTGTAAATTTGGGAACAAGTAAGAAGAAATAGTATCTCCCAAGCGATATTGTTGCTGCTGGTATGCACCATTAACTAATTGGCAGACTGTGAAAGTCGGTTGCTTTGGATTGCCGATAAATTGCCAACCACCCAAGCCCCGAAAGTCCACAATCCAATATTCGGGGATATTCAAAAAAGCGTACTCTTCCACTTTTCTTGCATAATCATCTTGCCAATTAGTGCTGACCACTTCAGCAACAAGCTTAATGGTACTACCGTTACAAATAACTGGTTCTTTTTGCCAAAGTGGTTCTTGACTTAGTTCTGCTTTATCTAAAACAACTACGTCAGGACGCAGCGCTGTGGCTTCAGCATATAGAGGTTTGATCAGACAATTTTTTGGCACCAACCAGTTGAAGTTATCCCGAAATATTTCGACATAAATTCTACCCGCAATGCTCCCGGCAACAGCTTCGTGAGGACCAGTAGGTGACCTGTCTCTGAGTTCTCCATCAATTAGTTCATAGCGTGTATTATCCCCATATTGGGAGATAAACTCCTCAAAGCTAAATAATTTTGGTGTAGTGTAGGTCATAGATCGTGTTTTAACGGGTTGTAATACCATTTTGACAAAAGATTGCTACACAATAAATGTTTTGTTCGTTTACAATGACCCTGCTCAGAAGGTGCGTCGCTGTTAAATCATCGATAGTTTTTAGGGATTATTGATGGCGACACACCCTACAATTACTAGCTTGAACTCAAACCCACAGGCAGGGGTTTAAACCCCTGCCTCAAAGCGAAAGTCCTCTGAAGAGGACTAATGAGTTCTTGAGTCCTCTTTAGAGGACTTTCGCTATTAGACAGGGACTTCAGTCCCTGGCGGACTGTGGGAAAGCGGGTTAAGTTGGCACCAATTGGGCACAATGCGGTGTCCCTACGGGATTCGAGATCGCTCTTGAGTGTACTTCATAAACGTGGGCTCTGCTGTAAGCGCGATCGCCCTAACCAGCAATTCCCCTCCTAAACTCCCTCATCGCTTCCACACTCGAAGCCATCAGCAAACAGCGACACAGCAAATTAATATCTAAATCTGGCAAAACAAAACTTGCAGAAATTGTAGCATAACCCTCAGAACCCAAGCGATACATAGCCAATACACCATCCTCCCAGAACCAGACTTCAGAAACTCCCAACACTCGATAGCGTTCCAATTTTTTGACAGTACCGCTAGTAAAAACTACTTCGATACATAAATCTGGAGGAGAATTTGGGGTGATGCGTCTGCCAATAAAATAAGATTCATCAGCTTGTACAGACACTATCCCTTCCTCTTCTTGAGTAAAGCTTCCCGTAGGTGCAAACTCAATTTCATTTTCGGCGCAGTAGATAGCCAGCAGCGTACAAATTGTCCTACTAAAAAATTCGTGTTCGGGGGAAACTGCCAATATTTCTACCTCTCCTCTATAATAAAACAACTTGATTCCAGGGGAGTCAGAAAACCCCTGTTCAATTAGTTTGAACTGTTCCCAGCTAATCCCAGAATGAATGAACCGTTGGTCTAGTGGTCGTAAAAGTGTCTGTGTCATTATGCGAACTTCCATCAAACTACTGAAATAATCTTAAACAATTATGATTTACTTCTGCGGTAAGCTATAATGTTTTTGGCAATCTCCTCATTCATTGCATCTTTCCTGTCTGAAGAACAGGCAAGATGCCTGTTCCACAAAATATCAAGTTTCTTGTGGGGTGTCTCGCCCGCCATTAAAAAACTGATTCGCAATGGTGCAATATCTAAGTTCGATCGCCCTTTCGTTACATTCCAAACCCACATCCAGCCACAGTAGAGACTTGTCATAATAGTCTCAATGCCTAATTATACAACTCAAGGTCAATTCTAGGGACAAGGCTGCCCTCGAAAGAGCGATCGCAAAAACAGCAGTAGAGACAGAATCGAGAAGTGCGATCGAGAAGCGCGATCGAGCTACACTTATCTAAACGCAACTAAATCCCTGCCCATCACAACCATCGCAACCAAACTTGAGGCCATCACCATGATTCAAGCCCTACCAGAATTAGTAACATTCGATGAATTCATTGACTGGTATCCTGAAAACTCAGAACACCACTACGAACTGCACAATGGAGAGATTGTTGAAATGCCAAAAGCAACAGGCAAACATTCTAAACTGACAGGTTTTCTCGTAGCTGATCTCAATTTTGAAATCAGACGGCTACAATTGCCGTACTTCATCCCCAAAGAATCTGTCATCAAACCCATCCGCGAGGAATCTGGGTATGAACCAGATATTATTGTACTCAACGAGCAAGCAATGGGAAACGAGCCTCGATGGGAGAAATCATCAATTATTACGATGGGTTCATCAGTCCCGCTAATCGTAGAAGTAACTAGCACTAACTGGGCGGATGATTATGCCCGCAAACTAGAGGCCTACGAGTCGATGGGTATTCAGGAATATTGGATTATAGACTATCTAGGATTGGGTGGCCGACGGTTTATTGGCAACCCCAAGCAACCTACTTTTTCGGTTTACCAATTAATTGATGGGGAATACCAAGTCAAACAGTTCCGAGGGGGCGAGGTTATTGAGTCCCCAACTTTCCCAGAATTGAAGCTGACAGCGCAGCAGGTGTTCGCAAAAGGGAACTGAGGAGGCTGCTTATGCTGAGGTTCGAGTAGGGGTATCTGATTAAAGATGCGATCGCGCGCATCTAAGGTATCTTGTAGAGATGCGATTCATCGCTTCTGGGCTGCTGAGCAATTACCAAGCAGCAATTCCCCATACCCTATTCCTCAATCTCAAATCTCAAATCTAAAATCTAATGAAGCTAGGACAGTGGATGGGCTTATTAGCCCTCATCGCATCTTGTTACATCCTGTGGCAAATCAGGCAGGCCCTACTGCTGCTGTTTGCCGCCGTCGTCTTAGCCACAGCCTTAAACAGACTAGCACGCTACTTGCAAAAATTCGGACTCAAAAGATCGATCGCTGTACTCTTATCAGTTAGCTTCCTAATCCTCGTATTCGTAGGCTTATTCCTGATAATTGTACCGCCCTTTACCCAACAGTTTCAACAACTTACCCAAAGAGCCCCTCAAGGAATAGAAAGATTAAATCAGTGGATAGATCAATTTGAGGGTCGCTTTTCAGGACAATTTGACCAGCGGCTACCAAATCTTGATGTTAACGACATCATGCAACAACTGCAACCTTTATTTAACCAACTCGTCGGCGGTGCAGGAGCCTTTGTTGGTAACACATTAGGCGTTATTCTCAGCTTTTTGCTAGTCATAGCTTTGACCTTGATGACATTAGCAGAACCTCTATCTTACCGCAAAGCATTCATCCAACTATTTCCCTCTTTTTATCGGCGACGAGTCGATGGCATCTTAGATGAATGCGAAATAGCTCTCGGTCGATGGGTCATCGGCGCTCTCATTAGCATGAGTGTGATTGCTTTTTTGAGCTTAATTGGTCTGTCGGTCTTGCAAGTTCCCCTACCCCTAGCTCACGCTGTAGTAGCAGGATTTCTTAACCTAATTCCCAATATAGGCCCCACTCTGAGCGTCATCCCGCCAATGACGATCGCACTTTTAGATTCTCCCTTAAAATCCGGTTTTGTCCTAATCCTTTACTTTCTAATTCAACAGTTTGAAAGCAACGTCCTCACCCCCTACGTCATGGCACAGCAAGTATCACTGCTGCCAGCAGTAACATTAATAGCTCAAGTATTCTTCGCCACCTTCTTTGGATTTTTAGGCTTATTGCTAGCCCTCCCACTCACCGTTGTAGCTCAAGTTTGGATTAGGGAAGCCCTCATTAAAGATATTCTCAACCAGTGGAGTGCCAGCCCTAAAACCTTAGCAGCAATCGATTCTGCCATCCATGAAAAACAAGACTCTATAGGAGTCACCGAAAGCCTGCCAGAAAAATATTTACCAGAACAGAAACCCGACATCCCCGAGCCAGCAGAAAATGACGCTCCTGAACATAAATAATTAAGGTTTGTAAGGACTGAAGTGTTTATTCATTCCCAGTTATATGATAAAAGTATTCCTACAAAATTAGGGATTTTGTGGGGGATGACCCTAGACTAACTATCTTCACATCCTCGCATTTTCTACCACATCTCTGCGAGAAAAAAAATCTGTTGAACCGTCAAAATCAAATTCGGAAATGTGGGCTAAAAAACCCGCTCGTTCCCTCTAAACTGACAGACTTGATATTCACCGTCAACCAACTGGCAAACAGAAAAAGTAGGTTGTTTAGGATTGCCAATATAGCGTCTGTCGCCAAGTCCCAAATAGTCCGCAATCCAGTATTCAGGAATCCTTAAAGCTTCGTAATCAACCAATTTGTAGCCGTAATCATCGCGCCAATTGGTACTGACTACCTCGACAATTAGCCGGACAGAACTACCCATTGTAATGATAGATTGGTTTTTCGATGTCGGTTTGCTGTCCGTCCCTTGCCTGTCCAAAACGCTCGCATCCGGTTCGTAACCAGATAGCTCGTTATCAGCTTTGACCACGCATTCTTTGGGGACGAAGTAGGACAACCCTAGCCACTCGATTTCAATCCCTAGCTTCAGATAGAGGAAGCCGACTACTTCAGAAGGTTATCCGGTTGCTTTAGGAGTTTCAACAAGAGTTCCATTATGCAGTTCGTAACGGTTTACCTAATTTTCAGGATACCAGTCAATAAATTCAGCGAAGGTGAGTGATTTTAATATCGCTTGAGTCATGGTGAGTGATCCTTATTTTATTTAGGTAGGACTTACGCAATCATCCTCAGAAACCTGGTTGCTGACCAGATTTATCGTGACCAAACCCAATATTTTCGTAGAAACCGGGTTTCTTAGCCTAAGTCTGATTATGATATTATCCTTAATATCCGTTATAATTTCTTGCTTTCATTTCAAACCGAGGTCGATCGCCAAAACAGCATTCGCTCGATCGACATTCCATCACATTAAAATCTAAAATATAAAATCTAAAATAGTCTTATGCGATCGATCGACGAAATCAACGATAAAATCAGCCAAGGCAAAGCCACAGTCTGGACAATCGAAGAACTCAAAACTAGAGTTCAAGAAACCAGCATTACCCAAGCCGCCAAAGAAGTCGATGTGATTACCACCGGCACCTTCGAGCCCATGGAATCCTCCGGTGCAATCATCAACCTCGGCCATACCGACCCCCCGATAAAAATCCGCCAGTGCTGGCTAGACGGCGTTTTAGCCTACTCCGGCTTCGGGGCAGTAGACCTGTACCTGGGAGCCACCCAAGTAGCCGAAGACGGCGAAGAATCCCGGGAACGGGGAGGCGGACACGTCATCGAAGACTTAATCGCCGGCAAGCCCGTACAATTGCGCGCCCTCGGACAAGTAACAGACTGCTACCCCCGCGCCTCCTTTGAAACCACGATTACCCGCGATACCATCAACCAGTTTTATTTATTCAATCCCCGCAACGCATATCAAAACTTTATTGTTGGAGTCAACGGGGGCGATCGTCCGCTGTTCACCTACCTCGGCCCCCTGCAACCAAACCTCGGCAACGCCGTGTATTCGAGCCTGGGAGCCATGTCTCCCCTGCTCAACGACCCCCACCTCCAACTAATCGGCATCGGCACCCGCATCTGGCTCGGAGGCGCTCAGGGCTACATCACCTGGGAAGGAACCCAGCACTTCCCGCTGCAAAAACGCCAGCCCAACGGCACCCCCATCGGCCCAGCCGCCACCCTCGCACTCATCGGCGATGCCAAACAGATGAACTCCAAATGGGTGCGCGGCTGCTACTTCAAAAACTACGGCCCATCCCTGATGCTGGGAGTCGGCATCCCGTTTCCAGTCTTAAACGAAACAGTCGTCGCCAACTGTGCAGTATCAGACAAAAAAATAGTAGCGCCGGTGGTAGATTTCTCTATCCCCCGGCGCGTTCGTCCCACATTCGGTTTAGTCAGCTATGCTCAATTAAAAACTGGTCGAATTCTCATCGAGGGCAAACCGGTGCGGGCGGCCCCCCTTGCGAGTATGTTTCTCTCGCGGCAAGTAGCATTGGAATTGAAGCAGCAAATTGAAGCGGGTCAATTTACCCTCACGGCCCCAGTTGCTCCCCTACCCACCGACAGAGTGTTTCTCCCGCAAGATTTGTGGGGGGCCCAAGTGAGGCTGGAATAGACAGATCCTAGACTCAAGTCACCTTTGTGCAATCACCCATAATAGAGCGCGAAAGCTAACGCTTAAGAGTGAGCAATGACATAAAGTGGATGCGTACTTGATAGGGATTGGAATGCAGCTAAAAATATCCTGAGTCGCGGATTGAGTACGGTGGGGCACACCGGAACTTGGATCAGAGATCCGAACGCTTGTGGAGAATTGACCGCTACTGATGTTGAAGTAATTCTGCATCAGCAAGTCGATTCTGCGAAACAAGAATCCCCTCGGCTTTAGCCAGGGGAGTGTCAATCTACAGTCTGAGAAACTGGCCGACAGCCAGACAATATCGAGTGCAAATTGACAACATTTCCGATTACCGCGATCGCAGGTGCTGAAAATCCGATCGCCTCAACTTGCTCTACAATTGTACCCAAAGTCCCGATCAATTCTTCTTGTTCCGGCCGCGTTCCCCAGCGCACTAACGCTATTGGCGTTTCTGCACTCAATTGGGCTGCTGTTAACTGACCGATAATGTAAGGCAAATTGTGGATTCCCATGTATACTACAATGGTTTCCGAGCCGCGGGCGATCGCCTGCCAATTTACTTCCGGTCGATATTTTCCCGCTGATTCGTGACCGGTGACAAAGGTGACAGAGGAACTGTACGATCGATGTGTGAGAGGAATTCCCGCATAAGCAGCGGCCGCAATCCCAGAAGTTACACCGGGAACGACTTCCACCGCAACTCTAGCTTTTACCAACTCTTCCATTTCTTCGCCACCGCGCCCGAAAATAAATGGATCACCGCCTTTGAGACGAACTACGATCGCATTATCTTGAGCTTTTTCGATCATTAACTGAGTTGTTTCGTCCTGCATTAACGAGTGACGGCCTTTGCGTTTTCCGGCATCAATTCGTTCTGCTTGCGGATTGATTACTGCCAAAATTTGAGGGCTGACTAAAGCGTCGTAAATCACGACATCCGCACACTCTAAAAGAGCTTTTCCCTTTAACGTCATCAAACCCGGATCTCCAGGCCCGGCACCTACTAAATACACTTTACCTAAAGACATTTTTCTGTCTTCCTTTACCTCTGCTTTGCCTCTGGGGTTCATTTTTGAATTAAATTCCCAATTAAGTCTGCTAATTGTACACTTGCGCCTAGAGGATTTGCGAGATGAAGTTCCGCCGCAGGAAATTGCTGCTTTAGCTGTGCGACATTTTTGGCGATCGCATCTGTAATTCCTCCATTAAATAAGAAGTATGGCACAATCCCTATTTGCTGCTGTCCACCACGAACCAAACTGTCAATTTGCTCTGACAAACTCGGCTTTACCGACCAATAAGCTGTCTGTGCACCGAGTTTGCTAGCGATTTCCTCAACAATCGAGTTACCTCCGGGGCGACGGCTGCCGTGAGATAATAAAATCCATTTTGGCAATAGCAGATTGGGGAGAAAAGTCACCTCTTGCATCTGACTTTTTACCAATTGTGTTAAGCCTGCTTCCTGGGAACCTAAATGCGGGCGCAATGCAATTTTTAGCTTGTCACCAAAAGTTTTTTGGGCAATTTCCACCTCTGCCGGTATGTCTTCGGCGACGTGAACTCCCGGCAATAAAAATACAGGCAGGATTTGCAATTCTGTCAGTCCCAGCGACAGGGTACGTTCGCCAAAACTGCAAATTTGTTCGTGCAGCGGTGCGGGCCCGAGTTCTAAGGTGGCGGTTGCTACTGTGGGGAAGGAGTCAGCCAAATTTTGAGACAGCAGTTGACCTAGGTTTTCCAAAGCTAGTTGGGGTCTGGGGTCGCGGCTGCCGTGAGAGACTAATAAATAGGTCGATCGCAATTTCAATATGGATTTGATGTTAATGTTCGATCGGGATTTCAAATAATTATAACACCGTTGGGCGCGTGACTTGAAAAATACTCAACCCTCAACCTGAAGCTTCCGAGTCACCCACCTGTAACAACTAAAGCAAAGTACCCAGCTTGAAAATTACTCAACACAGGGCTTAAATCTTCTAAGCCGCCCACCTTACAAAAGAAGGTGCGCGGCTTAAAAATTACTTAATACTGGGCTTAAATCTTCTAAGCCACACACCCTAAACAACTCTCAAATTAACCTTTGGGAGCGGGATCGGCAATGTATTTAAAAGTAGGTTCCGAGTTCCAAGGGCCGCGTTCATCCTTGCCATTTGTGGACAAGTTAAAGTAGAGATCCACAGTGGAATCTGGCGGAATATTGCCGAACATCGGATCGGTAAGTTTGCCCAGCGATTCCAGAGCTTTCATGAACATTTGAGTGTGAGAAATTTCGCGAGTCAGCAGAAACTGCAGGGTCTTTTTCGTTCCCATATCCGGTGCTAGTTTAATCAACTCTTCGTAGGTTTGGCGAGCTCCTGCTTCCGCAGCGATATCAGCGCGCAAATCGCGCACCACATCCCCGCCTTCGTTGATATAAGCTGCCGTCCAAGCTTGACCTTGGCTGTCCAACAAGTGTGGGCCTACACCACGCACGGCAAACAATGTGCTTTTGTAAGCTTCTGTTTGGTCAACGTTTTTGGTGTGCATTTCTATGAGTTGCCCCACCATTTCTAAGTGGCTGAATTCTTCGAGGGCAATATCTTGAAGCATATCCTTAATCCCTGCATTTTCACAGTGGAATGACTGCACCCAGTATTGCAAAGCTGCTGTGAGTTCTCCTGTTGCTCCGCCAAACTGTTCTAGCAGCAATTGGGCAAAACGGGGGTTTGCTTCGTCTACTCTGACCGCAGACATTAATTCTTTTTTGTGAAAAAACATGGATCGGTACCTCTTTTTAGTTCGGTTGTTAAAGTCTCAAGGATTGCAGACTTTATCTGTGTTCGCCTTCAGAATCCATTGTGCGACAAGCGATCGCACCGAACCTCGCTCGCTGGTTACATCTAACGGGACAAATTTCTCTGCTTTCAGGTAGAGTTTAAATATGAAATTTTACTTAGTGAGTCGGTAGACCAAATTACAATTTAGGAGCAGGATTATTGTCGCACTCGGTTAATTTTGCTGACAGGGCATCGAGATGCCGCAGCCACTGAATGCCGCCAACCCAACTGCGAGAGGGGAGGTGTCCGATTGGTGCTTGCTGACTAAATTTAATCTGCCCTAAAGTAGTAGCAGAATTGTAGGTTTGCCAGTTTACCCGATCGCAAAATCTGATATAGTCTCCCTTAACGCTTTCATAAATCTGCTTTTGGACGCTGAAGCCAAACCGACCTTGACTGTAGTGCAACCAAAGACGATCGACTGTTTGCAAATCTTCGCAGGGTAGCTGGTAAATTTGGCTAATTTCTAGCTGAGTTCCCGGTTCCTGGGAAAGAGATTGACACATCAAGCCCCAAGTTTCGCGATCGGCTTCTTTCCACTTTTTGTTAGACAAAAAATCGCGCAGTTTGGTATAATCAACTCCCCGTGCAGAAATTAGGGTTGGATCGAGATTTGAAGTAACAGATAAGGAAAAAGTTTCTGCGGAATTGGCGGCGTATTTTGTCGGTGAAATCGGAGAATCAGGAGTTGGTAGCGCGCTGAGATCGGTTGAGTTGTCGCTATTACTGATAGCAGGAGCGATCGGCTTTTTGGCCGAAAGCAAATTTTGATGGTGAATATCTAAAGCTGCTTGGATATCTTGCAAAACTTCCGCAGCAAAACTGTACCGCTGATTGAGATGAGTTTGCAGCAATTTATCTAAAATTTCGCCTAACTCGTCGCTAATACTCGTGGCTTTGGGGAGAAACTCCCGCCACCACCAGCGCTCGTTGTTGCAGTCGTACATATCCAAGGGAGGAACTTGCGTCATTAGGCGAATGCAAGTAACCCCTAAACTGTAAAGGTCGCTAGCAGGAAATACTTTGCCGCGCATTTGTTCGGGAGCTACATAATCTTGACTGCCGATGAGCGTTGCTGGACGAAGTATGGCTGAATCAGTCAGCAGTTTGGCAATGCCGAAATCGATCAATACGAGTTTGTTGTCCGATTGGCGGCGGATAATATTTTCTGGTTTAATGTCGCGGTGAATGACGTGCTTGTCGTGGATAAATTGCAGCACGGGCAATAAGTCTTGCAGCAGTTGCCAAATTTGATTGTCATCGTAGACACTTTTGTCTAATTCTTGTTTAAGAGTCGGCCCGTCTATAAACTCTTGAACTAAATAAATATGACCTTCTTGTTCAAATGCCGCTAATAATGTGGGGATTTGCGGGTGTTTTCCGAGTTCGTCTAAACGGACGGCTTCTTGCCGAAATAATTCAACGGCTTTGTTGAAAATTTCGGGGTCACGGTCGTAAAAATAAAATTGCTTGACTGCACAGCGGGGTACAGATGGGATGTCTTGATCAATGGCTAGGAAAGTTTTACCAAATCCGCCTCTACCTAAAAGTTCAATCGGGCGATATCGCTGTCTCAGCAACAGGTTAAAGCCGCAGTTTAAGCAAAATTTTGCGGTGTTGGAGTTTTGAGGATTTTGACATTCTGGGTTGATACAGTAGCTCATATTGATTTTAGATTTTAGATTTTAGATTTTAGATTGCGGACAAGACTTTTTTTTAAACGAACCGCGAAGACGCGAAGCTGCGCGTTCGGCGAAGCCGTTCCCGAAGGGTAGGAAGAGGGAATAGAGAAGAGAGATGGTTGATAACTCATGCAGTGTGGGATAAGCTGCCCCGCTTCTTGCGTTGTATTTTTCGGGCGGGCGGGACACCCCACAAGCATTTCATCTGAGATGTTGCACCATTCTCAATAAGGCTTTTAGGGGCAGGATGCCCAACCCCTACTCCCCAAAAGAAATTCATTCTTTGTGGAACAGGCATCTTGCCTGTTAAGCGAGAATGGTGCCAGATGTGAGTTTTATCAAACTGGAGTGTAAAATTTAGATGCGCCTGGGCTGATAAGGCTATTTTAATGCGCTGGATCGAATCGGGACGCTGCCAAAGCTGCCGAACCCAGGCCACATGACTGCTGGGGGCGAGATAATTGCCGATCGCACAGGCCGATCGCCCAAATCGAAAATTGTGCTAAAGTCAGGCTGTGCGCGGAATTTGAGGCACAATTGATACGATAGGCTCAGGGACGCTGAAAAATATTAAAAAATATTTTTGCTTTACCCCTAGACTTGTGCTGAGATATGATGCTATAGTTAAAAACGTTATGGCGAGTGTAGCCAAGTGGTTAAGGCAGTGGTTTGTGGTACCACCATTCGTGGGTTCAATTCCCATCATTCGCCCTTTTGATTTTATTGTGCAGATGCGATCGTGCGTTGTGTGCGGTGATGCAGATGCAGACGGCGGTTGAAACCGCGTCTATACAAACAATGTCCGCCTCCGCGGACTGAAGAAGGTAACGTGATTTTTATCGCCCGGTCTTCGTCTTCAACCCGCGGAGGCGGGTTTCGTCTGTATAGACGCGGTTTCCAACCGCCGGGTCTTCTTAACCGGTGCGATGCACACCTACAAATTCAATCGGTGCGCGGTGCACACCCTACGAACCTATGTGCTAATCTTAAATCCAAGATAAAATCTCAAATCTAAAATCTAACATCAAAATATGCCATCTTTAGTAACAGAAGATTGGGGATATAAATTTAGTGGCGATCGCACAATTAATAAGTTTATTCGCGATGTTGAAGGGGAAGCGGCTTTAGCGAAATATTGCGATTGGGAATGTAGAGAGCGTGCGGAAATTCTGATGTCGGAGATAGCTGGAAAATCGCACAATCTGTTTTACGTGCGTCGCCAAAAGGTAAATGAGAGATTTTCGGAAGAAGAAATCTGGGAATTGCTCCTTGCTACGGATGGAGATGATTTTGAATTACCCCAATTGTTGCAAAAAGCCGATCGCACTTTGCGGTTGTTAGCAACTGTACGTGTTGAAGACGGAATCGGCGGTTTAAAACTGCTGGATGCTGGCTTGGTGGCGGTTCCCAGAGGGAGGAAAGATGGCTATGCTTTGCCGGTTCTGTTGCGACTTTTGGCTAACAGTCGAGCGCCAATTCCTGTAAAGTCGATCGCCCGCGTCCAAAAAATGCCCTTTTGGGACGATAGACACATACCAACTACCGAACAACTAAAAGTTTGGCATACTTTTTTAAATGTGGAAAAACGCATCGCGGAAGCGCGTCAATTTTGCGTGCCTTTCCGAGCGCACAATTATGGTTCAGGCTTTAAAATCGTCACTTTTGAAATTGAGCGTAATTCCGCAACTCTTGACGGCTACGAGGAAAATTCCTTAGAATTGGGCGACTTTCGCGATCGGCTAAAAAAGGCGCGAAATGAAGAAATTATTCTGTTTGATTCGCCGCCCGGAAGCAGAAGCAGCCGCGATGGAGAGACATTGGGTAGCATCGCTGAAATTGACTTTGAACATGGTAAATTACGGATTAAGTTAGATGTTGATTTAGGCGATCGCATGGCGGGCGGCAGATATCAAATGCCCAAACAAGGATTCTTGTATTTTGAGGCGGCGGGCGATATCAGTCAGATCGAACGCAAGAAGAAAGCTTTAAAAATGCTGACAGATGGGCGCGCTCAAAATCCCTATTTGAGTGAGTTTTTATTCGACTCTTCTCAGGCGAGAATGCCCGAAAAACTGATTAAATTGGATCGGGAAAACTTATTAAATCGCAATGCTAATGAGGATCAACTTGCTGCCGTAGAAACGGTGCTTTCGGCGCGGGATTTAATTTTGATTCAAGGCCCGCCGGGAACTGGCAAAACGACTGTGATTGCGGAGATTTGCTATCAAATTGCCCGTCAGGGTGGCAAAACGCTGATTGCTTCGCAAGCAAATTTGGCTGTAGACAATGCTTTGAGTCGGTTAGTTCACAATCCGGCGATTCGGGCTTTGCGGAAGGGAAAAGCTCATAAGGTGCAGGAAGAAGGCCAGCCGTTTTTAGAGGAAAATGCGATCGGCACTTGGCTGCAAAATACGGCGACTGACTGCGAAGAAAAGCTCTCGCAGCGCCTGACTAATGTCAAATCTTTGCGGCAGTTGGTGGCAGAATCAGAGCGATTTACCGCCTACTGTGCCGCCGAAAAAGCTTTTTTTAATGAACTAAAACACCTGCACGACAGTAAAGCAAATATTGAGGAAAAGTGCAACCAGCAAGCAGCAGATTATGAACGTAATTTAACCGAAAAAAGCGATATTGAATCTCTAGTTAGTGGGCTAGTAAATTTGCTAGATGCGCCGAATGTCAACTGGGAATCTCCCGAAGTTGCCGAGTTTATGCCCAGACTAAAACCTTATTCAGAAGGCAATGTTTTAGTAGAAAACTTTATGGCAAATGTTCGGATTGCCGCTAGCAATGCTATTCAAATCGGCTTCGATCGCCCTGCTTGTGGCGCGTTTGGGATTGGGGTTTGGCTGCAGGAAACTGTAGCAGCGCAAATAGCGGAATTTAAGACAGCATTCGATCGCGCTGATGATGTTTGTCACGCTATGTCAACGGTTGCGGAGTCGTTGGGGGTGTCGCGGCAGATGTCGGAGGCTGTGAATCAACTCGAATTGGGCGATCGGCAAAATCAGACACACCGCCACAATCTCGAACAGAAAATCAAGAATTTGGAACTGCGAAAAGCGGAAATTACAGCCGTTGTCGTCGCCGTTGCACAGTGGATTGAGACAGCAGATACGGGGCTCTATGAAGTCGTGAAAACTTGCTGGGAAACCGGCGCAATGCTCACGGATGATATGGTAGAATTGCCCGCAGGATTGCTGAAAATTGCCCGATCGCTCAAATTGCCGATCGTGCCGCCCAAATGCAAAGTCAATTTGCCAGATTTGGATCGGTTGCAAAACGCAATATCCCACGAAGAAAGCGCGGGCTTTAAGGACATACAAGGGCAACAGTTCCGGTTTAGCGAGTTTCTGCACCTAAATTTGAGTCAAACGCCGATCGTGCTCTCTGCGGGCGATCGTACACAGTGGCAACAACTAGCCAAAGACTTCGCCAGCTACTCCCAAGTCAACCAAAGTCAGCGCAAATTTATCATCGAAAAAGCTGGCACTTTCTTAGGTAGCATTCAACAATTTTATAGCGAATCCTTGCAGCCAAATAATATCCAGACTACCTTCGATCGCCTAGTCAAAGAATTGCTGCACAGCATCCTCGCAAATGCCCGTCAGTGCGTGGTTCCCCTGAAAACCGAAACCGAACAGCAGCTTATCAAACAGCAACAATTATTAGATAAAATCGGTCAAACCTTGAGCCAGCAACAAATATCCGCCGCTAAACTTCAGGTTGAAACAGCGCAGCAAGAAGCGAACTTAAAAATTAGCGAAGTTACTAATTTGTTGCAAGCAATTGTCCAACAGCCAAATGTACCTGAAAAATTGCGGATTTTATCCGAACAATATCTCGCCCAAAAATCGAATATTTGGGAGCAACCGCAGCAGTTTGTTAAGCAAGTTGAGGCTTGGAAAGCAAGCACGATTCAGCTTGAAAAATCCATTGCTGACATAGACCCTTTTGGGGTTTTGGAGACAATCAAAAACACTCTTGACGAGCATTTATCTCCGCTGCAAACTGCGGCAGCAACTTCGCAGCAGCAACTCGCCGAACTTCAAACAGAATTGACCGAAATTACCGCTCAACTGCAACAGCAGCAACCAACAGCAGCATTACTTGTTGAGAGAAATTGGTGGGAGTCAGCATGGCAAACTATCCCCACTCAATATCAGCCAGAAGTTCCGAATACAGGATTATTCAGCGTAGCTTTTTTAAGCAAAATTAAGCGTCTCTTCAAAACTTGGCAACGCAAATTAGAACAAGAAGAAACAGCACTAAATCGCTCTCAAAACTTTGTTACAGATTGGATTAAAAAACTCCGCAATCCATCAGAAAAAGACCGCAACGATTTAAAGCAAATTTATATTGACAATGCCAACGTGATCGGCATTACTTGCGTGCAGGCTGCTAGTTTCGATTTTACTAAAAACTTTCCCAGCTTTGATGCAGTCATCATTGACGAAGTTAGCAAATGCACTCCTCCAGAGTTATTAATTCCCGCTTTGAAAGGTCGAAAGTTAGTATTAGTGGGCGATCACAGGCAATTGCCGCCGATGTTTAATCAAAGTACGATCGACGATATTGCCGAAGACATCGGCTGTACCGGAGACGAACTTAGCTTTATCAAAGAATCTTTGTTCAAAGTTTTGTTTGAAAATGCCAGCGATAGCATCAAAAAAATGCTGACAACTCAGTATCGAATGCACCCACAAATCATGGGCGCAATCAATCAGTTTTACCAACAAAAGCTCAACTGTGGCATTCAGGAAGCAGACACCAAGCGCGCCCACAACCTGGCAGGTAGAATAATTCAAGAAAATAATCACATTCTCTGGGTAAAAACGCCCATCGGACAAGGATTTGAAGAGGAAAAACAGGGTACTTCGCGGTTGAATGTCAAGGAGATTGATGCGATCGAGCGTTTGTGCGAACAAATGGAGACAGCTTGGCGGCCCAAAGTTGCCGACGGTGAACCGCCGAAGGAAATCGGAATTATTACTTTTTACGGCGCTCAATTGAATGCAATTAAAGATAGAATAGAAGCCGAAAGATTCCCTGCTTTGAGCATCCGCACTGGTACGGTTGACATATTTCAAGGCATGGAAAGACCTGTAATTATTGTCAGCACCGTGTGCAATAATGTTAGGGGCGATATTGGATTTGCTAAGGAACCGGAACGGGTGAATGTGGCATTTTCCCGCGCTCAAGAATTGCTGATTGTTGTCGGCTGCCACGATTTATTTACCCAACAAACAGGTACAGTGGGAAAAATGTATCAGGAAGTTTCAAAAACGGTGCGTCACTGCGGAGGTTTTTTAGATGTTTCTAGCGTCCTCAACTAAACCCATAGACTCGAATTTAAGTTCGCTAGCCGAACAAATTGAGCAACAAAATCCGGGCTTGTCTGTGTTGGCGGCGCGTCAATTCCGCTTTGCAATCCGCCAAACTCCGCTGGAGGTGGCGATTAGCGAACCTCGTGAGTTTAACGTGTTGGAAGAGTTCATTTTGCGGGCGGGTGTTGAGTTTGAACCTGCGCCAACTTTGCAGGAATTGGCGGATTTGTTGGGGTTGGACGAGATTTTTGTGAAGACTACGGCGGCGACTCTGGTTAGTTTGGAAAGCTTGGAGGTGGCTGAAAATGGAAAAATTGCGATCGCCCCGCAAGGCAGAGATTTTTTCGAGAAAGGTGCAGTTAGTCGATCGCAAATTCAATCAATTTACGCCATTTCCGATCCACTAAATCAAACTCTTACCTTTAAATTCGATGCTTTAGCCGCAGAATCGGTCAACTTACCAGATTTAGCAGATTTAGTATCCCTCGAACATAAAATTAGCGACCTTGCGAATTTAAGTCTAGCAGAAATCCAGCCGTTAATTCAAGATTCCGGCTTAGGAATTCACGCCCCACAAAACGGCAAAATTGTCTCTGCTTGCGATGTCGTCGGCGACGATTTAGATATTTGGCAAACAGTTTCGATTTTTGTGTTGCTAGATGGAATAGAAAATAAAACTACTATTCAAGCCAGACAGGGAAAGCAAATATTAGAAACAGCCTCAAACTTTCTAAACGAACTGGAATCTCAGCAAAAACTTTCCTTAAATGAATTGTGCAAATTAACCCCGGACATCGCACAGCAAGAATCAGAGACAATCCCGGCTCCGAAAAATCGGAAACAGGCATCTAAGAAGAAAAGCAAGGAAACAGAGTCAGGAAACAAGTAATATGAGGACTTGTATTCCCCAACTATAAACTGGTTTGTAGTAAGGAATGCAAGTCCTTATTAACTCAACACTTAAAACAATTTATAAAAATAGGATTTTACCGATTGACAATATACCGCGAATTCGGTATAATTAATACTTGTTTGCAATCGCGCTGATAATTTGCCTGTGTCTGCCAAAGATACTTTCCACGAATCCGTAAAACGAGCCCTTGAAAAAAAACAGTGGGTGATTACTGCCGATCCACTAAAGTTTAAGTTTGGCAATGTTAAATTTCAGGTCGATTTGGGAGCAGAAAGGTTAGTCGCAGCGGAGCGAGGAGGGGAGAAAATTGCAGTCGAAATTAAAAGCTTCCTCAATCCCTCTGCAATTACAGACTTTTATGCTGCATTGGGACAATTTCTCAGTTATCGGCTTGCTTGGCTTGGCATCGGTTGAACCTAATCGGAAATTGTATTTGGCAGTACCAGTTGACGTGTATAAAACATTTTTTCAGTCTGAGTTTACTCAAACTGCGGTACAAGAGTATCAGGTGTTGCTAATCGTATACGATCAAAAAAATGAGGTGATTGTGCAATGGACAAGTTAGCTCAATATCGTCAATACGTTCAGACATTAATGAGCCGTTATGCCGAAGAAGATTTTTCTGATGATGAAGTCGAAGTGCAACTTATCTGCGACACAGAACGAGATCATTATCAGTGGATGAATGTCGGCTGGGAACACTTAACCCGGATTTATCAAACCTTCATTCACATTGACATCAAAGATGGAAAAATCTGGCTTCAGCAAAATTTGACAGAGCAAAATCCTGCGGAGGAATTAGTTGCAATGGGAGTACCGAGAGAGGATATTATTTTGGGATTGCAACCGCCATACAAACGGCCATATACTGATTATGGTGTAGCGTAAAATGTCAAGCTAAAAAAAACAGAATACTCAGATACCCGACTTCGCCAAAGTTGTCGGGTATCTACTTCGCCCTACTAAGTCTTAACGGATTTCAGCATCTGCAAAGTAGCCGCGGCGTAATTCCGCTTTGCATAATTATCGAAAGCAAACCGATTGCCAATTTCGTTAATAGCGGCAGCAACAGAACAATAAGCAGACATTTGAGTAATAATAGAAGCAGCCCAATAATTCTGAGTGTCTTAAAAAGTTTTAGACGGCTCTTTAACAACTAAATTCGGCTGCATTCCCGCCGACAAACCAAATTCCGCCACTCTTGGCAGCACCGCCATCAATTCAGCGCGAGTGACGGGCTGGGTAGGTTTAAAAGTTCCATCTTGATTGTCGCTAACTATCTTGTTGTTCCGCGCCAATAGAACTTTTCCGGCACTCCAGCGGGAAATATCAACGTCGCTAAATGGACGGATATAAACATGGCTAGGAAAGGTGATATTAGCACCTTGTATTCATTTCAAAGATTCCCCAACTAAAGATACCAATTGCTCTCTGGTAACAGCAAGTTGCGGCCACAAAGCATTATTTTGAGAAAACCGGGCTACAAACCCAAGGCCCACAGCTTCTTTAATTTCGGAAGCGTAGATATCATCGGTAGCTATCTCCGAATTGTAGAATGGTCAGTATTGCCTACGGTATTGGTATTTCCTGCGGTATTGGCTGCGGTATTGGTATTTCCTGCGGTATTGGCTGCGGTATTGGCTGTGGTATTGGCTGTGGTATTGGCTGTGGTATTGGCACAGGTATTGGCACAGGTATTACTTCGGTATTGCCTCCGGTATTGCCTCCGGTATTGCCAATTTCTTCCGGTGCGGGTTGATTGGTAGTGAAATAAAAGTGACCTAATGTGCGGCCTTGATAAGCTCTTTTACTCAAACGCCAAGCAGGATCGAGAGTGATTTTCATGAATTCGTTAACCTCACCATTTGTGCGACCGATAATCACCGATTTACCTTGGTAATCTACCGGAGTTCCCATTAGTAGAACATTGCCATCAACAGTTTCCAATGTCAGGGTGTATTTTAATGCTAAATCGCTGCCTGCCATGCGAATTGAAAAGCCGTTGCTGTCTGTTGCGCGGCCACAAATACCGGTGAAATCAAAAGTAACTAATAATGGATCGACTTTCACGGGATTAGAGCCACTTTCGCTCCAGCATTGTCGCTTGTCAGATACTTGTTCTACAATTAGCAATTGGTAGCCGCCGAAAGGGCGGGGTTGGGCGATGACAATTACTCGGTCTTGGCTAATTTCGGTTTCGTCAAAAGTAAATGCTTTAGCTGAACCGATCGCGCCAAGTGTTAAAATTGCTGAACCTGCCAGTGCGGCCACTGTTCGTACAAGTGAATGTTTCATGATTTTTCCCTATTGGCTCCTTATTGTGACGAGACTTATCTAGAATATAAAAAAGTCGCCCTCTTCAGACAACAAGATAGAATTTTACCATCTCTTGTTCCGGTGGTAACAAGTGCGATCGATCGCCGATCGTCACATTGGTTCGTAGTGAAAACTCAAGTCCGAGCGAATTTTAGGAGAACTTTAGTCCTCACTACAAAGTTATAACCGTTATTTTAGCGAGGAACTTGATAAACTATTCGACCTCTAAATTGTATTTTCCGGGCGGGCGGGACGCCCACTCCACAAGAATTTAATGGAAGTTGACAGTAAAATTTAGATGCGCCTGGGCTGATTACTTGCGGGAAACGATCGCACTATTCAGCAAAAAAACGGTGCGTTACACTCTTGTTAACGCACCCTAAAACAAACATTCAAAAAGCGCTTTTCCTGTCTAGCGGAACATACTGCTAACAGAACTATCTTCGTGAATCCGCCAAATAGTTTCTCCGAGCAAATTGGCTACCGAAAGCACCGTCAACTGCTTAAAACGGTTCTCTTCCGGCACAGGAATGGTATTCGTAACAATTACCTCTTCCAAAACCCCGCTAGACAAACGCTCGATCGCCGGAGGCGAAAACACCGCATGAGTAGCACAAGCATAAACCTGCCTCGCACCCTCCCGGCGCAACAATCGGGCACCTTCAGAAATCGTGCCGGCAGTATCGATCATGTCGTCCACCAACACGGCTGTTTTGCCCCTGACATCACCGATAAGATTCATCACTTCTGCCACGTTGTGAGCTTGGCGGCGCTTGTCAATAATTGCCAGGGGAGCATCACCAAGCTTTTTGGCAAAAGCTCTCGCCCTAGCGACTCCGCCAACATCCGGCGAAACCACAACAATATCCGTCAATTGCTTGCTCGCCAGATAATCCAAAAGCACCGGCGAACCGTAAACGTGATCGAAAGGAATGTCAAAATAACCTTGAATCTGAGCCGAGTGCAAATCCATCGCCAAAATGCGACCGGCCCCAGCTTCCGTAATCAAATTAGCCACTAATTTTGCAGTGATCGACTCTCTTCCGGCCGTTTTGCGGTCAGCCCTAGCATATCCGTAATAGGGGATGACAGCAGTAATTTGTCTGGCCGAAGCGCGGCGACAAGCATCGATCATAATTAACAATTCCATGAGGCGATCGTTTACCGGACAGCAAGTTGGCTGAATCAAGTAAACATCGCAACCCCGAATCGATTCTTGAATTTGAACGTAGAGTTCCCCATCAGCAAACCGCTTGCGAACCATCGGCCCCAAATCGATCCCCAGATAGCGAGCCACCTCTTGGGCGAGGGGAACATTAGCAGAACCGGAGAACAGCCGCAGACGGTCATGAGCGGAAACCGGCGGCTCGGGAAGCGGAAGCGGTAAAGTAGCAGAACGGATCACAGCAGGCCTCTTGCAGGACGTTTATTCCATCGATATCTTACCATCTGAAACTAGAAATATTCAGCCAAATTTTTGAGAGATTTAACTTTCGGGGCGACCACAAGTGTGAAGTTAGGCGAATTGAATAGGACTTGCAGAAATATGTCCGAGAAACCGGGTTTCTAGCCCACTTTCGGCACCCTCAACGGTCACAATCGGTTTTTACTTATTCTGATCCAGCAATAAAACTCTAAAAATTATACTAAAATACCGTATATTAACGGATAAATTAATTTTTAAAGGCATAATTTATTACTTTAAAGCCCACATTCGGCATCTTCAAGGGTCACAATCGGTTTTTACTTATTCTGATCCAGCAATAAAACTCTAAAAATTATACTAAAAT
>ENA-ORBV01002237-ORBV01002237.1-microbial-mat-metagenome-genome-assembly--contig:-NODE-2237-length-41261-cov-9.621916_pt1 | contig 41261 bp, 44 predicted proteins | sample MGYA00237777_ERZ505514 | MGnify/ENA primary metagenome ERZ505514 (study PRJEB26160, sample SAMN06269048) | microbial mat metagenome | isolation source: Oligotrophic lake microbial mat | place... | reverse complement strand
ATTCTGGCGAGCGACAGCGCGCCGCCGCCGAGTCGCCACACCGTCATCGTCACGCTGTCGGGCGGCGAGGCGGCGCTGCTGGCCGACACCGGGGCCGAGCTGGGCCTTGCCTTTGCACCGCTCGCGCCGGTGACGCTGGCCGCGCTGCGCCCCGCCTATCCGCCGTATTCGAGTATCGGCAATCCGGTTGATGCCTGGGGCCTTGGCTTCAACGCCGAGCGCTTTCGCATTGTGCTCGACGCACTGCTGGCTGATCCGGCCATAGGCACCATCGGTTTTTCGGTTGATGCGCCGGGACGCGGCGGCTGCGACACGCCATACGCCTGCGTCATGGCCGAGGCCTGCGCCGCGAGCGAGACCGGCAAACGCCTGGTATTCATCAACAATACCGCCGGTTCGGGCGTTAATCCGGACGTGCGCAAGATCCTCGACGCCGCGCGCATTCCCTATCTGTCGGGCATGCGCACGGCGCTTGCGGCAATACGCAACATGGTCAACCTGCCGGTGGCGCCGCTGCCGGCCGTGGTGATGCCGCCCGCTACGGGCGCGCTGATTCCTGAAGACGAGCCTGGGCGTTTCAAACTGCTCACCGCCGCCGGCGTGACTATGATCGCCTCCGCGTGCGTCGGCAGCGCCACCGAGGCGGTGACAACGGCCGCGCGCATCGGATACCCGGTGGTGATGAAGGGTATTGCCGCCCACCTGCCGCACAAGAGCGACCTGGGCCTGGTCAGTCTGGGTCTCGCCGATGCCACTGCAGTGACCGGCGCTTATGCCGCGATCGAGAAAATTCTCCTGTCCAACGCCAAAGCCGGGTCGCCGGCCGGGATCGTCATCGAGCAGACCGCCGACGAGGGCATCGAGCTTATCGTCGGCATACGCAATCAGAAGGGTTTCGGCAGTTTTGTCATTGCCGGGCCGGGCGGCGTGCTGGTCGAGATCACCAACAAGGCAGCGGTACGCCTCGGGCCGGTGGACGAAGCCGGGGCGCTGGCCATGCTCGAAGAAACCATTGCCGGCAAGTTGCTGCGCGGCGTGCGCGGCAAGGGTCCCTGGGACATCGCCGCCGCGGCGCGCGCCATCGCCGCCTTCTCGCGTTTCGGTGCGGCGCATGGCAACAGCCTCGCCGCGCTGGAAATCAACCCGCTGATTGTCGGAAAACGAGGCGCCTGCGGCGTGGACGTTCTGCTCGAACCGTTTCCAGATGCTGAAAAAGCAGAGTCAATCAAGGAGAAGAAGGCATGAGTTACGAGCAATTGCTCTATGCGGTCGATGACCGCGTCGCCACCATCACCTTCAACCGCCCCGAGCGCCACAATGCGCTGAGCGAAGTGCTGGTTGATGAAATCATCGCCGCCATCGCGCAGGCCGACGCCGACCCCGAGGTGCGGGTGGTGGTCATTACCGGTGCCGGCGGCAAGTCGTTCTCGTCGGGTTACGACATCAAGGAATCGGCCCTGAAGCCCAAGCGCAGCATTGCCGACTGGCGTGTGCGCATGCAAAAAGACATCAAGTTCACCTACTCGGTCTGGGATTGCTCAAAGCCGGTTATCGCGCTGGTCGATGGCTTTTGCCTCGCCGGAGGCCTCGAGTTCGCAATGTGCTGCGACATGCGTTACTGCTCCGAGGGTTCGACCTTCGCCGCGCTCGAAGCGCGGTTTTCCAACGGCATCGCCACGCTGATGATGCCCTGGCTGATCGGTCACCATGCGCGCCGGCTGATCTACACCGGCGACACCATAGACGCGGCCGAGGCCTACCGGCTCGGCCTGGTGGACAAGGTCTTCGCCAAGGACAAGCTGCACGCCGGGGTGATGAAAATCGCCAAGCGCATGTCGCGCGTGTCGCTCGACTGCCTCAAGTTCAACAAGAAGGCCATCAACCAGACCTTCGAGACCATGGGCCTGCGCAATGCCATCCAGTACGGCGCCGAGGTCAGCGCGCTGATGGATTCGATAGGTTCGCCCGAGGCGGCGCAGTTCGATTCGATCCGGCGTGAAAAAGGCATGGGCGCCGCGCTGCAATGGCGCGCTGAGCAATTCGCGCCGTATGAGTGACCGGACATGAGCAAATGGTGCCGGATTGCGCGCGATAGCGGACCGACCTACGCGCTGGTCGAAGGCGAGGGCGACGAGGCGGAAGTGACTTTTTTGCGCCGTGCGCCCTTCGACGGATTCGAGACCACCGGCGTGCGCCGGCCGCTGGCCGGCCTGACCCTTTTGCCGCCGGTGACGCCGCCGAATTTTTACGCCGCCGGCCTCAACTATGCGGCGCACATAGACTGGGCCAACGCCTATCACGGCATGGCGCTGAAGCTGCCGACGCAGGCCGACATCGGCTACCGCTCGGCCAACGCCCTTGTCGGCAGCGGCGGCGACATCGTCATCCCGAAAAACTCGCCCGGGCCGATCGAGTTCGAGGGCGAACTGGTGGCTGTGGTCGGCAAAAGGGCCAAGCACCTGACTGAGGCCAATGCGCTCGAGTGCATCGCCGGCTATACGCTGGGCAACGACTTGAGCGAACGCGCGTACCAGAAAAGCGACCGCACACTGTGGCGCGCCAAGAACATCGATACCTTCAAGCCGATGGGGCCGTTTGTTGTCGGCGGCATCGACCCGATGGCGCAAATGATCAGCGTCAGCGTCAACGGCAAGCTCGCCTCTGAATACAGCACGTCAAAAATGGTGTTCAGCCTGCAGCACTATCTCGCGCGCATGACCGAGTTCGTCACGCTGGTTCCGGGCGACGTGATCTGGCTTGGCTGTGACGGCCCGACCATCCCGGCGCTGGTCGAGGGCGATGTCGTCGCGGTGTCCTGTCCGGCCATAGGCGTGCTGTCCAACCGCCTGGTGCGCGAGGCCTAGGCCGCCTTGCCCATTTCGCGCAGGTAAACCGGCAAGTCCATGCTGGGCGGGTGCTTGGGAACCTGGAAAAACAGGTCCGCGACCCATCCGCGGTGATAGCTGCAATGGGTGATGACATGCAGCGCGATGTCGCCGCGGCGCATGCTGCCGGCATTGCCGCCGATCAGCGTGAAGTCGATTATTTCGTCGGCCGTGGCCTCGGTCAGCGCGTCGGCCCAGGCGATATACCAGGCATCAATGGTCTGTTGTGCCTGCCACAGCGGCGCGAGTTCGGTGTGGACCCGCGTGTTGAGCGCCTGGATGCCGTGCTCGCGCCCCTCCAGGTGCGCCTGCCAGATCAGGTGCACCACGTACTGGTGGTTGAGCGTGTTGACCATGTTCTTGAACAGCGTGGTGCGTTCCTTCAGCGCCTCGCCATCGGGCAGCGCCGCGACGGCGTCGAACATTTTTTTATTGGCCCAGGCGTTGTAGCGCGCGAGCAGGCTGATTTGTTGTGTGCCCGACATGTTTCCGGCTCCTTGCAGTCCTGTGAAGCGGCATTGTAGGCCGGCTTTGTGCGGTCTGTGGCAAGCCGCGCACTATCCGGGTGCCCGGATACCGGCTGGTATGCTGCACGCGTGCCGCCGAACCTTACGCCTTCGAACCCTTATGTCCGCCTGTTCGGGGTGTTGTTGCTGCTCGTGCTGCTGTTCGCCGTGTCCGGGATCAGCGGCTTGCGCGATCACTTCAGCCTAGCCTATTTGCACCGGTGCTTCGAAGAGCAAAAGCTCACCGGCCTGCTGATTTTCATCCTCGCCTTTTGCCTCGGCAACCTGGTGCAGATTCCGGGCTGGATTTTTCTGGCGGCCGCGGTGTTTGCTCTTGGCCGCGTCTGGGGTGGCTTCGCCACCTATCTGGCGGCCAGTGTTTCCTGCGTGCTGACCTTTTTTGTGGTCAGGGCGGTGGGTGGTGCGGCTTTTCGCAGCGTCGGTGGCAAGATGGGGGCGCGCATTTTCGCCCGGCTCGACGCCCATCCGGTGGCCAGCGTACTGGCGCTGCGCCTGTTGTTCCAGACCGCGCCGGCGATCAACTACGCGCTCGCCGTGTCCGGCGTGAAATTCCGCGATTATCTTGCCGGCACGCTGGCAGGATTGCCGCTGCCAATAATCGTGTACTGTTATTTTTTTGACCAGTTGGCGATGCTGCTGCATCTGCAAAACTAGGTGTCATCGGCTGCTCGCGCATCCGCGTGTTCTTTCTAATCGGAGTAACAGGAGCATCCTATGCAACGACGGCAACTTGGTAAAAGCGGACTCGAAGTTTCGGCGCTGGGTCTTGGCTGCATGGCCATGACCGCGCTCTACGGCCCGGTGGACGAGGCCGAAGCCGTCGCCACGGTGCGCGCGGCGCTCGACGCCGGTGCGGATTTTCTCGATACCGCCGACGCCTATGCCGAGGGCAAGAACGAGGAATTGCTGTGCCGCGCGTTGGCCGGCGGTTACCGCAAAAAAGCCGTCATCGCCAGCAAGTTCGGCAACGTGCGTACGCCCGACGGCAAGCCCGGCGCCAATGGCCGGCCCGAATACGTCATCGCCGCGTGCGACAAGAGCCTGGCGCGCCTCGGCGTCAGCGAGATAGACCTCTATTACCAGCACCGCGTCGATCCGGCGGTGCCGATCGAGGACACCGTCGGTGCGATGGCGCGCCTGGTCGAACAGGGTAAGGTGCGCTACCTTGGCCTGTCCGAGGCCGGCGCCGAGACCATTCGCCGTGCCGCCAAGGTACACCCCATCGCCGCGCTGCAGACCGAATACTCGCTGTGGTGCCGCTTTGTCGAACCGGAAATCCTGCCCTTGTGCCGCGAACTGGGCATCGGCTTTGTGCCGTATTCACCGCTCGGTCGCGGCATGCTCACCGGCGCCATCGCCAGCCTCGACGACCTCGGTGAAAGCGACCGACGCCGCGACCACCCGCGCTTCCAGCAGGGCAACCTCGAGAGCAATGCTGCGCTGATTAAACCGCTGACCGACATGGCGAAGGCGCGCGGCTGCACGCCTTCGCAAATCGCCCTCGCCTGGCTGCTGGCGCAGGGCCGGGATGTGGTGCCGATTCCCGGCACCAAACGGCGCAGTCATCTCGCCGACAACCTTGCCGCGATTGAAGTGGTGCTCGGCGCCGACGAAGCGGCCGCGCTGTCGCGCGCCATCGACGACACGCAGGTGGCCGGTACGCGCTACCCCAAGGGCCAGTTGGCGAGCGTCGGCATCTGAGGACAATGGCTGGAAAGGTCCGCCAGTCGGACCTTTCCAGCCGACAGTGTCAACGCCGCGCGCGCACGGCAGGCCCTCGCGCGGGCGGCAGGTGCATGGCCTTGCCGGCAGCGCGCAGGCAGCGCATGAAGCGCTCGGCCACCGGGCCGGGCTCGCGCGCTGCATGTCGCGTGATGCCCACCGGCAGTCGCGCATGCGGCAGCGCCAGAGGCAGGATGTTCAGCAGCCCCAGTTCGACATCGCGCCTGACCACCTGGTAGGGCATCGCCGCCAGCGTTACATTGTCCTGCAGCAGGCTGCGTATCAGCATGAAGGAAATGCTCTCGACATGGCTTTGCGGCCGCGACAGGCCGTGGGCGAGGAACAACCCGGCCACCGGTGCGTGCGCGACGCTGTCGGGCGTCGGCAACACCCACGGAAAATCGCCGAGGTCGCGGTAGGCGGGTTTGCGCCGGCCGGCCAGCGGATGGCCTGCCCCGGCGATGATGACGATGGGCTCGTTGTACAAGACCTCCTGCTGCAACTGCTCCAGTCCCAGCGTGTCGTTAAGACGCCCGACCAGCAGGTCAAGGTCGCCCGACAGCAATGCCGGCATCAACTGCCGTGTGCTGCCATCGACAACGCGCACCACTACATTGCGTGCCTCGGCCCGCAGCCTGATGATGGCCGCCGGCAGCAGTGTTGGCAGCGCGACAAGATAGCCGCCGACGGCGATCTGCCCGCCGGTGCCGCCAAGATGGGCCTGGATGTCCTGCCCGGCCTTTAGCAGTTCGGACTCCACGGCGCGGCAATGCAGCAACAGGCGTTCGCCGGCGACCGTCGGCACGAGGCCGCGCGGCGTGCGCTCGAACAGCTTCACACCGAGGATGGCCTCGATTTCGAGCACGGTCTTGGACAGCGCGGGCTGCGAGATATGCAGCGCGCCGGCGGCACGCGAAATCGAACCCAGTCTCCCGACCGCCGACAACTGGCGCACATGGCGCAGTCTGAGGCGTGTCAGCAACAGGTGCCCGATGTCGGGAGCGGCGGATTCTGGCATGGGCCGAGTATAAAGCAGGCATAACCAGAAGGTTATGTCGTACGTACATTTTTGCAGTGGTCAGACATGGTGCGCTCTGCCACTATCAATGCCACCGAGGCAATGTCACCGACGACTTGACGCGAACGCAGAGGCATTCCGATGAAACTCAAAAGCTTCCAGACCTTTCCCGTAACCCTGCCCGACGAAGACCCGGAGTGGAAGTTTGCCGGTCAGGCCTATCCCAGGAACGAAGCGGTGGTGGTCGTGCTCAAGGCCGAGGACGGCACCGTGGGCTACGGCTATGCCGCGGCGTTTCCGCACCTCGGCGCGACGCAGATGGGTGTGCAGGGTGCGCTCAACCGCCTGCTGCCGCTGATCATGGACAAGCCGGCCCTCGACATTGAAAGCCATCTGCGCACCATAGACCGCTCGATACGCGACAACAACCCGGCCAAGTCAGGCATAGACTGCGCGCTCCACGACCTGGCTTCGCGCCTGCTGGGGGTGCCTGTGTACCAGTTGTTCGGCGGCAAAGTGCGCTCCGAAATTCCGCTGTCGCGCATGCTGGCCCTGAAAAAACCCGAGCAAATGGCCGAGAAGGCGAAAAAGCACGCCGACGAAGGCTACAAGTGCATCAAGTTGAAGCTCGGCGGCGACCTGCGCGAGGACGAGGCGCGGGTCAGGGCGGTGCGCCAGGCCGTGGGCGACAAGGTACGCCTGACCATAGACCCGAACATGTCCTATAACGCCAAGCAGGCCATCGCCTGCGTCGAGCGCGTGGCACAGTACAAGGTCGAACTCATCGAGCAGCCGGTGCGTTACGACGACCTCGACGGCCTGGCGACGGTGACGCGCTCGGTGTCGATCGCGGTCGAAGCCGACGAATCGGCATTCTCTGCTGAGAGCACCTACTACCTTGCGTCCAAGGGCATTGTCGATGCCATCAGCCTCAAGGTGTCGAAAATGGGCGGCCTGCGCAACGTGCATACTGCGGCGCGCATTTGCGAGGCGGCCAAGCTCGGCTGCCGCATGGGTGCCACCGTCGGCAGCCGGCTGCTCGCCGCACATGCCGCGCACCTGGTGGCGGCGCTGCCGCACCTGACCTTTCCGTGCGAGCTGGCCGAGTTCGAACACCTGATGAACGACCCGTTCGAAGGCCTGCAGGTGAAGGACGGTATGCTGCTGGTGCCCGATGACATCGGTCCCGGTGTCAGGCTTCGCGCCGACGCCGGCTGGAGCGCCTAGTCGCGGGCTTGCCCATTAACGCTTTCAAACAAGGATAAACACCATGCTCTACCTCATCTACCAGGAAGACGGCGACAACGCCACGGCCATTCGCGCTGCCAAGAAGGAAGAACACCTCGCCTATCTCGAACAGCATAAGGACAAGCTGGTGCTGGGCGGCGCCGCGTTGGCCGAGGACGGCATTGCGCGCACCGGCAGCGTCCTGCTGCTCAACGTGCCCAGCCTGGCTGCCGCCGAGGCCTTTTCGCAAAGCGAGCCGTTTCGCGCCGCCGGGCTGTTCAAGCTGGTCAAGATCACGCGCATGCGCCGCGGCCAGTGGCACCCGGAGAACGCGCCCAAGTCCGCCGAGGGCGAGTAGGCGGGTGAAGCCCGGAATCAGTTTGATGATCAACCCGTTGAGGAGAGCCGCATGAACAAAGTCTGGATCAGCACCGCAATCGCCCTGGCACTTGTTGCCTCCGCCTCGTCCGTGCAGGCCCAGGCCACGCGCGTCACGCGCATGCTGGTGCCCTTTGCCGCGGGCGGCCCGGCCGACTTTGTCGCGCGCTCCCTCGCCGACAAGCTGAGCGGCCCGCTCGGCATGAATGTCATTGTCGAGAACCGTCCCGGTGCCAACGGCTCCATCGCCGCCCAGGCCGTGGCCAAGGGCGAGCCCGACGGTACGCTGCTGTTGTTTGCGACATCGGGCATGCTCACCATCAGCCCCATTCTCGAAAAAGACCTGCCCTACAACCCCTTGCGCGACCTTGCGCCGGTGGCGCGTGCCGTGTCCAACGGCACGGCGCTGATCGTCGGCACCAATGTGCCGGCCAACAATGTGCGCGAGCTGGTGCAACTGGCGAAGAACAGCAAGACGCCGCTGGCTTTTGGCTCTGCCGGCAACGGCAACATCCTGCACCTGCACCTGGAGCTGTTCAATAATGCCGCCAAGGTCGATATCACGCATGTGCCCTACAAGGGCATCGCACCGGCGGTGACCGATGTTATCGGCGGCCAGATCACCGGCGCCTTTGCCGACCTGCCGATTTCACTGCCGCAGATTCGTGCCGGCAAGGTCAAGGCGCTGGGCCTGGTCGGCATGCGCCGCAGCGGCGCCGCGCCGGAGATCCCGACCATAGAAGAGCAGGGTGTATCGGGCGTGGACGGCATCAGCTGGTTCGGCGTGCTCGCGCCGGGCAAGACGCCGCCAGAGGTGGTCAAGCGCGTGTCCGAGGCGATCGCCAAGGCGCTGTCCGATCCCGAACTGAAACAAAAGCTGCAGGCGGTCGGCTCCGACCCGACGCCGAATACGCCCGAAGAAATGGTCAAGCTGATCCAGGGCGATCAGGCGCGCTGGGCGAAAATCATCGCCGAGCGCAAGATCACGATGCAGTAGCGGTCGGCACGCCGCTGTCGCGGCAGCGCGCCGGGCCGCCTCCGCTCCCGGACCCGCCGCCGGCCGGTTGACATCAATGGTCTGGTGGACCTATCATTAGTACCACTTGCTGCGCTCAAATCACGGTGTCGAATCGCAGGCACCAACATTCCAGGGGGAACCATGCCGAAACTGCTGTCCAGACCGGAGTTCAAGAAGGCCTTGTACGAGGCGCGGGCGCGGCACCTGTCCGGCGGCCATGCGTTTTCCCACGCCTGGGCGAACGGTGAACTCAACCGGGCGCAGCTCGGATTCTGGGCGGTGCAACACCATTATTACATCGAGCATATCCCGCAGCAGTTCGGCCATTTTTTCTGCCGTCTGCCCGACCTTGATGCGCGACTGCTGATGCTGGAGAACCTGGTCGGCGAGGAAATGCCCGGCAAGCCGGAAAAACGCCACCCCGAGCTGATGGTCAAATTTGCTCGCGCTTGTGGCGTGCCGGCGGCAAAGGTGCGCAACGCTGACGAGCTTGGCACCATCGTGCCGGGTGCGCGCGCGATGCGCTCCTGGATCTACGAGCTCGTCGCGTTCCGCCATATCGTCGAGGGCGCGGCCGGCATCATGCTGGCGCTCGAAGGGCAGACCCCGGTGCTGTTCCCGAAATACGTCGCGGCCTGTAAGAAGCTCGGTTTCAGCAATGACGACCTCGAATTCTTTTATGTGCACATGGAGGCCGATGTCGAGCACCAGCGCCATGGCTTTGACATTACCTGCCGCTATGCGGCCACGCCCGAGTTGCAGCGCAAGGCGATTGCCGCGGTGTCGTCCTCGGCCGCGCAGCGCCTCGCCATGCTCGACGGCATCTGGGCGGCGCTGCAGTCGCCCAGGCTCAAGCAGCAGAAACACTAACGTAAGAGGGTATGAGGGTATGAGGGCATGAGGGCATGAAGGCATGACGCTGCCGGCGCTGCTCGATGGAGGCGGCCGCGTCGTCCTGGTCGCCGGGGCGGCGGGGGGCATAGGCCGGGCGACGCTGGCGCTGTTCAAGCAGGCCGGCGCATCGACCTGCGCCTTTGACCTGCGTCCCCGTGAGGCGCAGCCCGACGCCGACCTGGTGGTGGTCGGCGATGCCGCGAGCGAAGCCGATGTGGCACGCGCGGTGGCAGAAACGACGACCTCCTTCGGCCGCATCGACTGGGTCGTCAACGCCGTCGGTGTGACCGGTTTCGGCCCGCTTGAAGCGACCAGCGCCGATGACTGGCATCGCCTGCTGGGCATCAACCTTGACTCGGCGTTTTTTCTGGCGCGCGCGGCCCGTCCGGAACTGAAAAAGAACCGCGGTGCGCTGGTGTTGATGAGTTCGAGCAATGCCATCAACGGCGGCTCGGCGGTGTCGGGTGCGGCCTATGCCGTGGCCAAGGCCGGCTTGCTGAACCTGTCGCGTTACCTCGCGAAGGAATGGGCGCCGGACAGGATCCGCGTCAACTGTGTCGCCCCCGGACCGGTGGCGACCCCCATGCTTGACCGGCTGGACGCGGCCGCACACGCTGCGCTCATAGCCGCGATCCCGCTTAAACGCTACGCCGAAGCGGCCGAAGTGGCCGCTGTGATCGGCTTTTTGTGCTCGTCGGGCGCGGCGTCGATGACAGGGACCTGCATCAACGTCAGCGGCGGCCTGGTACTCGACTAGGCAGGCACGCGACCATGCGAACAGACAAGCTCGACAAGAATTCCGCCGTCCCGCTTTATCACCAGATTTTTGTCGCCTTGCGCGACGCCATCATTGCCGGTGTGCACAAGCCCGGCACGCCGTTGCCAAGCGAGCGCGAACTGACCAGGCTCTACGGCGTGTCGCGGCTGACGGTGCAGCACGCGGCCGAGGAACTGGTGCGGCTCGGGTTTATCGTGCGCCGGCAGGGCAGCGGTTCATTCGTCGCCGAAGACCGGCCGGTCACCCCGGTCAGCGCCAGCCTGCAGGCGCTGATCGACAATGTCGTGGCGATAGGCGACTCGACCGAGGGCCGGCTGCTCGAAGTCGGGTTTGTGCTGCCGGACGCGGTGGTGCGCGGTGCGCTCGGCCTCAAGCCGCGGGAAAAAGTGCATCGCTCGGTGCATGTCAGGTCTCGCCAGGGTTCGCCCATCGGTTTGTTCACGACCTGCGTGCCGGTGGATATCGGCCGCAGCATCGAGGTGCACGACATCGAAAGCCAGCCGATGCTGGCGCTGCTCGACCGGCGCGGTTACCGGCCCGAATGGGCCAACCAGGCGATCAAGGCCGTCGCTGCAGCGGCACCGGAGGCCAAACACCTCGCCTTGCGCAAGGGCGATCCGCTGGTCAGATTGGAGCGCACCGTCCATGATCGCAATGACAGGCCGATCGAACACCTTGTCGCGCTCTATCGCGCCGACTGTTATGAATACCGTACGGTGCTGCATCGGGACACCGCCTGGGGCTGCAACTGACATTTTATCGAGGGAGTGAAAGCATGTGCCATACCACTGGTTTTTCCCGTCTGCTGGCGGGTCTTTTGTTTGCCGTGACGATGTCGGGCGCCACCGCTGCCCTCGCGCAGGGCGCGGCCTTCCCGGCCAAGGGCATCACCATCGTCGTGCCCTTCCCGCCGGCCGGCAGTTCCGACCGTGCGGTGCGCCTGATCGGCCGAAAAATGGCCGAGAACACCGGCCAGCCGGTGATCATCGACAACAAGAGCGGCGGTAACGGCGTCATCGGTGTGCTTGCCGTGAAGCAGGCGCCGCCGGACGGCTACACGCTGTTCATGGCGCATACCGCGACCCATGCCATCAACGTCGCGCTCTACGACAAGCTGCCCTACAACCCGTCGGCGGATTTCCGGCCGGTCACCACCTTCATGTCCTTCCCGAGCTACATCGTGGTGCCGGCCGCGAGCCCGGTGAAAACGGTCGCCGACCTGGTCGCGCTGGCGCGCACGCAAAAGGGCGGCCTCACCTACAGTTCGCAGGGCATAGGCACGCCCGGCCACCTGCTGGGCGCGATGATGCAAAAGCTCACCGGTGGCGAGTACGTGCATATCCCGATGAAGGGCGCCGCAGCCGCGACGCTGGAAGTGGTCGCCGGGCGCGTTGACCTGCTGTTCTCCTCATACGGCACGGCCGCGCCCTTCATCAAGGACGGCCGGCTGCGCGTGATCGCGATCGCCTCGGGCACGCGTTCGGCGCTGCTGCCCAATATTCCCACCATGACCGAAGCCGGATTTCCCGGTGTCGAACTCGACTACTGGTTTGGCATGCTGGCGCCGGCGGGTACGCCCGATGCCGTCATCCAGCGGCTCAACACTGAAATCATCAAGGCGGTACGCAATCCTGAGGTGGCGGCTGCACTGACGGCCGAGGGCATTGAAATCATCACCAGCACCCCGGAACAATTCGTGCGGCTCATCGCCGAGGACACCGCACGGCTGGGCCGGGTGGTGCGCGATATCGGCGCCAAAGCCGAGTAGGAGCGCTTTTTCAACCGGGCGTTGGCTGGAAAGCCTTGCTGGACGGGCGTTTCCAGCCGATGTGTTATTTTCGTTCGAACTGCGCACGGTGCGCGGCCGCGATTTCTGGTAAATTTGCGCCCTTCACCATACAGCGCGACGACGCGCTGCGGTTTTGCACGAAAGGGCCTCACCGCCATGCAGCTATTCGATTACGAGTCCGACGCACAATGCGCTTTTGACACGGTCGCACGCGGCGGCATTGCGATCATCCCGATGCATGTCGGTTACGCCATCGTCGGCGCCACCGCCGATGCGGTGCGGCGCATTTTCAAGGCCAAGCGTCGCGCACCTTCCAAGCTGAACGCCATCACCGGCTGCCCCGAGCTGCATCGGGACGTGCATATCGCCGACGCGCGGGCGCGGGCGGTGGTCGATGCCATCGTCAACAAATACGACTTGCCGCTGGGCACGGTTGCGGCGGCACGCATGGATCACCCGATGCTGGCGCGGCTCGATGCGGACATTCTGGCGCAAAGCACGCTTGATGGCACCGTCGCCATGTTGATGGGCGGCGGGCCCTTCCTCGATACGCTGGGGCGCCTGAGTTATGAAAACAACCTGGCCATACTCGGCTCATCGGCCAATGTATCGCTCAACGGCGTTAAATTCCGCGCCACCGATATCGAGCCGGAGATCGTCGCCGCCGCCGATGTGATGTTCGACTACGGCTTGATGCGCTGGGCCGCCTATGGCGAATCCTCGACCATGCTCGACCTGCGCGACTTCAGCGTGGTGCGCAAGGGCGCCTGCTTCGACCTCATCGCCGACCTGGTGCAGCGCCACTTTGGCATCACGTTGCAGGCCCAAACCGCTTAGTTAACTGCAGGTTGGCTGCAGGTTGGCGGCTAGTCGGCGCGTATGCCGTAGGCCTTGATCGGCCCCGACCACTTGGCGATTTCATCGGCGAGATGGGTGGCCGACTGCTCCGGCGTGCCGGGCATGGGCTCCATGCCCTGGCGCGACAGGTTCTCGCGCACCGCCGGCATCTCGAGTGTCCTGACAATGTCGCGGTTAAGGCGCCGCATTACCGCGTCAGGCGTGCCGCGCGGCGCAGCGATGGCATACCAGTAGCTCGCATCGAACGCTGGTCCGCCGCTTTCCGCCAGCGTCGCCAGATCGGGTGCAAGGTCCGAGCGCCTGGGCAGGGCCACGCCATACGAATGCAGGCGGCCGCTGCGCAGGTGCGGCAGCGCAACGCTGAGCGGAATGAAGGCGATGTCGATCTGCCCGCCGAGCAGATCATTGACCAGCGGCGCCGTGCCCTTGTAGGGCACGTGGGTGAAGGTCGCGCCGATTTCCGCGGCGAAACGCGCCGATGCCAGGTGATGCGGCGAGCCGTTGCCGACGGTGCCAGAATTGATTTTGCCGGGTGCGCTTTTGGCAGCGGCGGCAAACTCGCGCACGCTGCTGCGCGGCGCCTTGCTGCCACCGGCCAGCACCATCGGCACCGAGGCCAGGGTCGCCACCGGCACCAGGTCGCGGTCCGGGTCGAAGCTGGTTGCAACCTGCATCACCGGGTAGAGGCGCAGGTTGTTGGCAATCACCACCAGCGTGTGGCCGTCGGGTGTCGCACGCGACACCTCGGACCAGGCGACCAGTCCGCCGCCGCCGGGGCGGTTTTCAACCACGATGGGCTGGCCCAGCAACTCGGCCAGGCGTGCGCTGATGGTGCGCGTTGCGCCGTCGGTGCCACCACCGGGAGGGAAGGGCACCACCAGGCGTATGGGTCTGGAAGGAAAGTCCTGCGCCAGCGCGGGCCCGGCAGCGCAGCACAGCAAGGCGATGGCTACGGCGGCGCGTCGCGCGATTGCGCCCGGCGCAGAATGCCGGAAGCGGATACTGGTGATGCTCATGAGCGTGCTCCTCCTTGACCCTTGACCCTTGACCCTTGACCCTTGACCCTTGACCCTTGAATAGGCGGGCGTTGCCGGGCCGTCGTCAACGCGTTCCTCATGCTAGCACGCTGCTGCGCCGTCACAATGCATGGCGCATGGCGCACGCAGTATTCATGCGACGAATTGGTTTTGACGCTCCGATGCGCTTGTCATAGCATGGCCGCAGTACCGGCCCCTGCTGCCGGTTCCGAGGCATAGGGAATGAGCACACCGGAAGAATTCGAAGTCGCGCTGGTCAAGGCCCAGGCTGGCATCGCCAGTCTGCGGCGCGTCCTGCCTGCGTCGGCCGAAGCGGGCGCTGCGGAGCGGGCGACGCAGGGCAGTACGGCGTCCGCTGAAGCGCAGCAGCCTGCGCCGGAGGCGCCAGTCCTTGCACCGGCATGGCGACGAATGCTCAAGCCGGCACTGGTGGTGACCTGCATCGCCGTCGCCTTCCTGCAGTTCTATTACATCGATATCTCGCTGCAGATCGCCAGCCTGCCGACGCTGTTCTACGGCCTGCGGCAGTAGTATTCAATCAGGGGGAATCCAGCGGACCGCTGGAAATGCCCGTCTGGCAAGGCTTTCCAGCGTATCGTCGCGTCCGGCTTGGGTTTCGGCAGGCACCGCTTGCGGCACGGCCGCCACAGCGCAGTCCGGGTCTGGCGCGATGCCGGCGCCATGGGTCATAATCCGGCGGCACGTTTTCAACGCAACGTCGGGTCATTGAAGCCCGGCGGCGACAACACACCAAGGAGAAGACGCATGACCCGATTCAGCCGTTTGGCCGCAAACGTCCTGTTTGCATCGATCACCGTATTCGCCGCCGCCGCCGCTGCCGCCGATTACCCGACCCGGCCGGTCAAATGGGTCGTGCCGTATCCGCCCGGCGGCACCACCGACGTTCTGGCGCGCATCATTGCGCAATGGCTGACCGAAAAAATGGGCCAGTCCTTTGTCATCGACAACAAGCCCGGCGGCGGCAACAACATCGGTGTCGATTTTGTCGTCAAGTCGCCGCCCGATGGCTACACCATGCTGCTGGTCAATCCGGCCAACGGCATCAACGCCACGCTGTACAAGAACCTGCCGTTCAATTTCGTGCGCGACATCGCGCCGGTCGCGGGGCTGGTGAAATCGCCCAACGTGATGGAAGTGACCAATAATTTCCCGGCCAGGACGGTGGCCGAATTCATCGCCTACTGCAAGGCCAATCCGGGCAAGATCAACATGGCCTCCTCGGGCAGCGGTACCTCGGTGCACATGTCGGGCGAGTTGTTCAAGTCCATGACCGGCTGCGACATGCTGCATGTGCCCTTCAAGGGCGCCGGCCCGGCGCTGACCGAACTCATCGCCGGCCAGGTGCATGTGCTGTTCGACAACCTGCCCTCCTCCATCGGTCACATCAAGGGCGGGCGCATTCGCGCCCTGGCCGTGACCTCGACGCAGCCCGAGCCCTCGCTGCCGGGCATACCGACCGTCGCCGCCACGGTGCCCGGCTACGAGGCCACCGCGTGGTTTGGCATCGGCATGCCGCGCGGCACGCCGGCCGACATCATCGAGAAGGTCAACGCCGAGGTGAACCGCGCGCTGGCCGACCCGAAAATGCGCGAGCGCCTGGCTGAACTGGGCGGCCGCCCGATCCCGGGCACGCCGGCCGACTTCGGCCGGGTCATCGTCGAAGAAATCAACAAGTGGGAGAAGGTCGTCATCAGTTCCGGCGCCAAGGTCGAGTGACGGCGCGATCGGGGAGCGCGGGCGTGATCGATCACGCCTTGCTGCAGCAGGCGGTTGATTACGCCCTCGCCCACGAAACACACTGGGATCGGGGCGAGGGCGACAGCAACAATTGGGGCATACACAATCTTGACCGGCCGCCGTGGAACAAGTTGTTGGGGCCGGTGCATCCGCGTGGTCCGGTGTCCGGCGTGGTGCGCGTCGCCGGACGCGAAATCATGGCCTGGGGCGAGCCCGATCGCGCCGACCTGACGTTCTCGGTCGCCAAGACCTGCCTCGCGCTGCTCGCCGGTGTCGCGTACGAGCGCGGCTTGCTGCCCGACCTGGATGAGCCGGTGTACGCAAAAGTGCCTGGCGCCGGCTTTGACACGGCTTACAACCGCACGGTCACCTGGATGCAGATGCTGCAGCAGACCAGCGAATGGGAGGGCGAATGCTTCGGCGTGCCCGACCAGGTTGATCGTTACCGTCACCTGCAATACCAGCCGCCACGCCCGCCCTCGAGCATTGGCAACAAGGGTGATGCGCGGCCGCTGCAGGCGCCGGGTACCTACTGGGAATACAACGATGTGCGCATCAACGCGTTGTCCCTCGCGTTGCTGCATGTTTTCAGGCAGCCGCTGCCCGAGGTGTTCCGCGAAGCCATCATGCAACCCGCCGGCGCCAGCGACGACTGGCGCTGGGCCGGCTATGACAACAGCTGGGTCAAGATAGACGGCAGGCGCATGCAGTCGGTGCCCGGCGGCACGCACTGGGGCGGCGGCATGTCTATCGGCAGCCGCGACCAGGCCCTGCTGGGCCAGTTGCTGCTCGATGAAGGCCGCGCCGGTGGCAAACAGGTGTTGTCCAAAGACTGGGTGCGGCGCATGCAGACACCCTGCGCCATCGCACCGTGGTATGGCACGCTGCTCTGGCTCAACCGGTTGCGCGGTGTGTTCCCCGGCGCCTCGGCCTCCAGCGTGTTCATGATAGGCGCCGGCGCCAGCGTGGTCTGGACCGACCCCGATCGCGACATGGTGGCGGTGGTGCGCTGGATCAACGGCGGCGACATCGACGGCTTTTGCCGGCGCGTGGCGGCGGCGGTGTCCGTGCGCAATCAGTAATCGCCTGATTTATTCTTGTTTGAACGAAGAGTTTCAGTGAAACGAAGCAGCACGCGCATGCTCACCACCCACGTCGGCAGCCTGATCCGCCCCGAGCCGCTGCTCGATTGCATGCGCGTAAAAATCGCCGGCAAGCCGGTCGATGACGCCACCTATGCCGGCGTGCTCGCGGCGCCGGTGGATGAACTGGTGCGCCAGCAGGCAAAGACCGGCATCGACGTGGTCAGCGACGGCGAATGCGGCAAGGCCATCAGCTGGTCGCAATATGCGCTCGAGTGACTGTCAGGTTTCGAGCGCCAGCCCTTCGAGCCGGGGCGCAACACCTTTGCCCGCGGCGCCGACCGCACGCGCTTTCCGGGTTTTTACGATGAGATGGACAAGCGCGACGGCGTTGCCACCACCGCCGATTCGGTCTGTGTCGGCCCCAAACCGGTGGGGCGCGAGAACTATCTCGCCAGCACCGACTGCGGCTTTGCTCGGGGCCCGTTTCATCATTGCGTGCATCCGGGCATCATGTGGGCGAAGTTCGAGGCCATGGCCGAGGGCGCGAAAATCGCCAGCAAGACGTTATGGGGCTGAGTCACGCCTGATGGAAATGGCTGGAAAGCCGCGCTGGACGGGGCTTCCCAGCCATTGTGCTGCAGACACAGGCAAAAAAAAGCCCCTCCGCAGAGGGGCTTTTTTCAGGCTGCGGTGCGCATTGCCGCGCACCCCGAGGCGAACAGGCCCGATCAGGCGCGGCAGGTGGCCGGCAGATACTTGCCCGGAGAGCCTACGCACGACCAGGTCATGGTGCCGGTCGCCGAGTTCGGGTTGGCCGTCATCGTGATCGTTACCGCTGCGCCAACGCCCGAGGCGCCGGTGCCCGTAACAACGATCGTTCCCGCATCCTGCACATCGGCGGTTGCAATCTTGCCGACCACCGCGATGGTTGCGCCAACCCCAAAGCCGGTGGTGTTGGCCGGATCAACCTGGAACTTCTCCGACAGCGTGGTGCGCTGCGAACTGGCGGCGAGCAACAGCTCGGACACCTTGGCGCGGATGGTGTAGTCCTGATATGCGGGCAGCGCGACTGCGGCGAGGATGCCGATGATCGCGACGACGATCATCAGTTCGATCAGGGTAAAGCCTTTTTGCAGGGTTTTCATTTAAGCTCCGGTGGGGGACTGCGGGGCTACAGATGATTCCATGGCCCGAGTCGGGATTCTGGGGCACAAAAGGGGTGCGAAAGACCGCAGTACGATTTTTATTTGCGTTTTGTGCGTTAAGTTGCAATTCCTCTGCCTGTTACGCGCGCGTGTCGGCCTCAAATCAGGGCGAAAACACCGGCATGACACGCGAACACCGTGGGGCAATCTGGTATTGCGTACAAAAGCGGTCAAAACAAGGGTGTTTTGTCAGGCGCCTGACAGCTTCGCTGACGCGCGTCTGGGTGGGCAGAAATTGCGCCGTTTCATGGTAATTATCCAAGTGGCTGGTTCTTCGAGGTAAATGGGTCTGGTTTCGCGCGTTACGCGGGAATCTCCCGCCGCATACTTCTAGCGGACTCGATCCACGTCGCGAGGGCGTCCTGCGCCTCACGCATGGCGTTGGTCGCAGTCAGACCCCGGGCATTGCAGTGCGCAACAGCGGGTCGCATTTCGACAAAAACTTCATCTTCGTCGCTCCGGAAGGGTTCGACCGGATATTTCGCCACAGCCGCCCGCTTGTCGGTGCCCTGAATGCGTGCTTGCCGTATCCCCTACGTCTTCGCCCTCTTCTTGTTCGCCCCGCGCAGCGCCGCCGCAATCGCTTCGAGCAATTCCTCGCGTGCCACCGGCTTGGTCAGGTAGGAGGCGGCACCAAGCTGCATGCCGGTCATGTAGCTTTCATCGTCCTTGCGACCGGTGAGCAGGATTACCGGCACGTCCTTGGTGGTTTCGTCGCGCTGCAGTACTTCGAGCAGTTCAAAGCCACCCATGTAGGGCAGGGTGATGTCTGACAGTATCAGGTCGGGGATCTCGGACATGATGGCGCGTATGCCTTCGGTGGCGTCGGCGGCGGTGCGTACCGTGTAGCCTTCGGAGGCAAGGTGCAGCCTGAGCGTGTCGCGCAGCGCCGCGTCGTCCTCGAGTATGACTATCGAGGCCATGGTCAGCTCACCACGCCGATGTTCCAGGGTACGAACTCGTGGTCGCCCAGGCCGAGTTCTTCGCTTTTGGATTTTTTGCCCGACGCGATTTCCAGCATGTGTTCAAAGATCTCCTGACCCATCGAGGCGACGGTGGCTTCACCGTCGAGTATGGTACCGCAGTTGATGTCCATGTCCTCGGTAAGGCGCTTGTACATGGGCGTGTTGGTGGCGAGCTTGATCGAGGGTACGGGCTTGGCGCCGAACATCGAACCGCGGCCGGTGGTGAACAGAATCATGTTGGCGCCGCCGGCGATCTGGCCGGTGGCCGAGCACGGGTCAAAGCCCGGTGTGTCCATGAACACGAGGCCTTTTTGCGTCACCGGCTCGGCGTATTTATAGACTTCCATCAGCGGGCCGGTGCCGCCCTTCATCGATGAGCCGAGCGATTTTTCAAAAATATTGGCGAGGCCGCCCATCTGGTTGCCGGGGCTGACATTGCCGTTGATCTGCACGTCGCGGCCGGGGGAATACTCGTCCTTCCACCAGCGGATGATCCTGATGAGCTTCTCGCCGACGGCGCGACTTTGCGCGCGGCGGGTGAGGGTGTGCTCGACGCCGTAGATTTCGGGCGTTTCGGACAGCACCGCGGTGCCGCCATGGCGCACCAGGATATCCATGGCCGCCCCGAGCGCCGGGTTGGCGGTCAGCGACGAAAAGCCGTCCGATCCGCCGCACTGCAGGCCGGCGATGAGGTGGCTCGCGGGCACGCGCGTGCGCGTGACCTTGTCGGCTTCGGGCAGCATGGCCTTCACCGCTTCAATGCCCGCTTCAATGGTCTTTCTGGTGCCGCCCGACTCCTGCATCACAAAGGTCTGCAGGCGCGAGCTCACGCCGAGGTTTTGCTCCTTCATCAGGCCGGATATCTGGTTGCGTTCGCAGCCAAGGCCGATGATCAGTGCGCCGGCGAGGTTGGCGTGCCGGGCAAAGCCGGCGGTGGTCCGGCGCAGCAAGTCCATCGGCTCGCCGGTCATTTCCATGCCGCAGCCGAGGCCGTGTGAAAAGGCCACGACGCCGTCCACATTGGGGTAGCCGGCCAGGCGCTCGGGCGTGAACCACTCGGCGATCTTGTGCACCACCGTGGCCGAGCAGTTCACCGTGGACAAGAGGCCGATGTAATTGCGCGTCGCCACCTGGCCATTGGCGCGGACGATGCCCATGAAGCTGGCGCGCTCGGACTCGGGCAGCAGTTGCACCGGCTTGTAGTCCTCGGCATGGGCATAGTCGCGGTCGGTTTCGCGGAACTCCATGTTGTGCGAATGCACGTAGCTGCCTGCCTCGATGTCCGCCGAGGCAAAGCCGATGGTGACGTTGTACTTTAGTATGGGCTCACCCTTGACGATTTTGCGTGCGGCAATCTTGTGGCCCGCAGTGACCTGGGCGCGCATCTTGATTCCCTCCTGCGGCAATGCGACGCCGATGCCGACGTCGGCGCGGGCGATGACCACGTTGTCGCTGGCGTGCAGACGGATGCTCGGGCCGGCTGCATGGGTGTTGTGGATTTCGATGACGTTACTCATGGCTGATCCTGACCGCTTGCAATTGCCGTCATTTTACGCGCGTGTGGGGTTGCTGAGGGAAAAGCCAATCGCGGTCGGGGAAAGGCCGATTGCCATCGGCCCCCCTTTTTTAAAAGGGGAAGACAAACAGCGCCGTGGCGGGATCGGGAGGGGCATTCGTCCGGAAATGACCGCCCGGTCTGGCTTTCCAGCGGGTTCGCCGGGCGGGAAACGATCGCGAGCATGGCTGCGCAAGTGTGCTCCAGGCAACAGACTTGCGCCGACAGACAGCCTAAATTGGTGTGCGGCGGATCTGCGCAACGTGCTTCGAAACACTTACGCAAAGAAACATTTCGGAAACAATTGAGCAACAAGTGCGGCACATCATTCACCCTACCGTCCGCCCAACATGGAGTACGCGCAATGATCCCGACCCGAAATCTGATTGCCACCCTGCTGGTGTCCTGTGCGTTGGGCCTGGCACCGGCCGCCGTGCAAGCCGCACCCGGTGCGCCAGAGGCCATGGTGAAGGCGACCGTGAGCGATGTGCTTGCCATCATCAAGCAGGCCAAGGACAAGCGCAGCCTGCGTCAGATGGCGGAAGAAAAGGTGCTGCAAAATTTTGACTTCAAGGAAATGACGCGCTCGGCCGTCGGGCCGGGTTGGGCGAAGGCCTCGCCGGCGCAAAAAGACGCGCTGGAGAACGGCTTTCGCACCATTCTGGTCAACACCTACACATCGGCACTGAGCATGCCCGGTAGCGCTGATGCCGCCGTCGATATCAAGGCCGTGCCCGGGTCGGCGGGGCAGAGCGACGCAACGGTTAAAACGGTTGTCAAGCAAGCGGGCAAACAACCGGTGCAGATCGACTACCGCCTGTCGAGCACCTCGGGTGACTGGAAGGTCAACGATGTTGTGGTCGGCGGCATGAGCCTGATCACCACCTACCGCGGCACCTTTTCCGAAGCCATCAACCGCGACGGTGTGGACGGCCTCATCAAGATGATTGACGACAAGAACCGTGCCATTGCCGGCGCCTGAGCGCACAACGTGGGAAACCGCGGGGGAAACCGCGGGGGAGAACGACATGTCTGCAAAACGCCTCATCGCAAGTGCATTGCTCGCCGCGTCCGCAGCATGGGCGGGATTCGTCCCGTCGGCCGCTGTCGCGGGGCTTTTTTCAGCGACGGGTGCGGTCATTGCAATCGTCGGCGATGAAATTTACGTTGGCGAGGCCGAAGGCGGCATCAACGGATCCGGAACCCTCGTCATTCGGTCGCAAAGCAATCCCGCGCTCAGTTGCACCGGACAGTTCACCTCGAGCGCGGCGCTGGGCGGTTCGGGGCAGTTGCAATGCAGCGACGGCAACGGCGCGACCTTCCGGTTTACGCGCCTGAGCGTGTATCGCGGCCACGGTGTGGCGAACTTCCGCCGCGGCGAAATGCGATTCGCCTACGGCTTTGCACCGGAAGAGGCGGGCGCCTACATGAAGCTGCCGGCGGGCAAGAAGCTCACGCAAAACGGCTCGATACTGGCGCTGACAGACCGTTAGCGGGCGCAGTGTTTTCCGGTCGCAGGCTGAAAGGCCAATGCCGTCGGGCGTCTCCACGCTATTGCCGTTGGTGATTTTGTGCCGCTCGCAAGTCAGGCTACACTTCCCCCCTAGTGGTCTTGCACGCCGTGTGATGCCCGGGCAGCAGCCCGAGGGCCCGGCGCAACCAACCTGAACGGGGAAAATGATGATGACTTTGCTCAAACGCATATCGGCGGCGCTGGCTGCCGCGAGCTGGCTGTTGTGGCCTGCCGCCGACGTTCTGGCGCAGGCTTTTCCGTCCAAGCCGATACGCCTGGTCGTGCCCTACGGGCCCGGCGGCCTGCCAGATGTGATGGCGCGGCTGGTGGCGCAAAAAATGAGCGAGTCCATGGGGCAGCCGGTCAATGTCGAGAACAAGCCGGGCGCGAGCGGCATCATCGCCGCGGAGTTCGTCGCCAAGTCCGACCCGGACGGCCACACCCTGTTTGTCGGTGACATCGCGCAATACGCGCTCAACCCGGCGCTGCGCACCAACCTGCCCTACGACACCCTGCGCGATTTCGTGCCGGTGACGCAGGCGCTGCGCGCGCCGCTGTTCCTGATGGTCAATGCCGGCCTCGGCGTGAAGTCGGTGGCCGAATTGGTGGCGCTCGCCAAGGCGAGGCCCGGTATCAACTACGGTTCCTCGGGTAATGCCAGCGTGCACCAGTTGGGCATGGAGCAGTTTGCGCTGATGGCCGGCTTCAAGGTCCAGCACATCCCCTACAAGGGCGTGGCCCAGGCGGTGCCCGCAATGCTGGCCGGTGACACGCAACTGATGTTCGTGTCACCAACCTCCGCCGGCATAGGCGAGCAGGTCAAGGCCGGCAGGGTGGTGATCCTGGCAGTGGGTTCGTCGCAGCGCTGGGCGCAACTGCCCAATGTGCCGACCATGGCCGAGGCCGGCTTTGCGCTCGAGGCGGTGAGCAATATCGGGTTTTTCACGCGCACCGGCACGCCGGCGCCGGTAGTGGCGAAGCTGCATGCCGAGCTGGTGCGCGCGCTGAAGGCGCCCGACGTGGAATCGAAAATGCCCGGCCTCGGCGCGGTGGTGGTGGCCGGCACGCCTGAGGAATTCACCGCGCGCATCCGCGCCGACCAGGCTGTTTATGCCAAGCTGGTCAAGGAAGTGCGCGTAACCGTCGATTGAATGTGGCAACCAGCAAAGGACTTTTGTATGAAAAAGGAAATCGTAAACATCGACAAGGGTTTGTCGAACACGCCCTTGTCGGCGGCGGTCAAGGCCGGCGGCTTTGTGTTCATTTCAGGGACGCCGCCGCGCGAGCCGGGCAGCAGCAAGATCGCTTTTGGTGACATCCGCCGCCAGACCGAACTGGTGCTCGAGGGCCTGAAGCGCCGGCTCGAAGCCTCCGGGTCGTCGCTGGAGCAGGTGGTGAAGTGCACGGTCTATGTGACCAACGCCGGTTACTTTGACATCGTCAACGAGGTTTATGCGCGTTACTTCGAAAAGGATCCGCCGGCGCGCACCTTTGTTACCGTGGGCTCGTGGCCATGGCCGTTTGACATTGAGATTGACTGCATCGCGGTGGCGGCGTAGCGCGGGCACCTCGCCATTCTTCATGTAGCGCAAGGTTCGAACCTGTGGGTTCGAAACTGTAGGTTCGAACTGTAGGTTCGAACCTTGCGCTGCATTTTTAAATCGGGTAGGCTAGGCCTGCCTGTCAGAGTGCTTATCTGACGTTTAGTTGATTCGCCAATCATTGATTGCCTCGTGCTCGGTGTTGGTAAATTCAGGCCTAAACGGAGACTGACAATGGCATCCCCGATCGAGAGTATTCTCTCGCCTCAAGATTTTGCTGCCGCACGCCTCCCCCTTGATCGGGCGAGCCACGTTCCCGGCCCGATCTACTACGCGCCGGAAGTGCTGCGCGCTGAAAAACAGACGATTTTCCTGAAAGACTGGCTGTGCGTCGGCCGTGTCGAGGAAGTTCCAAACCCGGGCGACTACACGACGCTGAAGATCCTCGGCGAGCCCATACTCATCACACGCAACGAGCAGGGTGTGCTGAACGCGTTTGGCAATGTCTGCGCGCATCGTGGTGTCGAGGTTGCCAACGGCAGCGGCAAGGCGCAGGACGGCAATTTTCAGTGTCCCTACCACGGCTGGCTGTACGATCTTTCGGGTCGCGCAGTCGGTACGCCCTTCATGCGCGGTGTGACCGATTTCAACGGCAAGGAATGCCGGCTGCCGGCGGTGCGCTTCGGTACCTGGGCGGGCTGGATGTTCGTTTGCCTCGACCAGCAGGCCGAACCGCTGGAGAGCTTTGTCGCGGAGTTCGACGAGGCCTTCGGTTTTCTGAAGCAGGAAGACTGCCTCCTCGCCGACAAGCTGGTGTTCGAGGTGGACTGCAACTGGAAGCTTATAGTCGAGAATCTGCTCGACACTTATCACGCCTCGGTCGTCCACGGCCGCACCTTTGGCGGCCACCTCAAGGTCAAGCGCCAGGGGCTCAACGCCGGGCGGCGCCTTACGCGGCGCGGTGGTTCGGTCAATCTTTACGAAGCGGCGCCGCACACCTATTCGGGCAAACCGTTGATTGGCAAGATGCCGGCGCTCGCGGACTATCCGGAGAGTTTTGCCGCCTCGGGTTTCATGGCGCCGAACATGCACTTTTTTGCGCGCAGCGAGAACATGCGTCCGTGCATACACTGGCCCCTATCAGAAAAGAAAACCCGCCTCGTCTATTACAACCTGTTCCCCAAATCGTTTTTCGGCAAGCCCGGATTCGATGAGGCGGTCGCCGCGTACCGCAAGTACTACACAGAGGTGCTGGAAGAGGATCGTGCGGTGTTGATATCGTTGCAAAATTCCATGGAGTCGGTGCAGAACCGGCCGGGGCGCATGGCGCCGCTGGAGGCGAGCATCCACCACGAGCTCAATTACTATCTCGCGCGGATGTTCGGCGAACCGGAAGCTGCGTCGTCGGTAAAGATAGAGACGTCCGGGGTTGTGCCGGCCGTGGCGCAAGGAGGACGCGTATGAGCCTGATGAATCCGGCCGGCGAAGACGTGGGTCCGCGGCGCATGACCCACGCCAATTTTTTCGTCGAGAACATGGAGCGCGCCATGGACTTCTACAAGGACGTCATCGGCATTGGCGAGTCCTACCGGCGCGTCAAGTCGCGCGGCGGTTTCCTGACCAACGGCAGTAGCCACCACGATCTTGGCGTGATGGAATACTCCGAGCGCCTTGGCGGCAAGCGCGCGAAAAAGTTCATCGGCTTTTATCACGTTGCTTTCGAGATGGAGAGCGACTGGCATTTGCACGAGTGGTACCGCAACGCCGTCGAGCGCAAGGCCAACTTCTTTTTTCTGGGCGATCACGGCAATACGCACTCGGTGTACATGTTCGATCCGGACGGCAATCAGGTCGAGGTCTATACCGACACGCTGAAGGAATGGTGGAAGCTCAAGACCGGTTTCATGCCGACCATACAGTCGGCCTGGAAGCCCGAGGGCGGCACGCCGACGCGCGAACCCAAATACCACCTGCAACCGCAACTCAGCTTTCCGGCGCACGGTTACTTCAAGCCCAAGTTCACGACGCGGGCGACCATCGTGTTGTCGAAGTTCGAGGAGGGCGTGGCTTTTTATCGGGATATTGTCGGGCTGAGTCCGGTTGCCGGCGGTATCGACAAGGCTTTCGTGGCGTTCGCCGGCACCACCGGAACGATCTGCCTGTTGCTCTGGAGCGTGAGCGAATCGCGGCCCCCGGGCTTTCATCATTTCAGCATGGAGATGAGCAGCGACGCGGATTTGCGCGAGGCGACGGCGCGCTTCGTGGCCGGGAGTACGGTCGGCATCAAGCGCGAGATAGATCATCCGGCGCGTCATGTGCTTTACATCGAAGATCTGGACGGGTTCGAACTGCAGTTGTATGCCGATCGCGACGGGCATCCGGTCGATCTGGATGCGCTCGACGCGGACACGGCTTTTCTGCTCGGATGAGACGGATATGAATCCATCGCCTCCAGAAATCCCGCCCGCGCTGTTGGCGATGATGGCCGATCTCGGCCCTAAATGGGGCAGCGCCATCACGGAGAACACCCGCATCCAGTCTGCGGCATTCAGTGAAATATTGCGCGATGCGCCCAAGCTGGGCACGGCCGAGCGTGAGCTCGCGTATGGCGAGGACCCGCGTCAGGTGCTCGATGTGTTCAGCCCGCCGCAGGCGCGCGATGCTCCGGTGGTGATTTTCGTACACGGCGGCGCCTTTGTCGTCGGCAAGAAAGACAGAACGCCGGAAATCTATTCGAATGTCTGCTGGTATCTGACGCGACACGATATCGTTGGCGTCAATCTGGAATACCGCCTCGCGCCGCAGCACAAGTATCCCTCGGGCATAGAGGATGTCGCTGCGGCGGTGGCCTGGGTACGCGCAAACATCGGCAGATTTGGCGGCAACCCTGAGCGTATATACCTTCTCGCGCATTCGGCCGGCGGCGCGCACGCCGGCTGCTACGCCTTTAACAAACGTTTTCATCCGCCGGGGGGCTCGGGCCTCAGCGGACTGATCCTGGTGTCCTCGCGCGTGCGCATAGATGCGCGGCCGGACAATCCGAATGCCGCCAACGTGCACGCCTACTTTGGCACCGACCCCGAGCGCATGCAGGACGGTTCAGTCGTGAATCATGTCGCGCCCGACGTGATTCCGACCATGATCGCCATCGCGCAATGGGAAAACCCCTTGCTCGACATCTACGGCATGGAATTGGCGTACCGCCTGGCGGAGGCGAAGGGACGGGCCCCCAGAACCGTGTGGCTGGCCGGGCACAACCACAATTCATCGATTGCGCATCTCAACACCGCTGATGACAGGCTGGGTCGCGAGATTCGCGAGTTCATCCGGCTCGGCCATTAATCCAGGAGAACACCATGACTACCCGTCGCCACTTTCTGTCCGCCGCTGCAGCATTGTCGGCTTCGTCATCCCTGCCTTCGACCGTGCGCGCGCAAAGCGGGGAACCCTTCGTCTTTTGCACCGGCTTTGGCTTCATCGCGGATTTTCTTGAGATCATGAACGCACATACCGGCGGCCACTGGCGCGACGTCGGTATCAACTCCAAGGTAATAGGCGCGTCCGGCGCGTCGCAGGCGATACAACTTCTCGCTTCCGGCCAGGCCCACATGATCCGGACCGCTTCGATAGAGTTCATGCGTGCGGTGGCGGCGCAGAACCTGCCGCTGCTGGCCGTGTCGACCATCTACCAGGGATCGACGTTTTCGGTCATCAGCCCGGAGGAGGCGCCGCTCAATAGCATTCAGGACATGCGCGGCAAGACCATAGGCATCGTGTCCATAGGTGGCGCGACCGACGTGTTTCTCGACCTGATGTGCGCGCGCACCGGCATTCCTAAAACAGAATTGCGGCGCGAGGTGGTCGGCAACAACCCCGCCGCTCTTGGCCTGGTGCGGCAAAAGCGCATTGACGGCTTCATTGCCTCCAGTGGCGTGCTGGCCACGCTGCAGACGGCAAAAGAAAAAATCGTCGCCTGGAGCACAGACCGTTACGCGCCTATGCCCTCTCAATGCTATTTCATCGCCCGCAGCCTCGCTGAAAAGCAGCCAGACCTGGTGGTCAGGGCCTTGCGCGGACTCAAGGCCTCGGTTGACCAGGTGGTGCTCGGGCCGATAGGACCTCTGATCGCGCGCGCGTCCAAGGACTTCGACATTCCGGGCCGCCGCAATCTCGATGCGCTGACGGCCAACTCTGCCGCCGCCAAGGAGTTGTATTTCTCGCAGGGCAAGGAAAACCTGATGCGCAACGTGCCCAAACTGTGGCGCGACGGCGCCGATGCGATGACCAAGGCCGGCCTGGGCGATCTGACCAAGATCGTCGATACGCTGTATACCAACCGCTTTCTCGACTTGGCTCTGACCCATCACGCCGGCGCCAAGCGGACTGGATGAGCGCCAGCCTTGCAGCCGCGGCCCTGCCGGCAGGCAATGGCATAGATCTCGATGGTGTCGAGAAGTGGTACGGCACGACCGATGAGCCGGTCTACGCCCTGTCCAAAACCGACTTGTCGGTGGCGCAGGGCGAAATCCTCGTACTGCTGGGACCCTCTGGCTGCGGCAAGACGACGCTCTTGCGCATGATAGGGGGCTTGCTCAAGCCCACCCGCGGCGGCATCCGCGTCGCCGGCCACGATTTGTGGCCCAAGGGCGCGCGCGCGCGCAACAGCGATGCGGTGCATGAGCTGGGCATGGTTTTCCAGGAAGCAAATCTCTTTCCCTGGATGAATATCGAGGACAACATCGCGCTGCCGCTGGAACTGCGCGGCGTCGGCCGCACCGAGCGCCTGGCGCAGGCGCGCGCGCTGACCAGACTGGTTGGCATCAACGGCTTCGAGAAGCGCTGGCCGCGCGAACTCTCCGGCGGAATGCGTCAGCGCGCGGCAATCGCGCGCGCGCTGTCCTACGATCCGCGCATCCTGCTGATGGACGAACCCTTCGGCGCGCTCGATGCTATGACGCGCGACGCGATGAATCTGGAATTACAGCGCATCTGGATGGACTTGGGTGAGGGCGGCGCGAACCCGGCCGCGTCGCGCAAGACCATCGTGCTGGTGACGCATTCGATCACCGAGGCGGTGTTCCTGGCCGACCGCATCGTGCTGCTCGCGCCGCGGCCGGGCAAGGTGGACCGTGAGATCGCGGTGAGCTTCCCGCGGCCGCGCTCCATAGACCTGCAGGCGACTGTCGAGTTCGTCTCCGTCGTCAACGAGTTGCGCCACAGGTTGGAGGAGATTTCCTGATGGCCGGGCCGGAAACGGACGCGCAAACCGTCGCCGCCGTGCCAGCCGGTGCGCTGGATGCGCCGCGTTTCACGCTGGGCAAGCTGCTGCCGTGGATTACGACGCCGCTGTTGTTGTGCCTGATGTTCGGAATCTGGCACGTCTATGTCGAAAAGACCGGCATTTCGGCGTTTATCCTGCCGCCGCCCGCAGCGGTTTGGGAGGCGTGGAAGGAAATGATCGTCGCACCGGCCACCTGGGACCATACCTGGACGACGATTTACGAAACCCTGGCGGGATTTTTCTGGGCCTTGGTCATCGGCGTGTCTCTGGGCGTTGCGCTGGGCCGCATGCGCTGGCTCGAACTCACGCTGACGCCCTTCATTGTCGCCTCCCAGGTCGTGCCCAAGGTGGCTCTGGTGCCGCTGATGATCGTCTGGTTCGGCTTCGGCGTGACCCCGAAGATACTGATCGCTGCGGTGCTGGCGTTTTTTCCAATTCTGACCAATACCGTGCTGGGCGTGAAATCGGTCGATCGCGGCCACCGCGACGTGATGACCAGCCTCAACGCGACGCGCTGGATGATTTTCCGCCGCCTGGAATTGCCTTCATCGCTGCCGTATATCCTGACCGGCATGGAAATCGGCATTGTGCTGGCCATCATAGGCGCGGTCGTTGGCGAGTTTCTCGGCGGCAACCACGGCCTCGGCTATATGCTCGTGGCGAAGATGAACGCCTACGAAACGGATGCGTTGTTCGCGGTGATTTTTCACATGACCATGGTTGGCTTCGTGTTTTATTTCGCCATAGGCGCGGTGCGCCGCCTGCTGATTCCTTGGCATGAATCGGTGGCCAGAGACCGCGCTGGTGGATGAGGGCGATCTGCTTGCAAGCCCCGGCAGACGGTCGTGTCCGGGCGATCGCCTAGGTGGTGCTGGCTGGATTACCAAAAAGACAAAGAGCCGCTTGCGCCAATGATTGCGGAATCAGCCGACGCAATTGATCGGATAGAATCCCCCGGTTAGCACATGGCGGGGGAATCACCGATGCTGATCGGCGTGCCAAAAGAGATCAAGAACCACGAGTATCGCGTCGGCCTCACGCCCTCGTCGGTGCGCGAGTTGACGGTGCACGGGCATGAGGTGCTGGTTGAAACCGGTGCCGGCGCCGGAATAGGCGTGCTCGATGCCGACTACCGTCTGGCCGGGGCCGCCATTGCCGCGACCGCCAAGGATATATTCGCCGAGGCCGCGATGATCGTTAAGGTGAAGGAGCCGCAGTCTGCCGAGCGCTCGATGCTGCGGCCAGATCAGGTGCTGTTCACTTACCTGCACCTCGCGCCGGACCCGGGGCAGACGCGCGAACTGGTGGCGAGCGGCGCCGTCTGCATCGCCTATGAAACGGTGACGCAGGCGGGCGGCGGCCTGCCGCTGCTCGCACCCATGTCGGAGGTCGCCGGCCGCATGTCCATACAGGCGGGGGCGTACTGCCTGGAGCGCGCTCACGGCGGCATGGGTATGTTGCTGGGCGGGGTGCCCGGCGTGCCGCCTGCGCGCATCGTCATCCTCGGCGCCGGCGTGGTCGGCACCAATGCCGCGCAGATGGCGGTGGGCACGGGGGCGCAAGTGGTGGTCATCGACCGCAGCGTCGAGGCCTTGCGCCGCATCGACCGGATGTTCAACGGCCGCGTCATGACACTTTTTTCGAATGCCGACAATGTCGAACGCGAGGTGTTGCGTGCAGACCTGGTGATCGGCGGGGTGCTTATCCCCGGGGCGGCCGCGCCCAAGCTCATTACCCGCGGCATGGTCGAACGCATGAAACCCGGATCGGTGATTGTCGATGTCGCCATCGACCAGGGCGGCTGTGCGGAAACATCCCATGCAACCACGCACGCCGAGCCGACCTATGTCGTCGGCAAGGTGGTGCACTACTGCGTCGCCAACATGCCCGGCGATGTGCCGCGCACGTCGACCTATGCGCTCAACAATGCTACGTTGCCGTTCATTCTTCAGTTGGCCGCCGCCGGCTGGCGGCAGGCGCTGACGGACAGTCCGCACCTGCGCGCCGGACTCAATGTGTGCCGCGGCAAGGTGACCTATCGCGAGGTGGCCGAGGTGCTCGGCTACGCCTACCAGCCGGCTGAAGATGCGATCGCCGCAGACTGGACCGGACCGGACGCCCAGCCGCCGTAATTGATCAGCAACCGCGGCAGCCAGAGCGAAAAGCCCGGAACGTAGGTCACCAGCATCAGCGCGGCGATGAGCGCGCCGTAGAAGGGCCATATGGTCCTCATCACCTCGCCCACCGGGACACCGCCGATGGCGCAGCCGACGAATTGCGTCGTTGCCACCGGCGGGGTGTTGAGGCCGAGGGCGCAGTTGACCAGCATCACCATGCCGAACTGCACCGGGTCCATGCCGTATTGCGCACAAATGGGCAAAAAAAAATCGGCGTGCAGATCAGGATGGTCGCGGCCATGTCAAGGCAGGTGCCGAGCAGGAACAGGATGATGTTGACGAGCAGGAAAATAATCCAGAGTTTCAAGGGGGATGTGCGTGGTCCGTTTCATGTGAGGCTTACTTGTCGTAGGGCCCCATCGCCGTGTAACGACCACCTTGATAAATCATCAGCGGGTCGCCCGCTTGCAGCGGCGGTTCGGCTTCGAGCCTCTCGCGCCAGGGCTCGGCGCTGTCCTTGGGTGTCCAGGCGAGGTGCGCGGCCTTGCTGTTGTCCCAGAATGAATCGCGGTTGTTCGACGCGCCGAAGACAATGGTGTGGCCGACATCGGGGGCGAAGAGGGCGCGGCGCACCAGTGCGGCGAGGTCGTCATAGGACAGCCAGGTGGTCAGCATGCGCCTGTCCATGGGTTCGGGAAACGACGAGCCGATGCGCATGCACACGGTCTGGATGCCGTAACGGTCGAAGTAAAAGCGTGACAGGTTTTCGCCGAAGCACTTGGCGATGCCGTAGTAGCCGTCGGGGCGCTGCGGGTCGTCGGCGTTTATGGTCCGGCTTTGCGGGTGAAAGCCGACGGCGTGGTTGGAGCTTGCGAACACCACGCGGCCGACGCCGTTCTTACGCGCCGCCTCGTACAGGTTGTAGATGCCGATGATGTTTGACTGCAGGATGGGTTCGAACGGGCCTTCGACCGAAATGCCGCCAAGGTGGACCACCGCATCGACGTCCTTGAGCAGCGCCTCGACCGCGGCCTTGTCGGCGAGGTCGCAGACGATGACTTCTTCGCCCGCGCCGGCCGCTGCCATGGGCGAGCGGTCGGACAGGCGCCGGATGGCGGCGTCGGCGCCGAGCTTGTCGCGCAGCACGCGTCCGAGGGCGCCGGCGGCGCCGGTGATCAAAAGTCGCTTGAGTGGAAGGCTTGCGGCTGCGGGCATGTCTTTATCCAGGTTGCGGCTGAAAGCCGGGTCGGTGGCGTGCCGGGCGGGCAGGCCCGCGCGGACAGACAACGGCTGGTATGCCGTCGCGATACGCGGGCGGCGCCAACCCGCCTGAATCCGCCGCTGTATCGCGACGTGGACCCAGACCTTGACCACGTTTCGGTAAAGCCTTGATGAAGCCGGTTTTTATATGTCATCATACGTCTTATGACCTCATTATATGTTGCCCCTGTCAGCCCATGTCAAGTCCCCGCCGCCAAAGCCTAGAGCGCCTGGTGCGCGCTGATGCCAACGCGCCTGAAACCGCCGCGTCGCCAGCCGGCGACAAGGCGCCGCGCGGCCGCAACCTGACGCAGCAACTGGTGGCGAGCCTGTCCGATCGCGTGCAGTGGCGCGAGTTGCGCCCCGGTGACAAGCTGCCGACCGAGGCCGAAATCATGCGCGCCTACGGTGTCAGCCGCACCGTGGTGCGCGAGGCGATTTCGCGCCTTGCCGCCGGCGGACTGGTCGAAACGCGCCACGGCATCGGCACCTTCGTGCTTGATGCGCGCGCCAACGGCCCCCTGACGCTGGTCACCTCCGACCTTGCCACGGTGCGCGATGTGCTGGAGATCCTGGAGTTGCGCATGGGCCTGGAGACGGAGGCTGCGGCACTCGCGGCCGTCAGGCGCAGCGTCATCCACCTCGGTGCCATGCGCCGCGCGCTCGACGAGTTTGCCGCCTGTGTCGATCGCGAAGAGGACGCGGTTCGCCCCGATTACGAATTCCACCGCCAGGTCGCGCTTGCCTCGGGCAACCGCTACTTTGGCGACCTGATGGGAGAGCTCGGGCCGGCGCACATTCCGCGCACGCGCATCAACACCGCGCAGTTCCTGCAAGAGGAGGGCGCCGACTACCTGCGCCGCGTCAACCGCGAACACGAGGACATTTACGCCGCCATCGAGCGCAGCGACCCGGAGGCGGCGCGCGCGGCCATGCGCACCCACCTTGGCAACAGTCGCGAGCGCCTGCGCCGTGCGCATGGCGGGCAGGGCTGAGGTGCCTGTTGTCGTGTGTTGCGGTAGCCTTGAACCAGTATGGTGAAATTTTGTTGTATGTTGTCATACAACTTGGTGTTAAGCACCGTGCTCGCGGACACGCAGCGCGACGTGGTCGAGCCGGTGGCGCTGGCCTTGCGCGCGTATGATGCGGCGCTGGATGCGGTCGAGGCCGCGGACTGATAGGTGAGTAAAGCCCCGGCCACATGAGATCAAAAGCCTGAAACACGGAGAACACGGAGAACACGGAGAACACGGAGGACACGGAGAACACGGAGGAAAACGGCTGTAAGAGTTTTTTGCTTGCTCAGTGTTCTCTATGCTCTCTGTGGTGCGTGCTTTTTTTATAACTTTCGGGAAACGACATGGCAGAAACCCTGCACAAGAATCTAATCGGCGGCGAGTGGCAGGAGGGCGCGCGCACCTCAAAGGACATCAACCCGTCGGATTTGTCGGATGTCGTGGGCGAGTACGCCGGTGCCGACAAAGCCCAGGTCGAGAACGCGATAGCTGCCGCTGTGGCGGCTTTTCCGGCCTGGTCGGTGGCCACGCCGCAGGCACGCTTTGACGCGCTCGATCGCATCGGCAGCGAGATCATCGCGCGCAAGGACGAACTGGGCACGCTGCTGGCGCGCGAAGAGGGCAAGACGCGGGCCGAGGGCATAGGCGAGGCCGGTCGCGCCGGCGCCATATTCAAGTTTTTTGCCGGCGAAGCCCTGCGCACCGGCGGCGAGTTGCTGCCCTCGGTGCGGCCGGGCGTGACGGTGGAAATCACGCGCGAACCGGTGGGCGTGGTGGGCATCATCACGCCGTGGAATTTTCCGATCGCCATCCCGGCCTGGAAAATCGCGCCGGCGCTGGCCTGGGGCAATTGCGTGGTGATGAAACCGGCGGACCTGGTGCCCGGCTGCGCCTGGGCGCTGGCCGAGATCATTTCGCGTTCCGGGCTGCCGGCAGGTGTGTTCAACCTGGTGATGGGACGCGGCAGCGTGGTCGGCGAAGCGTTGCTGACCGATGCGCGCATCAACGCCGTCAGCTTCACCGGTTCGGTATCGGTGGGCAAGCGCGTGGCCGAGGCCTGCGCCGCGCGCATGGCCAAGGTGCAACTCGAAATGGGCGGCAAGAACCCGCAGGTGATTCTGGATGACGCCGACCCGAAGACCGCGGTCGAGCTGTCGGTGCAAAGCGCGTTTTTCTCCACCGGACAGCGCTGCACCGCGGCCAGCCGGCTGATTGTCACCGAGGGCATACACGACAGGTTTGTCGCCGCGCTGGCCGAACGCATGAAAGGCCTCAAGATCGACAACGCGCTCAAGGAGGGCACCGATATCGGCCCGGTGGTGAGCCTGGAACAACTCGAGCAGGATTTGTCTTATGTCGCAATCGGCAAAAAAGAGGGTGCCAGACTGGTCGCCGGCGGCGAGCGCCTGAAGCGCGACAGCGAGGGCTTTTATTTCGCGCCGGCACTGTTCACCGACACCACCGCCGGCATGCGCATCAACCGCGAGGAAATCTTCGGACCGGTGGCGAGCGTGATCCGCGTCAAAAATTACGACGAGGCCCTCGCCATGGCCAACGACACCGCCTTCGGCCTGTCTTCGGGCATCGCCACCACCTCGCTCAAGTACGCCGCGCACTTCAAGCGCCACTCGCAGGCCGGCATGGTGATGGTCAACCTGCCGACGGCGGGGGTGGACTACCATGTACCCTTCGGCGGTCGCAAAGGATCGTCGTACGGCTCGCGCGAGCAGGGCACTTACGCGCGCGAGTTCTACACCACGGTCAAGACGGCGTACGTAAGCGTGTAAGCGCGGGATAAAAAAAGCGTTTCGTCAACGAAAGCGCGAAAGAAAAAAAAGCAAAAAAGCAAGAAGAAAAAAGCAAGAAGCAAGAAGCTTTTCACCACAGAGGGCACAGAGAACACAGAGAAGGCTTTCCTGGCGATTGACGTTTAAACCGTATCAAGGAGGAGTGAGCATGAAACTCGCAAAACTGGCGGCAGGACTCGCCATGGGGCTGGTGTTTGCATTCGGCGCCGGCAACGCGGTGGCGCAGGCGTATCCGAACAAGCCCATTCGCATCATCGTACCCTTTGCCGCCGGCGGCACCTCCGACATCCTGGCGCGCCTGATCGGCGTCAAGCTGACCGAGGCCTGGGGCCAATCGGTGATCGTCGAGAACCGCACCGGCGCCAACGGCAACGTCGGCGCCGATTTTGTCGCCAAGTCACCGGCTGACGGTTACACGCTGCTGTTGATGGACATCGGTGCCCTCGCCATCAACCCGAGCGTCTATGTCAACATGCCGTTTGATCCGGTGAAGGATTTTTCGGCCATCGGATTTGTCGCCTATTCACCGCACGTGCTGGCCGTGCATCCGTCCGTGCCGGTGAACACCGTCGCCGAGCTGGTGAGCTTTGCCAGGGCCAATCCGGCCAAGCTCAATTTCGCCACCTCGGGTCTGGGTGGCGCACCGCATCTTGCCGGCGTCGACCTTGCCGCGCGCAGCGGCGTGCAATGGACTTTCATCCACTACAAGGGCGGTTCGCAGGCGGTCGCCGACGTGGCGGCAGGCCAGGCCAACCTGATCATGAACGGCATGATCGCAACCTACCCGCAGGTGAAAAGCGGCAAGATGCGCATCCTCGCCGTGTCCGGGGCCAAACGGGTGGCGCAGATTCCGGACGTGCCGACCATAGGCGAGTCGCTGCCCGGCTTCGAGACCGGTTCGTGGCAGGGCATTCTTGCCGCAGCCGGCACACCGCGTGACGTGGTGGCGAAGTTGAACGCCGAGATCAACCGCATCCTCAACACCCCCGACATGAAAGAGCGCCTGCTCGGCCAGGGCGCAGAGGTGCGCACCGATTCGCCCGACGCGCTGGCCGGCTGGATCAGCGCCGAAAAGGCCAAGTGGGCCAGGGTGATCAGGGATTCGGGCGTCAAGCTGGAGTAGCCGGCTATGGGATAATTGCGTTTTATTTCGCGCGCTTATCCCATGTTCACAGGCATCATCGCCGCCGTCGGCCGTATCACCCGTATCACCCCCACTGCCGGCGGCCAGCGCCTCGCCATTGACGCCGGCGGTCTCGATATGGCCGACGTTGCCATCGGCGACAGCATTGCAGTCAACGGTGTCTGCCTTACCGCAGTGGTCAAAAGCGCCTCCGGTTTCGAGGCTGATGTGTCGGCCGAAACCCTGCGCGTGACCACCGGCCTCGCCGCGCCGGCCGAGGTGAATCTGGAAAAATCCCTGCGCCTCGCCGACCGCCTCGGCGGTCACCTCGTGTCCGGCCATGTTGACGGTGTGGGCGAGGTGTTGCGCTTTGACGCGCTGGGCGACAACCGCCTGCTGGCGATCCGCGCGCCCAAGGATATTGCCCGCTACATCGCGCGCAAGGGTTCGGTCACCGTGCAGGGCGTCAGCCTCACCGTCAATGCCGTCGCGGACGCTGATTTTGAGATCAACCTGATCCCGCACACCATCGCCATGACCACGCTGCGGAACCTTTTGCCCGGCAGTCCGGTCAATCTTGAGGTCGATATGATTGCCCGTTATGCGGAGCGCCTGGGCTACCGGCCTTGACATAGACATGACCTTGCCGCGGAATTTGCAGGCTGTGATTCCTGGAGCCCCCTTTGACGCCGGCCGCGAGCGCAAGTTCCGCGCCTTTTGCGTTGGGTGCCGGGGCCGCCAGGGTCAGGCGGGGAATGGTAATGGCTGCGTCCACGACTTCCTCGCATCTATGAACTGCGGCACGAGTTTGGCGGCATGAAGGACGTGACTTCGATTTCCGCGAGGCCCTCGGCATGTTCCTGCCGCAGTCAGCGGAGCCTTTCCGCAGTCGGAAAATGCCGCCACCATCTGCAAGCCAACATGCAGACCCACCTCGCAGACCACCGCATCGTTACCGTATGCCGTCGAATTCACCTCGCGTTCAGCATGCCCGGAACACGGGTTTGCGTTTCTCGTTGAAAGCGGTGACGCCTTCGATGCGGTCCTCGGTGGTGACGAGGCGGTTGTAGGCTTCGATCTCGAACCGGTAACCGGTCAGCAGGTCGGTCTGCAGGCCGTAGTGGATGGATTTCTTGGCCTGGCGCACCGACAGCGGCGCGTTGGCAGTAATTGCATCGGCCGTGGCCAGCGCGCCTTCCATCAAGGCGTGCTGGTCGTCGAACACCCGGTTCACCATGCCCCAACCCAGGGCCTGCGCCGCAGAGAAGGAACGTGCGGTGAAGATGAGTTCCTTGGCCAGCCGTTCGCCCACTGCGCGCGCCAGCGTCTGCGTGCCCCCGCCGCCGGGCATGATGCCGAGCCTGGTTTCGGAAAGCGCGAAATTCGCGTTGCCCGATGCGTACACGAAGTCGCAGCCGAGCGCCGTTTCGCAGCCGCCGCCGTACGCGTGCCCGTTCACGGCCGCAATCACGGGCACCGGACATTCCAGCAGCGCCATGAAGGCGCGCTCGAACAGCTCGTGCTGCGCCTGCCAGGCTTGGTTGCTCATTCCGTTGCGTTCCTTGAGGTCGCCGCCGGAGCAGAAAGCGCGTTCGCCCGCACCCGTGAGCACCACGCAGCGTATGCCGCCCGGCGCCGCCGCAAGCCGCGTCCACAGATCGAGCAGGTCGTGCCCCATCTGGGTCGTGATCGCGTTCAAGGCCGCAGGCCGGTTCAGCCGCACCACCAGCACGTGGTCGCCGCGCGGCTCCAGTTGCAGCGTGGTGTAGGCGGGAAGCACGAAATTCATGGTCACCTCAGGTCCCGGTTTGCGCCAGCCGCGGCTTGTTTCACGCCGGCGCCGGGCTATTGCGGTTCGATTCCGGCCTTATTCGCCACGGATCGGATCTTCTCGATTTCGCTGGCGATGAAGGCGCCAAATTCGGCCGGCGTGTTACCCGACGGGTCGGCACCCATCTCGAGCATCTTGTTGCGAATGTCCGGCTCCCTGAGAATACGGGTTATTTCCGCGTGTAGGCGGGCGATGATTTCCGGGGGTGTCTTGGCGGGCGCCAGCACGCCATACCATGTCGTTACATTGAAGCCCTCGAAACCCTGTTCGGCGACAGTCGGGATGTCGGACTGCGTCGGGAAGCGTTTGGTGGACGTCACCGCGATCGCTTGCAGCGCGCCGGACTTGATCTGAGGGACTGCCGAGGCGAGCGACAGGAAGGCGAGGGGCACGTGTCCTCCGACAATGGCGGTCATCGCGGGCCCGGCGCCGGCGTAAGGCACGTGGCTGAGCTTGACGTTGGCTACCGAATTGAGCAGTTCTCCGGCGATGTGGTTGGGGGTGCCGATGCCGACCGAACCGTAGAAGAGCGAGGCGCCGGCACGTGAAGCCTTGAGCACGTCCTGCAAGGTTTTCATGCCGGTCTTCGGACTGGACACAAGAACGACCGGGGCGATCGAAAGCAGCGTGATCGGCGTAAGGTCGGTTTTCGGGTCGTAGGCCATGCTTTTGAACAGGGCGACGTTGAACGCGGCTTCTGGCGCGCCGGCGACCAGTAGCGTGTAGCCGTCGGGTGCTGCGCGCACAACCTGCTGCGCGCCGAGCATGCCGCTCGCACCCGGGCGGTTTTCGACCAGAACCTGCTGGCCAAACGCCGTCGAAAGCTTGTCGGCGAGGATGCGCGCCTGCACATCGGTGGCGCCGGTCGGGTTGTATCCGACGACCAATCGTATCGTCTTGGTCGGGTACTGCTGAGCGTGGGCGAGCAGTGGGTTTGCGACAATGAAGGCGGCAGCGGCGATGCCGGTCAGTTTGCCGGCGCAGGTTGCGAGATACGGGAACATCATGTCGGGCTCCTTGAGGGTTGGCGGTTCCAGTGCGGTATGCGAGGCCGGGTGTTCACACGCTGCGGCGGAGTTTCTCGAACATGGCGACGCGCACCATCTCGTTGTAGATGGTCATGACGCCTTCGTCGACGCCCATCCCCGGGCGTCCTGCGATCGATTGCGGACTGGTGGCCATCGCGAGGTTTGCCATGTGCATCGCTGAAATGTCGGTCTCATTGCAGGTCCCGCCTACCATTGCGCCGACACCGTGGCGGTTGCAATAGAGGATCGCATCGACGATGTTGTGCAGACCACCAAGCGTGATGGTCTTGACGTTGATGCGCTGGATGCTCCTGGAGTCGATCCAGTCGCGCAAGTCGTCGATGTTGTTGCACCACTCGTCGATCATCAGGTCGACCTTGGCGCCCTTGGCGTGAAGCAGCTGGTTCAGTTTCGCCATGCCCTCGAGCTGTGCCGCCTTGCTGCCGAGGTCTATGGGCATTTCGATGATGAAGTTGTAGGGGGCGGCTGCTTCCGCGCATTGCGCAAGGTAGTCGGCCACCTTTTCCAGATCGGCGTCGAACGCGTAGCCGATGGTGCCGTAGGTGTCGAAGTGCAGTTCCGGCTTGTAATCGGGATCGCCGATTTCGCGAACGCGTTTGCTGACCCAGCCGACGTATTCAAGGAACTTTTCCCCCTTGAACCCCAGCTTGTCGCGCACATTGTTGATGAGGCCGTGGGGGATGATGTCCACGCGCTTGATGATCATCTTGTCGACGTTGGTGTAGCGCTCGTCGCCGGTCTGGGCGTAGATCGCGATGGGCTTTTCGGCTACCTGGGTGCCGTATTCATCGGCGACCACACCGGCACCCGTGATTCGGCGCTTGAGGGCGGCGGCGCCAAGCAGCGCCTGGGTTACACCGTATCGTATTGCCGGATGCAGTTTGTTGCCCTCGACCTGAATATCGTCGATTTCCTTCGAGGCCGGAATAAAGTTCCCGATTTCGCGGCCGACCAGCCTCGGCACGATGTGTTTCTGTAACAGCGGGATCGCGGTGGCACTGGCGAACGGTGCTTCACGACCGCCCGAGCCTGAATACTGCGTTCCTGCGCAGTCACCGAGTGCGATTTCGCCGCTTTCCATGACCAGCATAATCAGTACCGATTCGCCTGGCTGACGGATTTGCTTGAAACCGGGGGTCAACGGCTTGCCGCGATATACGAACCCGTCGGCCGGCGCGTCCTTCATAATGGCGAGTTTGTCGTCAGTGTAAAAGCCGGTGAGTCCGCTGCCGAGCAGAACGTGTTTTATTTTCATGCTTGCGATGCTCCTTCAAGGGTTGCCATTTGATGCGCGACGTTGCTCAGTGTCGCGTCGTCCGGGAAGCTTGTCCTCACCACCGCGATTGCGGCGCGAACGTGTTCGCGCGCAAGGCGCTCAGCGCGGTCGGCGTCTCGGTCTCCGATGGCGTTGACGATTCCGGCGATTTCATCGGTGGACTTGATGCGTCGGTCGCCGAGCAGCGTGGTGGTGAGGCGCACCAACTGCACCTGGTCGTTGATGCGGCGCGAGGTTTCGATCAGCATGAGGTTGCCGGTTGCCTCATATACCGACTGGTGGAACATGCGGTCGGCGTGAATCAGTTCGCGCGCATCTACGATGTCGGCCGTTTGCGCGAACTCGCGCAGGCGCGCAAGTGCCGCCTGATCGCCCCGTTCGCTGGCGAGTCGCGCGGCAAAACCCTCCAGCGTTTCGCGTAGCTCGAGCAGATCGAGGATCTGCGCCTTGGTGAAATCGGCGACAAATGCGCCGCGGCGCGGTTGTATGCTGGCGAGCCCCTCCTGGTCAAGGCGGTGGAGTGCCTCGCGCAACGGCGTGCGGCTGACACGCAGCGCCTTGCTGAAGGCTTCCTCGTCGATGCGGTCGCCAGGGAGCAGGCGGCCGTCGAGGATCATTTCGTGAATGCGTTCGTAGACGGGGGCGTGCAGGTTCTTCGGAGGCGCGATGGCCTTTATATCCAGCGCAAGGGCAGAAAGACTCAAGGGCGGCATCCGGAAGCAGAATGGCGTCAGTATGGTATATTTG
>ENA-ORBV01002234-ORBV01002234.1-microbial-mat-metagenome-genome-assembly--contig:-NODE-2234-length-41308-cov-6.816376_pt1 | contig 41308 bp, 35 predicted proteins | sample MGYA00237777_ERZ505514 | MGnify/ENA primary metagenome ERZ505514 (study PRJEB26160, sample SAMN06269048) | microbial mat metagenome | isolation source: Oligotrophic lake microbial mat | place... | reverse complement strand
ATTAGGAGCTCAGAAGTTCACGTCAAGTTAAATTCTCCTGACCTCTTTATCTCCTGTTATTTAATCTCCACCGCCCACCCGACGCCGATCTTCAGTTGGGGCACGTAGTTGCCGCCGCCCACCCGGAACTCCGTAAAGAAGCCGTTGTCGTTCTGGAAGCCGAACAGGTAACTGCCGCCGGCGTGGATCTCGCGATCGAGGTCCTCGAACTCACCCGTGAACTGCGCGATCGTGATGGTTGGCCCACCGCCCTGGATCAGCGACCATCCCGATTGCCCGAGCGGGAATCGCACCACCAGGTCGAGGTTGATGGTGCCCAGCCGCAAGCCGTCGCCAAACCCGCCATCAATGCCCGGCCGCAGGCGGAAGCGGCCGCCGATGTCTGGCGATTCCCACGCCACGCCCCCGTAGACCTGCTTGGGGTCGATCGAGGCGCCACCACTGAAGCTTATTGAGGACTGTGCCCTCGCCACGTCCGGCGCGAAAGCGAAAAAACACGCGGCAAATGCGGCCGCGAGTATCGAGCGGTGTCCACTCGTAGTGACCATTGATTCCCCTTCGCCACTCCTGTTTCAATTCTCGTACCCACCTTCGCCCGGTTGGCTGTTTGCCGAGCTTCGGTGGGCAAGCCACGCCGCGTAGGCTTCCTCGATCAGCACCGCCGCCCGGGCCGGACCGTCATCGGCCTTCATCCGCGCTGCGATGGCGGCGGCTCGGATGCGCATGCCGGGGTCAGCCATCACCGCCTTGATGCGGTTCGCCAGCTTCGAGGCGGTCAACGAGTGGCGGCTGACCGCGCGCGGCGCCACGCCGAGGCGCTGCAACTCGCCGATCCATCCGAACTGATCGGACACATGCGGCACGCCGACCGACGGCACGCCAGCCTTCAGCGTGGTGTGGGTGGTGCCGGCGCCGCAGTGATGCACGACGGCGGCGCAGCGCGGAAAGATCTGCGCGTGCGGGACGCGCCCGGCAATGGCGATCCGATCGCCGCGTTCAGGCGGCACTTCGGCCTGGATGATGGCGCGGCAGCCGGCCAGACGGGCGGCCTCTTTCAGTACCGCCACCGTGTCGGTGAGGTGCGACGAGCTGACCGGCATCAGGCTGCCGAAGCCCATGAACACCGGCGGCTCGCCGGCGGTCAGGAACGCCTCGAGTTCTGGTGAAATCTGTTCGTGCGCCGTCGATGGCAGCGCGAGGAATCCGCACACCCGGTTCCAGCTCGGCCAGTCGGACGGCTCAGGGCAGATCGCCGGACTGACGGCAATCAGGTTCAGCAGGTGCGAGGCCCAGCCATCGAGTAACAGGTCCTTGGCCGGCGGCACGCCGACGCGGCGGCGAAAGTCATTCACCGGGCCCAGCATGACGCGGTTGAGGACGAACCGCGCCATCGCCCAGCCAATGGCGTTGCTGGTCTCGCCCCATCCCGGAAGACCCTGGGGGCGGAAGTGACGTGACGGCACCAACGTGTGTGCGAAGGTGACGCTCACTTCCGGCGTGCCCGCCAGTTCCGCGGCGGCGCGCACCTGGTTGAGGATGAAATGACCGACGATCAGATCCGACCGCCGGCACAGATCCACCGCCGCGTCAAACATGGCGCCTTCCGCCGGCTTCAGCAACCGGTCGTAGACGATCTTGGCCTGCAGCAGGGGATTGCTCGCGTGCACGGCCTTGAGGCCGATGGCGTAGAGCTCGTTCTCGTCGGCAATCACTGGCGTCGCCACCGCCCGCGCCGTCATGCCGAGCGACGTCGCCAGCGCATCGTAGCGGCGGTTGGCAATGTCGGTGTAGACCAGTTCGACCTGGTGTCCGCGTTGCACCAAGCCATGACCGAGCGCGACCAATGGGCGAATGTCGCCCTCGCTGCCCCAGGCCTGGATGCCGATTCTCATCCACGTGATCTTACGGGATTCCCGTCCGGTCGAAGGTGTCGCCCTGATTGCCCGATGCGCGGACGCGGGAAGTAGGACAGAATGTCCGCCATGAAACGCCTGCTCCTGCTCGCCGTCTCGTTCATCACCTGGGCCATGGTGCCCGTGGCCACGCAAACGCCAACGCCAACGCCGGCGGTTCCGGAACTGCCGTTCGAATCGGTCGCCGATCCGCTCACGCTGCCGCCCGACATTCACTTCGGTGAGATCGCGGGCGTCGCCACCAACTCCAAGGGACACGTTTTCGTGTTCTCGCGCGGCAACTCCACCGGGCCCGCCTACATGGCCACCGCCGCCCAGTTGCTGGAGTTCGATCCGAAGGGCAAGTTCCTCCGCGAGATCGGCAAGAACAACTTCGCCTGGTCGTACGCCCATGCCGTCCGCATCGACAGGCAGGACAACATCTGGGTCGTTGACAAGGGCTCGAACGTGATCCTGAAGATGACGCCGCAAGGACGCGTCGTCTGGGTCTTCGGACGCAAGGGCGAGTCATCTCACCTGGACGTGCCGCCCGATTTTGCCTCGCAGATGAGCGGCATTCTTGAGCGCGCCGGTGTCGCCGTCACGCGGCCGCAGAACAACAACCCCCGCAACCCGTTGCCCGTCCATCGCGACAACGTGTTCAACCAGCCGACCGACGTCGCCTGGGATTCGCAGGGGAATTCGTACTTCAGCGATGGCTATATCAATTCACGTGTCGCCAAGGCGAACGCCAAGGGCGAATGGGTGGCCAGTTGGGGATCGCTCGGCAACGGCCCGGGACAGTTCGACACCCCGCATGGCATCGCGGTCTCGCCGAAGGATGAGATCTACGTCGCCGATCGCGGCAACCGCCGCATCCAGGTGCTGGATACCAACGGCAAGTACCTCCGCGAGTTCACGATCGACGTGCCGGTTGATCCCACGCGCGGCAAAATCGTCTACGGGGCCGAGGCGCCGAACGCCAAGACCGGGTCGCTTGCGCCGGGTGCGCCCGATGCGTTGTGCATGACGCCCGGTCCGAACCCCGTGCTGTTTGTCGGCGATCTCTATCCAAGCCGCATCTATAAAGTGTCGCTCGAGGGCAAGCTGCTCGGCGTCTACGGACAGCCTGGCCGCAATCTCGGTGAGTTCGGCTGGATCCACGCCATCGCTTGCCCGTCGGAGAACGAAATCTGGGTCGGTGAACTCATTAACTGGCGCGTCCAGAAGCTCGTTACGAAGAAGGGCGCCACCGCGACCAAGTGATGGCCACACCAGGTGAGAGGCTCGCCCATCGGGCCTCTCACCTGGGTCGGGCGTCAGACCGCTGACGACGCGCCGGCCGGGGTGGGTTGCGGTCGTTGGCAGCGCCTGGCCGCAACTGCTGCGAATCGGTCCCGTGCAGACGCTGGCGCCACCGCAACGTCTGTAGGATGATAGCGACATGAGTGTCGCGCGTGCACTTCTCCTGAAGGCTTCCGACAGCATCTGGCTGCGCGAAAACGGCACCAGGGCGCCGTTCGTCCGCCGCGCCGTTTCGCGGTTCATGCCCGGCGAGTCGTTCGACGACATGATCGGCGCCGCCAGGGCGATGGCCGGCGAGGGCGTCACCGCGGTGTTCACCCGGCTGGGCGAGAATGTCAAGGATCTGGCCGAGGCCGAGGGTGTCGCGCAGCACTACCTGGAGGGGATTGATCGCATTCAGGAGCTGAACCTGGCGTGTGAACCATCGATCAAGCTGACGCAGCTGGGGCTCGACATCGATCGCGAACTTGCCTACGGCCACCTGCGCGACCTGGCCGCGCGAGCGCACGCCGCCGGCAACTACCTGTGGATCGACATGGAGCAATCCAGCTACGTCGGTGTCACGCTCGACCTCACCCGCCGGTTGCGCGGGGAGTTTCCGCGCATTGGCGTCTGCCTGCAGGCATACCTGTACCGAACGCGCGAAGACCTGGTCGAGGTGATGGGCCGCGGCATTGGCGTGCGGCTGGTCAAGGGCGCCTACAACGAACCCGCCGATGTGGCGTTCCCGAAGAAGAACGATGTGGATGCCAACTACTACGCCTTGGCGCAGGTCATGCTCGACGCCGGCACCCGCGCCGGCGGTGCCCGCCCCGTGTTCGGCACCCACGACATCCAACTGATCGACAGTATCCGCCGCCATGCCTCGACGGTCGGTGTCAAGCCGGCCGAGTTCGAGTTCCACATGCTCTACGGCATCCAGAAGGCCACGCAGCTGCGCCTGGCCAACGACGGCGCGTCGGTGCGCGTGCTGATTGCCTATGGCGCGTATTGGTTCCCCTGGTACATGCGCCGCCTGGCCGAACGGCCGGCCAACGTATGGTTTGTCGCCAAGAGCCTGTTCAATTAGAGGCAGCGGCGCGGCCAAGAGCCGCGCGGCGGCGGCCAAGAGCCGCGCGGCGGCGGCCAAGAGCCGCGCGGCGGCGGCCAAGAGCCGCGCGGCGCAGCGGGAACCAGTATCATCAAGCGTATGAACGACGAACCGAAGACCGCGCTCGAACTGGCGATGGCGCGCTTGAAGCAGCAGGACGCCGACGCCGGCGTCACTGAGCAGCCGCTGACCGAGGCACAGAAGTCCGAGATCGCCGAGGTCCGCAAGACCTACACCGCCAAACTGGCGCAAGAAGAAATCCTCTACAAGACCAAGCTCAGCGCCTCGGTCGACTTCGAACAGCGCCAGACCATGGACGATCACTACCGGCGTGACGTCGACCGCCTGCACCACGAGCGCGATCGCAAGATCGAGAAGATTCGAAACGCTTGATGGTGTCGGACGCAGAGATCTACGCTCGCATCGGCGAGGATGGGTTCGCGCGGCTGGTCGCCGCGTTCTACGCGCAGGTGCCGCAGGACGATATTCTCGGGCCCATGTATCCGGCCGGCGACATGGCCGGCGCCGAGGAGCGGCTGCGCGATTTCCTGGTCGGCCGTTTCGGCGGCCCGCCGCGCTACGAAGAGAGCCGCGGGCATCCGCGCCTGCGCATGCGGCACCATCCGTACAAGCTGGATCAGGCGGCACGAGATCGCTGGGTGCAGTTGATGGATCACGCGCTGGAGCAAGCCGCCCTGCCGGCGGACGTCACGCAGTTCCTGCGCGAGTTCTTCCACGGAACCGCGACCTTCCTGATGAATAGCCGAGCGTGAAGTAACAGGAGATCGGGAGGCAAGGCGAACAGGACTTGTCATTCCCATTCTCCTTGTCTCCTGAACTCCTGTTCATTCGGCTCGCAAGGCCACGAGCGGATCGACTCGCGATGCGCGCAGTGCTGGTCCGAGGCAGGCGACCAGGACAATCGCACATTCGATCAGCGCGACCGCCAGGTAGGTTGCCGGATTCAGCACGTTCACACCCATGAAGATCGACTGGATCAACCTGGCGACCGACGCCGCCAGCAGAATGCCAATCACAAGGCCGGGGACGAGCAGTCGCGCGCTGCTGCCAAGCACGTCCGTCATCAGGTCCCGCGGTGTGGCGCCGAGCGACAGGCGCACGCCGAACTCCCGCTGCCGCCGGCTCACCGCGTGAATCACCGCGCCGGCGAGGCCAACCGTGGCCAGGATCAGCGCGAGCATCCCGCAGATCGAGAAGATCCGGCTCAGCGTCCGGAACGGCCACATCACCACGCCCATCCGCTGCGCCATCGTCTTTACCGCCACGATGGGCACGTTCGGATCGGTGGTCCGCGCCGCTTCCGCGAATGGCCTGACGACTGACAACGCATCACCGGTGGTGCGCGCGACGATGGTCACTTCACGCTCGTAGTGCTGACTCCCGATCGGGAAGTAGAGCGTGGGCCGTCCGCGGTCCAACCCGCGGGTACGGTGCATAGCGGTAATTCCGACCACGGTGACGGCGGCGCCACGGTCGCCAATGCGGATCGTCTCGCCGAGGCCACGCCCGTCGGGCCACTGCTGTTTCGCAAACTCCTGGTTGATCACGACCCCTGCGGTTCCATCCGGCGACCCGAACTCCCGGCCCGCCGCCATCGCAATGCCCATCGTCTCGAAGTAGCCAGGGCCGGCCGCGAGCGTGGCGATCTGCGGGCACGCGTCGCCCGTGCAGGTGCCGCCGTCGGGCCAGACCGGTGTGAGATTCTCGAAGCCAATGAAGAATGGCGCGCGATCGACCACCGCGGCGCTCATCACACCCGGCACCGCACGCGCGCGGGCGACGAGGCTGTCGACATGGCGCGCGGATGCGTCGGCGTCGTAACCGCTCGATGCCGGGTGGACCTCGGCCAGCACGATGCGATTGCGATCGAACCCGAGCTCCATGTCGACAACCCGATCGACCGACTGGACGAAGAGCGCAGCGATCGCGAGAAAGGCTGTGGAGCCGGCGACCTGCGCACCGACCAGCCATCGCCGCATGGGTGAAGGACGTCCGCCCGAGTGCCCGCCTTGCGACCCGAGCACGCTCAGCACGTTCACGCGCGCAGCGGCCAGTGCTGGCCAGAGACCTGGCAGCACGCCTGCGATCAGCACCAGCACCATGATGAAGCCGACCACCGTGAGATCGGGCGTGAGCTCGAGATGCTGTGGCTGGTCGATCGGCATGGCGAACGCGCCGACCAGTGACTGTGTCCACCACGCCAGCATCAACGCCAGGATCCCCGAGAGGCTCGCGATTACGAATCCCTCGGTGACCACCAGCCGCATCAATCGCCACGGCTTGGCGCCAAGCGCCGTGCGAATGCCCATGTCGCGTTCGCGCTCGACCGCGCGCGCCAGCAGCAGATTGGCGACGTTGAAACACGCCAGCAGCAAGACCAGGCCAATCAGCGACATGCCGATCGCGGCGCCCGCCGCAATGCCCCGGAACTCGTTGTTGCGCTCGCTGGACAACCGGAACCTGGCGCCGCGGTCGCGATGCGAATCTGGCCAGTCGCGGGCCATCCCAGCCGCAGCCGTCTCCAGTCGTCCCTGCACCGCCGCCATCGTCGTCTCCGGCAGCACGCGGCCGAGAAAGAACAGCCATCGCGTGTCTCGTGCTTGCAGCTGTGCCGAGGTCCCGAACATCGCGATGTCTTCAAGTGGCAGCCAGATGTCGGGAGAGTAGAGGCCGGCTGGGCCGGTGAACGAGTCTGGCAAGACTCCGGCGACGCTGACGTCGGTGTTGTTCAGCCGCAGCGTGAGGCCGGCAATCGATGCCGATGCTAATTTCTCCCGCCAGAAGCGCTCGCCGATCACCACGGCCGGATTGCCGCCTGGGGTGTGGGCCACCTGCAAGCGGCCGGCGATCACCGGAGCGTCGACCATCGAGAAGTAATTGTTGGAGACGTAGAGCACCCACGCCGTGTCAGTGTTGCCGTCGTGGCGCCAGGGAATCGAGGCGCGCCCTTCGGCCGCGAGTTCGAGCGAACCCGCCGTCGCTTCCGCCAGCCGTTCAAAGTCTGGCAGCGACCCGTTGCCGCCCTCGTCGCCACCCGGCGTCATGACCACGCGTCCGACGCCTGGCAAGGCGCTGACCGCGGATCCTCTGAAAAGCAGGCCGTTGACGACGCTGAAGGCGACGGCGTTGACTCCCATGCCAATGGCGAGGGTCAGCACGGCGGTCGCGGTGAAGGCCGGCTTCCGGCCAAGCTGGCGGAGCGCGATGCGGAGGTCGTTCAGCAGGGTGGCCATCTAGTAACAGGACGAATGTCTCGCGCAGAGGTTCCTCGGAGGGGTGCAAATCTGGCCCGGTGCAGTAGGATTCGAGAATGCGCGAAGTAGTTGTACGGTCCGACGGGACGAAACTCGGCCAGGACATTGCGATTGGCGGGCTGGCGTTGCGGGCCGACCACGAGGCCGCCGAGGGCGGAACGGACACCGGTCCCGCCCCGCACGAGCTGCTGTTATCGGCTCTGGGTGCCTGCACCTCGATGACGTTGCGGATGTATGCGGAGCGAAAAGGCTGGCCGCTGCAGAGCGTGCAGGTGTCCCTGACGGCGACCGCGGCCGATGGCAAATACACCATCACCCGGCAGATCACCATGGCCGGCGATTTGGATGCCGAACAGCGTCAGCGCCTGCTCGGGATCGCCGACAAATGTCCGGTCCACCGTACCCTGACCGGGGAGGTGGTGATCCAGACGAAGGAGGCGGCTCGTGAGTAAGGACGTCATCAAACGCTACACCAACGGCGAGGTGACGGTAATCTGGCAGCCATCGCTGTGCGTCCATTCCGCGATCTGCTTTCACGGACTGCCCGCCGTGTTCGATCCGCGCCGGCGCCCGTGGGTCGTGCTCGATGGCCACACCACCGACGCCATCGTGACGCAGGTCGAAGAGTGCCCCTCGGGAGCGCTCTCGTTTGAACGCACCAGGCCGGAATAGCGCGTCGGCCCGAGGCGACTCCAGCCGTCCAACTGGGCGGTCTCCAGATACCACGGCTCTCGTGACTGCGGGGAGTGGGCCGTTGATACCACACCCGGCAACCCCTAACTAAGCACCTCGTCTCCCACCTTTAGGCATCCGAGGCGCCGGGACGCGCCCGAAGCGCCTGGAATGTCCGGCATCAGGTTTGCTCTCTCGTTGGCGGAGAGAGCCCACCACATGACCTCCCGTCTCACGCCGCGCCTCGTGTCCTTTGTCCTTGTTATCCTCCTCAGCATTGCGACCCTGGCGACGGGGTACACGATCTGGCAGATTAAGGCTGATGTGGATCGCGCCACTGCCCACCTGACGCTGAACCCAGGCCCGGCCTCCACCGTGATCTTCGACGCGAAGGATCGACCGATCTCAGCGCTCTACAAGGAGCATCGACTGCCGGTGTCACTTGAAGAGATGTCGCCGACGCTGATTACGGCTGTGCTGGTGACCGAAGACCGTCGTTTTTACGAGCACGACGGCATTGACCGGCGCCGCATCGTGGCGTCGATGATCGCCAACCTGCGTGGCGGCCGTGTGACCCAGGGCGCGAGCACCATCACCCAGCAGTTCGCCCGCGCCGCCGGTCTCGACCGCAGCCGGACCTACAGCCGCAAGTTGCGCGAAGTGTGGCTGGCGCGACGGCTCGAGGAAAAGTTCGGCAAGCAGGCGATTCTGCAGGCCTACCTGAACCACGTTTACTTCGGCGATGGCTACTACGGCGTCGAAGCGGCATCGCGCGGCTACTTCGCCAAGCCGGCGTCGACCCTGAACGCGGCGGAATCGGCCACGCTGGCCGCCTTGATCAGCCGGCCCTCTGGCTATGCGCTGCGCCGGACGCCCGCGCGCATCCGTGAACGGCGCGACCGCGTGTTGCGAGAAATGCTCAAAGCTCGCCACTTGGACGAGACCGCGTTTGGCGCGGCCATCGCGATACCGGTGAACGCGATGCTGGCGACCGTCGCTCAGCGGGCATCGGTCGACCCGGCAGCCATGACCCAGGGTCCGTATTTCGTTGGCCTGGTGACCGAGCAGCTCTATGAACAGTTTGGCGCCGAGCGGGCACTCACCGGCGGCCTGCGCGTCTACACGACGCTTGATACCGAGGTGCAGCACTTTGCCGAAGCCGCCGTCGTGAAGCAGCTCGCCCAAATCGACAAGCGTCGCAAGGAAGGGGAGCCGTTGCAGGCCGCGCTGGTGGCGATTGAGCCGGCCACCGGCTACGTCCGCGCCATGGTTGGCGGCCGCAGCTTCGTCGAGAGCCCGTACAACCGAGCCACCATGGCCAAGCGTCAGCCCGGCTCGGCGTTCAAGCCGTTTGTGTTCGCGGCAGCCCTTGAGTCCGGCTTCTCGCCAGGCACGACCATCGATGGACTGGATGCCTTTGTCGATTCGGCGCAAGGCGCCTATCGGCCTGACGGCGAGCACGAGGTCGACACCACGACGCTGCGTTCCGCCCTGATGACGTCGAGCAACCGCGCGGCCGTGCACCTGATGCAGCGGGTTGGCATGCGGCCGACCATTGATCTCGCGAACCGTGTCGGCCTGAGCGAAATGCCGGAAGTGCCATCGCTGGCGCTCGGCACTGGTGAGGTGAGTCTGCTGAGGCTGACGTCGGCATATACGGCCTTTGCGAATGGCGGCGTCTTGCAGCCGCCGGTGATCATTCGCCGTATCGAAGACCGTGAGGGGCGAGTCTTGTTCCGCGCCGCCGAGCAAGGCCGCCGCGTGCTCAGCGAATCAACCGCCTACCTGATGGCGTCGATGCTGTCGGACGTCGTCGATCATGGCACCGGCCATGGTGCGCGCCAAGGTGGCTTCAGCCTGCCGGCCGGCGGCAAGACGGGCAGCACCGACGATCATGCCGATGCCTGGTTCGTGGGCTTCACCCCGAGCCTCGCAGCCGGCGTGTGGATGGGCTATGACCGCCCACAGCCGATCATGCGCCGCGGCTTCGCGAGCGTCGTCGTGGTGCCGGCGTGGGCCGGCTTCATGAAGGCGGCGACCAGCGGGAACAAGGCTGAATGGATCACGGTGCCCTCGGGCATCAGCAAGATCCGGCGCTGCAAGGAATCCGGTGGACTGGCCACCGAGTACTGTGAGCTTTATGGCGAAGTGTCGGACGACCTGGTCTCGGCCGGCCGCGCGCCGGAACTGTGCCCGCTGCATTCGCTGCCGGTGACCGCGCTGCTGCCGCAATAGGTTGATATCTGCCGCATCTGCGGCTAGGCTTAGGCCGTTCTTCATACCAGTCGGTATTCGGAGGCGGCCTCATGCAGGTAATTCCGGTAACAGCCATCCACCGTGGCTTCGGGAAAACATCCCGTAAAGACTCATGGTGGGCGGCACCTCTCGGTGTGTTCGTCGGTCTCTCGGCCTTCGTCGTCTACGCCACGTGGGCAGCCTTTCAAGGTGAGCATTACCACTTCGGCCCGTACCTCTCGCCGTTCTACGCGCCGGAGTTGTGGGGCAGTTCGCCGCATTCGTGGTTCGGCCCCAAGCCGGCCTGGTGGCCGGCGGTCATGCCGTTCTCGCCGGCGCTGTTGATCCTGCCGTTCCCGGGTGGCTTCCGCTTCACCTGTTACTACTATCGCGGCGCCTACTACAAGGCGTTCTGGGCCGATCCGCCGTCGTGCGCCGTGGGCGAGCCTCGCAAGAGTTACCTCGGCGAGAACTCATTCCCGCTGATCCTGCAGAACGTGCATCGCTTCTTCATGTGGGTGGCGATTGTCTTCATCGGCTTCCTGGCCTACGACGTGTGGGTGGCGATGTGGTTCACCAATCAGGCGACCGGCGCCAGGGAGTTCGGCATCGGCGTTGGCACCATCGTGCTGGCGGTGAACGTCGGCCTGCTGGCCAGCTACACCTGGGGCTGCCACGTGCTGCGCCATGTCGTCGGTGGTTTTAAGGATGAGATCTCGAAATCGCCGGTCTGCGACATGGCCTACTCGTGCGTCAGCGGGTTGAACGCCCGTCACCAGCTCTTCGCGTGGTGCAGCCTGTTCTCGGTGATGGGCGCCGACGTGTATGTCCGCCTGTGCTCGATGGGCATCATCACCGACTGGAGAATCCTGTAGTGGCGGCCCACGCAACCTATTCGTACGACGTCCTGGTGATCGGGGCTGGCGGTGCCGGCCTGCGCGCGGCGATCGAAGCCGCCAACGCCGGGGTTACTGTCGGCCTGATCTGCAAATCGCTGTTGGGCAAGGCGCACACCGTGATGGCCGAAGGCGGCATGGCCGCGGCCATGGCGCACAACGACGACCGCGACAGCTGGCAGGTGCACTTTGCCGACACCATGCGCGGCGGTCAGTACGTCAACAACTGGCGGATGGCCGAGATCCACGCGAAGGAAGCGCCCGACCGCGTGCGCGAACTCGAGGCGTGGGGCGCGGTGTTCGATCGCACGCCCGACGGCCGCATCAACCAGCGCAATTTCGGCGGCCACCGCTACCCGCGCCTCGCGCACGTCGGCGATCGCACTGGCCTGGAGCTGATTCGCACGCTGCAGGATCACACTACCTACCTCGGCGTCACCGTGCACATGGAGCACACGGTGATCGAGTTGATCCTGGATGGTGGTCGTGCGGCCGGGGTGCTGGCCTACGACCGTGAGCGCGGCCGCTTTCACGTCTTCACCGCCAAGGCCATCGTCATGGCCACCGGCGGCGCCGGGCGCGCCTACCAGATCACCAGCAATAGCTGGGAAGGCACCGGCGATGGTCACGCGCTCGCGTATCGCGCGGGTGCGGAACTGATCGACATGGAGTTCATCCAGTTCCATCCCACAGGCATGGTCTGGCCGCCGAGCGTGCGCGGCATCCTGGTGACCGAAGGCGTGCGCGGCGAGGGTGGCGTGCTGCGCAACAGCGAAGGCCGCCGCTTCATGTTCGACGACATTCCCGACAACTACAGACCGCAGACTGCCGCCGATGAAGAAGAAGGCTGGCGCTATGTCACGCTGGATAAAACCGCGCGGCGACCGCCAGAGCTGCTGACGCGCGACCACGTCGCCCGCTGCATCAATCGCGAGGTGAAGGCCGGACGCGGTTCCCCACACGGCGGCGTGTTCCTCGATATTGCCTGGATCAGGGAGAAAATCTCTGACGCGCCAGGCCACATCAAGCGCAAGTTGCCGAGCATGTACCACCAGTTCAAGGAACTGGCAGACCTCGACATCACCACCACGCCGATGGAAGTGGGCCCGACGACGCACTACATCATGGGCGGGATCAAGGTGGACGCCGACACGCAGGAGTCGACCATTTCCGGCTTGTTCGCGGCCGGCGAGTGCGCCGCTGGCATCAACGGCGCCAATCGCCTGGGTGGCAACTCGCTGTCCGACCTGATCGTGTTCGGCAAGCGGGCCGGCGAATATGCGGCGCAGCTCGCCCGCCAGTCGAGCCAACCCACGGTCGATGACGGCGCGGTGGAGCGCGCGTTGACCGCCTCGCTCGCCCCGTTCGAGCGTGGCAAGGCCGGCGAGAACCCCTACAAGGTGCAGCAGGACTTGCAGGAAGCGATGCAGGCGTTGGTGGGGATCGTTCGCAACGAAGGGGAGATGCAAGAGGCCGTGCAGAAACTGGCCGGTTTCAACGAGCGGGCGTCGCGCGCCGGCGTTGATGGCCATCGCGAGTACAACTCGGGTTGGCACACCTGTCTCGATTTGCGGAATCTCCTTGACTGTGCCGAGGCCATCGCGCTGTCGGCGATCGAGCGCAAGGAAAGCCGCGGCGGTCACTTTCGCGAGGACTATCCCGACAAGGTGGCCGAGTTCGGCACCTTCAACATCTCGACCAAACGTCAGCCGGATGGCGCGATGAAGGTCTCGCGCCTCCCGCTGAAGGACTTGCCGGCCGAGCTGAAGCAGGTCATCGAGGAGCAAAAACAGTGAGCCAGGCGACCTTTCGGATTTGGCGCAGCGAGCCTGGTGGCGGCGCTGGCAAGTTCACCGACTACATCACCGAGATCTCCGAAGGCATGGTCGTGCTCGACGCCGTGCACAAGATCCAGGCGGAGCAGGCGCCCGACCTGGCGTGCCGCTGGAACTGCAAGGCCGGCAAGTGTGGCTCGTGCTCGGCCGAGATCAACGGCAAGCCCAAGCTGATGTGCATGAGCCGCCTCAACTCGCTCGACCTGACGGCCCCGGTGACGGTGGAGCCGATGCGCACGTTCCCGTTGATCAAGGACCTGGTCACCGACGTGTCGTGGAACTTCCGCGTCAAGAAAGGGCTGAAGAAATTCAAGCCCCGCACGCCCGACGTGGCCGACGGCACCTGGCGCATGGCGCAGAAGGACGTCGATCGCGTGCAGGAGTTCCGCAAGTGCATTGAGTGCTTCCTGTGCCAGGACGTCTGTCACGTCTTGCGCGATCATGACAAGCACGAGGAGTTCATCGGCCCGCGTTTCTTCGTCTACTCCGCGGCGCTCGAGATGCATCCGCTCGACAGCGACGACCGGCTGCAGGACCTCAAGGACAAGAACAACATCGGCTACTGCAACATCACCAAGTGCTGCACCAAGGTGTGCCCCGAGCACATTCACATCACCGACAACGCGATCATCCCGTTGAAGGAGCGGATCGTGGATCGGTTCTACGACCCCGTGACGCGATTACTGCGAATGATTACCGGGTAGCGGATCGAACCGCGAACCGCGAATCGCGAAAGGCGGCCTGTATGTTCGAGCTCAAGCGGCTCTCGACGACGGCGATCCCCTCGGCGCTGGCCAAGGCTGAACGGTATCGCTTGCTGAACGAGCCTGAAGAGGCGCAGAGCATTTGCGAGGACGTGCTGCACGCCGACCCGTCGAACGCCGACGCCGTGCGCACGCTGATCCTGGCGCTCACTGACTCGTTCCCGCATCAGGATGGCAAGACCGTGAGCCGGGCCCAGCACCTGGTGGCCCAACTGCCGTCCGAATACGAGCGCGCCTACTTCGGCGGCCTGGTGGCCGAACGCCGGGCGCGCGCCTTGCTCAGCAAGGGCGGCCCCGGGCGCACGTTGCCCGCCGGCGATTGGCTGCGTGAGGCGATGCGCGCCTTCGAACGGGCCGAGGGCGTCAAGCCCGCCGACAACGACGATGCGCTGTTGCGCTGGAATGCGTGCGCACGCCTGTTCCAGCGGCACCCGGAGCTGATGGCGGTGGACGACGAACGCACCGCCCCGGTGATGCTGGAATAGTGGAGTGGGGCCCGATTCCAATCCACCGTGAATCAGGCGGCAGCACACCGCGGCGCTCAAGACAAACGATTGCAACGACCCTGATCGGAAAATCGTATTCTCTGCCTACAACGACAGAGGGGAAGCACCGGGTGGGGCAGAGCACGTGAGCCGCAATGTCCCCGCCCGGGTTTTTTTGTTCACTGTGGTTATACTGTTGATATGTCGGGCCTTAGCTCGGCGGTTTCTTAAGAGATATCGTTTTCAGGGAGACCAGGGTTCATGTTCGAAAATTTGAACGGCGCGGGCCTCGATCGTCGCTCTTTCCTCCGCGGTTCGGCGATGTTTGCCGCCGCCATTGGCGTCTCGGTCCTGCCAGCCTTCGCGCAGCAGGCGCCACAGAAGCCTGAAGAAGACAAGAAGAAGGAAGAGCCGAAAGACCCGTTCGCCGACGGCGACAAGAAGGACGGCGAAAAGAAGCTGGTGGACGACGAAGGCCGCGAGTACCGCGTGTGTCCCCAGTGCGCCTACAACATGTACAAGCAGGGCCGCATGTGGGTGTGCGAGAACTGCGGTTACAGCTACGTCGAGTAACGTCGAGTAACAGGCAACCCTGAAGGGTTGCCTCCACTTCTGACGCCCGGCTTCCGACAGGGAGCCGGGCGTTTCGCTTTCTGGGCTACGGGCCTTCCACTACTTTTTCGACCAGGCGCAAGAACGCCGTGATCGATTTCTCCAGGTGCGGCTCGGGCGTGTCCTCTTCTTTGCAGTGCGACAGGCCATGCGACGAGTAGGCGAACATCATCACCGCCGGCATGTGCGGCACCATCTCAGCCGCGTCATGCAGTGGGCCTGACGGCAGACGTGGGGCGTCGCCGGTGACTTCGCGGACGGCCTCGGCACACAGTTCGATCAGCCGCGGATCGAATGGCCGCGGCTCGATCCGCCACACCGGTCTCCATTCCACCGTCACGTTGTTGCTCTGCGCCGCACGGCCTGCCGCCGCGTGCGCCTCCTCGAGCATTTGCGCCAGCACGCCAGCATCGAGCGCGCGCTGATCCAGCGAGAGCTCGCATGAGCCGGGCACGGCCGTGACGAAGCCCGGTTCCACCTTGACCGAACCGACGGTGCAGACCACGCGAGCGTCTGGGGTCGTGTGCCGGTTGGCAATCTCGCGGAACGCGAGCGCGCTCTCGGCCGCGGCTAGAAAGGCGTCGCGGCGCATGGGGATGGGTGTGGAGCCGGAGTGCGCCGCCTGGCCGGTAAAGCGCAGCAGGTGCCGCTCCACGCCGAACGTGCCCAGTACCACTCCGGTCGGCTGGTTCATGGCTTCGAGCACCGGGCCTTGTTCGATGTGCAGTTCGAGGTAGGCGACCGCGTCGATGGCCTTGAGGAAGGCGATCGACTCGTGCATCCTCGCGAGCTCGACACCGTTCTCGCGCAACGCATCCACCAGCCGCGTGCCGGTCTTGTCGACCAGGTGCTCGACCTCGCCGACCTTCAGGGCGCCGGCCGCGGCCGACGAGCCGAGCAGGCTGCGGCCGAAGCGGGCGCCTTCTTCATCAGCCCAGTCGACGACCTTGATGGTGACCGGTGGCGGTTGGCCCTGGAACATCCGCAGCGCCTCGAAGCCGGCCATCACGCCCAACGCCCCGTCGAGCCAGCCACCGTTCGGCACTGAATCGAGGTGGCTACCGATGATGACGGTGCGGCGAGACGTGCCTGTGAGCGTCGCCCAGCTGTTGCCGGCCGCATCGATCTCCGGCGTGATGCCCAGGGTCGCCAGCTTGCCGTTGAACCAGTGCCGGGCCTCGCGCCACACCGGGCCCCAGGCCAGGCGCTGCGCGCCGTCTGGCGTCGAGGTGAGGGCGGCCAGCTCCCGCAGGTTGACGATGACGTCTCGTGCGCTCATGACGCGAGAGTATACCGAACCGGTGTGGCCTAGAATGGGCGGGCCATGTCTCTCAAGCACCGTACGCTCTTCATCACCGGCGCCTCGCGTGGCATTGGCCACGCCATCGCCCTGCGCGCCGCGGCCGACGGCGCCAACGTCGTGATTGCCGCCAAGACCACCGATCCGCATCCCAAGCTGCCCGGGACCATCTACACGGCGGCGGCGGACGTGGAGAAGGCGGGCGGCCAGGCCCTCGCCGTGGCAGTCGACATTCGCGATGACGCCCAGGTGGCTGCCGCCATCGCCGCGGCGGTCGCGCGCTTTGGTGGCATCGACATCCTGGTCAATAACGCCTCGGCCATCGGCCTCACGGGCACGCTCGCGACGCCGATGAAGCGGTTCGACCTGATGCACCAGGTCAACACCCGCGGCACCTTTGTGTGCTCGCAGCAAGCGATCCCCCACCTGCTGAAGTCGAGCAACCCGCACATCCTGAACCTGGCGCCGCCGCTGCATTCGACGTTGCAGGCCAAGTGGTTTGCGCCGCACGTCGCCTACACCATGGCGAAGTACGGCATGACGCTATGTGTGCTGGGGATGGCCGAGGAGTTTCGCGAGCAGGGCATTGCCGTCAACGCGTTGTGGCCGCGAACGGCGATCGACACGGAGGCGATTCGGTTGATCGCGGGCCAGGCGGCGCGCACCATCACGCGCTCCACCGCGATCATGGCCGATGCCGCGCACTGGGTGCTGACGCAGCCAAGTCGCCGGTGCACCGGCCGGTTCCTGATTGATGAGGAGGTACTGCGCGAGTCGGGCGTGACCGACCTGTCACGCTATCGCGACGCGAGCGTCAGGGACGAGGACTTGATGCCGGATTTCTTCGTCTAGGGAAAAAGAAAAAGGGCAGGCCCGAAGACCTGCCCCGTAACGCCATCGTGTGTGCGGCGCGCGGCTAGAAGCGGCCGGCGTTGGTCCAGCGGCCGGGCTCTTCACCGGTGAAGACGCGCCAACCGAGGACCGGCGAGCCGCAGTGCGAAATCAGCACGTCGACCAGGTGCACCTGGGTCGTACCCTGATCGATATCGGTACTGTAGTTATAGGCAGCTTCATCGCCGGCCGCGATGACCGCGACGCCGCCGTTGTCAGCCGCCGTCCGGTTGGGCTTGGCGTTGTAGCCCCAACGCGTGTCGAAGGTACGGAAGTGATCGATCACGCGGTCCTGCCAGGGATTGTTGACGTACTTGATGCCGCGCGTGCAGGAGTCCCTCGCGTCGCTGAACTTCGCGAGTTCACCGCGCATGTCGGGCAGCGACAGCCGCTGGCCGGCCGCTGGGTTTGGCGCACGCTTCTGACCGGGAACGTCCACGGTAGTGGGCGTCGGCGTCACGACGACGACCGTGCCCCTGGTGGTGAACGAGCGAACCGCCGACCACGAACCGCCCTGGTCCTCGGCTTCCGCGCGCACGCGCCAGAAGTACCTGGTGGCGGCGGTCAGCGCCGTCGGCACGACATAGCGCATGATGGCCTGGCTGTCGAACGAGCCGAGGCCCGACTGCGTAATCGGGTCGAATGACTCCGAGGTGCTGATCTGGAAGCGGTGGGCGAATGCCGATCCGCCAAACCGCGGGGTGGCCGGCTGGGCCGACAGCGTGGGCGTCAGGCTGGCGCCGGTCGAACCGTTGGTTGGCACCAAGCCGACCGGAGTGGTCGCCTTCACAATGGTGCCGTCGGGGTTCGACGCCGCGCCACCGGAACCAACCACGGCGCTGGGCGACGTAGGGGCGGGCGTTCCGCCTTCGCAGGCAACAAGGGTGACGGCACACAGTGCAGCCAGGGCTGCACCTTTGAGATGGGTGGTATAGGTCATGTTCAGTCTTTGATTATTTATCGGGCGGAGGGCCTCGACTCAATATATTTCTACATAGGTCCGGGCAGCCCGGCAATTCGGGCCTGAAATCACGAATATCGTAGGGCATGCCTGCTCAGCTTTCAGCCGCCCAGTTGCACGAACCGATTTTGCCGCTGGCGCAGCCGCCCCACGTGGTTTTAACCGCCGACCAGACCATCGATCAGGCGCTCAGGGCCATCCGATCCGCGACGACGGCGGGCTTTATCCACTATTTCTACGTCGTCGACAGCGACCAACGGCTGGTGGGCGTGGTGCCGACGCGAGCCCTGTTGACCGCCGAACCGGAGCAGCGGATCGGGGACGTGATGGTGGACAACGTGGTCGCCATCCCGGATTGGGCGACGGTGTTGATCGCCAGCGAGTACTTCGCGACGCGGCGGCTGCTCGCCTTTCCGGTGGTCAACAGCCAGGGTCAGTTGCTGGGGGTCGTCGACGTCAACCTGTTCACCGATGAGGTGATCGACCTGGCGCGGCGGACCTACGACGACATCTTCCAGTTGATCGGCGTTCACGGCACGGCGCAGCGTTCGACCTGGGACGCGTTCAAGGATCGCTTTCCGTGGCTGCTGTTCAACATCGCGGGGGGATTGATGGCCGCGTTCATCGCCAGCCGCTTCGAGCACCTGCTGCAGGAAGTGGTGGTGCTGGCGCTGTTCATCCCCATCGTGTTGGCGCTTGGCGAGAGCGTCAGCATGCAGGCGCTGAGCCTGACGCTGCAGAGTTTCACCGACGGGCCGTTCGTGCCGAAACGGTTGGCGGTCGCGCTGTGGAAGGAGTTTCGCACTGCCGTCACGCTGGGGATTGGCTGCGGTGCGGTGGTCGCCGGCGTGGTGATCGTGTGGCGCGGCGAGACCGTGGTGGCCGCCGTGATCTTCGTGTCGATCGTGCTCTCGATGGTGGTCGCGTGCTTGCTGGGGGTGGCCTTTCCGGCGCTCCTGCGCGTGGCCAAAGCCGACCCGCGCATTGCCGCCGGTCCCGTCGTGCTGGCCGCGGCTGACGTGGCCACGCTGTTGTTCTACTTCGGGTTCGGCGCGCGCTTCCTGGGCTGAGGGCGTTCTGGGAACGCGCGTCGTAACTCATCCCCGCTGATCGCGCGCCACGCGCCGGGTTCGAGGCTGCCCAACTCAAGGCCGCCGAACTGCACCCGTCGCAGCCGGGTGACCGGATGGCCCACCGCTTCGAGCATCCGCCGGATCTCCCGATTCTTGCCTGCCGTTAACGTCAAGACCAGGTGGCTCTCGCGCGACGATGACTTCCTGATCGCTGCGGCGGCGGCCTGAAGCCGCTCGCTGCCAATGCGAATGCCGCGGATCAGCGCTTGCGCCGCCTCATCGGCCACTCGTCCCTTGACGGTAACCAGGTAGATGCGCGGCACCGCCGAGACCGGGTCGGTCAACCAGTCGGCCAGCCGCGTGTCGTTGGTCAGAATCAACAGCCCGCTCGTCGCCAGGTCGAGCCGCCCGACCGGCATCACCGGTGTCGGGACCTCGTCGAGGAGATCGAAGACGGTCTTGCGACCCTCGGGATCCGACCGGGTGGTGACGACGCCGCGCGGTTTGTGGAGAAGGATCGTGAGCGGCGGCGGTCGGCGCGCCGGGGTCTCATCGATGGTGATGGCCACCCGCTCGGGCACCACCAGCAAGGCCGGATTCGTGACCTGCACGCCATCGACGGTGATGCGGCCTTCGACGATCAGCGCGCGTGCTTGTGTACGGCTGGCGAGCCCAAGTTTCGAGACCGCCCGTTCGAGCGGAACGAACCCCGTCCTCGGCCGCGCCGGCGCGGCTGCCGCGCGCGGAACCGGGCTAGCGGTAGTTGCCAAACTGGAGGGATACCCCGAAATCCTTGGCCCGCAGGGCCTGCATGGCGTCCTGCAGTTCGTCTTTCGACCCGGAGGTCACGCGCACCTGGTCGGCCTGGATCTGCGCCTGCACCTTCTTCTTCGACTCTTTCAGGTGCTTGACGATGTCCTTGGCGGCATCGCTGGGAATGCCCTGCTGCAGGGTAATCACTTGCTTGACCGTGCTGCCCGACGCCGGCTGGATCTCTTCGCGCTTCAGGTTCTTCACCGGCACGTTGCGCTTGATCAGCCGGGTCTGCAGGACGTCCCAGACCGACTCGAGCTTGAAGTTGTCCTCGGCGGTGAGGGTCAGGGTGTTGGCCTTGGCGTCGAGATCGATGGCGGCGTTCGACCCCTTGAAGTCGAAGCGCTGGGCGATTTCCTTACGCGCCTGGTTGACGGCGTTGTCCACTTCGGGCATGTCGATGTTCGACGTGACATCGAATGAATAGCTGCTGGCCATGCCGCTGATCCTATCGCAACCCTTCGTTCTAGTCGTCCGTCGGCAATGAAAATACCTGGTTATGCCGTCTCGCCGAAGCCCATACGCTGGCTGGGATATGTTGTTTCCGCTCGCCGACTACTGGTGGTTCTATGTCGCGTTCACCGCCTTCATCCTGGTCTTGCTCGCCGTCGACCTGGGGGTCTTCAATCGCAAGGCGCACGTCGTCTCCATTCGTGAGGCCGCCAAGTTCAGCGTGCTGTGGATCTCGCTGGCGATGGTGTTCAACGGGCTGCTCTACTACTACGCGCTCAACACCTTCTCGCAGGACGCGCGATTGCTGGCGATGCCCGGCTTCGACCCGGCGGCGGCGGCGTGGCGGGTGGCCCTGGAGTTCCTCGCCGGCTATGTCGTCGAATACACGTTGTCGGTCGACAACATGTTTGTGTTCGTCGTCATTTTCTCGTACTTCAGCGTGCCCTCGCAGTATCAGCACCGGGTGCTGTTCTACGGCATTCTGGGCGCCCTGATCTTCCGCGCCATCTTCATCGCCCTGGGCTCAGTGCTGCTGTCGTATCACTGGGTGATCGTCGTCTTTGGCATCCTGCTGATTTACACCGGCATCAAGATGCTGAGCCACGATGCTGGCCAGATGGAGCCGGACAAGAATCCGCTGGTGCGGCTGACCCGCCGCCTGATGCCGGTGTCGGATCACTACGACGGCAAGCACTTCTTCTCCAAGATCGCCGGCCGCTGGCATGCGACGCCGCTGTTCCTGGCGCTGATGGCGATCGAGATGAGCGATATCGTGTTCGCCATCGATTCGGTGCCGGCGATTTTCGCGCTGACGCGTGAGCCGCTGATCGTGTTCACCTCGAACGTGTTCGCCATTCTCGGGTTGCGATCGCTGTATTTCGTGTTGGCCGGCGCGGTCGCCAAGTTCACGTTGCTGCGATACGGGCTGGCCGGGGTGCTGATGTTCATCGGCCTCAAGATGATCTGGCTCAACCAGGCGTGGGGCGGGCACTTCCCAATCGGCTGGTCGCTGGCGATTATCGGCACCCTGGTGGGCGGGTCGATCGTGGCATCGCTGGTCGTCGAGCAGCGGAAAGGTCGCGTCGACGCGGACTAATCGGTGGCCGTCGTCTCGCTGGCCTGGCAGGCCGGGCACCAATAGGTGGTGCGGGCATCGAGGCCCATCTTCTTTGAGCCGATGGCCGCGCCACATCGGCGGCAGGGCTGGCCGGCGCGGCCGTAGACCCACAGGCTGTCGGAGGGATCCGATCGGCGATCGGTGCGGCGCAGCGATCGGTAGGTCTGAATCGCCGCCGGTGTGCCGGGCACCACGTTGTCGGTCAGCAACGCGCGGGCGATCTCCAGCACGCGCTCGAGCGCGTCGGTGGGCACGGCGCTGGCCGCCGTGTCGGGGCTGAGGCCGGCGAGGAACAGCACCTCCGACTTGTACACATTGCCGATGCCGGCCACCAGCCGCTGATCGAGCAGGGCTTGCGCAATGGGCAACGCCCCGGCCGCGTGGAGCCGACGGACGGCTTCGTCGCGATCGAATGCCGCCGTCAGCAGATCCGGCCCGAGAGCTGCCACCGGGTCCGTCGAGGCCAACTGCCTGGCGGTCACGAACTCCGCCACCGGCACGTCGAAGGCGACCGCCACCCAGTCGGCGGTGTCGATCCGCACCCGCATGGCCTGAGGCCCACGCCACCAGCGTTCGGCATGGCGATACAGATGCCACGAGCCATTCATCCGCATGTGGGTCCGCAGGATCAGATCCCCTTCGAACATGATCAGGACGTGCTTGCCCGCCGCTTCGCAACGCTCGATCAGGCGTCCGGCAATCGGGCGGTCGTCATTGACCCGCGCGAGGTGCGCGTAGGCGGTGTCGAACTTGGTGGCCCGGTGGCCAGCCAGCGTGTTGTGCAGAGTCCGGGCCGTCCGGTAGATGGTGTCGCCTTCAGGCATGGGCCACTGATTCAAGCACAGACGCGAGCCACAGACGCGATCCACTGATGCCAGCCACAGACGCGAGCGACAGACGCCAGCCACAGATTGGACACCGATTAGACACCGATGAAATGCAGAGCTGGGTTCAATCGTCCGCGCTCACTGAATCCGCGGACGGCCGCTTGGCGACTCGTAGTTGCAAGCCCATGCTGGTCGCCGCGAACCCGTGTTCGATCAGGAACGGACTGGACGGATCGGTCGCGGCCGGCTGCCCGTTGATGTCCTCGATTAACCAACCGCGCCGCCCTTCCGGAGCCTCGGTGGCGATCCTGATCAGTTCGCGTGCGAGAGCGCGGCCGGCCCGCGACCGCTCGGGTTCTTCGGCCGGCAGCGACACCACCAGCTGCCGGTCGCCGCGTCCAATCCATGCCGCGAGCTGACCATTCACCATTACGACGCGCGCGCCCGCGACCCGCATGGCTTTCTCCATCGGCCACGGGATCAGGATCCCGTACGGATTGGCCGGATCGGTTGACGACAGCGTGGTCGTCACCTCACTGTCTCCCGGGTCGCGCGCATGACGCAGCAGGTCGACCGCGCCCGGCTGCGCAAACTGCGCCGCCCCCAGGCCGGCGACGAAGTAGCCGCGGCGGATGCGGCCCGTCTCTTCGAGCCGTCGCAGCACCGGATACAACGCCGAGAAGCCGCCGGGCAGCTGCTCCACGGCGGCGATATCACGCGTCACGATGCCATGCCGCGACAGCAGTTGGATGGCCATCGCGGCCGCCCATGAGGTCGGCGTGCTGGCCGCCGCCGGCGTGAGCGTCCACCGGCCTTCCGCCGACGGTGGCACCAACCGCCGCGAACGGAAGGGAGCGCGCCCGGGTCGTCGCGCTCGCTCGGGCGGCGCCGCGTAGGCCCGCAGTGCGTGCAGCGTGTCGTTGGTGATCACGCCTTTCCAGACCAGGTCCCAAAGCGCATCCAGCGTCTCTTGCGGGAAGCCGCCACCAGCAGCCTCGTGCAGCGGGCCAAAGAACGACGCGCCCTGTCGCTGGAGCCACGCCACGATGCGCGTCTCGCGCTCGGCCAACCCCTGTTCCCGCGCGGGCACGAGGGCGTCGGGTGGCCGCAGCGTCGCGACGTGGTCGGTGAGGTACAGCGCGATGCGCCCATCGCGCTCGCCGAGCGGCTCGACGCCCACCCACGTCACCTCGCCCGCGCCCATCAGGGTATCCAGCATGGCGGGCGCATAACCGCGCACCCGCACCGAGAGGATGTCGCGGTCGACCAGCGACGCCACCAGCGGCACCCCTTGCAGCTGTTCAATCACATCGAGCAGGCCGTCGAGACCCGCGCGCGGCCGCGCCAGGCCATGCCACTGCACGAGGAACCGCCCGAGTGCGCCCGCCTCAACGGGCTCGACCTCCTGGCGCAGCTTGGCCAGCGAGCGCTGACGGACGCTGCGCAGCACGTCGGCGTCGCACCATTCCCGGCCGCGACCGCCTGGCCGGAACTCGCCATCGACCACGCGCCCCGTGGCTCTCAGGCGCACCAACGTCGCTTCGACCACGGCCACGCCAAGCCCCAACCGCACGCTCACGTCCTGGCTGACAAACGGCCCGTGCGTCCGCGCATAGCGGCGCACGAGGTCGGTGACGGGATCGGCGACCGCCTCGAGCAACGTCACCGGTAGTCCTGGCGGCAACGGGATGCCGATGGCATCGCGATAGCGAGAGGCGTCCTCAACTGCGATCAGCCGCGGCTCGCCGGCGACGCGAACGTCGAGGGCTCGGCGGGTTGACACCAGCTCCGTGATGGCGGCGCCCGCGACGCCGTCGGTGCTGCGCGCCGCAATCTCGTCGCGCGACAGGTCGCCGAGGCGTAACAGCAGGTCATGCACGGCATCGGTCGAGCGGGCATGGCAGCGCTCGGGCAGATACTGGAGGTCTGCCTCCAGGCTGTTGAGCGCGCCGCCATCGAGCAAATCGCGCAGCTCGGTGTCGCCAATCAGCTCGCGCAGTTGCGATTGATCGACCGACAAGGCCTGTGCCCGTCGCTCCGCCAGCGGGGCATCGCCGTCGTAGATGTAGTTGGCGACGTAGCCGAACAGCAACGAGGATGAGAACGGCGACGGCTTGGCCGACTCCACGTCTACGACGCGGATGCGGCGGCTGCGCACGCGGGTCAGGATGTCGATCAGCGCCGGCAGATCAAAGATGTCGCGCAGGCACTCGCGATAGGTCTCGAGGAGGATCGGAAACGAACCGTAGCGCGCGGCGACCGCCAGGAGATCCGAGGCGCGCTTGCGCAACTGCCACAGCGGCGTGCGCGCACCCGGCCGCCGGCGGGGCAGCAGCAAGGCACGGCCGGCGGCTTCGCGGAAGCGCGCCGAGAACATGGCGGTCGAACCCAGTTGGCGGACGACTTGCCCCTCAACCTCGTCGGGGTCAGGCAGCAGCAGCGCGACGTGCGGCAACCGTTCGCCATCCGGATACCTCACCACAAACCCATCGTCCGACCACATCACCTCGACGTCGACGCCGGCTTCGTCGCGGATGCGCGCGGTGACGGCCATGGCCCACGGCGCGTGGATGCGGCTGCCAAATGGTGTCAGCACCACGACCCGCCAGTCGCCGAGATCGTCGCGCGATTGCTCGATCAGAATGGTCCGGTCGTCGGGGACCGTGCCGGCTGAGGCTTCCTGGTCGTCGAGGTATTGCATCAGATTGGCGCTGGCCATGGCATCGAGGCCATGGTCGGCCTCGAGCGAGGCGAGTGCCTGGGCGCGCGGTCGCTGGCGCAGGTCACGCACCAACTTGCCGATCGCCCTCCCGAGTTCGACCGGGCGGCCTGGCCCTTCGCCCTTCCAGAACGGCATCTTGCCCGGCTGGCCCGGCGCCGGCGACACCAGCACGCGATCGTGCGTGATCTGATCGATGCGCCAGGTCGAGGCACCCAACAGGAACGTTTCGCCGGCTCGCGCCTCGAACACCATCTCTTCGTCCAACTCGCCGACCCGCGCCTTGTCTTTGTCGGCGCCTGAGAGAAACACGCCGTAGAGCCCGCGATCGGGAATGGTGCCGGCGTTCGAGATGGCGACGCGCCTGGCGCCCTGGCGTTCGGTGACGCTGCCGTTGACGCGGTCCCAGGTGATTCGCGGCCGCAACTCGGCGAACTCGTCCGAGGGATAGCGTCCCGACAACATGTCGAGCACGCCGTCGAAGATGGGGCGGCTCAGTTCCGCGAACGGCGCCGCCGAGCGGACGGCGCGATAGAGATCGTCCACCAGCCATCGCTCCATCGAGATCATCGCGACGAGCTGTTGCGCGAGCACATCAAGCGGATTGCGCGGGTAGCGTGACGACTCGACCTTGCCGCTGCGCATGGCGGCGGTGACGGCCGCACACGCGACCAGGTCGCCGCGAAACTTCGGGAAGATGATGCCTTCGCTGACCTCGTCGATGCGATGGCCGGCGCGGCCAATGCGCTGCAGCCCGCTGGCCACCGACGGCGGCGCTTCGATCTGGATCACCAGGTCGATGGCGCCCATGTCGATGCCGAGTTCGAGCGACGAGGTCGCGACCAACGCGCGCAGGTGCCCGCCCTTGAGCAGGTCTTCGATCTCGGTGCGTTGCCCGCGCGCCAGCGACCCGTGATGCGCACGCACCAGGGCCTCGCCAGCCAGCTCGTTGAGCGCCCCGGCCAGCCGCTCTGCCAGCCGCCGGCTGTTGACGAACAGCAGCGTCGAGCGGTGAGAACGGATCAACTCAACGAGCTTCGGATGGATCGAGCTCCACGCCGATTGCGCCACCGGCCCGCGTGACGCCGGTCCGCTCGGCTGCTCAGCCGGCTGGCCCATGGCCGCCATGTCTTCGACCGGAGTCTGGACGCTGATGGCCAGCTTCTTCGGCGCACTCGCGTCGACGATGGTGACAGGCCGGTAGCTGACCGCGTGGTCATCCTCGAACTCCTGGTGCACAGCGTCCGCGGGTTCGGTCCTCCGGTCAGGGCGTGCCTTGAGCGAGCGCTTCGCGCGCTCCGAAGGCGCGCGAGAAGCGCGAGTCGAATGGGCGCCACCGAGGAACTTCGCCACCTCCTCCAGCGGTCGCTGCGTCGCCGACAACCCAATCCGCTGCAGCGGCTTTGGGACCAGTCGCTCCAGCCGTTCCAGCGACAACGCCAGGTGCGCGCCACGCTTGGTCGAGACCAGCGCGTGAATCTCGTCGATGATCACGGTTTCTACCGACCGCAGGCTGTCTTGCGCGTTCGACGTCAGCAACAGGAACAGCGACTCGGGCGTGGTGATCAGAATGTCGGCCGGGGTGCGCTGGAACCTGGCGCGTTCGGCGGCCGGCGTGTCCCCTGTCCGCACCGCGATGCTCGGCGCGTGAAAGGGCAGGCCGCGGCCGGCAGCGACATTCGAAATGCCGGCCAGCGGTGCCCGCAGGTTGCGCTCGACGTCGACCGCCAGTGCCTTCAACGGCGAAATGTAAAGAACCCGGCAGCGCTGTTTGACGTCGGGCACCGGCTCGAACATCAGGCGATTCAGCGACGATAAAAATGCCGCCAGGGTCTTGCCGCTGCCGGTCGGCGCCAGAATCAGCGTCGATTCGCCGCGGGCAATGGCCGGCCATCCGCGTTTTTGCGGCGTGGTCGCCTCCGCAAACACCGCGCGAAACCACTCCGTGACGGCGGGATGAAAGTTGGACTGGAGCGGATCGGCCACGCGTTAATTCTGCGTCATCTGTGTCATCTGCGGCCCTGGTTTTGCCTGCGTCATTCTGGTTTGGCGCTATAATCTGTGTCTCATGGGTGACGCTGGCGAAGGCCTGATTGACGCTGAAGCGCGCTTGCAAGAGCGCATGGACGAACTCGAGGAAAGCCGCAAGGTCGCCAAGGACAAGGGCCCCAAGGTCGATCCCGAAATTGCGCGGCAGACCGAATCACTGCGGCTGGCGCGCACCGAGCTGCAACGGCAGCTCGCACTGACCACGCACCCGGTGCGTCGCGAACAGATTGGCCACGCGGTGGCCGAGATCGAGCGCCGACTGGCTGACGTGAGCAGCCCCAAGAAGAAGAAATAAAGAAGACGTTCCTTATTCCTCTTTCGTTAGTCTCTTCAGTTCGCTGGCAAACTCGCTCGGCGAGCCGGGCCGGGTGTCCTTGTCGAACGCGATCGCCCGGCGAATGACCTCGGCCATACCCGCCGGTATGCCGCTGGTGTCCACGGCGGCCGCTCCGGCCGCCTGCTGCATTCCAATCTCAAACAGCGACAGGCCACCAAACGGTAGCCGCCCCGTCAGCATCTCGAACGTCATCACGCCCAGGCTGAACACGTCGGCTCGGCCATCCACGTTTTCGCCACGTAACTGCTCAGGCGCCATGTAGGCGGGTGTGCCAACAATCGTACCGGCGCTGGTCATGGTGCCGCTGCCGGTGGTGTTGGTGGTGAACTTGGCCACGCCGAAGTCGACGACCTTCGGACCCGTGCCGCTGCCTGGCAGCAGGATGTTCTCGGGCTTCAGGTCGCGATGCAGAATGCCGGCCCGGTGTGCTGACTCCACGCCGCCGGCAATGCCAGATAACAGGCCCGCGGCCCGCTCGGGTGCCAACTGCCGTTCGCGCTTCAACAACTGCCGCAGGTCTTCACCCGGCACGAACTCCATCACCAGGAACGCCGCGCCATCAGCGAGCGTGCCGTAGTCGAACACTGTCACGATCGAGGGATGCTGCAGTCGCGCCACGATCTGCGACTCGCGCCGGAAGCGGTCCCGCGAATCGGGATTGGACAGCAGGTCGGCGCGCACCACTTTGATGGCGACATCGCGCTCGAGTCGCACATCCCAGGCTCGGAACACCGCCCCCATGCCGCCCTGGCCGACCATGGCGTCGACGCGGTACTTGCCGTCGACGATGGCACCGACGCCGATCGCGGGCGTGGTGCCGGCGCCGCTGCTCACCCTGATCGTCGGGGTGAACGCCTGCGTCCTGCTCGGCACCTGCGTGGCGCCCACCTGTTGCCGCAAGCGCGACAAGTCGAGGGCCACCCCCATCTGCAGCGCGATGCCGCGCAGCAACTCGCGATCTTCCGCGGTGTACGGCTCTTCCGAGCGTTTTGGGCCGAGCGCGATCAAGCCGACGAACGGCCGCGGCTCGCTACCGCCGCCAAAGATCGGCACCAGCAGCGCGGCCTGGACCTCGGTGAGCCACACGCGATCGGCGGGTGGCACCCGCGCGACCGGCGACTGCTCGTCATCCAGAAACACTTCGAGGGGTTTGTCAGACCAGCGCAGCAGCGTGATGACGCCGCTGTTCGCCGGCAGTGGCATCGCCTTGACGCGGAGCGCTGTGACCGGTTCAAACGAGCCGCTCAGGTCCTCGCCTGACGCGGCGCCTGGTGTGTGCGTCGTGGCATGTGCCAACACGGCGACACTCTCGGGATGCAGCGCCGAGTCGATCTGCGTCACGACCAAGGCGATGAGATCGCGCGGCTCGGCTTCGTACGGCACGCGCCCGGCCAGCGACACCAGGATCTCGCGCGCGTCGTACTCGGCGCGGAAGAACCGCTGGTCGAGCCAGCGCTGCGCGGGGTGGCGATAGCGCAAGCCGAGGCCGAGCAGCAGGAAGCAGATCAGGTAGAACAACGGCCGGCCGCTCACGATCATCGACAGCGACAGGTCGCGCTGTTGCACCAGCGACGCCGCGAGCGCGATCACCGGCAGGATGACCAGCACGGTCAGCGTGCGTCGCGCGAACGCGTACTGCAGGCTGCGCCGCAACACGGTGCGTGGGCTGAACACGTGGCGCACCGCCACCGCATACGGCAGGCCGAAGGCGGGGAGCAGGACAATGGCCTGCAGCAACGCCTCGAGCAGCCACGGCAGTTCTACCGTCCGGCCGGCCAGGCCGAAGAGCAGGGGGATGCCGGTCTTGAGCGCGTAGGCGAACACTGCCGGCACGCCGGTGAACACCACGATCTGAATCCGGCGCCGCTCGTTGGCATCGGGATTGGTGCGGTACCGTCCAATGCCCTCGATCACGATCAGGACATTGGCGCCCAGGCCGAGGGCGAAGCAGGCGTCGAAGGTCCACGGGCGTTCCGCGACCCAGGTGAGGGCGGGCAGCACGGCGTCGGCGCCTGACAGGAAGGCCGCGCTGAGCGTGCCGATGATGAACATGGGCACTGCGGCGGCGATCACTGCCGGCACGATCCAGCGGTGGCGATCCAGGATCTCGCCGCGACTGGGGAAATAGAGTACCGCGAACCCGATGATGGGGAACGACAGCGACGTGATGATCCAGTTGAAGACGAGCAGCAGCGACCCGAGCAGCGGCAGCGATTGCGCGCTGCCCAGCAGCGGGCCGCCATTGGCGGCGGCCGTCGCGATCAACGCGAGCGTCATCAGCGCGGCGGTGGAACCGTGCGCACCGAGTGCCATCAGCACCGCCGCGCCGGCCAGAAACGCCGTCAACTGCGACAGCGGGCCGAGGTGCAGGCGCAACCACGTGGCCCAGGTGTCGCCAGCCATCGACCAGATGGCCGGCTGGTCGATCGTGACAGCTCGCGACGCGCCATCGTCGACGCTGGTCACGCGCAGTGCGAGCGGAGCGGCCGGATGGAGCTGTTGGACGTCGCGCCACACCCGCAAGACGTCAGCGGGAGCGGGCGGCAGCTGGCGGATGGTGTCGCCGACACGAATCCCGGCCCGATCGGCTGAGCCGCCGGGCCAGACGCGCGTGACGCGGACCGGCTGTCCGGCGGCCGCACGCACGTCGGGAGGGCGAATGACCGCAATGGGCTGCGGTTCGGCCAGGGTTCCGAGGACGTTCTCTGCCGAAACGGTGAGTCCGGCACCGGCTGGCCACAGGTGGGGGCGCAAGACGAGGGCCTGAACGACCAGGGTGGCAACCGACAGGGCGAACACTGCCCCAACGATGAGCCGTTCCGACGGGACCCGCATGCAACAGCGATTGTAGTGCGTGTGATATCCTTCACAAGCACGCAGAACAGCGCGCGCGTGACATAATTCGCGACGCAAACGGGTGCTTTAGAACATGGACGGCTGGGGCGGAATCCTACTACTTGGCGTCATCGGAGTCGGCTTCGGCATTGTCTCCGTGGTGCTGTCGTATTTCCTTGGCCCGCGCAATCCCACTCCAGAAAAGCTGGCGGCCTACGAGTGCGGCATGCCGCCGGTCGGCGATGCGCGCGAACGGCAGTCGGTGAAGTTCTATCTCATCGCGATGATCTTCCTGCTGTTCGACATCGAAGTGGCGTTCCTGTATCCGTGGGCGATGGCGATGCGCGAGCTGGGGTGGACCGGCCTCATTCAGATCGTGGTCTTTTTTCTGATCCTCGTTGTTGGCTACATCTATATCTGGCGCAAGGGCGTGCTCGATTGGGGTCCCGAGTTTGACCCCGACTACAAGCACGCGCCCAAACCCGGCCCTGCCGTGGTGAAGAGATACCGTTATGGGACTCGAAACTGATTACGAAATCCCCGTCCTGACGACGTCGGCTGAATTCATGATTCAGTGGGCGCGCCGTTCGGCGATCTGGCCGGTGGCGTTCGGTCTGGCCTGCTGCGCGATCGAGATGATGGCGACCGGCGCTGGCCGCTACGACCTGGCGCGGTTTGGCGCCGAAGTCTTCCGTGGCTCGCCCCGGCAAGCGGACCTGATGATCATTGCCGGCCGCCTGTCGCGCAAGATGGCGCCGGCGATGCGCCGCATTTACGACCAGATGCCCGAGCCGAAGTGGGTGATTTCGATGGGCGCCTGCGCCTCGTGCGGCGGCGTGTTTGACAACTACGCCATCGTGCAAGGCTCCGACCAGGTCGTGCCGGTTGACGTGTTCATCCCCGGCTGCCCGCCGCGTCCCGAGGCGCTGATCTACGGCATCGTGCAGTTGCAGAAGAAGATTGCCGCCTCGAAGCTTGATCAGACCCCGAAGGTTCGCATCGCATGAGCGCTGACGAACTGATCGCCGCGATCGCGCCGGCGGTGCCTGGCGCGACCTTCGTGGCGCTTGCCTCGGCAGACGCCGCCGTGACGCCGACCATCGGCGTGCCGCGCGAGTTCATCGTCGAGACGTGCCGCGCCTTGCAGGGACCGGGCCTGGAGTTCGTCGCGCTCTCCGACGTTACGGCGGTCGACTTTTACCCCAACCGCCTGCCGCGCTTCGACCTCGTCTATCACCTGGTGTCGCCGCACCGCCGCGCGCGCATCCGCTTGAAGGTGCAGATCAACGCCCAGGAAGCGATCGCGACGTTGTCGTTGCTGTACCCGGGCGCCGGCTGGCCCGAGCGCGAGCTCTACGACTTGTTTGGCCTGGTGTTCGACGGTCACGCCGATCTGCGCCGGTTGATGATGCCCGACGATTGGGAAGGCCATCCGCTGCGCAAGGACTACCCGGTGCAGCTGCGGAAGGACGCGCAGACCTACATGCCGCTGCAGGTCACACAGGAAGAGTTCCAGGCGAGCATGGAGCGCGATCGCTACCAGCGGACGACTGCCAAGCCGAAATGACGGACGAGGCGCGTAGTGGCCGGGTGGCGGCGACGCTGCGCGAGGCCGCGCGGGCCCATGAACGGGCGGCGCAGGACGTTGGTGGCCTGGTGCAGGCCGCCGAGGCCATCGTCACGGCGCTGCGGCAGGGCCAGAAGATTCTGGTGTTCGGCAATGGCGGCAGTGCGGCCGACGCCCAGCACTTCGTGGCGGAACTGGTCGGGCGGTATGTGGTTGAGCGCCGGGCGTGGCCGGCCATTGCACTCTCGACCGATACCAGCATCCTGACCGCGCTCGGCAACGACTACGGGTTCGATCGGGTGTTTGCGCGGCAGGTTGAAGCGCACGGGCAGCCGGGCGACATCGCGCTGGGGATTACGACCAGCGGGAACTCGCCGAACGTGCTGCGGGCGCTCGAGGAAGCGAACCGGCGCGGGCTGGTGACCATCGCCTTGACCGGGCGAGGGGGCGAGGCCGGAGCGCTGGCGGCGATTCATCTCGGCGTGGATGACGACCGGACGCCGAGAATTCAGGAAGTGCACATCACGCTGTTGCACATCCTTTGTGAGCTGGTTGAGGAAGAGCTGAATGGCTGACCTACGCACCGAGACAATGACGGTCAACATGGGGCCGCAACACCCCAGCACGCACGGCGTGCTGCGGCTGGTGCTGGAGCTCGATGGCGAGACCGTGGTGTCGGTGTCGCCGACCGTCGGCTACCTCCACACCGGCATCGAGAAGACCTGCGAGCAGAAGAAGTGGCAGCAGGTGATCCCGCTCGTCGAGCGCATGGATTACCTTGGCGCCCAGTCCAACAGCCTGGCGTTCTGCCTGTCGGTGGAAAAGATGCTCGGCCTCGACGAGAAGATGCCGGCGCGCGTCAACGCGATCCGCGTGCTGATCGCCGAATTGCAGCGCCTCAGCAGCCACCTGGTGTGGTTCGGTACGCACGCCATGGAGATCGGCGCCATCACCGGCCTGCTCCACGCGCTGCGCGAGCGCGAGATCATCATGAACCTGAACGAGATGCTCGGCGGGTTCAGGTTCTTCCCCAGCTATATCCGGGTGGGCGGGCTGAAAGAAGACATCCCGCGCGGCTACAAGGAAGCCGTCAGGGCGTTCCTCGATCGGATGCCGGGCAAGATTGATGAATACGAAACGCTGATCACCAAGAACCCGATCTGGATGGACCGCACGCGCGGGGTCGGCGTGGTCAGCTACGAAGACTGCTGCAAATGGGGCCTCTTTGGCCCGATTGCGCGCGCGGCCGGCGGCGACTACGACGTGCGGCGCGCTTTTCCGTACTGCGACTACGACACTTACGAGTTCGACGTGATCGGCGCCTCGAACGGCGACGTTTACGATCGCTACCTGACGCGCATGGCGGAGATGCGCGAGAGTGTCAAGATCTGCAGCCAGGCGCTCGAGCGCATTGACCCGGTCGGGGTCTGGGCGTGCGACGACAAGCGCGTCGTGCCGCCGCCCAAGGACCAGGTCTACACGGAAATGGAAGCGCTGATTCAGCACTTCCTGATCTACTCGCAGGGCTTCAAGGTGCCGGCCGGCGACGCCTACGTCCCGGTCGAAGGCCCGCGCGGCGAGCATGGCTGTTACGTGGTCTCGGATGGCACCAATCGTCCATGGCGCGTGCACATGCGCGCGCCCGCGCTGTTCGCCTGCCAGGCGCTGCACAAGTGCGTCGTCGGAGGCATGATCGCGGACGTGATCGCGGTGATTGGCTCGCTCGACGTCGTGATGGGAGACGTGGATCGATGAGCTTTCATCCCACGATGCCGTACGGCACGGAGGGCTGGCATCGCTCGATGCGGGCCACGCTGCCGGAGGGACCGGAATTCGCGTTCAGCGCCGAGACGCGCGCGAAGTTCGAGGAGTTTGCCGCGCACTATGCGCCCGAGCACCGCAAGTCGGCGGTGCTGCACGCGCTCTATCTCGCGCAAGAGGCGCAGGGCTACATCAGCAACAACGTGACGCGGCACCTCGCCGAGGTGATTGGCTGCACGACCGCCGAGGTTGAAGACGTCGTCTCGTATTACGTGATGTTCCACCGCAACCCGGTGGGCAAGTACGTGCTGCAGGTCTGCACCACCCTGTCGTGCGCGCTGGCCGGCGCGGAGCGCGTGGTCGAACAGCTCGAACACAAGCTGGGAATCAAGGCCGGCGAGACCGATCCCACCGGCCTGTTCACCATCCAGAAGATGGAATGCCTGGGCGCCTGCGACCGCGCGCCGGTGGTGATGGTGAATAACGACCACTGGCACGAGCACCTCGCGCCCGAGGCGTGCGGCGCCCTCGTTGACCAGATCAAGACCAACGGCCTGAAGGCGCTCGGTGGTTGCCACCTTGCGATCGAGGGCCGTCCCGAAAGCGAGTGGCAGGGCAAAACCACCACGCCGGTCAAGCCGAAGGCGGTGCCTGACTACGAACCCGTGCTCACGAAGTACGCGTTCACGCCGGGTGGCGCGGAATTCGATCACTACATCAAAAACCAGGCGGGCTACGAAGGGTTGAAGAAGGCCCTGGCCATGACACCCGATGCGGTGATTGAAGACGTCAAGAAATCAGGCCTGCGCGGCCGCGGTGGCGCCGGTTTCCCGACCGGTCTCAAGTGGCAGTTCGTCGACAAGAAGTCGCCCAAGCCCAAGTTCATTGTCTGCAACGCCGACGAGAGCGAGCCGGGCACGTTCAAGGACCATCTGCTGATGGAGCGCAATCCCCACCTGCTGGTGGAAGGCTGCCTGATTGGCTGCTTCGCGATCGGCTCGAAGGCCGCGTACATTTACATCCGCGGCGAGTTTCAGCACCTCTTCCCAACGCTGCAGAAGGCCATTGACGACGCCCGCCAGGCGGGTTTCGTCGGCAAGAACATCATGGGCTCGGGCTTCGACTGCGAGGTCTATTTGCACCGCGGCGCCGGCGCCTACGAAGCCGGTGAGGAAACCGCGCTGCTCGAATCGCTCGAAGGCAAGCGCGCGCAGCCTCGCTTCAAGCCGCCATTTCCGGCCGTCGAAGGCGCCTGGGGATGTCCGACGGCGGTGAACAACGTCGAGACGCTGTGCAATGTGCCACTCGTCATGACGCGCGGTTCCGAATGGTTCGCGGCGATGGGGCCTGAGAAGAACGGTGGCCCGAAGCTGTTCTGCGTGAGCGGCGCCGTCAAGCGTCCCGGCGTGTTCGAAGCGCCGATGAAGGTCACGCTCGAGGAACTGATTTACGACTACGCCGGCGGACCGCTCGACGGACACACGCTGAAGGCCGTGATTCCGGGCGGATCGTCCGTGCCGATTCTGCTGCCGGACCAACTCGACATCCCCGCGAGCTTCGACGATGTGCAGCGGGCGGGTTCGTTGCTCGGCTCGGCCGCGATCATGGCGCTCGACGAGACCACCGACATGGTGTGGCTCGCCGACAACCTGCTGCACTTCTACCGGCACGAGTCGTGCGGCAAGTGCACGCCGTGCCGCGAAGGCACCGACTGGCTTTATCGCATCCTGCACCGTATGATGGGCGGCCAGGCGACCGAGAAGGACATTGCCCTGCTCGGCAGCGTCGCGAATCAGATCAACGGCAAGACGCTGTGCGCGTTTGGCGATGCGGCGGCGACGCCGGTGCTGACGACGCTCAAGCTGTTCAAGCCCGAGTTCGAGGCCTACGTGAAGGGCACGCAGCCCAAGCCGGCTGCGTACCGCGCCCAGACTACGGTGGAGACTCACTAACGTGGCCGACATCATCGCCTGGGTCACCTCGCCGGCGTTCATCGCCTACGCCAGCATCGTTGGCGTGGTGTTCATGGGCCTGCAGATTTCAGCGGCCGTGATGGTCTACGCCGAGCGCAAGGTCGCGGCGTTCATGCAGCAGCGCCTCGGTCCGACGCGGGTCGGTCCCAAAGGCCTGCTCCAGCCGGTCGCCGACATCGTCAAGCTGTTGTTCAAGGAAGAACTGCGGCCCAAGGCGGCCGATGCGTTCCTCTTCACGCTGGCGCCAATCATCTCGGTGGCCACGGCGTATCTGGCCTTTGCACCTGTGCCGTTCGGCGCGCCGACGACGTTCTTTGGGCTGCTCGACGAGCCGATGGCGTTGCAGGTGTCCGACGTCAACGTCGCGGTGCTGGTGATCTTCGCGGCCTCGTCGATGGGCGTCTACGGCATCGTGCTGGCCGGCTGGGCGAGCAACTCCAAGTACTCGCTGCTCGGCGGCCTGCGCAGCTCGGCGCAGATGATCAGCTACGAGCTGGCCTTCGGCATGTCGCTGGCCACGGTGGTGATGGTCGCCGGCTCGATGTCGCTGCGCGAGATCGTCGACGACCAGCAGGGCTACTGGTTCGGCTTTATCCCGCAGTGGTACATCTTCCTCCAGCCGATCGCGTTCTTCGTGTTCGCCTGTGCCGGCATCGCCGAAACCAACCGCGCGCCGTTCGACTTTCCGGAAGCCGAGCAGGAGCTGGTCGCTGGTTACCACACCGAGTACAGCTCGATGCGCTTCGCCATGTTCTTCATGGCCGAGTACATCAACATGGTCACGGTGTCGGCGGTCGCGGTCAACCTGTTCCTGGGCGGCTGGCACGGCCCGTTCATCCCCCCTGAATACGGCTGGATCTGGTTCCTGATCAAGCTGGCGTTCCTCTTGTTCTGCTACCTGTGGCTGCGGTGGACGCTCCCGCGCTTCCGGTACGACCAACTGATGTCGTTTGGATGGAAGGTGCTGCTGCCGTTGGCGACGGTCAACCTGCTTCTCACAGCCGCGGGGGTGCTCTACTTTGGGCTCTGACGCGTTGCTCTTTTACCTGTTCGCCGGCACCGCGGTGCTCGGGGCGCTGCTGGTCGTCACCCAGAAGAACCCGGTCTACAGCGTGCTCGCCCTGATTGGCTCGTTCTTTGGGCTGTCGGGCCTGTACGTGCTGCTCGAGGCGCCGTTTGTGGCGGTGGTGCAGATCATCATCTACGCCGGCGCCATCATGGTGTTGTTCCTGTTCACGGTCATGCTGCTGAATGTGCCGCGTGAAGACGCGGCCGAATGGGATCGGACGCACCCGTTGTATCGCCCGATGGCGGTCCGGATTGGTGGCGGGCTGGCGTTGTTGCTCGCGCTCGAACTCGGCTGGGCGCTGTGGCGCACGGCCGGCCTGGGCGGGGGCGTCGCGGACGAGCATCCGGCGGTGTCGTCGGTCGCCGAGCTGGGCCGCGTGTTGTTCACGGATTACATGTTCGCGTTCGAAGTGACGTCGATTCTGATCATCGTGGCGATGGTCGGCGCCGTCATTCTCGCGAAGAAGAGAGAGGAGTGACCATGTCCATTGGCCACTATCTCGTGCTGTCGGGTGTGTTGTTCTCGATTGGCGCGGCCGGTGTCTTCCTGCGCAAGAACCTGATCACGCTGCTGTTGTCGGTCGAGATCATGCTGAACGCGGTGAACCTGGCGTTTGTCGCCTTCGGCCGCCAGCTGGGAACCGTCGACGGCCAGATCATCACGTTCTTCGTGATGACCGTGGCCGCGGCCGAAGCCGCCATCGGCCTCGCGCTGGTGATCGGCTTGTTCCGTCACCGCGAATCGCTCAACCCAGAGGCGTTTACTTCCCTGAAGTGGTAGCCGCAGATGGACGCTGATTACCTTGCCAGGGCCGCAGATAACACAGATGACGCAGACTTCTTCGGGAGCAGAGGAATAACGACGTGTTAGCCCTCATACCTCTCCTGCCATTCGCCGGTTTTCTCGTCAACGCCACACTGGGGCGGCGGCTGCCCAAGACGGTCACCGGCGGTCTGGCGTCGGCGGTGATGGTGCTCTCGTTCCTGCTGGCCGTCATGCAGGTGTGGTCGCTGGCCGCCATGCCACCCGAGTCGCGGCAGGTCAACCAGACGCTGTTCACGTGGATTACGGCCGGCGACTTCTCGCTCGACCTGGCCCTGCGCCTCGACGCGCTGTCGGCGGTGATGATTCTGGTCATTACCGGCATCGGCTCGCTGATTCACATCTACTCGACCTCATACATGCACGAGGAGACCGACGAGGCGTTCGCCCGGTTCTTCTCCTACCTGAACCTGTTCTGCTTCTTCATGCTGATGCTGGTGCTCGGCTCGAATGTCCTGGTGATGTTCGTGGGCTGGGAAGGCGTCGGGCTGTGCTCGTACCTGCTGATTGGCTTCTACTACGAGAAAAAGTCGGCCTCTGACGCGGCGAAGAAGGCCTTCGTCGTCAACCGGATCGGCGACTTTGCCTTCATTCTGGGCGCGCTGCTGCTGGTGGTGACGTTCAACTCGCTCGACTTCACGACCATCGCGCTGGCCGCCAAGGAAATGCCGGTCGAGGTGACCTTCGGCACGCTGTCGCTGATCACCTTGCTGATGTTCATTGGCGCGACCGGCAAGTCGGCGCAGATTCCCCTGTATGTCTGGCTGCCGGACGCGATGGAAGGCCCGACCCCGGTGTCGGCCCTCATCCACGCCGCCACCATGGTGACCGCCGGCGTCTACATGATTGGCCGCAACGCGGTGCTGTTCGAGCATGCGCCGATCACGATGACCATCGTCGCCGTCGTCGGTGCCGCGACCGCGCTGATGGCCGGCACCATCGGCCTGGTGCAGAACGACATCAAGCGGGTGCTGGCGTACTCGACCGTGTCGCAGCTGGGCTACATGTTCCTCGCCATGGGCATGGGCGCCTTCGGCGCCGGCATCTTCCACCTGATGACGCATGCGTTCTTCAAGGCCTGCCTGTTCCTGGGCTCCGGCGCGGTGATTCATGCGCTGCACGGCGAGCAGGACATTCGCAGGATGGGTGGCCTCAAGAAGCACATCCCGATCACCTACTGGACGTTCGTCATCGCGTCGGTCGCCATTGCCGGCGTCCCCGGCCTGGCCGGCTTCTTCTCGAAGGACGAGATCCTGTTCGAGACCTTCCTGCACGGCAGCCAGATTTTGTGGGGCGTTGGCGTGCTGACGTCGTTGCTGACGGCGACTTACATGTTCCGCCTCGTGCACCTGACGTTCCACGGCGAGGAGCGCTTCACCGCGACCGCCGCCCACGGTCATGGCGCAAACGGCCCAGCGCATGCGCACGTCGCCGATCGGCACCACGCCGAAGAGCACACCGCCCACCAGCCGCCGGCGGCCCGTCTGCACGACGCGCCTGGGCCGATGGCGTTCGCGCTGATTGTGTTGGCGATCGGCTCGGTGCTGGCGGGCTACACCAACATCCCGCACGCGCTCGGTGGCCATCTGGCGTTGGGCACCTGGCTCGAGCCGGCCTTCCAGGCCACCAACTGCGGCCAGCCGGTGACCACCGGCGAGCTGGCCGGCATTGCGATCGAGGAGTGCCTGCCTGGTGAGGAAGGCGCGGCGGCTGAAGATCATGCGTCGCTCGAACTGACGCTGATGGCGGTGTCGTCGCTCGTCGCCTTCGCGGGCATCGGGCTGGCGACGTTCCTGTGGCTGAAGCGCAAGGACATTCCGGCGCAGATGGCAACACAGTTCTCTGGCGTGCACAAGTTGCTCCTGAACAAGTACTACGTGGACGAGGTCTACGATGCGACCATCGTCCAGCCGATCAAGATGGTGTCGCAGGAAGGCCTGTGGCGGGGTTTTGACGTGAAGATCGTCGACGGCGCGGTTAACGGCGCGGGCTACTTCGTGAGCGGCGTCAGCATTGTCCTTCGGCTGCTTCAGAACGGGTCGGTCAAGACCTACGCAGCCGCCATTTTCGCGGGCGCGGTGGCCATCCTCGCCTTCTACCTCTGGAGATAGCGCGACGTGAACGGGTTGCCCCTACTCTCCATCGCGATTCTGCTGCCCATCATCGGGGCGGTCCTGCTGCTGTTGGTCCCGAACCGCGACGGGTCGAAGAGCGGCCTGGTCCGCAACCTGACGCTGGTCACTTCGCTGCTGACCTTCGGCGTCACGCTGCTGCTGTGGGCCGGCTTCGACCCCTCGGCCACGGCGCCGGCGTTCCAGTTTGTCGAGCGCCACGCCTGGATCCCGGCATTTGGCATCGACTACTACGTCGGCATCGATGGCCTCAGCCTGATGCTGCTGGTGCTGACCGGCTTCCTGACGCCGCTGGCGCTGCTGACCTCGTGGGAGAGCATCGAGAAGCACGTGAAGGAGTTCTCGATCTTCATGCTGCTGCTGGAGGCGTCGATGATCGGCGTGTTCAGCGCCCTCGATATTTTTCTCTTCTATATCTTCTGGGACTTCGTCCTGATCCCGATGTATTTCCTGATCGGCATCTGGGGCTACGACCAGCGCATCTACGCGGCGGTCAAGTTCATCCTCTACACCATGGCCGGCAGCGTGCTGATGCTGGTGGCGATTATCGGCCTGTCGTGGCTGCACCAGTCGGTGACCGGCGAGTACAGCTTCGACTTGCTCAAGCTGTATGAACTCCAGATTCCCGCAGGCACGCAGTACTGGATGTTCCTGGCGTTCACCCTCGCCTTCATCATCAAGGTGCCGCTGTTTCCGTTCCACACGTGGTTGCCCGATGCCCACGTGCAGGCGCCGACGGCCGGCTCGGTGATTCTGGCCGGCGTCATGCTGAAGATGGGCGGCTACGGCTTGATTCGGCTGGCCTTCCCGCTGTTCCCGGAAGCAGCGCTCTACTTTGCGCCGTTGCTGGCCACGCTCGCCGTGATCGCCATCGTCTACGGCGCGCTGATCGCGATGGTGCAGCCCGACATGAAGAAGCTGGTGGCCTACTCGTCGGTCAGCCACATGGGCTTCGTCGTCCTCGGCATCGCCGCGTTCAACGTGCAGGGCGTGCAGGGCGCGTCCTATCAGATGCTGGCGCACGGTGTCAGCACCGGCGGCCTGTTCTGCATCGTCGGCATGCTGTCGGACCGCCGCCACACGCGGCAGATCAGCGAGTTCGGCGGTCTCAAGACCGTGATGCCGCGGCTCACGGCCGTGATGCTGATCCTCACGCTGGCGTCGATTGGCCTCCCCGGCATGAACGGGTTCGTCGGCGAGTTCCTGATCATGCTGGGTGCCTTCAAGTGGGACCCGCGGTTCGTGGTGGTGGCGGCGCTCGGCGTCATCCTGTCCGCGGTCTACATGCTGTGGATGTTCCAGCGCGTCTTCTACGGCAAGATCACCAACCGCCACAATGAGGACCTGCGCGACCTGTCGTTCCGCGAGTGGGCGATCATTGGTCCGCTGGCCGCGGCGTCGATCGGAATGGGCGTGTTCCCCAACGTGTTCCTGAAACCCATGGAGCCGGCGATTCAACGCCTGGTCGATCGCGTCCAGTCGCACCAGCCGCTGACGGTCTTGCGGGAACCTGTCTCTTATACACATCTGACGCTGCCGACGAATAGA